>Ga0073899_10001116_pt1 | contig 24619 bp, 30 predicted proteins | sample KloWWTmetaKNB5Ph_FD_88975 | JGI IMG/M metagenome (GOLD analysis project Ga0073899, IMG submission 88975) | Active sludge microbial communities from Klosterneuburg, Austria, studying microevolution and ecology of nitrifiers - Klosterneuburg... | ecosystem: Engineered > WWTP > Aerobic digester >... | reverse complement strand
TGCCGCGCATCATCAGCGCCATCATCGCCGTGCACAGCACCGCTGCGAAGAGGAAGCCGGGACTGGCCGCTCCCGTTGCGACGAGAGCGACGGCGATCACGATCATTGGGATGCAGCAGATCATCATCATCCAGCCGTGGCCGCCGTGGCCGCCGTGGCCGCCGTGGCCGCCGTGGCCGCCGTGGCCAGCTGGTTGAGGAGGTCGTGGTGTGCTGTTCATGGCTGGCTCCGAATCGAGCTTGGGACGAAACCGAGTTTCTGGTAGAGGGGGCAGTGTCCGAGTGCACCCGTGACGACGAGGTCAAGTCCGGCAGCTGCCAGCAGCACTTCGAGGATGACGGCGACCGCCGACCCTGCGCCCGTGAGGAGCGCGATCGCGGCGACCACGGCCGCTGCGCCGAGGACGATTCGGCAGGCTCGTTCGATCGGTGTGATGTTGATGCTGAGGCGTCGGCGCTCGGTGAGCGGTGGCCGGACGGCGTGGTTCTGGGTGGTCATGACGTGCCCTTTCCGTGCTTGACGGGCAGCATCGTTTCGCTGCCGTCCGTTTGGTGGTGTTGGTGGTGGCTGTGGTGCATGCCGCAACCGCCGTGGCGGTGCATGGCGAGCATGGCGAAGACGAACACGATCCACAGCCAGTTCGTTGCGAGGAACTCAGTCATTGCGACTCCTTTCATCTGGCTCGATCCTCCGCTCCGGGAGTGGCTTCCGCATCCGGCACTGCTACCGATCCGGGTGTGGTCGTCTACTGATGAGTTGTGGGCGACCGGGGCTCTGGACACGGCTCGTGGATGCAACCGAGCGCCTTGCGCATTTCGAGGCTGAGGCGTTCGGCAATGTCGTCTCTGGCCACCCAACCTCCCGCTCCGTCGCGCAGGGCTGCGGCCATGTAAGCGGAGTCCGGTTCGGGGCCGACCACGACGATTCTGTCGCGCGGGTATCCGTCAGTTTTGTCCCGGCAGCAACGAGGAAAGGCTGCGCTGTCGACGATCACGAGATCGGGTGCGAGATCCTGCATCGCTTCTGGGAGGTCGTGGTCGAGCACGCACGCGCGCCAGCATCCGTGTTCGCGCCCGAGGAGCTCGAGGGTCATCCGTTGCATCGCGGGGTGGGCGATGGCTACGAGTACGAGTGGGGTGTCGTCGCACACGGGGCAGCGTTCGCCGTTCACGGCCTCATCATCTCTTGCTGACAGCCCAGCGGGATCCGGTGGAACTACGGAACGAAGTTGCGGGTTACTCGGCGGACTCATCGTCGAGCACGCCGGTCTCGCGGGCGAACCGAACGAGATCGACGCGACTGCGAATGTCGAGCTTCTGTTGAATGTGGGCTCGATGAGTCTCGACCGTCCGCACAGAGACGAAGAGCTGCGCGGCGATCTCGGAGTTGGTCATTCCGAGAGCGATGCAACGCAGCACCTCGACTTCGCGTTCGGACAGATCGCCTCCCGGGCCGTGTGGTCGAATATGTGGTGCATCGGCGGCCAGCAGCGCGGCGCCAAGCGTCGGATGGACGTACTGGCGGCCGCTCGCGACCTGCCGCACCGCCTGAACAAGCTCGACGTCGGCCGCCTCCTTCACCATGTACCCATCCGCTCCGGCTTCGAAAGCCCGGCGGAGATACGCGACATCGTCGTGGACGGTGAGTACCAAGACCCGGGTGTTCGGGCTCACGCGTCGTACCTCGGCCGTAGCGGTGATGCCGCTCCCATCAGGCAGGCCGAGGTCCATGATGAACACGTCGGGTTGCTCGATCTCGGCAAGCGCGACGGCCTCACGGACGCTGCCGGCCTCGCCGACCACCTCAAGATCGACCTCGGCGTCGAGAATTCGCCGAAGCCCACCCCGCACGACACCGTGGTCGTCGCACAAGGCAACTCGAAGAAGCCCGGTGTCATGCAATTGGTACCTCCAGCACGATCGTGGTCCCTGAACCCGGTGCTGACACGACACGGACCACTCCCCCGACCAGTTCGGCTCGTTCCCTCATTCCATGTAGACCGAGGTGGCCATCGCACGGTTCGGTCGGGTCGAAGCCGATTCCGTCGTCATCGACCAACGTTCTCAGTAGACCGGCTGCGGTTGCGACTGTCACGGTGGCGTTGGTGGCCTGCGCATGGTGGACGACGTTGGTCAATGCCTCTTGTACGACCCGGTAGACGGCTGTGGCGATGTCGGGCGTCACGTCGAGGAGCTCGGATGCCGAGTCGACCAGGGCGTCGATGATCAAGCCGGATCGTTCGGCGGTGTCAGCGACCAAACGGGCCAGCGCCGGCACCAGGCCGACGTCGTCGAGCACCGTCGGCCGCAACTCGAACGCGAGGCGTCGGGTTCGGTGCAAAGCGTCGACGACGAGTTGTCTCATCTCATCGACCCGCCGAGCGAGGTCAGCGTCGCGTTGCTGATCGGCGGGGCCGTCGATCAGTCGCAGACCGAGCAGCACCGACGTAAGGGCCTGGCCGATGTCGTCGTGCAGGTCACGCGACACCCGCGCGCGTTCCGACTCCTGGGCTTCGATGACGGCTGCGAGGACGTCTCGACGAGCCCGCTCGCTCTCCTCCGCCGCGACCTGGCGGGCCACTGCGTCAGATCGAGCTCTCTCCGCCGTGGCCAACTCGGTGCTCTCGATGGCGCTCGCAGCGAATGCGGCGAGTGAGACGATGAGTGCCTCGTCGTCGGTGTCGAATTCGGCGCCGTCGTGCTTCTCGGTGAGGTACAGGTTGCCGAACCGGCGACCGCCGCGGGCGATTGGGGCGCCCAGAAATGACCGCATCGGCGGATGATAAGCGGGAAACCCGCACGAGCGCGAGTCAACGCCGATATCGGCAACGCGGGTCGGTCGCGTGTCGAGCACGTCGTGCTGCAACAGTCCTCTACCTCGAGGCTGCGGTCCGATTCGTGCGGCCGTGTCGTCATCCAACCCATGATGAACAAAGGAGCTGATCTCGCCCTCGGCGTCGTACACGCCGATCGCCGAGTAGCGCGCCCCGGCGACCTCTGCCGCCGCCTCGACGATCCTTTGGAGGACGGTGGGCAGATCGTGCTCGCTCGCCACATCGAGAGCGCGCCTCAACAGCACCTGCATGCGCGCCGACCACAGTTCAGGTGAGGCCGTGCCTTCTCGAACAGGGATCTCCGACATAGTGTAGTAGGAGGCTACACCCCAACCGGCGGCGAGAAGCCGAGGATCATCTGCCGCCGGCAACCATCCGGTCGATGTCCTGTTCGTGTTGCTCGAGAGCAGCCATCGGGTCAGTGTTCACGAGGCCTCACGAGACTTGGTCGAGTCCGCTATCGATGTGCGTGTCCGCTGGCGAGGAGAGACGCAGGCGCTTGAGCATGACCGCGTTGACGGCGACGATGAGGCTCGAGCCGGACATCGAGAGCGCCGCGATTTCCGGTCGTAGGACCAAGCCGAAGGCCGGCTCGAAAACTCCCGCTGCGATCGGGAGGGCGAGCGCGTTGTAGCCGACGGCCCACCCCAGGTTCTGGCGCATCTTGCGTACCGTTCCTCGTCCGATCTGCAGCGCAACGGGTACGTCCAGTGGGTCGCTGCGCATCAGGACGACATCGGCGGTTTCGATGGCGACGTCGGTTCCTGCGCCGATAGCGATTCCGACGTCTGCTTGGGCAAGGGCGGGTGCATCGTTGACCCCATCGCCGACCATTGCGACCTTGCGGCCTTGGGCCTGCAGCTCGGCGACCTTGGCTGCCTTGTCGCCGGGGAGCACCTCTGCGATGACGGTCGTGACGCCGAGCAGCGAACCGATGCGTCGTGCGGTCGCCTCGTTGTCTCCGGTCAGCATCACGACTTCGATGTCGAGTACGCGTAACGCGGCGACGGCGGCCGCCGCTGTCGGTCGGGGTGCGTCTGCCATCGCGACTAGGCCGGCCGCGGTTCCGTCGATCGAGATGGTGACGGCGGTCCGACCGCCTTCGGACAGTTCGCGCTTTTGTTCAGCGAGCGCCCGGAGGTCGACGTGCTCTCGTTCCATCAGCCGGCTGTTGCCGACGGCGATGCGGTGGCCGTCGACGGTGGCGACGGCGCCGTGGCCGGGGATGCTGTCGAACTGCTCGGCTCGAAGCGTCGGAACTTGACGCCGTTCTGCTTCGTTGACGATGGCGCGGGCGAGAGGGTGCTCACTCTCGCGTTCCACTGCGGCGACGAGAGAGAGGAAGCGGTCCTCTTCGATACCGAGCACGATCACGTCCGTCACCTCGGGCTCGCCCTTGGTGAGCGTGCCGGTCTTGTCCATGACGACGGTGTCGACGTGCGCTGCGGACTCGAGCGCCATGGCGTTCTTGAAGAGCACGCCGCGGCGGGCGCCGAGGCCGGAGCCCACCATGATCGCGGTCGGCGTGGCCAGACCGAGAGCGTCGGGGCAGGTGATCACCACGACCGTGATCGCGAACAGCATTGCTTCGTTGGCCGGCCGCCCGACGAGCACGCTCCAGACGAGGAACGTGATGGTGCCGCCGATGAGCGCGACCAGCACGAGCCAGAACGCGGCCCGGTCGGCAAGTCGTTGGCCGGGGGCCTTTGAGTTCTGCGCCTCCTGTACGAGCTTGACGATCTGGGCCAGGGCGGTGTCGGCCCCGATGTTGGTGGCTCGCACGCGCAGAGTGCCGGTCGTGTTGAGGGTGGCACCGATGACCGCGTCGCCGGGAGCTTTGTGAACGGGGAGGCTCTCACCGGTGACCATCGACTCGTCGAGGTCGCTCTCGCCCTCTTCCACGAGCCCGTCGACGGCTAGCTTCGAGCCTGGGCGAACGAGCAGAAGGTCGCCGACTTTGACGTCCGCCGTCGGCACGTCCACAGCTTCCGTGCCACGGATCACGGTGGCCATTGGTGGTGCCAGATCCAGGATTGCCCGAATCGCCTCGTTGGCGCCGCCGCGCGCTCGCATCTCGAACCAGTGCCCGAGCAGTACGAAGGCCGACAGTACGGTCGCGGCTTCGTAGAACACTTCGCCTCCGCCGGTCAACGTGATGCCGAGTGAATAGAGCCAACCGGTGCCGACGCCCACAGCCACCAGCACCATCATGTCGAGGGTGCGTGCCTTGAGTGCGCGGTAACCACCGTCGAAGAAGATCCATGCCGAGTAGAAGATGACCGGCAGGCTGAGCAACAGCTGGAAGATGTCGTCCCGCAGCCCGAATGGAGCGGCGACCTGGAAGTTGAGAACGTCGCGCCCTATCGGAGACCACAGCAGCACCGGAACGGAGAACAGCGCGGCCACCAAGAACCGGCGGCGCATGTCGTTGACCATGTCGTCCATCGACATGTTGCCATGCCCGCCGTGGCCCATCATTGCGTGAGGGGAGTGCGGTGTGCCGGAGTCGTCGTCGGACTCGGCGTGGTGCGAAACGACAGCGTGATCGTGTGTTGTCGTGGTCGTCGGTCGTGGTTCCGTCATCGGGTGGCAGATGTGCCCGGGGACCGACTGTCCGGCGCAGTGGTAGCCGCACTCCTCGATCCAGAGCCGCAACTCTGCAAGGTTCGTGAGGCTCGGATCGTACGTGACAGTGGCAGTTTGAGCGACCGCGTTGGCATCGACGCCGATGACACCCTGGAGGCGCCCGAGTGTTCGTTCGACCACCGACTGCTCCGTCGCCCAGTGAATGCCGGTGACGTCGAGGACAGCGGTAGTTGTGGCTCGGGGGGTCATCTTGGGATGGTGCCCGTCGGGATGATCGTGTTGGTCTTGCGGGCCCATCTTCGTCACTGCCTTCTCCTCGTGGCCCGACGCGGCGATGCGTCGAGAATGCCTTGATGGTCTCATGGCGATGGGAGCTTCACATCCGTAGGTGCCACGGACATCGCAGGTGGACTTCCCCCATCGGCTCTGGGCAGCATTCGGGTCGGGTACAACGATGGCGATCGACCGATTGCGATAGCAAGAGCGATGGCGATCATCAAGATCCCAGCCATGAGAAAGGGGAGCCGCGCGTGGTTCGCGATCAGCGAACCACCTACGACGGGGCCGAGGAACTGGCCGAGACTGCCGGCTGAGGTCTTCCACCCCAGAGCGACACCGGTCGAGGTGCGAGCACCCAACGACACGAGGGCGGACAGGTTCGGGATCACCAATGCCGCGCCAGCAGCGAGGACCGCCACCATCATCAACACGACCGGGTACGACGTGGTTGTCAGCAGCGCCGAGATCCCGACGCCCATCAACGCGAAGCCAATCGCCACCTGCGACAGCGGAGAGAACACTTCCGCGAGTGCGCCGGATGCGGGTACCTGCAGAAGGGCCATGATCGCGCCGCACACGATGAACGCGATGCTCGTTTGTGCCGCGGTGAGCGAGAGTCGGTCACGGGCATAGAGCACGAAGGTGCCTTCGAAGATTGCGAGTCCGTACTGGGCCGCAGCGACTAGGCCGAGCAGGGTGCGCAACCGCGGTACGTCGTTCGACCGAGGTTCGGAGATGTCAGCTCTCGCCGAGAACGTCGGTCCTGCGAGGCGGCCCAGCCTGACCTGCGCGTATGCGACTGTGGCAAGCGTGAGCGCAGCGCTGAACAGGAACGGGATCGAGTAGCCGTCGATCCGGAACGGCCCCGCACCGAGGTCAATGCCGGGTCGGCTGAGCACTCCCGCCATCGCCGGTCCGGCGATGAGGCCGAGGCTGACGCTGGTTTCGAACCAGGCCATGCCCCGTGTGCGGTCCTGTTCGGTGGTGTGGCCAGTGACATACGCAGTGGCGGCCACGATCACCGCAGCAGCAGCTGCGCCACCGAGGAACCGAAGCCCGTACAGCAACGGCAGCGAAGCGGTGAGACCGAAAGCAGCCTGCGTCGCGGCGAGCGAGACCAGGCCACCGAGCAGTGTGCGCCTGTGGCCGAGGCGGTCTGCCAATCGGCCGACCAGCGGTCCAGCGAGCAGTTGCGCAAGGGCGTGCACCCCGGTCAAGAGTCCCACCTGAAGTGCCACCGTGTCCCGCTCTGCGCCGGCGAGTGCGTCGATTCGTTGGACGTGGTAGGGAAGGACGATCAGGGTGCCGCCATAGCCGATCATGACGACGAAGAGGCACGCGTACAACACGACCAACTCGGGAGCTTGCCTCGGCCTCGTACGGTGCTGAGCGCTCATGGCACGAGTCGTGGCACCGGATTTTCCACTCTTCGCGCCTCGGCTGCTCGTGCCACATCGCCGACGGTGACGATTCCTACGAGGTTGCCGTGTTCGAAGACCAGCGCTGCGCCGACCGGGGTCGCGTCGAGGCGATCCATCAGCGACCAGAGCGAGTCCGTCGGAGCGGCGACCGGCACGTCGAGGAGTGGGATGGCGATCTGAGCGAGCGTGGTGCTGGCTCGATCGGCCGGCCGGACGCTGCCAACGCGGTCGAGGGTGACCATGCCGGTGACGTTGCCCCTGTCATCGAGCACTGGGTACGTGGAATGTCGGCCGCCAACCGCGTCGGTGCCGAGGAGCTCGTTCGCGACCATGGTTTCGGCGGCAGTGACAGGTTCAACGCTCATTGCATCGCACACCTCGACCCCACGCAAGGTCGCACGTGTGAGGGCGTCTGCCCCCTCGGACCGAGCAGCGCTTCCGACGAACCAGCCGATGAATACCAGCCACAGACCGCTCATGCTCGCACCGACCACAAACTCGAGCACGCCCAGGCCGACGAGGATCGCGGCTACGACGCCTCCCGCCCTTGCCGCCGAGATGGTCGCGCGGAGCTGGTCGCCATGGCGATGCCACATGAACGCTCGCAGGATCCGACCTCCGTCGAGAGGAGCTCCGGGAATCAGGTTGAACAGACCCAGCATGAGGTTGATCCCGGCCAGCCATGCCACGGCAACCACTACGAGGTGGGCCGTGTCGAGGGCTTGCAGCCCGACGGCGATCAGCTCGAATCCGGCCGCCAGACCGAGGCTGGCTGCTGGGCCGGCTCCGGCGATGCGGAAGTCCGCGCGGGGTGTGGGTGGGTCGCTCTTGAGGGTGGCGACGCCGCCGAACAGCCAGAGCGTGAGTCCCTCTACCTCGACCTCGTGACGCCGAGCGACGACAGCATGGGCGACCTCGTGTGCGAGTAGTGACGCGAAGAAGATCGCTGCGGCGCCAAGTCCGGTCAGCCAGTACGTGAACTCGGAGTGGCCATACGCATGATGCGGGAGAGAGGTGGTCGCGAGGCTCCACGTCAGAAGCCAAGCGATGATCAGCACGCTCCAGTTCACCGAGAGCGCGAAGCCGGCGATGCGCCCGAGCTTGATGTTGCCGTTCATCGTGTGTCCTCATCCATGGAAGCATCGTGAACGGACTCATCGTCCACGTCATCCGCACCGAACGCTGATCAGCTCTACGGGTAACTACTCAGCAGGTGGCGACGTGATCGCGCCGCCCGACGCGGCGAAACCTCTCCGCCAGTAGGACTTCGTGATCTCGATCGCCTCGAGGCGGGAGACGGGACGGTTCGCTGCGGACATGACCGATCAACCGTCGTCAACTCCGTGCGTTCGCTCACTATGCCTCGTGGCGCAGCCACCAGCGGTCAGCGTCCCACTGTGAGATCAGCACTCACCCAGCGGGCCGGACCCTTGGGTGAGTTGTTACGACACGATGTAGAAGATACTCTACTTCCGTCATGAGATTGCAACATTCACCGGCAGACGTTCAGGTCCACCGCAACGTGCGCGCCGTGCCGACCACAAGGAGTCAAATTCCGGTGACCACAGATACCTCTACTCGACGCGCCTTTCTTCGGGCAGCTGGCACTGCAACCGTCGGGCTGCTCGGCGTACTTGCTCTCCCAGGTACCTTAGCCTTCGCCGATCATCGAACGACCACTGGTGATCAGCTCAACGACCCGATCGCCGAACTCGCCAGCTCAGCAGTTCTCGAGCTTCGTCACGGTGCGATGGCCGATTCCAAAGCGTATCGATCACTGCGAGATCAGGTTGCGACGGCGGCCGCTGGCCGGGTCGGGATCGACCCCACTGCGCTGGCTCGGGCGTGGGCGACGGCCGATCTCGAGCATCAGATGGCCGTCCTGACCGGCATGACGCAGCTCGGCGTGCCATATCGACGCAACACCAGCAGGCCCGGCTACGGCTTCGACTGTTCGGGGCTCACGACCTACGCGTGGGCGGGTGCCGGCTACACGCTGACGCGCCAGAGCACAGCGCAGATCCGAAAGGCTGCGCCACGTAAGTTCGAGACGGCCCAGGCCGGAGACCTGGTCCAGTATCCAGGCCACATCATGATGTGGCTCGGAGTGGAACGCGCCGTGCTGCAATCGCCCAGGACAGGCCGCACCGTCGAGATCGTGCGATACAAGCAGGGCCGCACCGTGAAGGTCGGCGATCCCACAGGGTGACCGTGGCCGTCCTGGGTGGCCATGGAGCCCATGGCGACACTGGGTCCGATTGGGCCGCGGCGGCCGGCAGAGGTCGGGAGCCAGCCGGCGGCCCAGGGCGGGCTCACTCAGCGCACTCGTGGCCATCCCAGCCAGCGGCGCCCTGGTGCATGCCCGGGTTGTGGGCTCCATCGAAGCCACGGGCGCGGACGCAGCTCACAATGTGACGACCAAAGTCGTCGTTGCCAGACGAAGACTGGGCACGAGCCAAACCGGGGCCTGACAGGCCCACAATCGTGATTGCCAATGTCATCGTTCCCTGCATCGATCGACTCTTCATCGTCTTCTCCTTGGGCTAGGTGTAAGCCGTCATCGTGCTCTTGACCGAGCTCAATGCACATCCGGGTAGACCACTGAAAGTCCGTGCGCAAGAACGCACGCGGCTGGGGTCGGCACCGTCGAGGGTGATCCCGAACTGAGTGAGAATTGGGGCCCCTCGGTAACGCCGCAGTCGTGGAGTTCGGACGAGACCACCGGTCGTGCCATGGTGAGAACACGAGATGCCTGACGCACGACGTCTACGACACGATGTAGAATTCAGAGGTGACCAAGCGGACGCTCGAAGACACTGGCACTTTGCCGGGCGACGTGACGTCAGCTCGCTCGCCTGTGGGGTCCTTTGTTCCTGCGCTGCGCTTCCGCTTGCTGACGCCCGCATACGACGCGATCGTTCGCTTGACGACACGCGAGAGCGCCGTGAAGCGTGCATTGCTCGAGTCGGCCAACCTCGATCACGCGTCAAGATTGCTCGACGTCGGCTGCGGCACGGGGACGTTCGCGATTTCAGCCAAGCGTCGCTTTCCGATGCTCGACGTGGTCGGCATTGATCCGGATCCCGTAGTCCTCACGCGCGCACGAAAGAAGGCACGTCTGGCGGGGGTGCAGGTGACGTTCGTGAATGGGTCTGCTACGGACCTCCCGACGCGGGACGGTGCCTTCGACCGAGTCACCTCATCGCTCGTCTTCCATCATCTGACGTCGGATCAGAAGCAGCGTGCGGCGGGCGAGATCAATCGGACTCTCTCTGATCGCGGCGAATTCCACCTGGCGGACTGGGTGCAGCCCGCAAACCTGATCATGCGGATGTTGTTCCTCTCGGTTCAGCTCCTCGACGGCACCGAAACCACACGCGATCACGCGGCGGGTCGGCTGCTCGATCTCCTGAGCTCCGGTGGTCTGGTCGGTGTCGTTCAGCACCGCCGCTTCGCGACGCCTGCTGGGACGGTCGGTCTTGTCTCGGCGCGGCCGGCAATTGCCAAAGGGTAGGAACGCGGCGAGGAACACACCAGGTGGTCGGTCGAGGAGGCTTGCGTCAGGACCTCGATGCAGTAGGTGTCGTCGATGCAGTAGGTGTCCTCGGCCAATCATGGGGGTGAGGCCTCGCATTCGTCCGTCGATCGCATTCGTCCCTCGATGAGGCTGAGCCGTCTCGAGGAGACGTCTCGGAAGATGACGAAGCCGGCACGCAACCTGGCAACCCGTCGACGACGAGTTACGGGTTTCGAGCGAGCATTCTGTCGATGTCCGCCTGGTGCCGCTCCAACGCCAGCACATAGCCAGGATCGCGGGAGCGCTGCAGCTGGGAGTCTCTCACCAGTCCACCCTGCATCGGCCCGAAGGCGATCGGCGTGGACATCCGTTGGGTCATTTCTATGTCGAGCTGCATCTGTGCGTGCGTGGCTGCGCTGACAGAGCCGGAATCGGACGACCCGGACGGTGACGGTCGGGTGCCGGAGCCTGATGACATCGATGCCAGCGAGACCACCACGATGGACACGATGGCGATTGAGCGAACGGGATGTTTCATGGCGTCCTCCTTGTTGTGAAGCGTTTCGAGCTGCTCTCATCGTTCGCTCGACGACCTCCGGCCGCATCTGTAAGAAGCCCTGATCTCGGGTGCGTGCTGCAGACCCGACCGTCTACGTGGAGGCGACTCCCTGGCGTCAAGGGTGGTGCAGATGCCAAGTCCTCGCCACCGGTGGGAGTGGACAAGGATGAGGTCATGGCGCCCGGTGAAACCGGTCCATGGAGGAGACGACCTGTGAGCGGTGGCACAGATGACGACGTCGGCCCAGCAGTCGGCATACCCCGCCCTCGCCGGATGCTGTGGATCAGCGCCGCCTGGGGGGGGCTGCTTCGTCACCATACGGTGGGGTCTGCGCGACGCGCCCGTCTTGTGGTTCGCCGCCCTGCGGGCGCTCATTGCCGGCGTTGCCCTGGTGGGGATCGCGACATTGCAGGGACGCGCACGGCCGACGGGTGTCCGGACTTGGTCGCTGATCTGGTTGATGGCTGTGGCGAACGGCAGTGTTGCCTTCGCGGCGATGTTCGGCGGCGTGGCCGGCTTGGCGACCGGAAGTGCTGCCGTGCTTGCCAACGCTCAACCGCTGCTCATCCCCTTTCCTGCGTGGTGGCTGTACGGAGAGCGAGTCACAACTCGGATGTCGCTCGGGATGCTCGTCGGATTCAGCGGCCTGCTGGTCGTTGCAGCCCCTGGCGGCGGCGGATCAGGGGCATGGCTGTCGATCCTGGCCGCTGTCGCCATCACGGCCGGGACCCTTCTGTCACGGCGTCTCGCCGCCACCGACGTGCTCCAGGCCGCCGGGTGGCACTTCGTGATCGGTGGCGTCGTCCTCGCCGCGGTCGCTGCCGCCGTCGAAGGCCTGCCGAATATCAACTGGACGCCTCGCTTCGCATTCGCGCTCGGCTTTCTCGCCCTGATCGGGACCGCGCTCGCGTTCTGGGCGTGGTTCACCGAAACGATGCGATGCCCACTCGGCAGAGTGGCGGCGTGGACATTCCTGACGCCTGTGTTTGGCGTCGTCCTCGGCTGGTCTTGACTGGTGAACGGCCCAGCGCGTGGACAGCAGCGGGCATGGTGCTCGTTCTCGCATCGCTATGGACGGTTGTGCGGTAGCCATGGTCGGGGGATGTGGTTCTTGCCGGGCCAGGGTCCCCTCGATCAGTGGTCGGCGTGCGGCTGAGTCAGGTCGTGGCGTGTCCCTGGCAGCACTCGGGGAGTTCCGCCCGGATGAGGTCGATCGCGTGGGCAGCTCTGTCGACGAAGCTGAGGTCGCTGTCGACGAAGTGACGATTGGGGTGCCGGGCCCACGCCTGTTCGATCAAGCGGTCCAGGTGAAGAGCGTCTTCGACAGGTTCGGTGCGCAACGGGTTGCTGTGGTCGTATCCCATGACGTCGGATGGGGTGCGCAGAAAAATGACTGCAGAGTATCGGGCGAGTTGTGTTGCTTCCTCGCTGTGCACGTCTTTCCACAGGTCAGCGACCGGTTCGGGCCAGTAGGCGACAGAGTCGACGGTGCCCCGGTCGCAGAGACCGATGGCTGCTCGTTTCTCGTCCAACACGACCCGCTCAAGTTCGGTCTGCACCTGGAAGATGGCTCGTTGTGCAGCGCGACGAGCCGGGACGCTCGGCCTGCGCGGGAACCCACCGCCGAATACGATGCTTGCTGCCTCCGGCAGCACCACGACATGGTTGCAGAGGCTGCGTCGGGCGATCTCCAAGACAGCGGTCTTGCCCGCTCCAGGCCCGCCGGTGACGGCGACGAGCCTGGGAGCATGGGAAGCAGCGGCACACTCGCATGTGCGTCGCCGGGCGTCAGCGAGAGATGGGTCGGTCATCGCAGCTCGATCGTGTCGCCATGATTCGGGACGGCTGGGTTCCAGCCCAGTTCGTCTCGGAGACGCCGGCGGAAGGCGTCAGCGGCGGCGGGCTCGCCGTGCACGATGCTCGCCCCCTGCTGCGGGGCGGGAATGGTTGCGAGCCACTTGCACAGCTCGTCTGCGTCAGCGTGGGCAGATAGCCCATCGACTCGGGCGACTTCACAGCGAACTGACACGTGCTCGCCGAACAGCTTGATCGATCGGGCGCCAGAAGCCAACGCCTCACCTCGGGTGCCAGCCGCCTGATAACCGACGAGCAGGACCGTGTTGTGATGATCCGGCGCAAGGCGCTCGAGGTGATGCAGTACGCGGCCGCCCGTCAACATCCCACTCGCAGACAGCAGGATCGTCGGACCAATCAGCGAGGCGAGCTGCTTGGACTCCTCGACCGTGCGGACGAACTCGACACCGTCGCACATCTCGCGGCACTCGACCTCGGTGAGCCGGTGCTCGTCAGAGTGCCGGCAGAACAGTTCGGTGGTGTTGATGGCCATCGGACTGTCCAAGTACACAGGGACGCGCGGGATGCGACCCGCTGCTCGAAGTCGGCTGAGAAGGTGGAGCATGGTCTGTGCTCGGCCGACTGCGAACACGGGGATGAGCAACGTCCCGCCACGGCTCACCGTCTTGTTGACGACCGCGGCGAGGTCATCGATCGGATCGCCCACCGGGTGTAGCCGGTTTCCGTACGTCGACTCCGTCACGACGTGATCGGCAGCGAGCGGCGACATCGGAGCACGCATCACCGGGTCAACCGGCCGACCGACATCGCCAGTGAACAACACCGACGTCGACTCGTTGCGGATCCGTAGTGATGCGGCACCGAGGATGTGCCCTGCGGGGGCGAATTCGCAGTCGATGCCGGTGTCGGCTTCAAAGGGTGCGCCGAACGGGCGCGGTCGCAGCAGTTCGAGGGCTCGTTGCGCGTCGGCGGTCGTATACAGCGGGAGTGCCGGGTCGTGGCGGCTCGACCGGTGCTTGTTCGCGTAGCGGGCGTCCTCCTCCTGGATGTGCGCGGCGTCGAGAAGCAGGATTCGGCACAACTCGGCTGTCCCCGGAGTGCACCAGACCGCACCGCGGAAGCCCTCGCGAACCAGTGCCGGGAGCCAGCCCGTGTGGTCGATGTGGGCATGAGTCAACAGCACGCCGTCGATGGATGCCGGATCGACGGGAAATGGCTCCCAGTTGCGCAGCCGCAGCGACTTGAGCCCCTGGAACATCCCGCAGTCAATCAGTAGCCGACGGCCCTCCAGCTCGAGGAGATGACGTGAACCTGTCACGGTGCCCGCCGCGCCCCAGAAGGTGATGCGCACGGCGATCAACGCGCCTGCGATGCGGGGGCGACCGTCCGACAAACTGACTGTCCGGCATCGCCGGCTGCCGCTTTCGTCTGGGACCCTGGAGTCGCTTCCGTATGCCGCTCTGCGGGCGGATGATTCGAGTGGGCGAGCTGGCTGTGCTCGGCCGCTCCACCGCAGCATCCGGCTGATCGCCCCGCGGACCGAGTCTGCGTTGTCGGTTCGGGCTCATGTCCGTCGTTGGCTGTCGACGAGTTGTCGTGGCTGCAGCAGCCACCACCATTTGTGCAGTTCATTCTGTGTCGCTCCTGACCGAGTGATGACAACTTCTTCGTTGCAGCGTGATTGTGGGCGTCCTCACTTTCGATGGCATCCGCGTTGGCTACGCATTGTCGCTTCGGCGAAGCCGCAGCGACGCCCGGCCGAGCGACCGTGGCGATGATCGCGCCGGGTGAGCCGGGTGGGCCGGACATTCTTCGGGCAATCCGGTTGATGCTTCGAGTCCTCGCGAGGGGGTGAACCGTGCTGATCACGACGGCGGTGCCGGCGGCCTCGACTGCGACGGGGGAGCCGAGCGTGCCCGCCGCCTTCCCGACACCGACGGTTGAGCGACTCTTGGAGCGCCGGGACGCTCAGACGTCGAAGGGCGACGCAGAACGAGCCAGGCCTTCGCGACTCACTCGACGGTGACTTCGATCTTCATTCCGGCCGCATAGTGTCCCGGCTGGTGGCAGCCGATCTGGTAGGTGCCGGGCAGGTCGAACGTGTACGAGAGTTCGCCGGACTGGCCCGGCTGCAGCACGATTGCCGCTTCCTCCATGGGATGCGCACTTGCGTCACTCATCTCGACCTCGTGCTCCATCTGGGCTGCGGCGTCGCCGATGAAGGCGTCGTGGGCGATCTTGCCGGTGTTGGTGAACCGGAAGTCGATGGTCTCGCCTGCCGTGACGGTGAGGGTTGTCGTGTCGAACTTGATGTCTTCCATGGCGACCTCGACGGTCATCGGGCTAGTGGGTGTGGCGTCGTTACCCACAATGTCGGTGGTGCCGGCGCCGCTGCTGCCGCCACACGCAGCGAGGAGTGTGGTCAGCGCGACGGCACCGGCGATCAGTGGGAGGTGGCGAGCTCGGAGCGTCATCGACGGTTCCTCTTTCGGGTCGGGGTGCGCGTCGGCACCGACTTCGTGGGAGCACTGTGTCGATCTGATGTGCAGAACGCGTGGAGGTCCGGTGAAGGCTGATTGGTTTCGCCGTTGACACACGTCCGTGCTTCGGTGGCGCGTCGTAGAGTCGTGAGGGTGAGCGTGACCGTGCTGGTGGTCGAGGACGAGGTGAAGATCCGCGACCTGGTGCGTCGGTATCTCGAGCGCGAGAACCTGGCGGTGGTCACGACGGGTTCGGGCGCCGAGGCGATGTCGATCCTCGAGCGCGGTGGGATCGACCTGCTCGTCCTGGACCTGAACCTCCCCGATGTCGCCGGTGAGACGATCGCCGCCGAGTTCTCGGGTCGTCTGCCGATCGTGATGCTGACCGCGAAGTCGGGTGAAGCGGATCGCATCCGCGGTCTGGAGCTCGGTGCCGACGACTACTTGACCAAGCCGTTCTCGCCGCGCGAGCTCGTGCTGCGCGTACAGGCAGTGCTGCGCCGGAGTGCCACGTCGACCATCGAGTCGTCGATCTCGTCGTTCGGCGGCGGGCAGCTCGTCATCGATGAAGTTCGGCACGAGGCAACCGTTGGTGGGACTGTCGTGGAGTTGACCCCGACCGAGTGGTCGTTGCTGACGGTGCTGGCGTCGTCGCCGGGTCGGGTGTTCTCGCGGAGCGAGCTGGTCAACCGTGTCCGCGGCTACGAGTTCGATGGCTACGAACGAACTGTCGACTCGCACATCAAGAACCTGCGCCGCAAGATCGAGCCGGATCCTCATGATCCGACGGTGGTGGAGACGGTGCTCGGCGCCGGGTATCGACTCGGCCTGTCACGGGACCGCGGTTGATGGTGGTGCGTCGTCCGCACTTGGGTCCGCTCGGTGTTCGTCTCGCGTTGGCGTTCCTGACGGTGGCAGTGTCGGCGATCGCAGTGTTCGCCGCGCTGACGATGCTGTCGGCACGCAATGAGGTGTCCGGGCTCACCGACCGACAACGCGGGGACGACTTGGCGGCGACGGCGATCGCAGCCGGTGACGCTTATCAGCGGGCAGATGGATGGGCCACCGCAGACTTGGCGGGAGCGGCGGCGGTCGCGGCGCGGAGCCAGGCGACGCTCACCATCGTCGACGGTAATGGCGACGTGGTCGCTGCACCGACCGATGCGTTGGCGTCGATGATGATGCAGATGCACGGCCTTGCGTCGGTCGACACGCCGAGGGGTGACCCCGTGTCGGCCGCGGTCGTGGTCGATGGGCAACCCGTCGGTGCGGTGATGCTTCGGTTCCCCACGCAGGCGATGGCGGCCGAGCGTCACGTTCGTGACGCGCTGGCGCGCACGGCGATCCTCGGGATGCTGATCGCTGGGGCAGTGGGCCTCGTTGTCGCGCTGTACGTGTCGGTGCGGGTCACCCGTCCCGTCACCGCGCTGACCACCGCCGCAGGCGATCTCGCCGCCGGCCGCCGCGACGCCCGGGTCGACACTGACGGACCCGGCGAGCTACGCACACTCGCCGAGGCCTTCAACGGGATGGCCGACCACCTCGATCGCGAGGACCGGCTCCGCCGCAACCTGGTCGCAGACGTCGCACACGAACTGCGCACGCCACTCGCCATCCTACAAGGGTCGACTGAGGCGTTGCTCGACGGCATCGACCAACCGACGGCCGAGGTGCTCGGGTCGCTCAACGATGAGGTCACCCGCCTGCGGCGTCTGGTCGGCGACCTCGAGACCCTCGCTGCCGCTGAAGCAGCCGGGCTGCGCCCGCGCGCCGACCGTGTGGACCTCGCAGACATCGCGACCTCCGCCGCCGATCTGCTGCGTCCGTTGGCCGACGACCGTACAACCACCCTGACGGTCGACGCCGAGGCAGCAGCGGTGATCGGCGACGCCGATCGGCTGCACCAAATCGCGGTCAACCTGATCGCCAACGCGGTGAAGTTCACCCCTGCTGGCGGTGCGATCACCATCAGTACCCGATCGAGCGGAGCCACAGCGTCACTCGAGGTCCTCGACAACGGCCCTGGGATCCCCGAACAGGATCTACCGCACGTCTTCGAACGATTCTGGCGCGGCGCGAACGGCAACAAGGCCAGCGGCAGCGGCATTGGGCTCGCAGTCGTTTCGGAACTCGTCGCCGCCCATCACGGCACGGTCACTGGTGAGAACGTGCCAGGCGGGGGCACGCGTTTCACCGTTGCGTTTCCAGCAGCACCGCCTCAGTAGGAGCGAGGACGTCGCGGCGGAAAGCGCGTCGTGCGCACGAAGTCTCCATCTGTCCTCCACACCTGCGGCGCACCATGGTCTTCGTCAAGGAGGACACAATGAAGTCACGAACTCGCACACTCGGCGCCATCGGCGCCACGGTGGTCACCGCAGGCCTGGTGCTCGGACTCGCACTCGGCGGCAACTCCGCCGCCAGCAGCACCACTCCCACCACCCCAACCACTGATTCGATTGCCATGAATCAGATGCCCGGCATGGACTCGATGATGACGGGAGAATCGACCGAGATGGCCGCCATGATGGGCTCGGCCGACATGTCGGCCATGCACTCGATGATGCACCAGATGATGAAGGGCACCGTCGACGACGACATCCTCGCCGCCTGCGACGAGGCTCACGTCACGATGGCAGGCTCGATGACGACAATGCTCGTACAGGGCCAGAGGCAACACGACGAACACCACGGGGGGACAGGGTCATGATTCACCGCCACCACGTCATCTGTCTGGTAGCCGCGGTCGGCCTAGGCCTGTGGTTCCTCGTCGCCGGGAACGGCGGGCTCGCTCTCGCCGGCCTGAGCCTCGCCCTGTTGATCTGTCCCCTGGTGATGGGCGTCGTGATGTGGCTGCTGATGCGCCAGCCCCAACCGGCAACCCACCAGAGCGACGGTGACCAACACAGGGAGTACTCACCGGCGGGTCGGCGATGAATGCCCGGCCTTGGTTGAAGATCCTCGGGTTCGAGCTGGTGGTTCTCGCGCTGATCGCCCTCGGCATCGTCGGATTGATCCGTGGTGCGAGCGAACCCGACGGTGCCGTCGCCATGGCAGAACCGCCGGTCGTGACGGTCGAGTTGTCGAACGTCACCTCGGCGATCGCCGACGACTACCACTACGCCGCCGACAACCTCACCAACTTCGCGCAGATTCCCTGCTATTGCGGCTGCGACCGCAGCCTCGGCCACCGCAACCTCGCCGACTGCTACGTGACCGCCACCGGCGCCTGGGACGCCCACGCCTCAGGCTGCGCGGTGTGCGGTAACGAGACCGCGACCGCTCGCGAGCAGCTCACCGCTGGCACGCCGATCGTCGACGTGCGCAGCTCGATCATCGACCAATACGGACCACCGCCCTCACTGTTCACCACTGGAGCATCGTCATGACCAACACCACCACCCGGCGCGCACAACGCCAACGCACCCACCGCAACCACTGGATCCTCGGTGCCAGCATCGTTGCCGTGGTTGCGGTCCTCACTGTGTTCGCCCTCACCAGCGGCGGATCATCAGCCGACACAGCTGCGACCCGAACCGGTGAGACCAACTCGATGGGCATGCCGATCATCGCTACACCCGGCGCTGGCAGCGGCGTCGCCGAAAGCGACGGCATCAGGGCGACACCGAGCCTGTGGGCCCTCGGACGAGTACCGCTGAACGTCGCCGTGCGGCCGACCTGGCAACTCCAGAACACTGGCACCCAGACCCTCACCCTCGGAACGCCCCACGTCCAGATCAACGAAGGCTGCTGCCCCGGCGCCCTCACCTACACCGGGCCGACCACACTCCAGGCTGACCAGGTCACGGAGCTGACCTTCGAGCTCTCGATGCACCCCGGCATGGACGGCGCCCACGACATGACGATCCACGTGCCGGTGCAGCACGCCGACGGCTCGAGTTCGGTCCTCGATCTGACTGTCACTGGCGACTTCCGAGCGTGAGCATGCGGCGGGCGACGACAGTCGCCCTCTTCGGCGCGACTGTTGCCGCAGCTGGCTCCCGCTATGCCGACGCTCGGGCTCGACGGCCGATCTGGACGTCACCCAGCGGGCGGGTGACAAAGACCTCCTCGCTCTCGGTACGAACACAAGGCGTGGGCGGTCCGCCGGTGATGCTCCTGCACGGCCTGGTGGGCTCTGGAAACTACTGGGGTGGGATCTTCGACCGTCTCGGTGCGCAGCATCGCCTCATCGTGCCGGATCTCCTCGGCTTCGGAGAGTCGGCCGATGTCGGCTCGACCTTCGGGCCCGACGATCACGTGGCTGCGATTCGCTCAGTACTCGATGAGCTGGCCATCATCGAGCCAGTCGTGATCGGGGCCCATTCGCTCGGCGCGCCGATCGCAATCAGGTTTGCCGTGACCGACCCCGACCGAGTCCGCTCCGTCGTGGCGTTCGGCCCACCCGTGTACCCCGATCGCGTCGCCGCTCGACGACACATCGCCTCGACCAGTCCGATGGGCGGGTTCTTCGTGCTCCCCGGCAGCGCAGCCGAGCGAGCGTGTCGGTGGGTGTGCCACCACCGCGAGCTGGCGGCCACGATTGCCGAGTGGACCCACCCGAGCCTCCCTCCCGAGATCGCTGCGGCCGGCGTGCAGCATACGTGGGACTCGTACTCCGAAACCCTCGAACGGGTGATCCTCTCTGCGCGCGCGGGAGATTGGGTCGCCGAGATGCGTTGCCCGCTCCAGCTCGTCGCCGGTGACCGTGATCCGGTCGTCGACCTGACACATCTCCGAGAGCTGGCGAGGAGGCACCCGCACGTCTCGTACGAGACATGGGACGGCACTCATCACCTCCCGCTCGTGGTTGCCGATCGTTGCTGTCGAGCCGTCGAGCGAGCCCTCGCCTGCTGAGATGACCGTCCGCCGGCATGCGGGCACCCCAGTCGATGGAGATCAGGTGGAGATTACGTGGAGTCGATCTGCCGATTGATGTACGTGCGTTGTCTCACTCGACTCGAGCCGTACCGTTCGGAGTAGGTACAACGATTGGAGGTCGTGATGCACGGCAACTGGAACAATGACATGCACGATGGATTCGGCTGGGGTTGGATCCCGATGGCCATCATGATGCTGGTCGCGTGGGGCGGACTGATCTGGCTCGGTGTCGCGCTGCTTCGCCGCCCCGGCGCCTCCGAGCATTCGACTGTGATCGCCCCTTCCGCTCCGCTGCCGCCGAACCCGCAGCAGATCCTCGCCGAGCGGCTCGCCCGCGGCGAGATCGAGCCTGACGACTACCGCACTCGGCTCGAGGCGCTCACCGCAACGCACTCCTGAGCGCCGCTCCGGGTGTGCGCCAGTTCACAGCCTCGCGACGGGGATCGTCGCGCCAGGGGATCTTGAACCGAGCCATCGTGCTTCAAGCTGGCTGCACAACTCGGTGATGCTGCTGCGGGCTCGCAGCGCGCCCTCACCCAGCCGATGACGACTCACTACTACATCACGTAGAAGTATTTGTCTGGAAACCGTCAAGGATGGCGCACAGCGTGCCGATGCACTGGGCGTGAATCTGCTCCGTCAACTCGTACTCGCACTCGCCGCCGCAGCATCGGTCGCCATGATCGATGCAACCGTCGTCCTGGCGCACCCACCGTCAACCGTTGCGCCGGCACCCTTGACCGCGACCTACACGGTCCGGTCCGGCGACGGGCTCGCTTCGATTGCTCAGAAGGTCGGCGTCAAGCTCGCCGACCTGCTGGCGCTCAACCATCTCACGATCTCGTCGATGATCCATCCAGGACAGGTCCTCGCAGTTCCTGCCGGCGGCAGTTCGTCCGCGCCTACGGGCCAACCGAGCACGACCACGCAGCCGCCCGCAACCACTGCCTACACGGTGAGGACCGGCGACTCGCTGTTCGCAATCGCACGTCGAAGCGGTGTGACCTTGAACGCGCTGCTCAGCGCCAACTCATTCACCATCACATCGATCATCGTTCCCGGCCAAGTGATCCGCATCCCCGCCGCGACGACGCCACCCGTCACCCCGAGCCCGGCACCGGCGACGAGCACGCGGATCGAGAAACTGGTCACCTACCTTCGTCAGCAGGTCGGGAAGCCATACAAGTTCTTCACCGCTGGCCCTGACACCTTCGACTGTTCCGGGCTCGTGGTCGCTGGCTACCGGCAGATCGGCATCACCTTGCCGCACCAGAGCCGGATGCAATCGTCGATCGGGACATCCGTCGACTGGCGCCGCCAACCGATCAAGGCCGGCGACCTGATCTTCATGGTGTCGTCGGTCGACCCGACCCGGATCGGGCACGTCGGCATCGCCCTCGGCGACGGCACGTGGATCCAGGCCGTCGGAACCGGCGTGCCGGTGCGCATCAGGCCGATCCCGAGCGCTGACAAGATCAGCGCCGTGCGACGAATCGTCACCGCCTGACTGCGTCGGCCGAGCCGATTCGGGACGAATCCCACGGCATCGTCAACTGCTCGAGATACCTCGACGGCACGGCACGACTCACCAGCCCGACGACCGGCGGGGGAACATCACGCAAAGGGTCGCGATAGGTGCCGAGCAGCCGATCCCACACGAGCGTGAACAGGCCGAAGTTGACGTTGCCCTCGACCTCGTCGGCCACGTGGTGTAGGCGATGTCCGGCGTTCCATGCCAACCACCTTCCGAGTCGACCAACGCGGTAGTCGACGTTGGCGTGCTGGAGCACCAACTGCACGGCCACCAGACCCGCGAGCGCCCGCGCCGTGCCGGAGTCGATGCCCAGCACGATCAGCGGTGCCATCCCGATCGTGGTCTCGAAGGCGAGATGGAGTGGATGCTTCATCAATCCGTTCAATCCGTACAGCCGATCAGCGCTGTGATGGACAGCGTGGAAGCGCCAGAGAGTCGCGCGACGATGGCTCCACCAGTGCGCGACCGTCACCCCCGCATCGAGGACCACGATGGCAAGCAACAGACTGACCCAGCGGGGGGCGCCGACCGGCCACACGCTGAACGAGAACAGGCCCGCGAACACCGGCGCGGCCACGACCCCTAGAGCCGTGAGTAGTTCGTTCACTGCTGCGCCGACAGCGTCCGCACCGAACCCTGGCCCTCGCCGATTCCACGACACCGCATACGGCGCGACCTGCTCCGCCGCAAACGTGACCACCAGAACAACCACTACCGTCATGGGGACCCAAATCCAACCGCCAGCGCCCAGCAGTCCGACACCGACGGCCGCCGCTCCCAAAGTGGCAGGCACGAGGAGCAGGCGGGTTGCGTTACGAAGCAGGTTCACGACATCGTTCATGCCTGCAGCATCGTCGCGTTGGCGTCCTACCCGCTTGAACGAAACGGCTGGGTTCACCCCGAAGTCCCACACGAACCAGCGTCGTCCGCGGCCCGATGGTGGTGACGGAATCGGCGACATGTTCGGTGGCGCGCACCAATTGCAACGATAACGCGCACAAGCGCAATGGAACTCCGACCTCGGTCGAGAAGACGTGAGTCAGCCTGCTGATCGACGGTCCGATGTCGCTGCGAGGTTCGAGAGTCCGACGCGTCTGCCGCGAACGCAAGCGATGAGTCCGATTTTCGCTCGTCGAGTCGGTGTGCTCTCAGTGTGCGGCGCTCGGCGTTCCGCACCCTGGTGTGCGTCTGCCCTGTCGTGACGCCGCGACACTGGTCGTACCCTATCTGTACTCGGGTTGGGGGAGACTACCTGGTAGAGAGCCATGGTCAAGGACTTCGTGTCAGCGCGGATTGTCCTCCAGTGACCGTGATTGACCGCCATTCGCCGGTGTAATTGGGAGGAGATTGCTCATGCGCTGAGAGCTGGGTGAGCTCCCGGAGGGCATCCACTCGGTTACAGTGATCGGCGATGACCGTGATGGGACGACGCCAGTTCTGCGCCGCACTCGGCGCCGGCCTCGCCGGGCTCTCGGCCGTGTTCGTTGCGGGATGCTCCAGCTCCGACGGCGCTACCGCGTCGAGCATTCCTTCCTCGGCCGGATTGCTTGCGGGAGTGTCGCTAGAGGTGCGACGCGACCCCGGTTGAGGCTGCTGCGAAGCGTGGGTGGTTCACCTGCGGTCGAATGGGGCGGCGGTTACGATGACCGACGATCCCGAACGTGCATCGTTCAGAGCGTCGCTTGGCATCCCCGATGCCGCTGCGTCGTGTCACACCGGAGTGGTGGACGGTTACGCGATCGAGGGTCACGTCCCCGCCGCGGCAATCCAACGTCTGCTGGCCGATCGTCCCGACGCGGCCGGACTGTCTCTGCCGGGAATGCCGGGCGACTCACCCGGCATGGGCGGCGACGAGCAGACATGGCGGGGCCAGCCGGTGAGTCTCATCAACCGTGACGGTTCTCTCAGCGCGTTCGCTTACTGACGCAAGTCCCGGGAGTCGTCGACCCCGAGGGTCAACGGCCTACCGGTGCGGGTGCAGCTATGGGCGTTGCTTCTTTCCCTGCCCGAGCAGGTCGATCATCTCGACGATCCGTCGTGCCCGCTCGTGGGGCGTCGCTTGGTGGCGTCGATCCAACGAAGGAACGCCTGACGATAGAACTGCGCCAACCCGTCGAAGAACGCTCCAGCCACGGGTTCGGCATCGAGCGCGGTCCGGATGTCGTCGGTGAGATCTGCACGTTGCGGTCCTTCTGGCGTGAGCACGACCTCGACAGCGTCGCCGGGCGCCAGACCACAATCCCGCCGCCAGGCAAGACGGAGCACGATGCAGAATCCGTCACCAAGGGGTTCGACCGAGGCTCGGATGCGCATTCCGTTGACGCTGCCGCTCACCCGGTGGTCTGACTTGGTGCCCCAGACAGTGTCCGGATCGAACGGTACGGGAACCATCACGCGGTTGCGGTCAACCGTGGTCACCACGGTGGAGTAGGAACCAGTCACGGACACCTGATCAAGCTAGATCGCCGACGGTCACTCGCTACCGAGCGCTGCTGCGATCTGCTCCAACGTGGGTGATCCGGCGTAGCCGTCGGGGGTGCGATAGATACGGCAGGACAGACCAATCGGTTCGTCTCCCTGAGCGAAGGGGTCGACACCATCGACCAAGATGGTCGGCGAACCGCGGAACGAGACGCGCTCGGCTTGCTCCTCGGTCGTCACCAACGTGTGCTCGATCGGTAGACCAAAACGAGCAGCAACCTCGCTGAGACGTTCCT
>Ga0073899_10001113_pt1 | contig 24671 bp, 25 predicted proteins | sample KloWWTmetaKNB5Ph_FD_88975 | JGI IMG/M metagenome (GOLD analysis project Ga0073899, IMG submission 88975) | Active sludge microbial communities from Klosterneuburg, Austria, studying microevolution and ecology of nitrifiers - Klosterneuburg... | ecosystem: Engineered > WWTP > Aerobic digester >... | reverse complement strand
ATGAGTGGCGAACACCCACGGAGACAACCGGCGGAGCCGGCGGATGCCTCCTCGTACATGGGATGAGTCGCGACTTTCCCGCAGGTCACACCTCGCGCATGGCGTCGAAGAAGCCGCGTCTCAGCGGGTGTTTCGCGACGCGGAAGTGCGAGAAGTCGAGACTAGGAGTGTGCCCCCCGCGGCGCGAACGCCCGGGGTGCGAACGCGGGCGGCGCGGCCGGAGGTGGCGCCGGGGGCTTCTGCCGCGCGCGCCGCCAGGCGGGCAGCCACAGGCGCAGCTCGTAGCCGGTGCGGGTCACCGGTAGCTCGGCGTTCACCGGCGACACCCACCACGAGCACAGCGTGATGGCACCGAGGCCCAGCCAGCCCAGGCGCCGTCGAGCATCGATCAGGGTTGCGACCTTGCCCGCCACCAGCACCACCGCGAAGCCGTAGGCCGGAAGGTAGTGGTAGATGTACGAATCGCGGCGCGACAGCACCCACGGTAAGACCGGCAGCGCCCACAGGGCCAGGCACCACAGCTCGGCGCCGGCCAGCGCACCGATGGTGGAGAGGGGTGTGGCCCGGGCCTGGACGAAGGCCCGCGCCCGCTCGGCCGCCACCCGGAGCAGCGCGCCCAGCGTCGCCAGAACGGCCAGGCTGCCCGCCCACCAGAGCAGCGGGTTTCCCATCGACGTCATGGACCGCACCATCCCGTCTGCTTCGGCATAGCGCATCGGGATGGGTTTGAGCGGCACGAGCCAGCTGTACCAGCTCGAGATCAGCATGTGCTTGCCGTCGGTCAGCTTGGCGTGGTGCTCGTACAGCTCGCGCGTGGCCGCGATCACGTCGCCCACGCCGTGCGGTCGGTGCTGCAGCAGCAAGCCCCACTGGTAGACCCCGACGTAGCTCAGCGGCGCCAGCAGCAAGAGCAGCCCGGCCCAGCGCGGCGCCGGACCGAACAGCGCGCTTGCCACGAGCGGTACGAGCATCACCACCGCACTGAACTTCACCGCGCAGCCCAGCCCGAGCAGCACCGCAGCGAGCCCAATGCCGAACGCGCCTCGCGCGCGAACGGCCGCACAGGCCGTGGCCAGGGTGAAGGTCGCGACCACGCCGTCGAGGAGCGCGGTGCGCGAATACGCGATGAAGAAGCCGTCGCCGGCCAGGAAGGCTGCGGCGATCAGACCGGCCCGCCAGCTGTGGAAGAGGCGCCCCGCCAGCAGCCCGGCGAGCACGATGTTGGTCAGCCCGCTCGCCAGCGCCGAGACGCGCCAGCCGAACGCGGTGTCACCGAACCAGTGGATGCCGTGCGCGATCAGCAGCTTGCCGAGCGGCGGATGGTCGTTCCAGTCCCGGCCGCCGCTGAGCAGGTTCTGGGCCGTGCGCACGAAGTGGTGCTCGTCCCAGGCCAGCCCCGGCGGATCGGCCAGGTGCTGCACGCGCAGCCACACCCCGAGGGCGACGCTGGCCAAGCACCAGCCGATCAGCAGCCGATCCAGTTGCTTCGACTTCGACACCCGAGCCGCCTGTGTACCAGAAGCCGCCAACCCTGGCTTGCGGACGCCAACCCGGGGTTGGCACCCGATCTGGCGGAATGGGCCGAGAAACGCAGCTCTCGGGCTGGTTCGACGCTTGCAGAACCCGGAGCGTGCGCGCTCTCTTCGCCCGGTCGCTGCTCATCACCACCACCCTGGCGCTGCCGGCGGTTGCCGCGCCCGATCCCCCGACGCCGAGCTTCGGCAAGGCCATCGACGCCTTCGCCAGCTACGACGCCCAGGACACCTGCGACCCCACCGCCAAGCCCGGCACGGCCAGCTTCAAGGATTTCATCCTGAAGACCTACCCCAGCACTGGCGACTACGGCATCACCCGGGCTTGCAACATCGGCAGCACCAGCGAGCACAAAGAGGGGCGCGCCTGGGACTGGAAGGTCAACTACTTCAACACCGCCCAGCGGGACATCGCCGAGACGGTGATCGACTGGCTGCTGGACACCGACCCGCACGGCAACGCGTGTGCGAACGCCCGCCGCCTGGGGATGATGTACTTCATCTGGAACAGCAAGATCTGGGGAGCCTACCGCTCACCCAATGCGTCGTGCGCCACCGCGGGGTGGAAGGCCTATACCGGCTCGAACCCCCACACCGATCACGTGCACATCAGCTGGGCGTGGCCCGGCGCAAAGAAGCAGACCACCTGGTGGACTGCGGCGCTGCCGCCCGAGCCGGTGAACACCAAACCCACGGGTTACCTCGACGGCGCCAGCTGCGAGCGGGTCTGGGGTTGGTCGCAAGACCCCGACGCGGCCAAGAAGGGCATCGCCGTGCACCTGTACTTCGGTGGCCCCGCGGGGGACCCGAAGGCCAAGGGCGTGCCGGTCGACGCGAACATCGATCGCGGCGACCTCTGCGCGCCACTGGGCTCGTGCAATCACGGCTTCGAGGTCGCCTCGCCGCTCAGCTTGCACGACGGCAAGCCCCACGCGGTCCACGCCTACGGCATCGACAGCGCGGGCGGCGCCAACGCCGAGCTCGCGCAGAGCCCCGCGAGCCTCGACTGCGATCCGGTCATCCCCAAGGGCGTTCGCCGCCGGGTCCAGGACATGACCAGCTTCGACGACTGGGGCTTCTCCGAGTTCTGGGACGTGATGCCGGTGGACGACACGGCCCTCGCCGCCATCACCGAAGACGACGCGTTGCCCGACAGCCCGCTCCTGGTGCAGTCCACCGACGGCAGCGCCGAAGTCTGGTTGATCGACGGCGAATTCCGCCGCCACGTTCCGAGCCAAGCGGTGATGGCCACCTGGGGCTTCGATGCCGCCGCGGTCGTGAAATGGGCGCCCAAGGACCTCGAGAAGCTCGAGGTCGGCCCCAAGCTGCGCGCACGCCCCGTGCTGGTGCGTGGCAGCGGCGACAAGATCTATCTGATGGATGACGCCCTGCCCGAGACGGGTCAGCCGCCTGCCGGCACCGGCGGCGCCGGGGGCAGCGGCGGTGGCGACACGGGTGGCACCGGCGCAGCGATCGGCGCCAGCGGCGGCAAGAGCGGCGCATCGGCCCAGCAGACCAAGGTGCTCTCCGAAGACGAACAAGGGTGCGCGTGTCGCACCAGCGGTCGCTCGAGCGGCTCGGCTGCGCAGCTCTCGCTCTTGGCCCTCGGCCTGCTCGCCGCGCGTCGCCGGCGTGCGAGGTCGGCATGACCGTGAAGCGCGCGGGGGCCGTCGCGCTGGCGCTGGCGCTCGTCGTCACCGCGCTCGTGCTCTGGCCCGAGCGCCCGCCCCGGCCGGCAGCGACACCGATCGCGGCGCACACCGCCACCGATGTTCGCCCCGAGCGCCCGCGGCGCCCCCGCGCAACCCGACCGCGCCCGCCGCCCGCCGAGATCCGGGAAGCCGCGGTGTCCCCGCCGGTGCAGAACGCCCAGCAGCCGACCCCGACCCGCGTCGAGCAGCTGGCGACCACGGTGCTGGCCGCGGCGGTGCGCCACGACTGGATGGTGGTCGACGAGCACGAGACGCCCTGCCCGCCGCAGCAGATCCGCATCGTGTACGACGCACCGTCGGATCTGGGCGGCTACACCAAGGGTGCGTACTTCGAGCCGCTGGGCCCGGGCCCCGGCGAGAGTGACACCGAGGTCAACGGGCTCATGCTGTGCGAGGGGTCGACCTTCCTGTATCGCGGTTTCGAGGCCTACTACCGTGCCGATCGGGGACAGTGGGATGTGTTCCCGTTCCCGGTGATCGAATGACGCGACGGGCGGTTTGACCGAGGAACGTAGAGGCATCATGATGCCTTGATGCGAACCACCTTGACGCTCGACCCGGACGTCGCGCAGCTCCTCAAGGCAGAGGCCCACCGGCAGCGCAAGGCGTTCAAGGAAGTGGTCAACGACGCCATTCGCCGGGGGCTTTCGCCCCAGCGCGAGCGACCGCCGAAGCGCTACCGGGTGCGGCCCCACAAGACGCGGCTGTTGCCCGGAATCGATCTGGCCGGTTTCAACAAGCTGGCAGACGAGCTCGAGGACGACGCTCTGATCGCGAAGGCGAAGGCCCCGCGATGATCATTCCCGACGTCAACCTGCTGCTCTACGCCGAGATCGACGCTTACCCGCAGCACCGGCTGGCGCGCAAGTGGTGGGAGGCATTGCTGGGGGGTGAGCGCGCTGTGGGCATCGCGCCCGCCACTCTGTTCGGGTTCCTGCGCATCAGCACCAACCGTCGGGTGTTCTCGGACCCGTTGACGATCGACGATGCGATCTTCCGGATCGAGGGTTGGCTTCGGCAGCCCTGCGCGACATTCTTGGTCCCCGGCCCCCGGCACCTGGAAACGGCCTTTCGGCTGTTGAAGCAGATCGGCGTCGGGGGGAACCTCACGACGGATGTGCAGCTCGCTGCGCATGCCATCGAACAGGGCGGAGAGCTGCACTCCAACGACACCGACTTCGCCCGCTTCGAGGGTCTTCGTTGGGTCAATCCGCTTGCGGGGTGAACCCGTTCGGGGCAGCGCTCCATGTGGCATCGAGACACGGGGCGGCGCGGGCACCTCGCGCTCTGCGCCGGTTTGGCGATGAAGGAAGTGCGGTGCCCAACGCCTCCTTGACGCGCTGGCCGTCGCCGTCTTGACTCGCGCCGTGCAAACCACCGCCGCGCGCTGGGGGGCCCTCGCGATCTGGCTCGCGACCGCGCCGCTGCTCGCCTTCTCGGGCAGCTCACCGTCGTTCCATCCGGGCGCCATCGTCGACGTCGACATCAGCCTGGTGAGCAGCGACGCGCAGGACCTGTCGTGCTCGTGGGATCGTAGCGCGTGGGGCCATACCTGCGGTCATCGCGACGGGGGTCGGACCGTGCAGGCCCACGGCACGCTGGTCCCCACCGTGACCGCCGATCGAAAGACGCTGGTCGTGCCCGGCCTGTTCCGAGAGCCCCAGGTCGCGGCACGCGTCGCGGCCGACGCCGGTCGCGAGCGCGACGCGCAGCAGCGCTTCGTCGTGCGTTGCCGGGTCCGGGTGCTGCAGCAACTGAGCGGCGTGCAGGTGCGCTTCGCGGCGGGCGCGGCCTTCGAGCCGCCCTCCAAGCAGTGGTTGGTGGCGCCCCTTGCCTGCCAGGTTCTGCCCGGCTGAACCATGCGGCGCAAGTTCCTTCAATCACTGCGCGCTCCCGACGCGCCCCTGATCACGGCGGCGATCGTGATGATCGTGTTCGGCATTGGCCTGCGCGCGCAGCGCCTCGCGTTCCCCCGCGGGCTCACCTGGGACGAGCACCACTTCGTGCTCAACGCCAAGACCTATCTCGCGCACCAGCCCGATCTGAACGACCATCCGCCGCTCGGGAAGCTGCTGATCGCGTTGCCGATCCACCTCTTGGGGGATACGTCGCTGGCCTGGCGGCTGGCGCCCTTCCTGCTCGGCTGCGTGAACATCGTGCTGGTGGGGCTCATCGCGGCCTGGGTCGCCGAGCGTCGCACCGCGTTCTGGGTCGGCGCAGCGCTGGCCGCCGTCGACGGCTTCTTGATCGCGTATTCGCGGTCCGCCCTCCTCGACGGCATGCTGGCCTGCCTGTGCATGGCAGCGGTGCTGACCGCGCTCCGCGCCCGCTCGTGGCCCAGCTTTGCCCTGGCGTCGCTTCTGCTCGGCTCTGCCTGCGCCATCAAGTACAGCGCCGTGGTGTTCGTGCCGGTGCTGCTCTGGGTCGCGCTCAGCAAGCCGTCTGCACTGGCAACGGCCGCCACGCTCGTGCTCTCGCCCGCGGCCTACACCGGCTGGTTCAGTTTGGGCCTGTGGATGGCGAAGCAGCCCTTCGGCCCGTCTGCCGTGGTCGCCGAGACCAAACGCCTCTACCTGCACCACGCCAGCCTCACGCACTGGAAGCATCCGCTCTTGTCGCACTGGTACGAGTGGTTCTTGCCGACGCGTCCCATCCCGATGCGTAACGACCCGCTCAGCGACGGCCGCATGCGGGTGCTCACCGCGATGGGCAACCCGCTGGTGTGGTGGCTGGTGAACCTGGCCCTGCTGTTCGCCATCGGGTCCGTGGTGGTGGCGTTGGTGCTGGCGCTCAGGCGCCGTGCCCTGGGCCCGGCCACTCGTCGTGCGCTGGCGCTCGCGGGGCCCACCGCGCGCCGCAGCCTGATCGTGGCGGCCTGGTGCGCGCCCATCGTGCCGTGGTGGGTCTCGGCACGTGACTCGTACGTCTATCACTACCTTCCGGCCTACGCGTTCGGCGTGGTGCTGGTGGCGGCGCTGTTCGCAGACGCGCTCCGTCGCTTCCGCACCGCGGCCTTCGTCGCGCTCTTGGTGGTGGGCCAGGTCGGCTTCTACTACTCGCCGGTCTGGGGGCAGAACCCGATCTCGCGCGAGGGCGTCGAGCAGCGCGCGCTCTGGCGGCGCTGGCACGTCGGGTTTACGCTGCGATCGCCATTCGATCCTTGACTGCCCACGGGCTCGCGTTACGAGACCCGCCGGTGACGTCACCTGCCCAGGCTTCGGCCCTCACCACCCTCGCGGGTGTCTCTCCTCGCCTGCGCCACGGTGTGTTCGCGCTGATCGCGCTCCTGGCCATCGGCAACGCCGTGGGCACGGCGCTCTCGCCCTATCTGGTGGTGCGCCACCCGCTGTTCCTGGTGGCGATTTCGCCCGAGGGGCGCCACGTGGTGCTGGCCACCGCCGGTGTTGCGCCCGTGCTCTTGGTGGTGGTCGGCACGCTGCGCCGCCTGTTGGGTATCGTCGCGGGCTACGGCCTGGGGTCGATGTATGGCGAGGCCGCGGTGCGCTGGGCCGAGCAGCGCGTCCCGCGCTTCGCGCGCATCATCCGGTTTCTGGAGCGCGCCTTCGCGCGCTTCGGCATGGTCATGGTGTTCGTGGTGCCGCTGCCGTCGATCGGCGTCCTGGCGGGCGCATCACGCGCGCGCTTCCGCTGGGTGGTGCTGGCCGGCGCGCTCGGTCAGGCCACGTGGATGACGCTGACCGTGCTGTTCGGCGAGGCCATTGCCAACTGGACGCAGCCCGTTCTCGCGTTCTTCTCTCGCCACCTGATCGAGAGCACGATCGTAGCCGCGGCCCTGGTGGGCTTGCAGCAGCTGGTGGCCTACCAGAAGCGACGGCGCGCCCGCCCGCCCGAGGCGCCGGCGGACGGTTGAGTCACTCGCCGCCCACGAACTCCCAGTCGGCGGCAAACTCTTCACCCTTCGGCGTCGAGAGCGCCTCGCCGCCCGGGCCGTCGCGCCGCACCACGATGGTGTGCCGGCTGGCGGTGTCTTCGTTCTCGCGGGCGACCACCGTGACCACGTTCATGCCGGGGTTGAGCGCTGCGTCGAAGCCGAACTTGAGCTTCAGCGGGTCGGTGCCCTTGCGATTGGACTGGTAGAAGACCTTGTGCGCGCCCACGAAGACGTAGACGTCGAGCACGCGGTCGCCGTCCGTGGCCGTGCCCTCGATCTTCACCTTGTCGCCGCGCATGGCCAAGCCCGCAGGCTCGAGCGTGATCAGCGGCGGTGAGTGGGTGAGGTGCGGCTTGAAGGTCGGCTTGCCGGCACCGGCGCCGTCTTTCAGAGCCGAGGTCTCGACGAACCCGAACCGGTCGCCGTCGATGCGCACCTTGGTGAAGCCGGCGAAGGTGCCCAGGCGGTCGACCACCGAGCCCTTGGCCAGCTCGCCCACCACCGCGACACTGGCCTGCGGCTGACCGCGCACCTGGGCCGGCTGCTCCACGCTGACCTTGCCCGAGGCCTGGTTGATGAACACGCCGGCGCGCGTGACCGGGATCACGATCTTCTCGCTGGTCACCACCCGCAGGTCGCGGTCGGCAATGCTCATCTCGAGCTTCGCGAAGTTGTCGGTCAGGCCGTCCAGCACGTCGAAGGTGAAGGCCACCTCGCGCGTGTCGCCGGGGTTCATGCTGGGCAGCTCGAAGCGCCCGCCGCGCAGGTACAGTCCATCGCCCGTCAGGTTGCGGATGTTCGCCTGGGTCTCGTAAGACTTGCCCGTGCCAACGTTCTTCACCGTCAAGAAGACGGTGACGCCTTCCCCGCGCTGCACCTGGCCGTCGCCGTTGGCCGAGCGGCTGTCGGCCACCTGATACGAGAACGCAAAGGCCGGGCGCGGCAGGCTCTGCACCGTGGGCCTCAGCTCTTGGTCCTTGGGTGCCGCGCCGCCCTCGGCGAAGAAGCGCACCTTCACCACGTCTTGCCGGGTGGTGGCGTCGAGCGGGATCTTGCACACCCGCTTGGCGTCGGTCGGCACCGGCTTGGTGCTGCCGGGCTTCTTGCCGTCGAGCTCGCACCAGCCGAATGGGACCGTTGCGGTGCGCGACTTGCCCGGCTCGATCTTGCCGAAAGCCAGCTCTTTCTCGTCGTAATAGCCGCCGTCGCTCTTGGTCACCGCGCGCAGCTGGTGGATCGGCTCGGTGCCGTTGTTCTTCACCGTGACCTTCAGGTTCATCGGCTCGCCGGCTGTCACGGTGTCGCCCTTGCGGTCGGTCTCGAGCTTCACTTCGTAGTCGTCCGGGCCTGGCCCCTTCGCGTCCTTCGCCGGCGCGCCCCAGTCGATGCCCAGCTTCTGCAGGTCGGTGGTGATGGCCTGGATCTGCCCGTCTTGCGCCTTCTCGACCACGGGCTTGGCGGCGCGCACCTGGTCGGGGCGCTTGCCCTGCGGCAGCTTGCCCACCAGGTCGCGGCAGAAGGTGACGGGGAAGTCGAGCTGGAACTCGTCTTCCAGGTCGCCGCCCAGGTCGCGCATCTTGGCCCGCTCTTCTTCCGGCAGGTTGTAGCGCAGCTTGTAGTGCGGGCGATCACTCGAGCGCTTGCTGGCGCCGCCCAGGCTCTTGGAGAGGTCGCGCTCGCGCACCGGGCTCTCTTCGCTGTAGAGGTCCATCTCCAGCGTGTCGGCGGTCATCGGATCGAGCTGCACGTCGGGCGCGACGCCCACACCCTGAATCGACACGTCGCCCGGGGTCAGGTACTGCGCAATGGTCAGCTTCAGCGCCGCGCCGTCCGGGGTGATGCGCGGGAACACCAGCTGCACCGTCCCCTTGCCGAAGCTGGTCTGGCCGACGATCACCGCGCGGTCCTGGTTCTTGAGGGCGCCGGACACAATCTCGCTGGCGCTCGCGCTCGAGCCGCTCTGCAGCACGACGATCGGGTAGTTCGGCTCGGTGCCGCGGGGCGTGGCCTTCTTCTCTTCGCGCCCCTCGGCGGCGCCCACCGTGGCCACGATGGGCCCGGTTTCGAGGAATTTGTCGGCGACCTTGGCCGCCTGATCGAGCAGACCACCGGGATTGCCACGCAGATCCAGGACCAGGCCCTTGAGCGGCTCGCTCTTCGCCAGATCGGCCAACGCCGCGTCCAGCTCGTCGGCGGTGCTCGACTGGAACTGCTTGAGCCGCACGTAGCCGATGCCCGGCGAGAGCGCTCGGTAGTCCACGCTCTTGATGCGGATCTCTTCCCGGGTCAGCTCGAAGGGGCGCGAGCCCTGCCACCCCTCGTTGCCGTCGCGGTGCACCCAGATGGTCACCTTCGAGCCGGGCTTGCCGCGCAGGCGCTTCACCGCGTCGTCCAGCGGCATGTTGAGCGTCGACTCGTTGTTGATCTTGGTGATGCGGTCCATGCGCTTCAGCCCGGCGCGCCCGGCGGGCGTCTCGGGCATGGGGCGCATGATGGTCAGCTGCTGGTCGCGGATCGAGATCACGATGCCCAGGCCGCCGAAGTGCCCCGACGTCGACAGGTTCATCTCCTTGTACGCTTCGGGGCTCAAGAAGACGCTGTGCGGGTCCAGGGTGCGCAACATGCCGTTGCAGGCGGCGTACTCGATGTCGCGCAGGTCGACCTCGGTGTCTTTCAGGTTCGTCTGCAAGAACGCGAACACCTCGCGCAGCCGCGCGGCCACGTCCCACGGCCCCTGGATGTTGTCGACGCGGAACTCTTTCTCTTCGGTGTCGGCCCGCACCTTCACGGTGGGGGACTTCTCGTCGTGAAGGATGATGACCTGCGCGACCTCTTTCTGGACCTGGTTGAGCGCCGACAAGAACATCTGCTGCGGCTTCACCCGCCCGGGCTCGACATACTTGTCGCGGATGGTCTTGAGCGTCTCGTTGACGGCGGTGAGCTGGGTCAGATCGTAGGGCGTCTTGTTGCCGCCGGGCGCGCTCACGGCGTGGGCCGCCTCGAGCCCCTTCCACAGGCCCCCGGTGCCGAACTGAAGTGCGAAGTACGAGGCGAGGGCGAACACCCCCAGGACGACGATCGCGCGGCCAAGCCGCTCCAGAATTCGCATCGGACGGGCAGTATACCCTGGTAGTCTGCCGCGGCCATGTCCCTGAGCTGCCCCCGCGACCGAAGCGCGCTCGAGCCCCAGACTTACGAGGCGAAGATCGAAATCGACGCTTGTCCAACGTGTCGCGGCGTATGGCTCGACCAGGGCGAGCTCGAGGCCATTCAAGAAGCCAAAGAGCACGACTATTCCCAGACCCTGGCCAACCTGCCCGACTCGGTGGCCCGCAGCATCAACAAGGTCGCGCAGTCCGTCGCCGGCCCGGTGGGCTGTCCGAAGTGCGGCGCCGAGATGGACGTGCGCGAGTACGCCTATTGCTCTCAGATCGTCATCGACACCTGCCCCGAGGGCTGCGGCATCTGGCTCGACGCGGGCGAGCTGCAGGCGCTCGAGAAGTTCTTCGAGCGAAGCCAGGCCGAAGCGGGTGACGTGATCCCGCTGCGCTGGCGGCTGTGGGCCACGCTCGCCGGCGCCTTCAAGAAGCGCGCGCCCGGACCGAAGTAGCGCGCTTCGAGTGTCGCATCGCGCCTGCAGTCTGCAGTCGTGAGCCGACAGTCCGGCGCTTGGGCTTGCTGGTTTGTGGCGAGCAACCCGGGGTCGCCCCCACGGCACGGGGTTTGCTCTGCCCAGCCGCCGAGGCCTGGTCATGAGAGCTCCCCACGTGATTCTGACGGCTGCCACGTTGCTCGCTGCGGCGCCTGCCGTCGTTGCCCAGCCTGCGGGCCTGGCGAAACAAGATCCTGCGACGTCGGGCAAGACCGACGTGTCTGCAGAGGGCTTCCAGGCCGCACAGAAGGACGCCGCGGACGCCAAGGACGCCACTGAAGCGAAGGTCCTGGCCGGAGGGCTGCTCTCCACCGGCAACTCGCGCTCGCTGGCCACGACCGCATCTGGGCAACTCCGCTTGCGTCGAAGCGCGAACCAGCTCAGCGCGGCGCTCGCGGCCAACTACTCGCGCGCGGCGGCCAACGCCGCGGCCGACACCGAGACCACCGTCGAGAACTTCCAGGGCAAGATCAGGTATGACCGCTTCGTCGCGAAGAGCCTGGCTGTGTTTCTGTCGACGTCTGCGCGACGCGATCGCTTTCAGGGCCTCGACCTGCGCCTGAACGTCGATCCCGGCGTCGCTTACTACTTCATCGACGAGAAGGCCCAGCAGCTGTGGACAGAGCTCGGCTACGACTTGCAGTACGACGTGCGGCGTGACGAGAACGTGGACGCCGCCGCGGCTAGCGGCCAGCGCGTCGACAAGACCCACCTCCAGCACAGCGGTCGCCTATTTGCCGGCTACGGCAATAGCCTGAACGAGCACGTCAAGTTCAACACCGGTGTCGAGTATCTGCAGGGTCTGCCCGAGACCGAGCGCTGGCGGCTGAACTGGGATGTCGGCTTGAGCTCGTCGCTGGGTGGCAGCTTCTCCCTCGCCACGACCTTCAGCCTGAAATACGACCACACGCCGCTGCCGGGCGTGAAAGAGCTCGACACCGTGACGGCACTGAACCTGGTTTACACGCTGCTCTGATTCGGAGGCCCCATGAACACCGAAGCACTCCTCGCCACCGTCCAGACACGCGGCATCGACATCGGGCTGAAGCTGCTCGGTGCGCTGATCGCCTATGTCGCCGGACGCTGGCTGATCAGCCTCGCCGTCAGCCTGATGAAGCGCGCGCTGACCGCGCGCAACGTCGACGCCACGGTGCAGCGCTATCTGGGCAACATCCTGTCGGTGCTGCTCAACATCGCGCTGGTCGTCGCTCTGCTCGGCTACTTCGGGATCCAGACTACGTCCTTCGCCGCGTTGTTTGCTGCCGCGGGCGTGGCCATCGGCATGGCCTGGAGCGGCCTCCTGGCGAACTTCGCGGGCGGCGTGTTCCTGGTCATCTTGCGGCCCATCAAGGTCGGCGACTTCGTCTCCGCCGGCGGGCTCGTCGGTACGGTCAAAGAGATCGGCCTCTTCGTGACCACCTTCGACACGCCCGACAACGTCGAGACCTACGTGGGTAACTCGAAGATTCTGGGCGACACCATCCAGAACTTCTCTGCGAATCCGTACCGCCGCGTCGATCTCAAGGCTCAGCTGGACCACACCGTGGATCCCAGGGACGCCATCGCACGTCTGAAAGAGAAGCTGGCCGCCATCCCCAACGTGAAGAGCAGCCCCCCGCCCGACGTCGAAGTCCTCGACTTCACGCTGGCCGGCCCGGTGCTCGCAGTGCGTCCGTACACGCACACCGATCACTACTGGCAGGTGTTCTTCGCTGCCAACCAGGCGATCCGCGACGTTGGGGCCGAGGCCAAGTACCCGGCACCCAAGCAACACTTCGGCGTCGAGCCTCCCGCGGCGGCCGGGGCACGCGGCGGTTCGTAGCGCGGGTGCCACGCGAACGAATCGACTAGAGTGCGCGCGTGGCTCGCACGCTCTGGCTCCTGGCACTCTCCGCAGTGGCGTGTCGCACGCCCTCCAGCGCGCCCGCACCCGCACCGTCGGCGGGCGGCGCGACCACGCCCACGGGCACCGGCGTGTCGCCGGCTCCGGCGGCCAGCGCGGCGGCGGCCGGCCCGCCGGCTCCGGTGACCGCGTGCACGCGCGACGACGAGTGCGCCGTGGCGCGCGTCGAGATTTCCGGAAAGTGGGCGTGCTGCGGCGCGTGCGGCACCACACCGGGCACTCGGCGCTGGCACGCCGACCTGCAACGCTGGTGCGCCGCGCACCCGCCCAAGGACTGCTACCCGCTGGCTCGCCCGCAAGGGCCGACGCGCGCGGTGTGTCGTGACGGGCGCTGCGAGGCCACGGCCACCGGCCCCGATGGCGGGTTTGCCCTCGTGTCCACCGAGCGGCGCTGTCTGCCCTCGCTGGTCTGCGACACCTGGTCCGGGTGCACGCAGGCCCGCGGCAACGACCAGGACGGCTGGTTCGTCGAGTCGTCCGAACGCGCCACCCCGGGCCAGCCGGTCGCGCTGACCCGCGTCGCATTGGTCGACAAGTCCGCGGCAGAAGCGTTTCTTCTCCACGACCCGAAGGTGAAGTGCCCGCCGCACACCGTGCCCCCGGTGCTGCCGGCGCCTCCGCTGTGCGTGGAAGCGGGCGGGCAGTGCAAGCAGAAGTGACTATCGCCCTCGCGCGGTGAGCGCCATGCCCACGAAGGCGCCGTAGGTGCCCAGGAGCTCGACCACCGGCGAGATCTCGATGCTCGTCGGCAGGCCCACCCAGAACACGCCGCACGCCCGGTCGGCGTGCACCAGCGGCGCCACCAGCTGGAGCACTCGGTCTTGCCCCATCTGAAAGGTCGGCGCCCGCGAGCGGGCCACCACGTCGAACAGCCCCGGGAACGGTCGGGCGGCGAGCGGCGGCTCTTCGCGCCCGACACGCGCCAGCTCGTGGAAGACGCCCTGCTCGTCGCGCTCGCAGAGCACGGCCCAGTCGGCGTCGCACAGCGACAAGAGCCCATGGGTCGCGTCGGCAGCCAGCTGCGCCCGATCGCTCTCCGCGCTCAGCATGCGCACCAGCGCGTAGAAGCGGCGCAGGCTGGGCAGATCGCCGTGGTCCCGCGCGGCCGGCAGGGCCGGGTGGTGTTCCGGGGCGCGCGCCGGGTGTCGATACGGGCCCCCGGGAGACGAGCGCCGGAGCGCGCCCTGGGGGTCGAGGAAGAGCAGCCGCATGCGCCCGGCGCCGATCTCGTCCAGGTGGTCCAGCCGCCGATCGCCGACCAGGCGCACGCCGTTGACCCGCGTGCCGTTGGTCGTCCCCAGATCTCGGATGTGGTGATTGCCCTCGCGCTGCACGATCTCGCAGTGCTCTTTCGACACCGTGTCGTCCAGCAGCTGAACGTCGCACCCGGGGTGCCGCCCGATCAGCACTCGCGGGCCGAGCTCGATCTCGTAGTCCGATCCGCCGGGCAGGGAGCAGAAGAGCTTGGCCACCTGGCCAGCATACCCGAGGCGGCGGTCGGTCAGAGCGTGAGCCGAAGGTCGAGCCCCGCCGACCAGACGCCATAGCTGTCGGCCTGGGTGACCCGCTGAGCGTCGCTCGCGTCGGTGCAGCTGCTCGCGCTCACGTCGCCCACGGCGGTCGACACGCGCTCTTTCAGGCAGCCGCCTGCGCCCGCGCTCGCGAAGGGCGCGAAGCGGTAGCCGACCAAGGCCTCGCCCGCGAAGCCCGCGCCGTACGGGGTCGCGTCTCCGGAGTACACGCCCCCCGGATCGGGATGCAGGGCCAGCGGTGCCGGGTCGTAGGTGACGGGCGAGCCGCCGCCCGCCGAGCCGTAAGCGGGCCGCAGCCCGAGCTCGAAGCCGCGCAGGGCGGCGCCTCGGATCGTGCTGGGCGCCGCCGGCGCGTCTGCGCCTTTCTGCTGCGCGAACACGGGGCAAGAAAGCGAAAGCGCGAGCACGCTGAAGAGCAATGGGAGCTTGATCTGCATGGGGTTCCTCCGAGGTCGCCGCGCGCACATTCAACATCCGGGCCTGCAAGCTTCTCCCAAGCCGCCACCACGAATCGCGGGTTTGCCCGTTTCGTGTGGCAACGCCTTCACGCTCCTGTCGCGTGATAACCTCGAAGCCTGGTTGACGATGCTCGATTCGAGTTCCGCACGCTGCGCCGGCTGCGCCAAGCAGATGGCCCTCGCCCAGCTCACTTACGACGACAACGGTCGCCTGCTCTGCGCCCAGTGCCACGCGGTGCAGATGTCGGACCTGACGGGCAAGGTCGCGCTCTCGGCGGACGAATACCGAGCGTGCGAGGTCTGCGGCAAGAAGCTGGTTCCAGAGCTGGTGCGAGACGGCTCGTCCAACTTCGACACTCGGCGTCGCTACGGGTGCGAGTGCGGGCACGCCTTCTGGATCATGACCTGGCCGGCCATCTTGATGGCTGCGGTCTTCGGAGCGCTCGGGGCGCTGGGCGCGGGGCACTCCCTCTACGACCAAGATCTGGACGAGATGATCGTCCCCGCCATCCTGATGGCCATCGCCTGCCTGCTCTTGCTGCGCGATGCGACGATCCGCCAGCGAAACCCGCGGGTGCTTTGAGCCCCGCGCCGTTCGGCGCATACTGGGCCCCATGACTCGCGCTGCGTGGGCGTCGCTCGTCGTGCTCGGCATTGCGTTCGGCTGCAGCGGTGACGACGGCGCCGACGGCGTCGCGGGGCCCGACGGTGGCAAGGCAGGCGCCGATGGCAGCGCGGGCCTCGCCGGGTCGGGTGGCGGCTGGCCCGGTGGCAGCGGCGGAAGCAGTGGCGGGACGGGCGGCACGACCAGCGGCGGCACGGGCGGCACGGTGAGCGGCGGCACGGGCGGCGCGGTGAGCGGCGGCGGCGGCACGCCGACCGGCGGCAGCGGCGGCGTGGACGCGGGCTGCCCGCTGGGCACCGGGGGAAGCGGCGGCCCCTGCGAGTTCCCGCAGGGCGTCCCCGATCCCGATTTCATCTGCAGCGCCGCCTCGTATCAAGACACCGATCCGTCGGTCGACGCCGCGGTGAACGCAGCGATGGCGAAGCTCACCGGCTGCGGCGTGATGAGCGACTGCGACCTCTCGAGCTATGCGGGTGCGACCGCCGGGGACAAGTGCCAGAGCTTCTTCGCCGCCGTGACCCAAGAGCTGCGCGCTCAAGGGTACTGCGCCGGCCAGCACGCCGTCGGATCCACCGACGAGATCGCGGTCAGCAAGACCGGCTGCGTCGGCAAGTGGTACGGCTATCACGTCTGCTTCTACGGCGGCCCGAAGGTGGTGTGGAACCCGGGCGCGCGCCGCGGGTGGTGGGTGATCAAGCCGTCGTACTGCAAGTAGCCGGTCACTTCGCCACGTAGCGCGCGCGCGGCCTGAGCAGGAAGCCCTGCTCGCGCTGCTCGAGGGCGTGGGCCACCCAGCCCGCCGAGCGGCCCAGCGCGAAGAGAGCGCTCGCGGCTCCGAGCGGCAACCCCAGCGCGATGCGCACCGCGACCAGACCCGCGTCCAGGTTCGGCGCCGGCTGCTCGGCCGCGTGCATCGCGCGCACCACGGCATCGAGCAGCTTCAGGCGGGGTGAACCCGTGCGGGTCGCCCGCGCCACCGACAAGAGCTGAGCGCCGCGCGGGTCGCCCGCCGGATAGAGCGGGTGGCCGAAGCCCGCGAGGGCCTCGCCGCGGCGCACGCGCTCTGCCAGCACGGCGCGGGCGCGCGCAGGGCTGCCGACCTCGTCCAGCAACGCTTCGACGCGATCCGAGGCCGCGCCGTGGGCGGGCCCGCTGAAGGCCGCGAGCGCCGCCGTGATGCAGGCCGGGAGCGTGGCGCCGGCCGAGGCCACCACACGCGCCGCGAACGCCGACACGTTCAGCTCGTGATCGGCGCACAGCACCAGCGCTTGCTCCACTCCGGCCACGCGTCTTTCGGTGGCCTCGACCCCGAAGCTTGCCAGCGCGGCCCGCGCCACCGTGCTCGCGCGCGCGGCACTCGCGGCGTGGCGCGGGTCGGGTGCCAGGGCGACGGCCAGCGTGCGCACCAGCTTACCTGCGTTCGCCAGGGGCGCGCACAGCGGGTCGCCCGGCGCCAGGGTGGGGGCGACGCAGAGCAGGCGCTCGACCCAGGTCGTGGCCCCGGCGTTCCGGGCGATGGGATCAGCGCTCCGCATCTCCGGACGCTCCGCAGGCAGCGAGCCCGTCCAGAGCAGCGCGCACACCGACTCGAAGGCCGTGCCCTGGCGCGCCAGCTCGATCGCCAGCCGTCCGCGGTAGCGCGGTCCGTCTGCTCCGATCTCGGTGATGGACGACTCGAGCACGGGCTCGCCCCAGCGCAGCGCACCGCTCGCCACCGCCGCGTGGCCCCCGCGTGCGTCGCGGCGCGCGCGCAGCCGCAAGAGATCTGCCCGGGAGTAGAGCCGCACGCGACCTTCCCCCGAAGGCACGCTCGTGACCAGCCCGCGGCTGGCATACGCGTAGAGCGTGGGCAGCCGCACCCCGAGGAGCTTCACGGCCTGCTTGGCGCTCACGAAATCGGAGGGTTGATTCATCTTTCAACGTTGATCAATGTTACACCCGGAACCAGACTCCTGGCCATGAGCACCGGAGCAAATGGGCTGGAAGGCGTGGTGGTGGCCGATACGCTGCTGTCCGACGTGGACGGCGAGCGGGGCGAGCTGTGGATCCGCGGCGAGCCGGTCGAGCGCCTGGCCGAGCGCCACGCGTTCGCCGAGGTGCTGGGCTTGCTCACCACCGGCGGGCTACCCGAGCCGACCGACGGCCGCATCCCGAGCCTCCTCTCCCGAGGCCGAAGTCTGGCGCACCGCCGCCTCTCGCAGCTCGGCGACGCCCTCGACCAGGCCGACGCGATGGATGCGCTGCGCGCCGGCGTCGCACATCTCCGCGACGCCGATCTGGGGCACGGCGACGAGGCGGCCGCGGTGCTTGCCGGGGTGGTCGCGACGCTGGCCGCGGCCTGGGCGCGCCGCCAGCGCGGTGAGGCGTTGCCCGAGCCCGATCCGGCCGCCGGCCACGCCGACGACGTGCTGCGGCTCTTGGGGGCGCGCCCCGGCCCCGCCGGGCGGGCGCTCGAGGCCTACTGGATCGCCGTGATCGATCACGGGCTGAATGCTTCGACGTTCGCGGCGCGCGTGGTCGCATCGACCGGCTCCGATCAAATCAGCGCGGTGACTGCGGCGATCGGCGCGCTCAAGGGCCCGCTGCATGGCGGAGCGCCCGGCCCGGTGCTGGACATGCTCGACGCCATCGGCAGCGAGCCGAGCGCCGAGCCCTGGCTCCGTCAGGAGCTCGCGGCCGGTCGCCGCATCATGGGCATGGGGCATCGCATCTACCGCGTGCGCGATCCGCGTGCGCTGGTCCTCGAGCAGGCGCTCCACCGCTATCGCCAGGCGCTGGGCCCCGGCGCTGACCTCGTCGTTCGGCGGCTCGAGCTGGCGCGCCACGTCGAGCGGGTGGCTGCGCGGCTGCTCTCCGAACGCCACCCCAGCCGCCCGCTGGCCGCCAACGTCGAGTTCTTCACCGCGGTCTTGCTCGAAGCCATCGGGGTTCCGCGCTCGCTCTTCAGTGCGATGTTCGCGGCGTCGCGCGTGGTCGGCTGGTGCGCGCACGTGGCCGAGCAGCGCGCCAGCGGGCGACTCATCCGCCCGGCATCGCGCTACGTGGGCTCACGCAGCGGCGTTGCCCCCGCGGCGTGAGGCTCACCGCTTCAGCCGCTCGGCCGCGCGCACCAGCTCGACGAATTCTCGCCGGCGCTCGTCCAGCTCGCCCGAGCTGGCCAGGCGCACGGTATCGGCGTAGCTCGAGCTGCCCTTGTGCGGCGAGTCTCTGAGCAGCATGCCGAGCTCTGCAACCGCGGCGGCGAAGCGGAAGTCGTCCGACTCCCTCGCGTCGGTGTCGCGGACGACGACCTCCATCAGCTGGCTCTCGCTGCCTGCCGGCAGCTTGTAGCGCAGCTTCACCGTCGCGAGCTCACCCCGCACGGCCTTGCCGCTGGGCGTGCCCGGCGCCTGGTACTTCAGCGGATCGGTGCCCGGCCCGGTGGGCGTGCCGCCCGCCGGCACGATCTCGTACAGCGCCGTCACGGTGTGGTCAGCGCCGATCTCGCCGGCGTCCTTCTTGTCGTCGTTGAAGTCCTGGTGAGCGAGCACGCGGTTCTCGTAGCCGATCAGCCGGAACTCCGAGACCTCGGCTGGGTTGAGCTCGATCTGGATCTTCACGTCCTTGGCGATGGTCATCAGCGTGCCGGTGGCTTGTTCGACCAGCACCTTCTTCGCCTCGTTCAGCGTGTCGATGTAGGCGTAGTTGCCGTTGCCCTTGTCGGCCAGCTTCTCCATGGTCGAGTCGTTGAAGTTGCCGGCGCCGAAGCCCAGCACGCTCAGGAACACCCCGGTCTTGGCCTTCTGCTCCACCAGGTCGACCAGATCGCTCTGGCTGGTGACGCCGACGTTGAAGTCGCCGTCCGTCGCCAAGAGCACGCGGTTGATGCCGCCCTTCACGAAGCCCTGCTTCGCCAGCTCGTAGGCGAGCTGGATGCCTTCGCCCCCGTTGGTGGAGCCACCGGAGCTCAGGCGGTCCAGCGCGCCCAGGATCGTGGCCTTCTGGTCACCGGGCGTCGGCGGCAGCACGGTGCCCGCCGAGCCGGCGTAGGCCACGATCGACACGCGGTCCACCGCGTCGAGCTGCTGCACCAGGAGCGAGAACGCCTGCTTCAGCAGCGGGAGCTTGTTCTCGTCGCTCATCGAGCCCGAGGTATCGACCAGGAACACCAGGTTGGTGCCCGGCACCTCGGTGGGGGCGACGTGCTTGCCCTTGAGCCCGAGCTTCAACAGCCGGTGCCCGGGCGCCCACGGCGCCGCGCCGACCTCGCTCGAGACGGAGAACGGACGATCGCCGGTCGGCTCGGGATAGGCGTACGTGAAGTAGTTGATCATCTCCTCGATGCGCACCGCGCCCTTGGGGGGCAGCTGACCGTCCCTGAGATGACGGCGGACCAGCGAGTAGGACGCGGTGTCGACGTCGATCGAGAAGGTCGAGCGTGGATCGGTGGCGACGCGCACGAAGGGGTTGTCCGAAAACGCGTCGTAGGCGTCGCGGTTGAAACGCTGACCCTGACCCGCCATCGGGAGGTCCTGCGCCGAAGCCGCCGACGCGAGGGCCCTCGGGCCCACATTGCCCTTCTCCTTGCCTTCCAGCTTGTCCGTTGCGACCGAGGCGACCTCGGCTCGCCGGCCCTGCGTGCTCACGAACAGCAGGGCGCCGGCTGCGGCGGCGGTGACGGTCATGGCCGCAAAGGCCACGGCGCGCAGGCCACGCTTCGGCCTGGCCGCGCCCTGCGAGGCCTGCAAGGCGATGCGCTCGCGTTGCGGGGCTTCCAGCCGCGGCTTCGGCTCGCTGCCGAGCTCGTCGCGCAGAGCGCTGAGCGTGCTCTCGACGTTGACCACCTCTTCGCGCAACAGCTCGGACTCGGCGAGCTCGGCCTCGAAACGCGCCAGCTCTTCGCCGCTGAGCTCGCCCAGGGCGTAGTCCGTGACGCGGGGATCTTCGTGGGCAGCGTTCATGACGTCCTCCCGGCGGTGCGCACCGGCAGCTCGGAGTCGCGGGCGATCTCCCGCTGGATGCGCTTGATGGCCGTATGCAGGATGAACCCGACGTTGCTGGTCGAGAGGCCCATGATCCGAGCGATCTCCTTGTAGCTGAGCCCGCCGTCGAGCTTGAGCAGCAGTGCCTCGCGCTCGCGCTCGGGCAACGCTTCGAGCGCGGCGCCGACTCGACTCAGGGTTTGTCTCCGTTCGAGCTTCTTGATGGGTCCACTGTCCGGGGCTTCGTTCACGTCGGCGTCCTCCAGGCTGCGAAGGCGCTGCGTCTTGCGGCTCGCGTCGACCGCCCGGTGCTTGCACACCGTGAAGAGCCAGGCGGCGAGGTGCCCTTCGACCGCCTCGCGCTCTGCCTTGCAGAGCTCGAGGAACGTCTCTTGGACCACGTCTTTCGCCTGGGCTCGGTCGACGAGGGTCGCTGCGTAACGAAGAAGCGCGGCTTCGTACCGGGTCAGGGCTTCCATCACCCAGCGCGACTTCCCGTCCTGCATCGCCTTCGAAGAGACAACGGGGCAGCGCCGGGTTCATTAGAAAGAAAATGCTCGGCGCTCCGAACCTGGCGGAAGTGCGCGGGATTCTGCCCCGGCGGGACCCGGGCTTCCGCTCGGTCCGGGCCGGCCCCACGTACTTGGGCGGAGGCGAAGGGTGGACGCAAGGGGGGACCGCGCCGAGCTTTCCACGCGCTACCGCGCGGTGCGCGACGGCACCGAGGCGCTCGCTCGCATGCTGTCCGCCGAGGACCAGCAGCTGCAGTCGATGCCGGACGCGAGCCCGACCAAGTGGCATCGCGCGCACGTCAGCTGGTTCTTCGAAGAGTTCCTGCTTCGCCCGAGCGGCGTCCCGCCCGTCGACGAGCGCTACCGGTACCTGTTCAACTCGTACTACGACGCGGTCGGCCCGCGGCACCCGCGACCGCGGCGCGGCGTCCTCTCTCGGCCCAGCCTGGCCGAGGTCGAGGCCTACCGGCGCGCGATCGACGGTCGCATGCTCGAGCTCCTCCTGAGCGTGGATGATGCCCGGCTGGCCGAGCTTCGCCCCTTGCTCGAGCTCGGGCTGGCGCACGAAGAGCAGCACCAAGAGCTGATCTTGACCGACATCGTCCACGCGTTCTCCGAGAGCCCGCTCCTGCCCGCGGTGCGTCGGGCGTCCGAGCGGCCCGCGCTGCCCGCCGTCCAGGCGCCTCCGCTCCGCTTCCTCGAGCACGCCGGCGGCCTGTGCGAAGTGGGGGCGCGCGCCGGCAGCGGGTTTCACTTCGACAACGAGGCTCCACGTCACCGCGTGTTCCTCGAACCGTACGCGCTCGCGTCACGTCCCATCACGGTGGGCGAGGTGATCGCCTTCATCCGCGCGGGGGGCTATCTGAGCCCGGCGCTCTGGCTCTCGGAGGGCTGGGACTGGGCGCGCGCTCGCGGCCGCGAGGCGCCGGCGTACTTTCGCCTGGAGGGCGGGCGCGCGGTGGTGTTCGGCGTGGATGGCGAGCGCGAGGCGCTGGACGACGAGCCCGCCGCGCACCTCTCTTACTTCGAGGCAGACGCGCTCGCGCGCTTCCTGGGCGGCCGGCTGCCCACCGAGCACGAGTGGGAACACGCGGCGGCGCGGGTCGACCCACGCGCCGGCAACTTCCGCGAGAGCGGCGCGCTCGTACCGCGCCCCGCAGCGTCCGAATCGGCGACTCGCCAGCTCTTCGGCGACGTCTGGGAGTGGACGTCGTCGGCCCATGCGCCCTATCCGGGCTTCTCGCCTCGGGCCGGCGCCGTCGGTGAGTACAACGGCAAGTTCATGGTGAGCCAGCTGGTGCTGCGTGGGGGCTCGTGTCTCTCGCCCGTCGGTCACCTGCGGAGCACGTATCGGAACTTCTGGCCCCCCGGCACGTTCTTCCAGATGAGCGGCGCGCGCGTGGCACGCTCGCTCGCAGGGTAGGCCCGTATGCCGCACCCGATCGCCGAAGACGTTCGCCGCGGGCTCACCGCGCCCGCGAAGTCCCTGCCGCCGCACCTGTTCTACGACGAAGAGGGCTCGAGCCTGTACGAGCAGATCACCGAGCTCGAGGAGTACTACCTGACCCGGACCGAGCGCGCGATCCTCGCGCGCCACGCGCCCGGAATGGTCGCCCTGGCCGCAAACGGACGCGAGCAGCCGCTGTCGGTGATCGAGCTGGGAGCGGGCTCGGCCGACAAGACACGCCTGATCCTCTCTGCGCTGGTCGCCACGCAGAAGCGCGCGGTCTACCTCCCGGTTGACGTCTCCCCCAGCGCGCTCGAAGCCGCGCGCGCTCGCATCGAGGCCGAGATACCAGGCATCGAAGTGCGCCCCTTCGTGGGGCGGCACGAGGAGGCGAGTGAGGCCATTTCCCGGTTGGGCCCGCGCCGGCTGGTGCTGTTCATCGGCAGCTCGATCGGCAACTTCGAGGACGACGCAGCGGTGCGCTTGCTCCGCGCCGTGCGCCGGGGGCTCGGGCCCGGCGACGCGCTCTTGCTCGGCACCGACATGAAGAAGTCCCCGAAACGCCTGCTGCCCGCCTACGACGACGCCCGCGGGGTGACCGCGCGGTTCAACAAGAACCTTCTCTCACGCATCAATCGCGAGCTGGGGGGCCGATTCGAGCTCGAGCGATTCCAGCACGTGGCGCTGTGGAACGAGGCCGCATCGCGCGTCGAGATGCACCTCGAGAGCCGCGTGGATCAGGCCGTGCGCATCGACGCGCTGGGGCTCGAGGTGAGCTTTCGCCGGGGTGAGCGCATCCACACCGAGTCGAGCATCAAGTACGAGACCCCACGAGTCGACGCACTGCTCCGGCGCGCGGGCTTCGAACGCCAGCAGAGCTTCAGTGACGACGCTCGCGCGTTCTCCGTCCACCTGGCCCGGGCGCTGGCGCTGTGAGCCCGGCGATCGGCAGCTTCGTCAGCCCTCGTCCAGATTGGCGACGGACGCCGCCAGTGCGGCTTCGAGCGCAGGCAAGACCGCCAGGTCCTTGGCCCGCGCAGCAGCGCGCTTCGAGTGGATGACTCGGTCGAGCGGAAGCACGGGCAGCGGTTCGCCATCGACGACCACGGTCTTCGTGCGCGCGGCTTCCATCGCGAAGTCGTCCAGGCCACTCATGGTGGTCACCACGTCGAAGCGGTCTTCCAGCGTTCCTTCAAGCATGGGCGGCATCATGCCGAAGTGGCCCGGCACCCAGACGCCACCCACCTTCTTCGCTGCCTCGGCGATCCGGGGATCGGAGCGGTCTTGGAACCAGATGTCGATGTCCGCTGTCACCGTGTCGGCGCCCTGCAGAACCGCCGCGCCGAGCCCCACGATCAAGTAGCCGACGCCCAGCTCGCGCAAGGCCCGAAGGAACTCGCGCTCAGCGCCGGTCAGCGCCAGGTCGGCCATAGCGGAGAGCCCGGGCGAGTCGCTCGCTCGGCGCGCGTTGGAGGTTCCGCAAAGCGTGGTAGACGTCGCCCACATCCAGGTCCGGCCGCTGCTCGACGATGCGGTGGGCCTGGCGCCAGAGTGGCTCGACCTGGTCTACCAACGCCCGTTGTTCTGGCGAGAGATCGTCTCGATTCATCTGAACACCGCGATCCTCGCACGCTGGTCGCGTCGCGGCAATGAAGCGCGACTCACCGGCGGCGGCCCTCGCAAGACGGCGGCCCGGCGCGGTCCATAAGGTGCATTTAGGATATTGCTTTTGGCTCCGCTCGTATTAGCCTTTCCCAGTGACCCGGGGCGCCTCCGCGCGCCGCCGAAGGCCCCCTGGCACCCTTTCACAGTCGAGTCCCATGAAACACCTCCCTCACGTGCACACCAGCCCCGACGCCATCTACCCGTTCGACGCCCGCGGCGTCGCGAAGCGCTTCCGCCACGCCGCGATCTTCGGCGCGCTCGACGCGCTCACCGGTGGCGAGCGGATGCGTTTCGTCAACGATCACGATCCGCTGCCGTTGCTGCAGCAGCTCTCCGAGCGCTATGGGGAGAAGCTGCGTATCGAGTATCTGCAACGCGAGCCCGGCGCGATCGTCATCGACTTCATCCGGCAATGACCGCAAGAACCCCTTCCCGGCTCGAGGAGCTGCCGGCGTTCTACGAGAGAGTGCCGGCCATCTTGCTGCGAGATCCCCTCGCGGAGCTGCTCGGCGCTGCGGAGGGCGGCGTCCTTCGGTACGGGTACGCGGACGCGGTGCGGCTCGCGGGTCACTCGTGCCCGACGGTGGCAAGCACCTACTGGTTGACTCATCGGGCGCTCGGGCTGCTGTACCTGGACGAGCTCCCGGTGCGCGGGCAGGTGGAAGTGAGCCTGCCCGAGCCTGCCGACGCCGGCACGACCGGCGTGATGGGCGCGATCGCCGGGCTGTTGACGGGCGCTGCCGGGGAAGGCGGTTTTCACGGGCTCGCGGGGCAGCACGT
>Ga0073899_10001111_pt1 | contig 24703 bp, 20 predicted proteins | sample KloWWTmetaKNB5Ph_FD_88975 | JGI IMG/M metagenome (GOLD analysis project Ga0073899, IMG submission 88975) | Active sludge microbial communities from Klosterneuburg, Austria, studying microevolution and ecology of nitrifiers - Klosterneuburg... | ecosystem: Engineered > WWTP > Aerobic digester >... | reverse complement strand
GGGCGGGGACGACTTCAACCCCGACAAGCTGCGCTACCACCGCATCATCATCATGACCGACGCGGACGTGGACGGCGCCCACATCCGCACCCTGCTGCTGACCTTCTTCTACCGCCAGATGCCTGACCTGGTCGAGCGCGGCCACATCTACATCGCCCAGCCGCCGCTCTACAAGGTCAAGCACGGCAAGGCCGAGCAGTACCTCAAGGACGCCTCCGCGCTCGACGACTACCTGCTGCGCGTGGCGCTGGACGGCGCCCGCGTCGACCCCGCCAACGGCCGGCCGGTCATCGCCGCGGCCGACCTGTCCGAACTCGCGCGCCAGTACGTGCAGGCCAACAACGTCATTGCCCGCCTGTCCAACTGGATGGACGTCGAGGCCCTGCGCGCCATCGCCGATGGCCTGGTGCTCAACCTGGACGACGCGGCCAGCGCCGAAGCCAGCGCCGTGGCGCTCAAGGCCGCCCTGCACGACGCCGAGGTGGCGGCCGAATTCGACGCCCGCAGCGACAAGCACCACCTGCGCATCAGCCGCCGCCACCACGGCAACATCAAGAGCAGCATCATCACCGCCGACTTCGTGCACGGCGCCGACTACGAGGCCCTCAGCCGCGCCGGCCTCACCTTCAACGGCCTGCTCGGCGCGGACGCCACCGTCAGCCGCGGCGAAGGCGAAAAGCAGAAGACCGTCAAGGCCGGCGACTTCCGTACCGCCATGGCCTGGCTGATGCAGCAGGCCGAGAGCAGCGTCGGCCGCCAGCGCTACAAGGGCCTGGGCGAGATGAACCCCGAGCAGCTCTGGGAAACCACCATGGACCCGACCGTGCGCCGCCTGCTGCGCGTGCAGATCGAAGACGCCATCGAGGCCGACCGCGTCTTCACCATGCTGATGGGCGACGAGGTCGAACCGCGTCGCGAGTTCATCGAAACCAATGCGCTGCGGGCGGCGAACATCGACGCTTGATCGGGCTGGGGCCAGTACTGCAGGAGATGAGTCGCCCGGTCTGCACGGCCCTTGACGGCCTTTGACGGCCCGCCGGCCGCCACCGTGCAATACGAGCATGGCCGTGCCCGCTTCGTCCTCGACCGCCGCGATGACATCGCGGCGCTCTGTCGCCGGTACCACGCCCGGTGCATCTGGTGGTCGAGCGCGCGGTCCACCACCCCTACCGCAGGCAGCGTGTGGACGCCGAGCGGCAGTCCGTCTATGCGTCGTCGAACCCAGTCCTCCGGGGGTTGTGGTCCGGTTCGCATGCCGGGTGGGCGTCGCGGTGCTGAGTGGGCGGGCCGTCACTTCCGGCCCGTCGGCGATGCGTGCCCTGGGCGCGCCGATGCCGGGCGCGCAGAGAAGATCAGACCGTGAGCGCCGTTCCGGTGTGGAACTCCCCCAGTTTCTCGCCCAGCACCTCCTTCAGGACGGCGTAGGCCTTGTGCCCTGTACAGTGCCCCGTCCAGTACCGGTCCACGGGCAGCCGGGCCATCGCTCGCGCGAGATCCGCCATCTCGTCATGGCTACCGGCCATCGTGTCGAGCGTGGGGAAACCGATCAGATGGAATCCACCGACCACGCCCTTGATGCGTTCGCCGGGAAAGCGCCGCATCACCGTCTCGACCATGTTGAGCACGCCGCTGTGGCCGCAGCCGGTGAAGACGACCAGCCCGTCCTCTTCGCGCAGCACGAACACCAGCTCGTGGGCGAAGGGGTCGTGCACGTAGCCGTCCTGCTGCCGCAGGTAGAGGTAGCGGTCGCCCTTGGGGAGTTCATGCCGCCGAACGATTCCGGTCAGCACATGGGCGCCGGGCAGGATCTCCGAGTCGTGGTCGACGAAAACGAAGCGGTCCTCGTGCCGCTCCAGCAGGCCCTCCTCCAGCCCGATGTAGCGGCTCACCACCAGCAGGGCGCGGAAATACTCCTTGCCTTTGGGAGGGTGGCGCAGGAAGACCTTCGCGTGACCGTTGACTGCGAAGAACGCGGGCAGGCCGCCACCGTGATCGAAGTGATGGTGCGACAACACGACCGCGTCTACCCTCGCCAGGTCGATGCCCAGGCGCTCTGCGTTGCGCATTGCCACGCCAGCCGCCCCGGTGTCGAAGAGGATGCAACGCCCCGCATGCTCGATGCACAAGGACAGCCCGAACTCCGCCGTCAGATCGGCATGGCCCTCTGCCAGCGAGTTTTCAACCAGCGTCGTGATCTTCATGGCCTTCATCCTTTTTGCAAGACACACACCCAAATCTTCATCGTGGGCAGATGCCGCCCGCAGGGTCTTGCGTCGGATCAATCACTGCCATGGCCGATGGGCCCAGAAGCTCTCGTCGTCGCGGATACCGCGTTACAGCTTGTCGGGGCTCAGGCCGCCCGAGCCGTTCACTCAGTGCTTGACGGCCACCCAGTTCCGCCTCGGCTTGAAGGCGGCCGGTGTCCTTCAGTACCCGCGCCACCCTCTCCACAGCCCCCGATTCCCCACACCCCGCCAACACCAGCCGATGCGTCGCCCGCGTCATCGCCACGTACAGCAACCGCCATTCCTCATCCTCCGCGTGCCGCGCATCCGGCACGGCCTGGAGGCCGACGATGGCCACGGTGTGGAATTCCAGGCCTTTGGAGGCGTGCAGCGTGGTGAGCTTGACGCTGTCGGGCTGCCAGCGTTTGCCGTCTGCGCCCTTGAGGCGCTGGGTGGGGATGCCCTGCTGGTGCAGGGCGCGTTCGATGGGGTCGAGCAGGCAGTTCACGGGGTCAGGTCTTGCCTTTTCCTTTCCGGAGAATCCTCATCGCTGCATCACCCTCTGCCGCAGGCGAATCCGGAACCCCGTGCAGGGAGTGTTCGAACGCACCGCGGGTATCCTGGGTCGCTTCTTTCTGCAGTTGGCCCTGCGCCAATGGGGATGGGGTGGCGCTTGGATTCGCACAAGAGCTTGCTCCGGCTTGCAGCTCCACATACCCACGCTCGATGTTGCGGTGAAAGTCAGCGGGCAAGCGCGCCCAGTCATGCACGTCGACCAGGATTGGCAGGCGGCTTTCCTGCAGGGCTTCCTTCAGGTCCAGCCAGCCCTCACAAGGAACTGACAATCGAGAGGTGTTGCGCAGCACCAGATCCAGGTCGCTGCCTTCGTGTGCGCCCCCGGTGACGCGGCTGCCATAGGCCCATACCTGGGCCTGCGGTACATGCGCTTGCAGCAGTTCGCGCAGCACCTGAAGGTGACGTGGGGCCAATTGCAGGCGCGAAGCGTCTTCCACTTCAAGACTGTGCATCGAACAGCTCCTGCAAAGTCGTGGCCAAGGCCCTGACATCCTGGAGATAGGCCGGCAGGATCTTCAGCGTTTCGTTCGCGAAGCCGGCGCCGTAGTCGTGCGCGGTGGTGTTGCGGTTGGCCCGGTAGGCCAGCCAGCGTTCCACGCCGGGGATGTCCAGCAGGCCATGTCGGCCGGCGTGGCGCAGCACGTCGTTGAACACCAGCTTGTCGACCTCGCGCGGGCTGCCGCCGTAGTGCTTGAGCGCCTTGCGCAGCAACTTGCCGGTGGTCTCCAGTGACAGCTCGAAGCTCTTGATGGCGGCGTTGCGGTAGAGGTCATACAGCACCGCGTCAGGCTCCGGCTGGACTTCGCTCAGCTTGATGATGGCCTGCTCCAGCGTGTCGGCGGTGCGCCGCAGGTGATCAACATTCAGGCTCACGGTCATTCCTCAGGAAGGCGGGTGCTTTCAGTTTCTAACATGCCGCTGCTTGCCGCAGCTGAACGGATTCACCGCCAACGCGTCCCAAGACGTCCGACACTCTCTTCACCGCCCCCGACTCCCCACTCCCCGCCAACACCAGCCGATGCGTCGCCCGCGTCATCGCTACGTACAGCAGCCGCCATTCCTCTTCCTCCGCATGCCGCGCATCCGGCACGGCCTGCAGGCCGACGATGGCGACGGTGTGGAATTCCAGGCCTTTGGAGGCGTGGAGGGTCGTGAGCTTGACGCTGTCGGGCTGCCAGCGTTTGCCGCTGGCGCGGGTCACACCTTCCCGCACTGCGTCTTCAGCGTAGCGCCAGCGCGCTGCGGTCTGCATGTATCCCTGAGGAAAGAGCGCCAAGCAAGCCTCCCGAGCGTGCGTTATTCTGAATATTCCTTCACACAATACCTGTGCACAGCCGGTTCGGCGAGTCTTCGGGCGGGGCGGATTGACCTGGGCCGAGTGATGGATGTGCAAAATCTCTCGACCCGCTGGCGCCTGTTGGGCGCCTTGTCGACGGCGAGGCCGTTCTTGTCCATGGTGGCGCCCTGATGCTGAACCCACTGCTGTCTCGCTTGCCGCAGCTCCGGCTGCGAACCTTGTTCTGGTTGGCGCTGCTGCTGGGCTGCGTCTCCGCGCGTGCCGCTACCGGTTTGGCCGAGCTGCCGGCCACGGGCACACAGCCTGCGGTGGCGGTGTTCTACCCAACCACCGCAGAGGGGCCGCCGGTGCAGCGCTTTGGCTTTGCGCTGCCGCTGGTGGAGGGGGCGCCACCGCAGCGGGGCAACGGGCGGCTGGTGGTGATCTCGCATGGCTCGCCGAGCAACCCCTGGGTGAATGCAGACCTGGCGGTGGTGCTGGTGCAGGCGGGGTTCGTGGTGGCGGCGCCCTGGCATCAGCGCGACAACTCGGACGATTCGGCCGATGCCGGGCCGAAGGCCTGGGCGCGGCGGCCGGCGGAGGTGTCGGCGGCGATCGACGTCGTGGCCCGGGACGCGCGCTTCGGCCCACTGGTGGACACGCGCCGGGTGGGCGCCTACGGCATGTCGGCGGGCGGGCACACGATGTTGACGCTGGCGGGCGGGCGTTGGTCAGCCGCTACGCTGCGTGACCACTGCCTGCAGCACCTGGCGCAGGACTTTGCCGCCTGCACCGGGCCCTTCATCGGGTTGGACGGTGGCTGGCTGGACGGGCTGAAGCTCACGCTGGCGGGATGGGCGCTGCGCTGGTTCCTGCGCGACGAGACCTGGCACCAGCATCGCGACGAGCGCATCGCCGCCGTCGTGGCCGGGGTGCCGTTCGCGGCGGACTTCGACCCCGCCTCGCTGGCGCAGCCGGTGGTGCCGCTGGCGCTGATCACGGCGCAGCAGGACGTGTGGCTGCGCAGCAGCTTCCACGGCGATGCGGTGCTGCGCCAATGCCAGCCCCGCTGCGAGCGGCTGGCCGACCTGGCGCAGGGTGGCCACGCCGCACTGCTGTCGCCGTTGCCGCAGCGCAGCGGCCGCATCGGCGAGCTGATCCAGGATCCGCCCGGCTTCGACCGTGCGCGCGAGGTGCCCGCGCTCAATGCCCAGATCGCGCGCTGGTTCGCGCAGCGGTTGCTGCCGTGAGCGGCGGCCTGCAGTGCGGATCCGGCCAGCAGCCGCTGCCCGGTCAGCGCACGGCCTGCCGCTGCCCCCGCCGCGGCACGGCGCACTGGCATCACTGGAAATAGAACTGCTGCTGCAGCGCGCCGTTGTAGTTGCTGGTCGCTGCGGTGCTGCCGGCGCTGCTGCCATAAACCGTCAGCGCCTGGGTGCTGTTGCGATTCTCGAAGTAGACCAGCCCGCCAGCCGGCTTCATCGACCACATCTGGCTTGCGGCCGTGGCGGAGCAGGTGGCCCAGCTGACGGCGCTGCTGGCGGCCGAGGCCTGCGTGGCGCACTTGCTGCCGTACTTGAGCTGGTAGTAGGGCGCTGTGCCGACGCTGCGCACCGTCAGTGTCCAGGCCGAGGTGCTGGCGCAGGTCTGCTGGTCGATGCGGCTGCCGCTGCCGCGCAGGCAGAGGTGGCTGGCGGCGTTGACCAGCTTCTTGGTCATGTTGCCCCAGTTGACCCCCGCCGGGCTGCCGGCCAGCAGGTTGACCTCGCTGGCCCAGTAGCTGGGCAGCGAGCCCCAGGTGTTCTCGCCGGCCTGCCAGTTGCCGCCGATGTCGGTGACGTAGGCCAGGTTCACCTGCATCTGCACCGCCTTGGCGACGATGCTGCTCATCGCACTCTGTGTCGCCACGCTGTGGACCAGGTGCCAGGTCGCCACGCCCTTGGCGCGGGCGGCGGCCGTGGCGGTGGCGATCTGTGTGGCCTGCGCGGTGTAGTCGGTGCTGCTGCTCTCGAACAGCACCACCGTCTCGCCGGCCAGAGCCCCGCTGACCACGCAGTTGTCCGGTACCCCGGCGTTGAAGGTGACCTGTGCGCCCGGCCGGTACTTGGTCACCAGCGAGCGCAGCTTCTGGTACTCGTTGACGAAGGCGCTGCAACTCCAGGTGGACGGGGCGGCCTCGTCGAAGAAGATGCCCGCCACCGCCGGCAACTGGGCGAAGTAGGCCGCCACCTGCGCCTTGATGCGCGCCCAGGTCTGGCACTGCCCCTCGGCATTGCAGCCGTGGTTGAAGTAGCCGGTGGGCACGTAGCCCAGCAGCTTCACGCCCCGCGCCGCGGTGCCATTGACGATGTCGCGCCAGCTCGCCAGGTCGGGCACCAGCGTGGTGGTCTGGCCGGCGGCGACGAAGATCCCGCTGTCCGGGTTGACCACCGCCACGCTGCCCGCGGGCAGCTGGCTGTACAGCGCCGCGTCCGTGCCCCAGTAGCTGATCACGCCGATGCCCGTGCCCGCCTGCGCCACGGCCCCGGCGCTGCCGAGCAGCAGGCCGAAGGTGGCCAGCGCCGCCGCCGTGCGCTGGTGGGTTCGGCGGGGTGATGCAGCGGCGTGCTGCATGCCGTGGCGAGTGTGATGGGCGGTGGCGGCAGGCATGGAGTTCCCCTTGAGTGGTTGGCTGAAAGTGGCAAAACCGCCAGTCTAGGCCGGACCCGGGTCGGCGACGGTCGACCTGTACTGTCGGGACGGGTGAGCCTTTGCGATGACTCCCCCCACACGTCGACACGGCTGCCCTCATGCGTTCAAAGTTCGCAGGTGTGTGCTCATCGGGGGGGCCTTCATGCAGACTGCCTGCGCCTTCAGGAATGGCAACTCCCAGGCGGCGCACCCCGGCGTTACCTCCCCTGCGTCGCAGGGGGATTTCTCGGCTCCAATCGGGGCTGACCCGCCTGCGGGCGCTCCCACCACCATCACCTTCGCGCTGACGATGCCCACTGAACGCTTTGGCCGCCACGTCCCGCCGCAGGATCGGCGCCCGGTGTCCTGGTACGCACCGATCGGCCTGCGCCAGATCGCGCAGCAGCAGCTGTGGTCCACCCAGCTGCTGCACAACCTGGACCGGCGCGAGACCTTCAGCGGCCCCTTCGAGCTGATCGACCTGCGCGACGGGGATGCGGGTGGCGGGTTCTGGTTCGACTTCGTGGCCGATACCGGCGACGGTGGCTGCCCCACCTACGCGGTGGCGCGGGGGCTGCTGGCGCCGCAGCTGGCGGCCGAGGGGGCCGCGGCACCGCTGCCAGAGGGCCGGCTGCTGATCCTGGGGGGTGACCTGGCCTACCCGGCGGCGAGCCCGGAGGGCTACCAGTCCCGACTGGTGGAGATGTTCGAGCTGGCGCGGGACGGGCGCAGCCGCTTCCGCCCGGTCGCGGGCGACCTGCCGGCCGATGCGCCGTTCGCGCCGGACCAGAAGCTGGTGGCGGCGATCCCGCAGAACCACGACTGGTTCGACAGCGCCTCGACCTTCTGCCGCTACTTCGTGCACGACGAGAAGGCCGGGCTGGTTGGCGCGCGTGCACCGCAGACGCGCAGCTACTTCGCGATCGCGCTGCCGCATGACTGGTTCGTGCTGGGCTTCGACTTTGCGCTCACCGGCGACCTGGACCGGCAGCAGTTCGAGGCCTTCGGCCGGCTGGTGACCTCGGGGCAGATCCCGCGCGGGGCGCAGCTCGTGCTGATCTACCCGGAGCCGTACTGGACGCGGCCCTTCGCGTCGCTGCTGCGCGCGGCCTATCCGCTGCGCTTCCAGCGCTTCGAGCACCTGTGTGCGGAGCACGGCCTGCACGTGCGGCTGCGGCTGGCGGGCGACCTGCACCACTATGTGCGCGAGCGGCTCGCGGCGGCCCCGCCGGCCGGGCTGAGCTGCGACCTGGTGACCTGCGGCAGTGGCGGCGCCTTCGGGCACGCCACGCACAGCGTGGAGGTGACCGAGCCCAAGGTGCTGCAGTGGGCCAGCGAGCCAGACGCGGTGCCGCAGGAGCTGCGCGGCCGGGTGGTGCTGGGGCGGGTGAGGGATGCGGCGCAGGCGGCGGGGCTTGGCCTGTGCGCCGAGCCGGCGGCATCTGCCTGCCCTGCACCTGGCGATGCAGCGCCACTGGCCGCTCCCGTGTGCTACCCGGACCAGGCCACCAGCCGCCGCCAGGCCTGGGGCAACGTGCTGGCGCTGCTGCGCCCGCGCGGGGAACGCTGGTGGGCGTCGAACCTGGCCTTTGCGCTGCTGATCGGGGGGCTGCTGCAGGCCTGCAGTGGCCTGCTGGCGCCCTGGCTGCCCTGGCCGGCGCTGCTGCAGGGGCTGGCCGGGGCGGCGCTGCTGTTCACCGCGCTGATGCTGACCACCGACAACGACCCCGCCCGTGCCGGCAGGGCGGAGCGGGCCTGGGGCGCTGCGCTCGGTGCGCTGCTGCTGGCGCTGGCGGCGGCGCTGGGCGGGGGGCTGGCGCTGCTGCGACCCGCGCTGCCGCCGCTGGCGTTCGGCCTGGGCAGTGCTGCGCTGGCGGTGCTGGCCGGGGCAGTCGGGGTGGGTGGCTTTCTCGTGCTGCTCAGCCGTGTGGGCGGGCGGGCGGTGACCAACACGTCGAGCGCGCTGTCGCTGCAGGGGCACAAGGGCTTCCTGCGCTTTCGGGTGCATGCGGGTGGGCTGGAGGCCGTGATGCTGGGCTGCGACGAGGTGCCGCAGCGCTGGGTGCCGCGGCAAGGGCAGCGTACCGACACACCGGCCGATCCAGCTGCGGGCGATGAGTCCATCGATGGCGGGTCGGCCGAGGGGCTCCCCTGGTGGGAGCCGGCGCCGGGCGAGCCGCCGCTGCGCTGGCGGGTGGTGGACCGGTTCATGTTGGACCGGCCTGCGCGCTGACTGCGGTGCTGAGTGCGGCGCTGGCGCCACGAGGGCCGGTTTTGGGTCAGGCCGGGGTGCGTAGTGCTACGAACGGCGCGGCTCGCCTGACGCCTCTAAACTCGCGCCACCCCGGCGGCCGGGGGCGGGTGCGTTGCGCGCCGGCCCTGGAATCACAGCCGCCCGCGAAGGAATACAACGATGGAACAATTCTTGACCCCCGAGTTCTGGCTTGCCGTAGGCCAGATCATCATGATCGACATCCTGCTGGGCGGCGACAACGCCGTGGTCATCGCCCTGGCCTGCCGCAAGCTGCCGCCGGCACAGCGCAAGGCGGGCATCCTGTGGGGCACCGCAGGCGCCATCGTGCTGCGTGTGGTGCTGATCTTCTTTGCGTTGACGCTGCTGAAGCTGCCCTTCCTGAAGATCGTCGGCGCGCTGCTGCTGCTGTGGATCGGCATCAAGCTGCTGATGCCCGAAGATGAAGGCGACCATGAGATCCAGGCCAGCGACAAGCTCTGGGCCGCGGTGAAGACGGTGATCGTGGCCGACTTCGTGATGAGCCTGGACAACGTCATCGCCATCGCCGGTGCAGCCGAAGGCGCGGGCGGTGGCCACCAGATGCCGCTGGTGATTTTCGGCCTGCTGGTGAGCATCCCCATCATCGTCTGGGGCAGCCAGCTGGTGATCAAGTTGATGGACCGCTTTCCGCTCATCATCACGCTGGGTGGCATGTTGCTGGGCTGGATCGCAGGTGGCATGCTGATCAGCGATCCGGCGGTCAAGGACTCGCTGGCGCCCTTCGCCTCCTGGATGCAGTACGCCGCACCGGTCGCGGGTGCGCTCCTGGTGCTGGTGGTCGGCAAGTGGCTGGCCTCGCGTGGCGCGCCGGAGGCGGCACAAGCCGCTGCGCCGTCGGCGCCGGCGGCCCGTGTGGACCGCGTACTGCTGCCGGTGGACGGCTCCGACGGTGCGTTGGCTGCCGTGCGCCAGGTGATCGCGCTGGCCCATGCGCATCCCGAGCCCACGGCCTTCTCGGTGGACCTGCTCAACGTGCAGCCGGCCATGTCGCGTGACGTGTCCAGCTTCGTGGCAGGCAAGACCTTGCAGGAGTACCACGCTGAGCGCAGCGCCGAGGACCTGGCTGCCGCCCGTGCGCTGCTGGATGGCGCGAAGTTGACCTACCGCACCCACACCCGGGTCGGCCAGGCCGCGCCGCTGATTTGCGAGGCCGCGCGCGAGTTGGGCGTCGACCAGATCGTCATTGGCACGCGTGGCCAGGGGGCAGCGGCGGCGGCGATCATGGGCTCGGTGGCCAGCGAGACGGTCGAGAAGGCCTCGATGCCGGTGCTGGTGGTCAAGAACTGACACCTTGCGCGGCGGGGTCTTCCCGGCCGCGAGGTGACCTGCACGCCCAGCGGGCCGACGTCGGACGTCGGCCCGCTGGCTTTCAGGTACCGCCGACGAAGGGGTTGCTGCGGCGCTCGCGGCCGAAGGTGCTTTCGGGGCCGTGTCCGGGGATGAAGACGGTGTCGTCCCCCATCGGCCACAGGCGCTGGCTGATGCTGTCGATCAGCGTGTCGTAGTCGCCGCCAGGGAAGTCGGTGCGGCCGATGCTGCCGGCAAAGAGCACGTCGCCGACGAAGCAGCGCCCGATCTCCGGGCTGTGGAAGACCACGTGGCCGGGGGTATGGCCGGGGGTGTGGCGCACGTTGAGCACGCAGCGGCCGACCTGCACCGTGTCGCCGTCATGCAGCCAGCGGGTGGGGGCGAAGGGTTCGGCCTGCGGGAAGCCGAACTGCACGCTCTGCTGCGGCAGCCCGTCGATCCAGAACTGGTCGCCCTCGTGCGGGCCGATGATCGGCAGGCCCAGCTCCCGTGCCAGCGTGCCGGTGCCGCCCGCGTGGTCGATGTGGGCGTGGGTGAGCCAGATCTGCTCCAGCTTCAGAGCGCGCCGGGCGATCTCGGCCTTCAGCCGGGGCAGGTCGCCGCCCGGGTCGATGACCGCGGCGGCGTTGGTTTCATCGCACCAGACGATCGAGCAGTTCTGTTGGAAGGCGGTGACGGGGACGGTGTGGTAGCGCAGCATGGCAAGGGAGCGGCAGAGGGGCTGGGCGCCATTCTGCCGCCAGTGCCGTCAATGCCATCACTGGCCTCGGTGGCGAGGCCGGCCGCCGCTCAGACCGTGACGATCCTGGCGGCAGTGCCCTTTCGTGGACTCGGATACCCCGTGGGGCTACAGAATCGCTGGCTGGTGCCGAATCTGCGTTGACCGGCGCTGCCTTCGCGCCGGTTTGGCCACAGGCTTCATCCCACTCGACTTGGAAAGAACCCCCATGGCATCCCTCCTCTGGCTGCAGACCGGTGCCTGCGGCGGCGATTCCCTGGCGCTGCTGAACGCGGTGTCGCCCAGCCTGGAGCAGCTGCTGGCCGGCTACTCGATCGAACTGCTCTGGCACCCGTCGCTGTCGAGCGGCCACGCCCGGCGCTTCGACCACGTGGTCGACCGCATCCTGGCCGGCGAGCAGGCGCTGGACATCCTCTGCGTGGAGGGCAGCATCGTCACCGCGCCGCGCGGCACCGGGCTCTACGACCCCTGGCGCGGGCGCGGCAAGATGGACTTGGTGCGCGACCTGGCCGAGCGCGCCGGCGTGGTGGTGGCGATGGGCACCTGCGCCGCCTTTGGCGGTGTCCATGCCGCGCCGCCCAACCCCTCGGACTGCATCGGCCTGCAGTTTGACCATGCCCGGCCGGGTGGGCTGTTCGCGCCCGAGTGGCGCTCGCGTGGTGGCCTGCCGGTGGTGAACGTGGCCGGCTGCCCGGCCCACCCGCACACGATGACGCAGACGCTGGCGGCCCTGGTGGGTGACCTGCCGATCGAGTTGGACGGGCTGAACCGCCCCGCCTCGCACTTCAGCACCGTGGTGCACCAGGGCTGCACGCGCAACGAGTACCACGAGTACGACATCGAGGAGAGCCAGCCCGGCGGCAAGGCCTGCCTGTTCTTCAACCTGGGTTGCCAGGGGCCGATGACGCAGGCGGTGTGCAACAGCGACCTCTGGAACGGCGTGAGCAGCAAGACGCGCGCGGGGGTGCCCTGCTTCGGCTGCACCTCGCCGACCTTCCCGCGCGATGGCGACCTGTTCCGCACCGAGAAGGTGGGCGAGGTGCCGATCCATCTGCCGCTGGGGGTGGAAAGGCCGCGCTACATGGCGTACAAGAACCTGGCGCGGGCCGCGGCGCCGCAGCGGGTGCGCGACAAGGAAATGGAGCCCTGAAGGGGTGGACGCGCCATGGCACGCATCGAACTGAACGTCGACCTCAACCGGGTCGAGGGCGATCTCTCCGTCCAGGTGACGCTGGAGGACGGCGTGGTGGTCGAGGCCCGCACCGCCGGCACGATGTACCGGGGCTTCGAGCAGATCCTGCTCGGGCGGGCGCCGCGCGACGCCATGGTCATCACCCCGCGGGTCTGCGGCATCTGCGGCACCGCGCACCTGTATGCGGCGGTGCTGGCGCTGGAGCAGATCTGGGGCACGCCGGTGCCGCCCAATGCCACGCGCATCCGCAACCTCTGCCTGTTTGCGGAGGGGCTGCAGAACGACCTGCGCCAGACCTTCCTCTTCTTCACGCCGGATTTCTGCCACCCGCGCTACGCGCAGCACCCGCTGCATGACGCGATGATGCGGGCCTTCGAGCCCTTCAAGGGCGAGGTCTACCGCGAGACGCTGGCGATGACGCGGCGCGTGCTGGAGATCGTCGCCCACTTCGGCGGGCAGTGGCCGCACTCCTCCTACATGCTGCCGGGCGGTGTGGTGACGCCGCCGGACACGCGCCGGTTGATCGCCTGCCGCGCGGCGCTCGACGAGTTGCAGCGCTGGTACGAGCAGCGCGTGGTCGGTGCCCGCCTGGAGGACTGGCTGGCGCTGGACTCGGCCGACGCCTACTTTGCCTGGCTCGAACAGCCGGTGCCGGCCAGCTCGGCGCTGGGGCTGATGACGCGCTTCCTGCGCTCGCAGGGGCTGCACCGGCTGGGCATCGGCACGCCGCACATGCTGTCCTTCGGCGTCGGCTGCGACCCTGAGCGCTGGGGCCCGTCGCAGGACGCCCACCTGATGCGCAGCGGCTTCCTCGACGGTGACAGCGGCGCGGTCGAGCCGCTCGACACCGCGCAGATCGCCGAGCACGTGCGGCACTCCTGGTTCCGCCCCTACGAGGGCGGGCGCCATCCCTACGAGGGCGAGACGGTGCCCGACTACCAGCCGGGCAGCGACCGCTACAGCTGGGCCAAGGCGCCGCGTTACGGCGACCGCGTGGTGCAGACCGGCCCGCTGGCCGAGCTGCTGATCGGCGGTGACGCCCTGCTGCGCGACCTGCATGCCCGTGAAGGCGCGGGTGCCTGGCTGCGCCAGTTCGCCCGCGTGCGCCGCGTCGCCTACGAGCTGCAGCATGCCCGCCGCATGCTCGACGAGCTGGGCGCTGCGCTGCATGAGCCCCATTTCATCGCCCCAGTGCCGGGCAGCGAGGTCGACGGGCAGGGCTGTGGGCTCGTGATGGCCGCCCGCGGTGCGCTGGGCCACTGGGTGCGCCTGCGCGACGGCGTGGTGGAGAAGTACCAGATCATCACCCCCACGGCCTGGAACGCCTCGCCGCGCGACAGCGCCGGGGTGCCAGGGCACTGGGAAGCGAGCCTGGTGGGCCTGGAGGTGGCGGACGCGGACGACCCGATCGAGATCGGCCACCTGATCCGTTCGCACGATCCCTGCTTGGTCTGCACGGTCCATTTCGCGCAAGCGGGTGCCCACGCGGGTGCGGGCCGGCGCCTGGTGGTGGGGGCATGACGGGCTTGGCGCGTCGGCAGGTGCTCTGCTTCGGCAACGAGCTGCACGGCGATGACGGCTTCGGCCCCGCCGTGGGTCGGGCCCTGGCCGGGCTCGGGCTGCCGGCGGGCTGGGAGCTGCACCAGCTGGGCACGCGTGGCCTGGACGCGCTGGCGCTGCTGCAGGACTGCGAGGCAGCCCTGCTCGTCGACGCCGAGGCGCCCGCCGGACAGCCCGGGCGCCTGCGGGAGCGCCGGGCCGACGAGCTGGGCAGCGAGGCCAGCCTGGTCGGCCACGGCATGGGGCTGGGCTTCGTGCTGCAGGCGCTGCGAGCGATGCCGGGCCGGCCCGGGGTGCTGCGCATCCTCACCGCCGAGATGACCGAGGTCCGCTCCTTCCAGCTGGCGCTGTCGCCCGCGGTGGCGGGCTCGGTCGATCCCGCGGCCCGGCAGCTGGGCCGGTGGATGCAGGAGGCCGCGCATGCCTGAACGGGCCGCGACGATGACCCTGCCGGAGGTGGCCCCGCTGCGCCCGGTGCGGCCGGCGCAGGACGAGGTCGCCGCATTGCGCCTGGAGGTCGAGGCGCTGCGCTTGGCCAATGGCGCGCTGGAGGGCCAGCTGCTGGCGGGTGCCGAGCAGGCGGAGTCGATGTTCACCGCCCTGGAGCGCCAGCGCAACGAGCTGCGTGGCGCCCATGCGCGCGAGCTGTCGCTGGGCGCCTTTGCCCAGCGCATCATGGACACGGTGGGCGGCGTGGTGATCGTGGTCGATCCGGAGGGGCTGCTGCGCCAGTGCAACCGGCATTGCCAGACCCAGCTGGCGCCGCTGGCCGCGGGCGGCAGCGTCGACGTGTTGCTGCATCCGGACGATCGGGCGGCTCTGGCGGCGGCTCTTCCGACCCTGCCCTGGCCGGTGCGGTCGGTGCTGTTCGAGAGCCTGCGCCGGCAGGGCGCGTACCGTGCCGAGCACCGGCTGGCCCTGCGCGATGGCAGCCACCGCTTTCACCTGATCGAGGCGGCGCTGCTCTACAGCGCGCAGGGCAAGGAGGAGGGCGCGGTGATCAGCGCCACCGATATCTCCGCGCTCAAGCAGCAGGAGCTGGAGCTGCGCGCCAGCGACCAGCGCTTCAACCAGGCCGAGCGCGTGGCGCGTACCGGCAGCTGGGAGCTGGCGCCCGACGGCGCGGTGATGAGCTGGTCCGGCGAGATGCGCCGCCTGCTCGGCGTCGATGCCAGGGTGCCGGCGTCGGCCGACCGTTTTTTCGCTGCCATCCACCCGGACGAGCGTGCCGAAGTGGCCACCGCTCTGACCGACGCTCTGCGTGCCGGGCAGGCCTGCGAACTGGAGTTTCGTCTCGGCGGTGGGGATGGCCCGGTGACCTGGGTGCAGCTGCGAGCCAGTGCGCTGCTGGACGCTCAGGGCCGACCGCTGCGCGCCGTCGGCACGTTGCAGGACGTCACCGCACGCCGCCAGGCCGAGGAGGAGATGCGCCTGGCCGCCAGCGTGTTCGACAACAGCCTGAACGCGATCCTGCTGGCCGATGCGCAGGGGCGCATCCGCAAGGTCAATCGCGCCTTCACCGAGATCACCGGCTACAGCGCCGAGGAGGTGCAGGGGCAGACCACCCGGATCATGAAGTCGGGCGAGCACCCACCGGAGTTCTACGCGGCCATGTGGGAGCAGCTGCGCACCACCTTCCACTGGGAAGGGGAGCTGCTCAATCGCCACAAGGACGGCCAGCTCATCTCGGTGTGGGAGAGCATCGTGGCCGTGCGTGATGCGGCCGGCGAGGTGGCGCACCACATCGGCATCTTCTACGACATCTCCGAGCAAAAGGCCGCGGCCCAGCGCATCCACCAGCTGGCCTACTACGACGCGCTGACCGGCCTGCCCAACCGCACGCTGCTGATGGACCGCTGCCATCACGCGTTGGCGCGCGCCGCACGCGAGGGCGAGCGGCTGGCGGTGCTCTTCCTGGACCTGGACCGCTTCAAGCACATCAACGACAGCCTCGGCCATCCGGTCGGCGACGCGCTGCTGCAGGCGGTGGCGCAGCGTCTGCAGCAGGTGCTGCGGGGCTCGGACACGGTGGCCCGTCTGGGTGGCGACGAGTTCGTCGTGCTGCTGGAGGATGTCGAGACGGCGGCGAATGCCCAGTTGGTGGCACGGCGCATCGTCGAGGCGTTCAAGGCCCCTTTCGAGCTGGGCGAGCTGAGCCTGACGGCAATGACCACGGTGGGCGTGAGCCTGTATCCCGACCACGGCACGGACGTCACCAGCCTGTTCAAGTACGCCGACCTGGCGCTCTACCAGGGCAAGGAGTCGGGGCGGGGCGACTTCCGTGTCTTCGAGACCCGGTTCAACGACGCTGCACGCCAGCGCATGCACCTGGAGAACGAACTGCGCCAGGCCCTGCAGCGCAACGAACTGGCGCTGCACTACCAGCCGCTGCTGTCGCTGAGCGACGGCCGGCTGGCCGGCGCCGAGGCGCTGTTGCGCTGGACGCACCCGGAGCTGGGGTCGGTGTCGCCGGCCCATTTCATCCCGGTGGCGGAGGACAGCGGGTTGATCCTGCCCATCGGCGCCTGGGTGCTGGAGCAGGCCTGCCACCAGGCCCGGCGCTGGCTGGACGATGGCCTGCCGCTGGGGGTGATGGCGGTGAACCTGTCGGCGCTGCAGATCCAGCGCGACGACCTGGTCGCCACCGTGGCCAACGCGCTCACGCTCAGTGGCCTGCCGGCGCAGCACCTGGAGCTGGAGATCAGCGAGGCCTATATCCTGCGCCACGCGGAGCGCGACCTGCGCCAGTTGGCCCGGCTGCGCGAGCTGGGGGTGTCGTTGGCGCTGGACGATTTCGGCACCGGCCAGACCTCGCTGGGCCACCTGCGCCGCCTGCCGGTGGGCAAGCTGAAGATCGACCGCGCTTTCATGGCCGACATCGACCGCGACCCGGCCGGTGCCACGGTGACCCGCGCCATCATCGGCCTGGGCCACGGCCTGGGCATGACCGTGGTGGCCGAGGGCGTCGAGACCGAAGCGCAGGAAGCCCTGCTGCGCGCCCAGGGCTGCGACCAGGTGCAGGGCTTCCGTTACAGCCGGCCACTGCCGGCGGCGGGGTTCGAGGCGTTTGTGCGGGGGCGGTGAGGTCTTGTCGGTGCGTTGGCTGCGGCTCACATCGCTAGGCGATATGAGCCTACGCCGAAGAACCGATGCCGCGCTGGCGCGCGGGGGGCCTTACAGCCCCGCAGCGGCACGAAGCGCCGCTGCCTTATCGGTTCTTTCCCAGGTGAACTCGGGCTCTTCGCGGCCGAAGTGGCCGTAGGCCGCCGTCTTGGCGTAGATCGGGCGCAGCAGGTCGAGCATCTGGATGATGCCCTTGGGGCGCAGGTCGAAGTGCGCCTCCACCAGCTTGGCGATCTCGGCGTCGGGGATGACGCCGGTGCCTTCGGTGTAGACCGTGATGTTCATCGGGCGGGCCACGCCGATCGCGTAGGCGACCTGGATCTGGCACTGCTTGGCCAGGCCGGCGGCGACGATGTTCTTGGCCACGTAGCGGGCAGCGTAGGCGGCCGAGCGGTCGACCTTGGTCGGATCCTTGCCGGAGAACGCGCCGCCGCCGTGCGGGCATGCGCCGCCGTAGGTGTCGACGATGATCTTGCGCCCGGTCAGGCCGCAGTCACCCTGCGGGCCGCCGATGACGAAGCGCCCGGTCGGGTTGATCAGGTAGCGCGTCTCGTTGAGCCACTCCTTGGGCAGCACCGGCTTGATGATCTCCTCGATGATGGCCTCGGTGAAGCTGGCCTTCATCTGGGTCGCGGTCTCGGACTGGTCCGGCGCGTGCTGGGTGGAGAGCACCACGGTGTCGATCGAGTGCGGCTTGCCGTCGACGTAGCGCATCGTCACCTGGCTCTTGGCGTCCGGGCGCAGGAAGGGCAGGCGGCCGTCCTTGCGCAGCTGGGCCTGGCGCTCGACCAGGCGGTGCGCGTAGTAGATCGGCGCGGGCATCAGCTCGGGCGTTTCGTCGCAGGCGTAGCCGAACATCAGGCCCTGGTCGCCGGCGCCGATGTTCAGGTAGTCGTCGCTGGCGCGGTCCACGCCCTGGGCGATGTCGTTGCTCTGCTTGTCGTAGGCCACGAGCACAGCACAGCCCTTGTGGTCGATGCCGTACTCGGTGTTGTCGTAGCCGATGCGCTTGATGGTGTCGCGCGCGACCTGGATGTAGTCGACGTTGGCCTGGGTGGTGATCTCGCCGGCCAGCACGACCAGGCCGGTGTTGGTCAGCGTTTCGGCGGCCACGCGCGAGAGCGGATCCTGCGCCAGGATGGCATCGAGGATCGAGTCGGAGATCTGATCCGCGACCTTGTCGGGGTGACCTTCGGAAACGGATTCCGAGGTGAAGAGGAAATCGTTCGCCACTTACATAAACTCCTGAGGTTGAACACAAGGACTTCGGCGGTTCGCCTGGGTCTTCGGGGTTCGGTTCGGAGACAGCGGCGAACGCTTTAGCGGTATTTCGTTCATCCTCCCGGGAGGGTGGATGCGTGCCGTTGACCCGTGGATCGCTGGCCCGTCGCCCCGCAAGTTGTTCCTTAACTCGGCGATGTCCGGAATTTTAGACCTGTGATCCCGACCCTTTTCAGACTGGCGGCACGCCTTCCGCTGGCACTTTTGCACCGTGTGGGCACTTTGTTGGGCTGGCTGGCCTTCTGGGGTTCGCCCACCTACCGCCAGCGCCTGCGCGCCAACGTGGCCCAGGCCGGGCTGGACTGGGCCCGTGCGCGTGGCGCCGTGGCCTCGGCCGGGCGCATGGTGGCCGAATTGCCCTGGCTGTGGTGCCGCCCGCACGACCAGCCGCTGGGCGGGTGGGTGCGCTGGGAGGGGGCCGAGCACGTCGAGGCCGCGCTGGCCGAGGGCCACGGGCTGCTGATGCTCACGCCGCACCTGGGCTGCTTCGAGGTGATTGCGCAGGCCTATGCCGAGCGCTGGGGGGCCACGAGCCCGATCACCGCGCTGTACCGGCCCTCGCGCCAGCCGGCGCTGCGCGAGCTGGTGGCGCAGTCGCGCCGCCGGCCCGGACTGCTCACGGCCCCGGCCAACCTGACGGGGGTGCGCCAGATGATCCGCGCGCTGCGTAAGGGCGGCACGGTGGGCCTGTTGCCCGACCAGGTGCCGCCGCAGGGCATGGGGGTGTGGGCGCCCTTCTTCGGCCGCGAGGCCTACACGATGACGCTGGCCTCGCGGCTGGTGCAGCAGACCGGCGCGGCCTGGCTGCTCTTTGCCGCCGAGCGGCTGCCGGGGGGGCGCGGCTACGTGATCCGCGTCTCGGTGCCGGCCGAGCCGATGCCCGGCACCGCGGCCGATCCCGCCGTGGGGCAGGATGCCGAAGAGGTGGCCCGGCGGGCCGCGGCGGTGGTGAACCGGGCGATGGAAGGCCTCATCCTGGCCCGCCCGGACCAGTACCTCTGGGGCTACCACCGCTACAAGCAGCCACGTCCCCAGGCCGCGGTGCCGGCAGATGGGGCAGACTGAGCGCCGGTCCTTCCTTCGAACCAGAACAGCAACACGAACACCAACGCCATCCATGAGCGGGGAAACTTCCAAGGCGCCGTGGCGCCAACGTGCCGGGGCAGCGGCCACCGTGGCGGCCTCCCGGGCGGTCCTGGGCCTGCTGTGGCTGCTGCACTGGCTGCCGCTGAGCTGGCTCGACCGGCTTGGCCACGGCCTGGGTGCGCTGCTGTGGCGGCTGGGCCGTTCGCGCCGCCGGGTGGCGCTGCGCAACCTGGCGCTCTGCCTGCCCGAGCGCAGCGCGGCCGAGCGCGAGGCCATCGCGCGGGCTCACTTCGGCTGGCTGGGGCGCAGCTTCCTGGAGCGCGGCCTGCTCTGGTGGGCGCCGCGCGAGCGCCTGGAACGGCTCATCCACGTCGAGGGTGACGTGAAGCTGGCCGAGCGCAGTGAGCGCCCGGTGATGTGGCTGGCGCCGCACTTCCTGGCGCTGGACGTGGCGGGCGTGGGCATCCTGCTCAACCAGAACCGCCGTGCCGGCTCGATCTACCAGGCACAGAGCAACCCGGTGTTCGACGCCGCGATGCGCGCCGGCCGGCTGCGCTTCGGCAACGCCGAGATCTTTCCCCGGCAGGACAGCGCCAAGCCGCTGATCCGGGCGATCAAGCGCGGCGACGCCTTTTTCAACCTGCCGGACATGGATTTCGGCGCCAAGGACGCGGCCTTCGTGCCCTTCTTCGGTGTCCCGGCGGCCACGCTGCTGGCGCCCTCGCGCATGGCCCGGCTGCTCGACATGGTGGTGCAGCCGGTGGTGGGCGAGATGCTGCCCGGCGGCCAGGGCTGGCGCATCCGCTTTCTCGACCCCTGGCCGGACTTCCCCTGCGCCGATGCCGAGGCCGACACGGCCCGCCTGAACCGCTGGATCGAGGGCGAGATCCTGCGCAACCCCAGCCAGTACCTCTGGGTGCACAAGCGCTTCAAGACCCGCCCGCCGGGCGAGCCGTCGTTGTACTGAGCGCCCCCGCGGCCGGCCTGCGGGGGCCTCCGCCCTCAGCGCGCCGCGGTGGGCTGCTTCAGGTGCAGCAGCCACAGCCGCGCCAGGTCGGCGCTGCCGTCGCTGCCCTGCACCGCCTGGAGGGTGCGCGCGGCCTTGTCGGCCTGGCCGGCCTGGGCGTAGGCGGCGCCCAGGCGCAGGCGGACCTCGTCGGGCCGCTTGAGGCTGCCCTTGGCGAGCGCCTCTTCCATCATCGCCAGGCCGCGCTCGGTCTGGCCGGCGGCGATGTAGCTCTGGCCCCAGCTGGCCTGTGCGAGCGCTTCCTTCACCGCCGGGCCCCTGCCCTTGAGCGCGGCCTCGTCGTCGGCGGCGCTGCGCTGCACCGCGTCGCGCAGCTTGGCCTGGGCCGCGGCCTGGGCGCCGCTGCCGAACTGGCCGTTGGCGTAGGCCTGCTGGATCCAGCGCCGCGCCTCGATCGACTGGCCGCCCTGCTGCGCCATCTCGGCCAGGGTCATCACGTCGGTGGTCTCGTCCAGGCCGCCGCAGACCACGGCCTTGAGCCGCAGGGCGTCCAGCACGAGCCGGTCGGCAAAGCCTTCGCGCGCGGCCACCCGCCCGACCAGGTCCGCCCAGTAGGTCTTCTTCGGGTACAGCGTGACCAGCCGCTCCAGCGTGGCCTGGTAGGCCGCCATGTCCTTGAGCTGGGCCTGGGCGCTGGCGAGCAGGCGCAGGCGCTCTTCGCCGGGCGCCTGGCCTGCGGCCTCGCCGGCCTTCAGCTCGGCCTGCATCTCGCGTGCCGCGCTGGCGTAGTCCTTGAGCAGGTACCGCGACTGGGCCAGCCACTGCTGGGCGAGTGATTTCTGGGCCGGCGTGGCGCTGGGCTCCTCGCGCAGGCGCCGGGCCCAGTCGCTGCTGCGCGTGTAGTCCTGTGCCCGGTAGTAGGCCGTCAGCACCGCCTGCACCAGAGCGGCCCGGTCGGCGGCCGGCAGGCGCCCGCCAGCGATCAGGGCGTCGTGGGCCCGTTCGGCCACGGCTCCATCGCCCGCGCCGGAGGCCGCGGCCAGGCGCAGCCGCTCGGTCACGAAGGCCTCGTAGGGTGACTTGGCCCCCAGCGCATCGGTCTCCCTGAGCTTGGCCAGGGTGGCGCTGAACTGCTGCTGCCGGAGCAGCTCCTGGGCGCTGGCCAGCACGGGGAAGAGCTCGGGGCGCACCCCGTCGGCGGGTGCCGATGCGGCCGCAGAGGTCGCGGAAGCCGTGGAAGCCGGCGCGGCCGCTGCCGTGGCCTGGGCCAGGGCAGCCGGTGGCACGGCGGCCAGCGCCAGGAGCGTCATCAGAACGGCGGCCAGAGGCACACGGGGGGCTGCAAGGCGGGTCGGGGCAGGGCGCATGGGCGGCGGGTCGGGTGGTTGGAAGGCGGGACTTGCGGTGTCTGGCGTGGGCGCCACGCAGGCAGGCGACGATGCTACCGGGCGCGGCGCAGCCAGCCCAGCCCGGCCGAGGTGTCGGCCCGGGGGCGGTACTCGCAGCCGATCGGCTGTGTCCAGCCCAGCGCGTCGATCAGGTCGAAGAGGTAGGGGTAGTTCAGCTCGCCGGTGTCCGGCTCGTGGCGTTCCGGCACCCCGGCGATCTGCAGGTGGCCGACCCGCCCGCTGGGCAGGTACTGGCGCAGCTTGGTCGCGACGTCGCCCTCGACGATCTGGCAGTGGTACAGGTCCATCTGCACCTTGAGGTTGGGCGCGCCCACGGCCGCGACGATGGCGTGCGCCTCGTCCTGCCGGTTCAGGAAGTAGCCCGGCATGTCGCGCGGGTTGATCGGCTCGATCAGCACCTCCACGCCGTCGGCCGCGGCGGCCTGGGCGGCCCAGGCCAGGTTGTCCAGGTAGGTGGCGTGCAGCGTGTCGCGCGCGATGTCGGCGGGCGCGACGCCGGCCATCAGGTGCAGGCGGCGACAGCCCAGCACGCGCGCGCAGGGCAGCGCCTGCTCGACCAGGCCGCGGCGGAACTCCTCGCGCCGCTGCGGCAGGCAGGCCAGCCCTCGGTCGCCAGCGGCCCAGTCGCCGGGCGGGGCGTTGAACAGCTGCTGCACCAGCCCGTGCGTGCGCAGGCGTGCAGCCAGTTCGGCCACCGGCCAGTCGTAGGGGAAGAGGTACTCCACCGCCGTGAAGCCATCCGCCGCCGCCGCCGCAAAGCGGTCCAGGAAGGCGTGCTCGGGGTACATCAGCGTGAGGTTGGCGGCGAAGCGGGGCATCGGTTCTCCAGGCAGCAGCCAGGATGCTAAGCGCCGCCGCAGGCCACGGGCCGAGCGGCACTCGCTGCCGCTCGGTGTGGCTCAGTGCCGGCCGGTGTAGCCCTCGCGCAGCTCGCGCTTGAGCACCTTGCCGATCGCGCTGCGCGGCAGCCCGTCCACGTAGACCAGCGCGGCCAGGCGCTGGGTCCGGCCGACACGCCCGTTCAGCCAGTTGCGCAGGGCCTCGGCATCGGTGGTGTCGCCCGGCCGGCGCTCGACGAAGGCTACCGGCGTTTCGCCCCACTCGGCGCTGGGCACGCCCACCACCGCCGCCTCGTGCACGGCGGGGTGCTGGCGCAGCTGGGCCTCCAGGTCGCTGGGGTAGAGGTTGAAGCCGCCGGAGATGATCATGTCCTTGCGGCGGTCGAACAGGGTCAGGAAACCCTCGGCATCGAAGCGGCCGATGTCGCCGGTGCGGATGAAGCGCAGGCCCTCGGGTGAGAACCACTCGGCCTCGCGGGTCAGCTCCGGGCGGCCGTGGTAGCCGACCATCATCGCGCCGGAGCGGCCGACCACCTCGCCCGCCTCGCCGGGGGGCACCTCGGTGCCCGCCTCGTCGATCAGGCGGAGGTCATGGCCCTCGGCCGGCTGGCCGACGGTGTGCAGCTTGTCCGGGCGCGCGTGCGCTTCCAGGATGCAGGTGCCGCCGCCCTCGGTCATGCCGTAGAACTCCACCAGGCCGCCCGGCCAGCGCCGCAGCGCCTCGGCCTTGAGCTCGGCTGCAAACGGCGCGCTGGTGCAGAACTTGATGCGGAAGGCCGACAGGTCGCGCGCATCGAAGTCCGGGTGCGCCAGCAGCCTGCGCACCTGCACCGGCACCAGCATGGTGTGGGTGACGCGCTCGCGCTCGGCGATGGCCAGCCAGGCACCGGCGTCGAACTTCGCCTGCAGGTGCACCGTGCCGCCGAAGGCCAGCGTCGGGAAGAACACCACCAGCGTGGTGTTGGAGTACAGCGGCGTGGACAGCAGCGTGACCGTGTCCGGCCCGTAGCCGTACTTGGCGCCGCGCTGGATGTGCTGCCAGCGCATGCCGTGCGCCTGCACGATGCCCTTGGGCGTGCCGGTGGTGCCGGAGCTGTAGATGATGTTGAACGCGTCCCCGGGGCGGATCGCCACCGGCTGTGGCCGGGCGCCCGGCGGGGCCAGCCAATCGGCGAAGGGCCGGCCCGGCGCTGCACCATCCACCCTGTCGTCCAACGAGACGCAGTTCGCCGCGTCGCCGGCGGCCAGCAGCGGCGCGGCCTGGGCGTCGACGAAGAGCCGCTGCGGGTTGGCGTCCTGGCGCATCGCGGCGAAGGCCTCGGCCGTCACCGAGGTGGCCAGCGGTGCCACCACCCCACCCGCGCGCAGCACGCCAAGGAAGACAGCGGCCAGCCGGGGCGTCATCGCGCCAGCGAGCACGATGGCGTCACCCGGGCGCAGGCCGTCACGCTGCAGCGCGGCGGCGGTGCGGTCCATCAGCGCATCGAGCTCGACCCAGTTCATCCGGTCGTCGCCCTGCACCAGCGCGGGCCGGTCGGGGTGGGCGCGGGCGTGTTCGGCGATGAGTTCGCCCAGCGGGCGGAAGTCATCGGCGCTCACTTCGCGGCCAGGCCGAGGCGCTCGATCAGCGCACGGTCCTTCGCAAAGGTGGCCTGCGCCCAGGCACGGTAGTCCTCAGGGTTTTTGTACCAGGGCGCTTGGTTGAGCTGGCCGAGCAGCTCCAGGTGCTTGGGGTCCTCCATCGCCGTCTTGAAGGCGTCGTGCAGGGCGCGGACCACCGCCGGGTCCATGCCCTTGGGCCCCACCAGGCCATAGGGCGAGGTGGAGACCACGTTGTAGCCCAGGTCCTTGGCGGTCGGCACGTTGGGCCAGCGCTGGGTGCGCTGCTCGCCGAAGGTCAGCAGCACGCGCATCTGGCCGGCGTCGACCAGCTTGTCCCAGCCGGTGGCGTCGCTGCCGGCCATCACATGGCCGCCCAGCACCGCCTGCATCAGGTCGGCGTTGCCCTTGTACGGCACGTGGTTGAGTTCGACCTTGGCGGCGTCGGCCAGCTCCTCCATCAGCAGGTGCGGGCTGGTGCCCTGGCCGGTGGAGCCGTAGTCGATCTTGCCGGGTTGCTTGCGCGCCGCAGCGATGTAGTCGTTGAAGCCCTTGTACGG
>Ga0073899_10001109_pt1 | contig 24741 bp, 19 predicted proteins | sample KloWWTmetaKNB5Ph_FD_88975 | JGI IMG/M metagenome (GOLD analysis project Ga0073899, IMG submission 88975) | Active sludge microbial communities from Klosterneuburg, Austria, studying microevolution and ecology of nitrifiers - Klosterneuburg... | ecosystem: Engineered > WWTP > Aerobic digester >... | reverse complement strand
GACGCGGTCAGCAGCGGCAACGGCGTGGCCAAGCCGGCCAAGGCCGCGGCGGCGAAGAAGTCGGCCCAGCCGCGCGCGTGATCCCAGGAGGGTCCTGCGGGCGGGGCGAATTTCCTCAGTAGGGCGGCGAGTGCGGTGGTGGCGTGGTGTCGATCACGGGGCTCATCGCCTCGTGATCGTTTGCATTTTCGGAGGTGCGCGGCGACCGGGTCGATCTGACGCCCAGGCGCGTCAGGTCTAGCCGGTATGTGTCAGGCTGTCGCGATTGCAGGTGGTGCGATATCGCGCGACACAGGCTGTGATGTTCCGTCGGCTCTCGTTCCTGGCTCTCGCGCTGCCCGCCGTGTTGATCGCCCGCGACGCCGCGGCGGTGCGCACGCCCGACTACCTGGCGGAGCGCCCGCTCGAGGTGGCGGCGGGTGAGCCGGCTCGCCTGGTGCGGATGACCCAGCCGCGGCCGACCGCGGCGGGCGAGGCGGCGTGGAAGGCGTTCACGACCGCGTACGGATCGTGGCAGGGGCTGTGGGACGCGTCGACCGGCGTGCCGGCGCGCATCTGGGGCGAGGGCATCGCGGCGCCCGGCGCCAACGCCAACCCGGCGACGGCCGAGGCGGCGGCGCGGCGCATCGTCGACGCGCAGCTGGGCCTGCTGGCGCCCGGCACCAAGGCGGCGCACTGGCAGCTCGCGGCCGACGTGGTCCACGGCAAGGCCGGCGACCTGCGCACGGTCAGCTTCGTGCAGTCGATCGACGGCGCGCCGGTGGTCGGCGGCGCGATCAGCGTGCTGTTCAAGCGCGACCGCGCGATCGTGCTGTCGTCGTCGGCGCGGCCCGGCGCCGCGGTGACGCTGCCGGGTCGGCTGGTCAGTGACGACGTCGCCCGCGCCGAGGCCACCGCGTGGATCGCGCGGCTGTACGGCGCGACGCCGACGGTGCGCGGGCTGGGCGGCCTGGTGGTGCTGCCGATCGTCCGCGACGGCGTCGCCGCGGTCGATTACCGCGCGGCGCGGGTGGTCACCGTCGATCTGGTCAGCCCCCGCGCGCGCTGGGACGTCTACGTCGACGCGGCCACCGGCGCGCCGATCGCGCGCCGCCAGCTGCTGTCGTTCAGCGGCGGCGCGCTCACCTACGAGACCGCGCTGCGCCACCCCGGCGCCGCGCGCCAGGCGTTCCCCGCGGTGCGCGCCAGCGTGACCGCCAACGGCACGCCGGTGGTCACCGACGACGCCGGCGGCTTCACGGTCGCCGGCACCGGGAGCACCTCGGTCGTCGCCAGCGTCACCGGGCCGCGGGCCCGGGTCACCGACAACGGCGCCGGCGGCGCCACGACGACGCTCGCGGTCCCGGCCGGCGGCACCGGCGCGTGGGCGGCCCCGACCGACGAGCGCCTCGACGCGCAGCTCACCGCGTTCATCCACGCCAACCGGATGAAGTCGTTCGCCGCGACCGAGCTCGACCCTGGCCTGGCGTGGCTGAACACCCAGATGATCGTCACGGTCAACGAGGGCGGCGACTGCAACGCCTACTCCGACGGCACCGACATCAACTTCCTGCTGGCCGGCGGGGGCTGCGAGAACACCGGCCGCCTGCCCGACGTCGTCTACCACGAGTTCGGCCACGCCCTGCACCACCAGTCGATCATCCCCGGCGCCGGCGACTTCGACGTCGCGATGAGCGAGGGCGTGTCCGACTACCTGGCGGCGACGACCGTCGACGATTCCGGCATGGGCCGCGGCTTCTTCCGCGGCACCGACACCCCGATCCGCGACGTGGACCCCAGCGGCGGCGAGTACTACTGGCCGCTGCACATCTCGCCCGATCCGCACGAGACCGGGCTGATCATCGGCGGCGCGCTGTGGGACCTGCGCAAGGCGATGATCGCGCAGTACGGCGCCGCCCTGGGCAAGCAGCAGGCCGACGACCTGTACTACGCGACCTTGCGCCGCGCCGACGACATCCCCACCACCTACCCCGAGGTGCTGGCGGCTGACGACGACGACGGCAACCTCGCCAACGGCACGCCCAACCGCTGCCTGATCGACGCCGCGTTCGGGCCCCACGGCCTGGTCGACGGCACCAACACTTTCGGCGTCGGCGTGCCGGTGCGCGACGGGTCGACGGTGTCGCTGTCGGTGGCCGCGGTCGGCGGCTGCGCCGCGCCCGAGCTGGGCAACGTCGCGCTGGTGTGGCGGCGCGCCGGTGGCGGCGACGCGAGCCTCGCCATGACCCGCGCCGGCGACACCTGGACCGCGGACATCCCGACCCAGCCCGACGGCGCGGTGGTCGAGTACCGCGTGATCGCGACGATGGCGTCGGGCACGATGCTGCGCTTCCCCGACAACCCCGGCGATCCGTTCTACAGCTACTACGTCGGCCCGCTGACGCCGATCTACTGCACCGACTTCGAGAGCGATCCGTTCGCGGCCGGGTGGACCCACAGCGCCACCTCGGCGGTCGACGACTGGCAGTGGAGCACCGCCACCGGCACCACCGCCAACGGCGATCCGGTGGCCGCGGCCAGCGGCGCGCGGTTCGTCGGCACCGACCTGCGCAACGACGGCCTGTACCCGCGCAACGCCACCGAGACGCTGCTGTCGCCGCCGATCGACACCCGCGGCTACACCGACGTGCGGGTGCAGTTCAAGCGCTGGCTGACCGTCGAGGACGGCTTCTACGACAAGGCCACCGTCGAGGCCGACGGCGTCGAGGTGTGGCGCAACTTCGCGACCGCCAACCCCGACGCCAACACCCACTCGCTCGATCGCGAGTGGCGCGCCGCCGATCTCGACGTGTCGGCGCAGGCCGCCGACGGCACGCTGCGGATCGGCTTCAAGCTCGACAGCGACGAGGGCCTGCAGTTCGGCGGCTGGAACGTCGACGACTTCTGCGTGCTGGCCGCCGGCGTGGCCCCGGCCCCGGTGTGCGGCAACGGCGCCGCCGAGACCGGCGAGAGCTGTGACGACGGCAACACCGCCGCCGGCGACGGCTGCTCGGAGCTGTGCGAGCTCGAGGTCGACGTCGACGATCCGTCGGGCGGCTGCTGCTCGACCGGCAGCGATCCGCGGGGCGCGGCGCTCCTGGGGCTGGCCAGCGCCGCGGCGCTGGTGCGCCGGCGCCGCCGTTCGGCGTAAGCTACGCCGATGCAGCCCGTTGTGACCACATGAGCCTCGGGACGTGCGACCGCTGTGATGGCCTGATCCCGCGCGGCCGCGTGGCCTGCCCCCACTGCGACCGGCCGGTGCGCCGCGGCGCCCGCTGGGTGGTGCGGGCCGCGTGCGCCGGCACCGCGCTGATGACGCTGATGGCGTGCTACGGGATGATGGCGCGCCCGCACGGCTACAACGAGCACCCCGACGGCGACGGCGACGGCGTCACCGCCGATCGCGACTGCGACGACGCCAACCCGGCCGCCTACCCCGGCGCGGCCGACGTCGACGGTGACGGCGTCGACACCAACTGCGATGGCGTCGATGGCTGGGCCGACCCGAGCGCGCCGCCGCCCGCGCCGGTCGCCACCGACCCCGCGGTCGACGGCGAGGGCGCGCCCAAGGCGATCGCGACCGACCCGCCCGCGTCGACGCCGTGAGCAAGACCGGCCACCGCCGCCGGCTGGACGTGGTCGCGTCGACCTACGCGCCGATCTACGTGGTCTGGGAGCTGACGCTGGCGTGCGACCACGCCTGCACCCACTGCGGCTCGCGGGCCGGCGTCGCGCGCGACCGCGAGCTGTCGACCGCCGAGGCGGTGGCGGTGGCCGGTCAGCTGGCCACGGCCGGCACCCGCGAGGTGATCCTGATCGGCGGCGAGGCCTACCTGCACGACGGCTTCCTCGACGTGATCCGCGCGCTGGTCGCGGGCGGCGTGACCGTCGGGCTGACCACCGGCGGCCGCGGCGTGACCGCGGCGCTGGCGACCGCGATGCGCGCGGCCGGGTTGAGCCAGGCGTCGGTGTCGATCGACGGCCTCGAGGCGACCCACGATCGCATGCGCCACCGCCGCGGCTCGTTCGCCGACGCGCTGGCCGCGCTCGACCACCTGCGCGCCGCCGGCGTCGCGATCACCACGAACACCAACGTCAACCGCCTGAACCGCGGCGATCTCGAGGCGCTGTACGAGGTGCTGCGCGACCGCGGCGTCGTCGGCTGGCAGGTGCAGCTCACCGCGCCGCTAGGCCGGGCCGCCGATCGGGTCGCGATGATCTTGCAGCCGTGGGATCTGCTCGACGTCGTGCCGCGGATCGCGGCGCTCAAGCAGCGGGCGCGCGGCGACGGCGTGACGATCATGCCCGGCAACAACCTGGGCTACTTCGGCCCCGAGGAGACCGTGCTGCGCTCGCTGCGCGCCGGCGATCGCGATCACTGGCACGGCTGCCAGGCCGGCAAGTACGTGATGGGCATCGAGAGCGACGGCGCGGTCAAGGGCTGCCCGTCGCTGCAGACCGCGCACTACGTCGGCGGCAACCTGCGCGAGCGCGACCTGGCGGCGATCTGGAAGGACGCGCCGGAGCTGGCCTGGAACCGCGGCCGCACCGTCGACGCGCTGTGGGGGTTCTGCCGCACCTGCGACTTCGCCGAGGACTGCCTGGGCGGCTGCACCTTCACCGCCCACGCGATCCTCGGGCGCCCCGGCAACAACCCGTACTGCCACTACCGCGCGCGCACGCTGGCCAAGCGCGGCCAGCGCGAGCGGCTGGTGCCGGCCGACGCCGCCGACGGCCTGCCGTTCGACAACGGCACGTTCGAGCTGGTGATCGAGCCGCTCGACGCGCCCGACCCGGCCGCGACCACCGCCGCCGACGCGCTGGTGCAGATCGACCGCCGCCCGCGCCGCCGCGAGGCGTGACCGCGGCTGACACGGTACGATGCGCCGTGGCCCGCGCGCTGACGTCGTTCGCGATCGTGGTGGCGGCCGCCGGCTGCAAGGGGCCCGTGAGGGATCGGCCGGCGGGCGGCACCGCGATCGCGGCCGACGCCGCGCCGTCGCTGCCGCTGATCGGTGACCCCGCGCCGTTGCCGGCCGACGGCGCCGATGGCGCGCTCGGGGTCGCGGGGCCGGCGACGCTGATCGGCCACGCGCCCGACGGCGGCTGGGTCGCGCTGTGCCAGGGCGAGCCGGCGCGGCCGCGGCTGATCGTCGGCAGCGGCCCCGGGGTCGGGCTCGACCGGATCGTCGCCACCGGGCCGAGCGATGTCGTCGCGACCACCGGCGAACGGCTGGTCCACGTCGACGCGCGGGCGCGGACCACGCGCACGATGGCCTGGCCGCTGCCCGCGGCGATCGCGCGCGACGGGCAGCGGGTGGTGCTCGGCGCCGGTGCCGACCTGGTGGTGCTGGAGCCCGGGCAGCCGCCGCGGCGCGTGGCCACCGGGCAGAACGTCCGCGCGGTAGCGCTGTCGACCACCCGCTGGGCCGTCGTCGAGCACGGCGTCGCGGCCAAGCCCACGCCGGGCTGCGATCGCTGGTGGGCGTTCCAGGGCGGCGCCACCGCGACGATCGATCTCGACCCCGGCGCCGAGGCGGTCGAGCGCGTCGGCCCCGCGCTGTCGATCACGCCCGCCGGCGAGGTGGCGCTCGACGGTGAGGTGGTGATCGGCACCGACTGCGCGGCGCTGGTGGTGGCGGCGCTCGCGAGCCCGCCGCGGGTGATGGCCCGCTGCGGATCGCGCGAGCTGATCGCCGGGCCAGGCGGCTTCCGCGCGTGGGTCAGCGTGTTGCTCGGCTCGGCGCTCGAGGTCAACGCGCAGGTGAAGATCGCCGACGACCTGCGGCTCGGCCACCGCGTCGTGTGCCTGACCGGCGGCTGCGTCGACCTGGTGACCGGCACCGACTACTCGACGTGGCAGCACCCGCTGGTGTGGTTCGACGATCGCCACGTGGTGCGCGCGCAGGGCTCGAAGCTGCTGCTCGATCGGTTGCCGGCCGACGCCGGCAACCCGGTGGCCCACGCCGAAGTCGCGCTGCCCCGGCTGGTGGCGACCACGACGATCGACACCGTGACCGGCCGCCGCGTCGACGGTCCAGCCCCGCAGCCGCCGGCGTTCATCGACGCCAGCGGCGAGTGGCTGCTGTACGGCCGCCACGTGGTCGACCTGGCCGCTGGCGCGCTGGTCGCGACGTTGCCGAGCGACGCGCTGGCCATCGACGCCAGCGGCCGCGTGCTCGTGCCGGCGCCCGGCGGCGGCGGGCCGTTCCGCTGGCAGCTCCCGCGCTAGCTACCAAGCGGCGGTGGCGACCTCAGGAGCTCGACTGGCGGAGCGCCTGCGCGAGCTCATCGGATCGTGGCCGCTGGCCAGGATCCTTCGCCAGCAGGCGCGCCACCAGGTCGTCGAGCGCGGGCGGCACGTCGGCCGCGCGCTCGCGCAGGCGCGGCGGCTCGGTGGCCTCGTGCGACGCCAGCACCTCCAGCGTGGTGCCGACGAACGGCGGGCTCCCGGCGACCAGCGCGTGGATGACGCACCCGATGGCGTAGAGGTCGCTGCGCGGATCGTCGTGGACGCCAGCCTGCCGTTCTGGCGCCAGGTAGGCGGGCGAACCGAGCAGGTACCCGCGCCGGCTGACCTCGTCCTCCCGATGGCCCGCGTCGAGCGCGCTGGCGAGCCCGAAGCCGAGGACCTTCAGGACCTCGGCCTCGCCATCGGGCACCACCAGCAGGTTCGCCGGTTCGAGATCGCGATGGATCACGCGCCGGCCGTGGAGGTAGTCGACGGCGGAGGCGAGCTGCGCGCACAGCTCGACCGCCCGGCCGATGGGCAGGCGGTGGCCAGGCGCGCGGTCGAGGATCCGCTCGAGCGACTCGCCGACGGCCAGCTCCATCACCAGGTACAGGCCACCGCCCGGGAGCGTGCCGAAGTCCTCGATGCCGATCACGTGCGCGTGGTGCAGGCCGTTCAGCGCGCGGGCCTCGCGCCGGAAGCACGCCGCGAGGACGGGATCGCGGGCCTGGTCGGGCGGCAGCACCTTGACCATGAGCCGCCGCCCCAGCCAGGCGTGTTCGATTAGGTAGAGTTCGCCGCTCACGCCGACGTCCAGGCGTTCGAGCACGCGGTAGGTGTCAGCGATCACGGTGCCGATCACCGACCGATGGTCGCATGGTTCGCCCGACCGCGCCGCCCCGCGTCGCCGGCGGCCCCGGCCTACCAGGCGGCGGTGGTGGCGCGCGCGGGATCGAGGCCGTGCACCGTGGCCTGGCCCAGGGCGATCAGCTCGGTGGCCAGCGCGCCCAGCGGATCGTCGGCCGGCGGCGCCTGCTCCACGCACGCCACCGCGAGCGCCTCCATCGTCGCCGCCGGCAAGGTACGACGCGCCAGCGGGTACAGCATCTGATCCTCCTTGGCGATGTGCTCGCGCAAGAGCGCCGTGAAGTCCATCGCGTCGCGCAGGTTGTCATCGCGATCGTCGTCGGTCCACGGCGTCGCCTGGTCGGCGCGGCGCGCGAGCTGCGCCACCAGCGCGCGCCCGGCCTCGTGCTCGCCGAGCATGCACGCGATCGGCCCGTACTCGCGCGGCACGCCGCAGTCGACCATCGCCTCGAACAGCAGGTCCTCCTCCTTGCCGTGGTGGCGACGGTCCGCGTACTCGCGGATGAAGCGGACGAACCGCGCCAGCGTCGCTCGGCCGTCGCCGCCGCGCCGCCAGTCGTCGGCCACCACCAGCATCGCGTCGAGCACGCGCTCGATCACGCGGTGCTCGGACATCAGCAGATCGATCGGATCCATGCGCCGACGCTAGGCGCGCGCGCCGGCGCCGGCCCCGAGGCAGGTCGTCGCAGGACGACGGGTCGCAGGCGCGGGCTACGCCGCGAGGATGCGCTGGGCCGCGGCCGCGGTGCGGCCGATCCGCTGCCGGCGCTCGGCCGCGCTGCCGCCGATCGCGCACACGATGACGTCGCCGGTGCCGGTCGAGACCCGCTGCATCGAGACGTCCCAGCGCTGGCCGGGGCCGTAGGCGATGTACTCGGCCGAGTGGATGCGCGACGCGACCCGCGCCAGCTTGTCGGCGACCTCGCGGCAGGCGCCGAACTCGCCGGCCAGCGCCAGCGGCCGGCCGTCGTCGTCGGCCATCGCCATCGCGGCGATCTCGCCGTCGTCGCAGCAGGCCGCGAGCTGGAAGTGGAGGGCGAGCGACGGATCGTGGCTACGGCGTCGACGCGCGTCGCCGTCGGCGCGAGAGGTGGAGGCACGCATGCCTCGATGGTCGGAGCCGGCGGCCCCCGAGGCAACATTTCGGCGGGCGGGGAGTAGACTGCGCGGGTGAAACGCCTCGCCGCGATCGTCCTCGCCGCCGCCTGCAGCGGCGGTCACCAGCCCGCGCCGCAGTGCCCCGCCGTCGATCCGACGCCGGTGGCCGTCGAGCCCACCGCCGAGCCGCCGCCCGAGCCGACCCCGCCGCCGCCGCCCGTCGACGCGGCCGCGATCGCGGAGCTGGCCGCGACCCGCAGCTACAACCTCGGCGCGCCGCGGCCGGTGGGGCTCATGCCCGACGGCGACGTGCTGTTCCTCCGCACCGGCCCGCGCAGCTACGTCGCCGAGCTGTTCGAGCTCGACGCCGCCACCGGCCAGACCCGCAAGCTGGCGTCGGCGGCCGACCTCGCCGCCGACGTCAAGCTGTCGGCCGCCGAGAAGGCGCTGCGCGAGCGGATGCGCATGGTCATGCGCGGCATCGTCTCGGTCGGCGCCAGCAAGGACGGCGCGCGGCTGATGATCCCGCTGGGCCCGCAGGTGTTCCTGCTCGACCGCGCCACCGGCAAGGCCACCGCGGTGTCGCTGGGCGAGGGCTACCCCGACAGCCCGCTGCTGTCGCCCGACGGCGCGCGCGTCGCGTTCGTGCGCGACGGCGACGTCTGGGTGGTCGACGTCGCCGGCGGCAAGCCGCGCAAGCTGACCAAGCAGGACGGCCCCGACGTGTCATTCGGCGCCGCCGAGTTCGTCGCCGCCGAGGAGCTCGACCGCACCAGCGGCACGTGGTGGTCGCCCACCGGCGACCGGCTGATCATCCAGCGCACCGACGAGAGCAAGGTCGCGACCTTGTACGTCGCCAACCCCGGCGCGCCCGAGCAGGCGCCGACGCCGTTCCGCTACCCGCGCGCCGGGGCCGCCAACGCCGACGTGCGCTTCGCGATCTACCCGGCCAAGGGCGGGAAGGCGATCGAGATCAACTGGGATCGCGCCGCGTTCCCGTACGTCCACGACGTGCAGTGGCCCGAGCACGGCAAGCCGACGATGGTCGTGCTCAACCGCGCGCAGACCGAGGCGCGCGTGCTGATCATCGACGACAAGACCGGCGCCACCACGACGGTCATCACCGAGCAGGACTCGGCCTGGGTCAACACCGCCGGCGGGCCGCGCTGGGCCGCCGACGGCAAGTCGTTCCTGTGGCCGCGCGAGACCGCCGACGGCTGGACCGTCGAGCGCTTCGCCGCCGACGGCAAGCCGCTGGGCACGGTGGTCGGCCGCGACCAGCAGTTCACCGGCCAGTTCGCGGTCGACGACGAGACCGGCGAGGTGTGGTTCGCCGGCGGCACGCCGGTCGAGACCCAGCTGTGGAGCGTCGACGCCCAGGGCGGCAACGCCACCCAGCGCACCAGCGCGCGCGGCACCTACTACGTCGGCATCGCGCCCAAGGGCGGCACCCGGCTGGTCGGCTACAACGGCGCCGACGGCAAGCGGTCGATCACGATCGTCAAGCGCGACGGCGCCGCGATCGGCGAGCTGCCGTCGGTGGCCGAGGACGGCCCGGCGCTGCCCAAGGTCGAGGTGGCGCAGGTCACCGGCACCGGCCGCACCTACTGGACCGCGGTGGTGCGCCCGCGCGACTTCGACCCGAGCAAGCGCTACCCGGTGGTGCTGCAGGTCTACGCCGGCCCCGGCGTGACCACCGTGTCGTCGAACCCGCGGGCCTACTGGAAGGACCAGCTGCTCGCCGACACCGGCTTCATCGTGGTCCGCGGCGACGGCCGCGGCACGCCGGGGCGGGGCCGCGCGTGGGAGCGCATCATCAGCGGCGATCTGATCACCGTGCCGCTGGCCGATCAGATCGACATGCTGAAGGCGGTCGCGGCGGCGCACCCCGAGCTGGATCTGACCCGGGTCGGCGTCGTCGGCTGGTCGTTCGGCGGCTACTTCGCGGCGATGGCCGCCGAGCTGGCGCCCGACACGTTCAAGGCCGCGATCGCCGGCGCGCCGGTCACCGACTGGCGCTACTACGACACCGCCTACACCGAGCGCTACATGCGGACGCCGGCCGACAACGCGCTCGCGTACGACGAGACCAGCGCGATCGTCAACGCCGGCAAGCTGGGCGCGCCGCTGTTGATCATCCACGGCCTCACCGACGACAACGTCTACGCGGTCCACTCGCTGGCGCTGACCGAGGCGCTGTTCAAGGCCGGCAAGCGCTTCGACTTCGTCGCGCTGGCCGGCACGCACATGGTCGCCGACCCGGCGTCCGACGCGGCGTTGATGACCCGGCAGATCGACTTCTTCCGGGCCCACCTCGGCCTGCCGGTCGCGCGCTGACGTGGACGACGCGCCGCTGGCCATCCCCTGGCGCGACGCCCGGTTCGTCGTCGTCGACAAGCCGTCCGGGATCGCGGTGCACCGCGGCTGGGCCGCGGGCGGCGACGACGACGTGCCGCTGCTGCAGCGGGTGCGCGATCAGCTCGACGCCTACGTCTGGCTGATCAACCGCCTCGATCGCGGCGCCTCGGGCGCGGTCTTGTTCGCGCTCGACGCCGAGGCCGCGCGCGCGGCCAACGACGCCTTCGCCGGCGGCGCCGTCGACAAGCGCTACCTGGCGATCACCCGCGGCCACCCGCCGGCCGAGCTCGTCATCGACTACGCGATCCCGACCGAGGTCGGCGGCCCGCGCGGCGACGCGGTCACCGCGCTGCGCTGCCTCGACACGTTCGGTCGCTACGCCCTGGTCGAGGCCCGGCCCCGCACCGGCCGGCTCCACCAGATCCGCCGGCACTGCAAGCACATCTCGTGTCCGCTGATCGGCGACGTGAAGTACGGCAAGGGCGAGCACAACCGCATCTTCCGCACCCAGCACGGCCTGCACCGGCTGGCGCTGCACGCGACCTACCTGGCGCTGCCGCACCCGTTCGGCGGCGCGCCGATCGTCGCCGAGGTGCCGCTGCCCGCCGACATGGCCGCGGCGATCGCCAGCTGCAAGCTGGCCTACGCGACGCCACCGCCACCACCGCCAGCGTGAACCAGCGCGCCGCCGCCCCCACATCCGGCGGCGGCCGGGGTAACGTCGGCGCGATGGTCCGCCGCGTTGCGCTCGCGGCCGCGCTGGTCGCGGCGATGGCTGCGCCGTCCGTCGCGTCGCCGCTCGACCTGTTCGGGTTCGGCGGCCGCTCGCCGGGGCTGGCCGGCACCGGCGCGGCGACGACCACCGACTACGACGCGGTCTACCTCAACCCGGCCGGCCTCGCCGACACGCCGCGCAAGCGCGCCACCGTCGGCGGCCTCGCCGGCGACTTCCGCCTCGAGCTCGACGGCCAGCCCACCGCCACCACCAGCCCGCGCGGCCTGGCGATCGGCGGCCAGGTGCCGATGCCGCTGGGCGGCGCGCTCAAGGATCGGGTCGGCCTGGGCTTCGGCTTCTACGTGCCGAGCGAGGCCATCAACCGCGCCCGCGCGCCGTTCCCCGGCACGCCGACCTTCGTGCTGCTCGAGAGCCGGGCGTTCGTCGTCGGGCTGATGGTGGCGGTCGGCGTGCGGGTGTCGCCGCGGTGGTCGGTCGGCGTCGGCGTCAACTCGCTGGCGGTGCTGCGCGGCGCGATCGACGTGACGATCGACGGCGCCGGCCGCATCACCACCCAGAGCGAGCAGCGGCTGCTGACCCGGTTCGCGCCGATCGTCGGCGCGCGCTGGCGGCGCTCGGCGACGACCGACGTCGCGCTGGTGGTGCGGGCGCCGTCGCGCTCGGACTACGACATCACCGTCACCAACGATCTCGGGTCGACCTTGCCGGTGACGCTGCCGCTGATCCACATCGCCGGCACCGCGCAGTACGACCCGCTGATGGTGGTGGCCGAGGCCGCGTGGCGCCCGCTCGACGGGCTGACGCTCACCGGCCACCTGGCCTGGCACCGCTGGAGCGCGTTCCCGCGGCCGACCACCAACGCGGTCACCGGCAACCCGCCGCAGCCGGCGCTCGACTTCCACGACACCGCGGTGCCGCGGGTCAGCGTCGAGTACGCCCGGCCCGGGCTGGGCGGCACCGTCGCCGCGCGCGCCGGCTACGCGTTCCTGTGGTCGCCGGCGCCCGATCAGACCCGCCGCGAGACGCTCTACGACAACGATCGCCACGAGCTCGCCGCCGGCCTGGGCCTGGCGTGGCCGGGCGCCGCGGTGCCGCTGCACCTCGACGCGTGGGTGCAGCTCCACCACCTCGCCTACCGGCGCTACCAGCGCGATCCCGACGTCGTCGCGCCCGACCGCGCGCACTCGACCGCGGGCGACATCGTCGTCGGCGGCCTCACCGTCGGGGTCGATCTGTGAGGGCCGCGCCCGCCGCCGCACCCGCCGCCGCGCTCGCCGCCGGGCTGGCGCTGGCGCTGGCCGCCGCCCCCGCGGCGCGCGCCAACCCCGCCGACGTCTACGGCTTCGGCGCCCGCGGCCAGGCGATGGCCGGCGCGCAGGTGGCCGGCGCCGACGACACCAGCGCCGCCTACTACAACCCGGCGCTGCTCGCGGCCAGCCCCGACATCCGCATCGACGTCGGCTACCAGCAGGCCCACCCGCGGCTCACCGTCGACGATCGCGACACCCACGTCGACAGCTCGCGCGGGCTGGTGATCGGCCTGGCGGTGCCCGGGCAGCTGCTCGGCGCGCGGCTGGCGATCGGCGCCGGGCTGTTCCTGCCCGATCAGCACATCACCCGCACGCGCACGCTGGCCTCGGGCCAGCCGCGGTTCCAGCTGTTCGACAACCGGCCGCAGCGGCTGTTCCTGGCCGCCAACCTCGCCGCGCGCCTGCCCCACGGGATCTACGTCGGCGCCGGCATCGCGTACATGTCCAGCACCCAGGGCACGGTCGCGCTCGACGGCGTCGTCGGGTTCCCCGACCCCGAGGTCAGCCAGCTCGACATGGCGATCGACGTCGACCTCAAGACGATCCGCTACCCGCAGGCCGGCGTCGCGTGGGAGCTGCGGCCGTGGCTGACGGTCGGCGCGTCGTACCGCGGCGGCTTCCGCCTGCAGATCGATCAGACCTTCGACATCGCCGGCGACATCGGCACGCCCGGCTTCCCGCCGGTGGTCACCGACGGCTCGCTGCACCTGCGCTCGCAGGCCCAAGATCTGTTCCAGCCGGCGCAGCTCACCGGCGGCGCCGCCGCGCGGCTGACCCCGCGGTGGACGGTGGCGTTCGATCTGGCGTGGCACCGCTGGAGCACGTTCGAGAACCCGGCGGCGCACATCGAGCTCGGCCTCGACCTCAAGCAGTTCCAGGATCTGGTCGACATCCCGCCGCAGGAGCCGCTGCCGCTGCCGCACTTCCACGACATCGCGATCCCGCGGCTCGGCGTCGAGCACACCCGCGGCGGCGCCCGCTGGCGGGCCGGCTACGCCTACGAGCCGTCGCCGGCGCCCGCGCAGCGCGGGGCCACCAACTTCATCGACAACGACAAGCACACGCTGGCGCTGGGCGCCGGCGTCGACAAGGCCGGCCTGGGCGGCATCGTGCTCAAGCCGATCTCGTTCGACGTCGCGCTGGGGATCACCTGGCTGCCCGAGCGCACCCACGCCAAGCTGATCGCCGCCGATCCGGTCGGCGACTACCGCTCGGCCGGCGTCATCGTCACCGGCAGCGTCACCTCGCGGTGGAGGTTCTGATGCGGCTCGCTCCGCTCGCGCTCGCGCTCTCGGCCTGCGGGTTCGGCCTCGCCGACGACAGCTCCGGCGGTCGCGACGACCTGCCGCTCTCGGGCGCCGGCCCGTTCAAGAAGCTGGCCTTCGACGGCGACACCCCGCTCGAGGAGCCGTGGCTCAGCACCGACCCGGTGTTCGAGCTCAGCGAGCCCGCGCTGATGCCGCGGGCCGGCGGCGGCCTCACCGCCTACGTCACCCGCGAGGGCGCCGCCGAGCCGGCCGGCGACACGACGATCTGGCGCCTCGAGCAGGCCGCGCTCGATCAGCTGCCCGACGCCGCGGTCGAGGTGCTGGTCGCCGATCGGCCGTGGGAGGAGGGCCACGTCGGCGCGCCGGCGATCGTCGCCGAGGGCGACACGCTGGTGATGTTCTACGCCGGCGGCACCGGCATCGGCCGCGCCGACTCGACCGACGGCGGCCGCACCTGGACCAAGTGGCCGGCGCCGATCCTCACCGACGCCACGTCCCCCGGCCTGGCCTACGACGGGGCCACCTGGCTGCTGGCGTTCGTCGACGGCAGCGGCGGCATCGGCCTGGCCCGCTCGACCGACGGCCACGCCTTCGAGCGGGCCGCGGCGCCGATCGTGGTGCCGCGCGCCGACGACCCGAAGGCCTTCGACCACGCCGCGGTCGCCGCGCCGGCGCTGGGATGGATCGAGGAGGGCACCGGCCGCGGCCACTGGGCGCTGTGGTACGCGGGGCTCAAGAAGCTGCCGGTCGGCACCGACGCGCCGCTGTACGCGATCGGCTACGCGGCGTCGTGGGACGGTGCGTCATGGAGCCTGCTGGCGGGCAACCGGCCCGTCACCGCGGCGCCCGCCAGCGACCCGGCGGTGCTGCTGCAGGGCAACCACGGCGTGATGGCGTTCGCGGCGGTCAACGGGCGGCGCAGGGCGATCGGCCTGGCGGTCACCCCGTGAGTACGTAGCCGCATGGCCAGGGGCCGTCCGGGAAATTCGCGCCCGACCGCGGTCGCGTGGTATCGTCGCCTCGCGTCATCGGCGCGGCCATGAAAGTCCGATTCTGGGGCGTTCGCGGCTCCATCCCCGTCCCGGGACCCAGCACCAATCGCTACGGCGGGAACACGTCGTGCGTCGAGGTGCGTCCGCGCGGCGCCTGGCCGATCATCATCGACGCCGGCACCGGCATCCGCCGCCTGGGCAAGGCGCTGATGGACGAGCGGTTCGGCGACGGCAGCGGCACCGCGCACATCCTGATCAGCCACACCCACTGGGACCACATCCAGGGGATGCCGTTCTTCTCGCCGCTGTACCGGGCCGGCAACAAGCTGCACGTCTTCGCGCGGCAGCGCGGCGACACCCACCTGCAGGCGGTGTTCGCGTCGCAGACCGAGGACCCGTACTTCCCGGTGCCGCTGTCGGCGCTCGAGGCGTCGATCGAGTTCCACGAGCTGGTCGAGGGCAACCGCTTCGCGATCGACAAGACGCTCGTCACCTGCACGCGGCTCAACCACCCGTGGATCGCGATGGCCTACCGGCTCGACTGCGACGGCGCCGCGGTCGTGTACTGCTCCGACACCGCGCCGTTCAGCGACATCCTGCTCGAGCACGAGTTCATCTCGAAGCCGCCCACCGGCGAGCCGCTGCCCAAGGCGATCGCCGACAAGCTGGCGGCGATGCGCGCGTCGCTGGTGGCGCTGTGCAAGGGCGCCGACCTGTTGATCTACGACACCCAGTTCACGATCGACGAGTACAAGCTGCGCCCGCACTGGGGACACTCGACGCCGGAAGACGCGATCGCGATCGCCCGCGAGGCCGGCGTCAAGACGCTGTGCCTGTACCACCACGCGCCGATGCGCTCCGACGAGGCGCAGGACGCGATCCTGATGGCAGCGCGGTGGAGCGCGAAGAGCCACGGCGACGGGTTCAACGTGATCGCGGCCCACGAGGGCCTCGAGCTGGTGCTCGGCGACGATGACGGCCTGGCGCCGGTGGTGGCGCCGTGAAGATCCGGTTCTGGGGCGTGCGCGGCTCGATCCCGGCGCCCGGCCCCGACACCAACCGCTACGGCGGCAACACCTCGTGCGTGTCGGTCACGACCGCCACCGGCCACCTGATCATCCTCGACATGGGCACCGGGCTCATGCACCTGGGCAACCACCTCCTGGCCAGCGAGTTCGGCAAGGGCCGGGGCGCGGCGACGATCCTCTTGTCCCACGCCCACTGGGATCACATCCAGGGCCTGGGCTTCTTCGCGCCGGTGTTCATCCCCGGCAACAAGTTCGAGCTGCGCGGCCACGGGCGCTCGTCGTCGATGCTCGAGGGCATCCTCGAGGGCCAGATGAACCCAAACTTCTCGCCGCTGTACACGCTCAAGAACCTGGGCGCGGCGTTCGACGTCCACGCGATCGTCCCCGGCGAGCCGTTCACCGCCGGCGGCGTGCGCGTCACCGCGCAGCCCAACCCGCACGGCACGACCACCGCGCTGGCGTTCCGGCTCGACGAGGGCGCGGCGTCGTTCGTCTACGCCTCCGACGTCGGCTACGGCCCCGACGGCCCGACCCCGGCGGTGCGCGCGCTGTACCGCGGCGCCGACGCGCTGCTCCACGACACCACCTACACGCCGGCCGATCAGGCGCGCCGCCAGTCGCGCGGCTTCTCGTCGTACGAGCAGGCCGCCGACGCCGCCATCGCCGCCGGCGCCAGGCGCCTGATCGCGTTCCACTACGATCAGGACTACACCGACGCCGACGTCGACGCGCTCACCGCCGCCTGCCGCGCCTACCTCGACGCCCACGGCGGCCGCGCCATCGAGCTGATCCCCGCCGCCGAGGGCCTCGAGCTCGCGCTGTAGCGACGGCGCTCACGGGGCGCCGAGGGTGGCGGCCGCCTCCGCCAGCGCGGCCGCCCACGCCGGATCGTAGGTGGCGGTGCCGGGTGTGGCCCGGAGGACGTCGACCGCGTAGGTGTTGAGGAAGCTCGCGCGGACCCGCCGCGCCGCCGCCACGACCTCGGCCATCGTCCCCACCTCGCCGCCGGTCGCCGCGCTCATCTCGAAGCACAGCGGCGCCTGGGCGGCCCACCCCCACCAGCGGGCGCTCGCGGCCTCGGTGGCGTAGGAGTCGCCGCGCAGGCCGTTCTGCCCGACCCACATGCCCAGGCCGACCGCGCGGTCGCCGATGGTCCCGAGGCGCGACGGTGCGCCGAGCAGCCCGCCCTGGTTGAGCGTCACGACCCGCGGGATCGCGCTCGGGGACGTCGCCACCGCGACCAGGTAGTCGTCGAGGGCCTGGCCCCAGCGCGCGTCGTCGTAGCGCGAGCCGTCGCTCGCGAGCGCGGCGGTGAACGTGGTCCGGAACGCGGGGTCGTCGTCGAGCGTGCCCATCCGATACGGGTTGGTCTCGGCGCCCGGCGTCACGTCGACGAACAGCACCCCGGGGCGCGTCGCGAGGTGGCCCTCGAGCGCGGCCAGGAACCGGCGGGCCGCGGCCTGGTACGCCGGATCCCAGAACAGCGGCACCTCGGTGGCGGTCCCGGTGTGGACGGCGATCCCGGCGCCGCGCGCGAGCAGCCACGCCGGCGTCGGGTGCTTCGCGCGCGGATCGGGCCACGCGCCGCTGGTCGACCACATCACCCGGACCGCGGCGTGCTTGCCGGCGCTGGCCCACACGTCGATCCGGCGATCGAGCGCGGCCCATTGGTACGAGCCCTCGGACGGCTCGAGCTCGCTCCAGTAGACCTGGATGAGCGCGCCGGCGAGCCACGGCTGCCCGACCACGAGCGCGTCGTCGTCGTGCCCGTAGCTGCCGTAATAGAGGACGCCGTGATCCGGACGCGGCATGGCGGCGGCGGCGTCGCCGGGCGTCGCGTCCGGGTCGCCGGTCCCCGCCGGCGGCGGCGCGCACGCGGTCGCGATGAGCAGCGCCGCGGTGAGCGCGGCGTGGCCCCCGCGCATCACGGCAGCACCCCGTGGTCCTGATACCAGGTCCGCACGCGCGCCAGCATGGTGCTGTCGAGGGGGATCGCGCTGTGGCTGTAGCCGGGGTACGCCACGAACGCGCTGTCGACCTGCCCCGCCGCCAGCAGCGCCGCGAGCGCGCGATCGAGGGCGATCGGGACCACGGTGTCGGCGTCGCCGTGGTGGAGCTGGTACGGCGCGTCGATCGCGGCGGCCAGCGCGCTGGTCGGGGCCGCAGGCTCGGCGCCGGTGTCGTCGACGCCGCCGGCGGTGTGCGACGCCGCGCGGAGCTGCCCCGGCGCGGTCGCCGCGAGGCCGGTCGTCACCATCGCGCCCATGCTGTGCCCGTGGGCCGCGATCCGCGTGAGGTCGACCGCGGGCACGCAGCGCAACAACGCCAGCGCCTTGCGCGCGCGCTGCAGGTTGCCCGGGCTGGCCCCGTCGGTGGCCGGCGGCAGCTCGCCCACGCTGTCGCTGCCGTGGCTGTAGTTGGTGGCGATCGCGACCATGCCCCAGCCGCGCATGACCGTGGCGATCTGTGCGCCGTAGCCGGACGCGGCGCCGCCCTTGCCGTGGCTCACGACGACCGCCGGGAAGGGCCCGGCGCCGGCGGGGCTGAGCAGCAGGCCGTGGAGGCGATACGCGACGCCGTCGTCGGTCGACTCGTAGCTCCACCGCGCGCCGCCGGCCGCCGTCGCGGTGCCCGTCACCTGCAGCCGCGCGCAGTCGACCGCGCTGGTCGCCGCGTCGGGCTGGCTCGGCGCGTCGCCGCCTCCGTCGGCGCCGCCGATCGGGCCGTCGATCGTGCCCGGCCCGTCGCCCCCGTCAGCGCCCCCCGACAACGGCGGCCCGGCGCACCCGATCACGAGCAGCGCGCCGACACCGGCGCGGGCCCGTCGACGCCGCGCGATCGCCGCGAGCGCGACCGCCACCACCAGCGGCCCGGCCGGCGCGCCGCCGGTGCTGCAGCCGCCGGCCGGCGCGTCCGCCGCGACCCCCGCGTCGGGGGCCGCCCCACCGGCGTCGCCCGCGCCCGGATCGACGCCCGCGTCGCCGTCGACGGTCGCGCACGCGGCGAACCCGGCCTCGTGGACCGCGACGCCCCGGTCGCCGGCCGCGTCCCACAGGCAGCCGTGCGCATGCGCGCAGCCCGGCGCGACCTCGAACGCGTGCGGGATGGCCAGCGTCGTCAGCAGCTGATCGAAGGCGACGTCGGGCGCGTAGAGGCCGTCTTGATCTCCGACCACGATCCGGATCTGCGGCCCGCGCGCGAGCGTCGCCGCGTTGGTCCGGGCCCAGGTCTCGGCCTGGAACTCCGCGTAGTACGCCGGATCGTCGCCGAACATGCACGCGCGGATCTCCGCCCGCAGGGCGCCGTACTCGACCAGCGCCGGCGCGTACGCGACGACCGAGCCGAACCGCTCGGGCGCGCGCAGGGCGTAGAGCAGCGCGCCGTGGCCGCCCATCGAGAAGCCCGAGATGGCGCGCTGCTCGCGGCACGCGTTGGTGCGCCAGGTCGCGTCGATCAGCGGGATCAGCTCGTCGAGGATCATCGTCATCACCCGCCGGCTGCCGTCCTTGGCGTCGGCGTACGCGGCGTCGACGGCGCCGTTGGGGAACACCAGGATCGCCGGGCGGATCAGCCCGGCGGCGACCCGGGCCCGCATCCAGGTCACGACGTTGGCGACCATCGTGCCCTCGTCGCCGCCGATCCCGTGCAGGAAGTAGATCACGGGGTAGCGCGCCGTCCCGCTCGAGTACTCCGGCGGGACGTACACGTTGTACCCGACGGCGACGCCCATCGACGGGCTGGTGAAGGTGTGGTGGCTGACGCCGGCCGGGTAGGACGGCGACGGGTTGTCCCAGGCGAACCCGGCGCACTGGGCCCGCGCCGGCGGCGCGGTGGCGAGGAGGACCAGGCTGCTCAGGAGCGCGAGTCGCGACCATGGCGAAGGCATGGAGCTCGCGGTTGCACGCGTCACGCCAGCGCGCGGGCCGCCCCACGCGTCGTCGCGGCGGTCCACCCGCGCGGAGTGCCGAGTCGCCTCGCGGACTGCCGAGTCGAGTCGGCACCCCGCCGCTCAGCGCGCGTACGCGACCACGAACCAGTCGGTCGCGCCCGCCGCGGTCCGCGTCGCCCCCGCGCCGAACTGGGTCGTGCCGGCGAACTCGCCAGCGACCACGACCCGCCCCGCCGCGAGCTGCAGGTCGACGATCCGGACCGGGTCGGCGCCGCCGACGCGGCGACTCGCCACGAGCGCGTACGGCGGCGTGCTCGACGGCTGCCGCCGCAGGTGCGCCACGAAGCCGTCCGCGGTGCTGGTCGACGCGCCCAGCCCGAGCTCGGGCACCGGACCGCCGTACGTGCCGGCGATCCACAGATCGTCGCCGTCGATCGCGGCGGCCTGGATCGCCGCCGCCGCGGTGCCGGCGATGCGCCACGCCGGCCAGCCCGGCGTCAACGGCAGGATCAGCGGGTCCTCGCTGTTGTCGCCGTCGACCGGCGGCGTGGCGATCGTCCCGACGCGCCCGTGGGCCGAGCCCACGACCACGCCGCCGACGGCGTCGCCGGCGATCGCGGTGAGCAGCACCCCGCCCATGCCCGCGCCGCCACCGCCGGGGACGTACGCGGTGACGCTCGGCGCACCCAGCGATGGCCCGAAGCGGGCCACGAACGCGTCGGTGCCGCCGCTGACGCGGCCGGTGACCTGTCCGCCGGGGAAGTCGACCGTGCCGCGGAAGCTGCCGATCGCGACCGGCGCGCCGGCGACCGTCGCGACCGCCAGCGGCGTGATCGAGCTGACGCCGTCGGCGCGTGGCACCAGGCCGACGGCGCCGGTCCACCCCGGCGCGCCGGCGCCGCCGACGGTCGCGACGAACGCCGCGCCGGCGCCGGTCACGCTCGCGGGACCGAACGTCGCCGTCGGCGCGCTCGCGCAGGCGGTGCACGTGACGTTGCCGACCACCAGCCCGTCCGCCATCGCGTGCGGCGCGACCGAGGCGTCGCCCGCCGTGCTGAACCCCAGCGCGGCGGTGAACCGGAGCGCGCCGTCGGTGCGGGTCGCGGTCATCAGCCACGGGCCGCCGCTGGTGAACGTCGCGTCGTCGATCATCCGCGGCGACACGATCCAGCGGACCAGCAGCTGCGCACCGCCGGCGGTCGCGCTGTGGCCGTAGCCATCGTCGGGCGCGGTCGCGCCGAGCTGGCGCTGCGCGCGCAGCGCGCCGGTCACCACGTCGAACTCGGCGATCGCCAGCGAGCCGGCCTCGTCGGAGAACGGCGCCCCGAGCGGCCCGCCGGTCCGGCCGAACACCGAGACGCGGTCGGGCGCCGGCGCGGCCAGGTCGACCGGCGCGTCCTCGACCTGGCTGCCGACCGTCGCGAGCCAGACCGGCAGGTCCGCGGGCACGCACACGTCCGCCAGGTCGCCGGCGTAGTCGCCGTCGTAGCGACGCCCCGAGTCGCACACGGCGTCGCTCCGGCTGCAGCGATGATCGATCTCGCAGCGCCCGGCGGCGCCGCCGCGCGCGCAGGCCGCGTCGTCGGCGCACTCGATCAGCGTCGGCGCGCCGGTGCACGCCGCGACCAGCCCGGCCAGCGCCGCGGCCCGCATCAGAAACGCCCCCCGACGCGCGCGGTCGCGCCCGCGTCGTCGACCTCGACGGTGACCTCGTCGACGAAGCTGGGGTAGCGGCGATGCAGCCAGTACGCGCCAGCGGCGAGGACCACGCCGGCCCCGATCGCCGCGCCGCCGCCGATCCGCCAGGCGCGGGCGTCCGCGAGCTCGGCGTCGGCGTCGGCCAGCGTCGTGGCGGCGTGCGCCGCCCGGGCGGCCCGATCGCCGAGCGCCAGCATGCCCGCGCCCGCGCCGGCCACCAGCGCGCCGCCGGCGATCGTCGCGATCACCGCTGGCCGCTCGGTCCAGCGGCGCGCCCGGCTGCGCGTCGGCAGCGACATCGCGGTGGCGCAACCGGCCGCGAGCCGCTCGAGGTTCGCCCGCGCGAACGGGATCCCGTCCTCGACCTCGCGACGCGCCGGCGCGTCGACCGGCAGCAGCTCGACCGCGGCCAGGAACCGGCGGAACGCCTGGACCGCACGGCAGTCCCCGACCTGCTTGCGCGCCTGGGCGATGTTGAACAGGAACACCGGCCGCGGCTCCACCTCGTAGCCGGCCGTGAACTCCGCGATCGCCTCCTCGTAGCGCTGAGTCTGGTACAGCGCGATGCCGCGCTGCCGATGCGCCTCGGCGGCGGCCGGCGCGGGCTCGGCGAGCACCGCCGGTGAGCCGGCGGCGAGCGTGGCGATGACGATCGAGATCCGCGACAGGGACATGGGCGCCTCTCAGGACTACATGACGCAGTCGATGTCGTTGCAGCGCTTCGCCGGCGGCGACGCGGGTGGCGGCGGGCCGGCCGGGGTCGGTGGCGGCGGCGCCGCGTCGACCTCGACCCGCGCGGGTGGCGAGGCCGGGCCAGCGCCGGCGTCGACCGGATCCGGCCGCGGGCCGCGCGACGGCGGCCGGTTCGCCGGTGCGCGCGCGGGCCCCCGCCCGCCGCGAGCGTCCTCCGGCACGGCGGTCGGCGCGGCCGCGTCGGTCGGCGCGGGGCTGTCGGCGATCGCGATCGCCGCGTCGGGCGGGATCGTCGCCGGCGCGGTGACGCCCGCGTCGCCCGCGTCCCCCGTCGCCGCGATCGGTGCCGCGCTCGGGCGCGATCCGGCCGAGCGGACCGCGACCCGCCACGCCCCCAGGCCGAGCGCCGCCACCGCCACCACCGCCAGCCCCAGCTTGCTCGCGCGCCGTGGCCGCGCCGGCTGCGCGACGGTCGTCAACGGCTCAGCCTGGGCGGAGCCAGGCGAGGCCATCGCGGTGAGCGTCACCGTCGACCTGGTCGTCTCGACATGCGCGGCCGCCGGCACGTCGGGCGGATCCACGTCTTCCTCGGACGGCGCCCCGACGTCCTCGCTCGAAGGCCGCCGCAGGGTGTCGAGCTGCCGCGCCGGATCGCTGCGCGCGCCCTCCCACGCGCGGAGCTCGGGCCCGAACAGATCGCGCAGGTACGCCGCGAGCTCGGCGGTGCCATCCAGCAGATCGTGCTGCCGCCGGAACGCCTCGACGTCCGCGGCGAGCGCCGCCGCGGTCGGGTAGCGATCGTCCGGATCCATCGCCAACGCGCGCATCACCACCGCCTCGAGCGCCGCCGGATAGCCGGGCACCACCGTCGACGGTCGCGTCGCGCGTCGCTCCACCACCGCGCGCAGCAGCTCGTAGTCGTCGCGGCCGCGGTACAGCTTCCGGCCGGTCGTGAGCTCGAACAGCAAGATGCCGGCGCAGAACACGTCGCAGCGCCGATCGAGCGGCAGCCCGCGGCACTGCTCGGGCGCCATGTAGCCGAGCTTGCCCTTGATGGTCCCGGTGCGCGTCCCGGCCAGCCGGCCGTGGGCCTTGGCGATGCCGAAGTCGATCACCTTGACCGCGCCGTCGTAGGTCGCGAACACGTTGTGCGGAGAGATGTCGCGGTGGACCAGGCCGAGCGGCCGCCCCTGGTCGTCGCGGTGCTCGTGCGCGTGGTGCAGCCCGGCGCACACCGCGAGCACGACGTGCAGCGCCAGCCCCATCGGGATCGGGATGCCGGCGCGGCTGGTGCGGCGCAGCACCGCCATCAGATCGACGCCGTGCAGGAACTCCATCACCATGAAGACGCCGCTGGGCCCGCGGTCGACGTCCACCACCTGGACGATGTTGGGGTGCTGGAGCGCCGCGCACAGCCGCGCCTCGTCGAGGAACATCCGCACCACGCCCTCGTCGCCGGCCAGGTCGCGCTGCAGGCGCTTGATCACGAAGCGGCGCTCGAAGCCGCCCAGGCCAGTGGCGCGGGCCAGGAACACCTCGGCCATGCCGCCGCGGGCCAGCGGCCCGAGCACCTCGTAGCGTCCGAACCGCGTCGGCAGGTCGGCCGCGTCGGCCGGATCGTCGAGGTCGCGCGGCTGCTCAGGGTCGACGCTACTCACGCGCGCGGACTCCGTGGCGCCGCGCCAGCGCGATGATCCAGCTGCGGTCGATGCCGGCCTCCCGCGCCGCGGCGCTGACGTTGCCGCCGTTGCGCGCGAGCAGCTGCTCGAGGTAGTCGCGGGTGAACCGCGCGACCATGAGCTCCTTGGCCTCCTTGTACGGCAGCGCCATCACGATCGCGTCGGCCGACGCCGCGCCTTGGTCGGCGAGGTCCTCGTCGCCGATCCGCAGCACCGGCCCCCGCGACAACGAGGCCGCGCGCGCCAGCACGTTCCGGAGCTGGCGGACGTTGCCGGGCCAGGCCGCCCGCGCCAGCCGCGCCAACGACTCCGCGTCGACCGGGGACCAGCCCGCGACGCGGCACAGCTCGGCGGTCAGGCTCGGCAGATCGCCCAGGCGTGCCCGCAGCGGCGGCACCGTCAGCTCGACCACCGCCAGGCGGTAGTACAGATCGTGGCGGAACGCCTGCTCCTCGGCGGCGGTGCGCAGGTTGCGCAGCGACGCGGCGATCACCCGCACGTCGACCTGGCGCGCGCGCTCGCGCCCGACGCCGCGGATCTGGCCGGTCTCGAGCGCGCGCAGCAGCTTGGGCTGGAGATCGATCGGCAGCTCGCCGATCTCGTCGAGGAACAGCGTGCCGCCATCGGCGCGCTCGAACGCGCCGGAGAAGTCGGCGACCGCGCCGGTGAAGGCGCCCCGGGCGTGGCCGAACAGCTCGCTCTCCAGGAGGGCGGCGGGCATGGCGGCGCAGTTCACGGCGATAAACGGACCTTTTGCGCGAGAACTTCGCTGGTGGAGCGAGCGCGCGATCAGCTCCTTGCCCGTGCCGCTCTCGCCAGCGACCAGCACGGTGACGTTCAGGTCGGCGACGCGGTCGAGCTGGTCGAAGAGCCGGGCCATCGGGCGGCTCTCGCCGAGCATGTCGGCGTAGCCT
>Ga0073899_10001108_pt1 | contig 24742 bp, 18 predicted proteins | sample KloWWTmetaKNB5Ph_FD_88975 | JGI IMG/M metagenome (GOLD analysis project Ga0073899, IMG submission 88975) | Active sludge microbial communities from Klosterneuburg, Austria, studying microevolution and ecology of nitrifiers - Klosterneuburg... | ecosystem: Engineered > WWTP > Aerobic digester >... | reverse complement strand
GTAGGTCCAGCCCTTGTTCTCTTCGCCGATGAGGTTCTCGGCGGGGACGACCACGTTGTCGAAGAAGACCTCGTTGACCTCGTGCTCGCCGTCCATGAGACGGATCTTGCGCACGCTGACGCCGGGGGTCTTCATGTCGATGAGCAGGAACGAGATGCCCATCTGGCGCTTGGGCGCGTTCGGGTCGGTGCGGACCAGCATGAAGATCCAGTCGGCGTGGTGCGCCTCGGTGGTCCACATCTTCTGGCCGTTGACGATGTAGTTGTCACCGTCACGCACGGCGCGCGTGCGCAGCGAGGCGAGGTCAGAGCCGGCCTCGGGCTCGGAGAAGCCCTGGCACCAGTACTGGTCGGCGTTGTAGATCGCGGGAAGGAAGCGCTCCTTCTGCTCCTGCGTGCCGAACTCGGTGAGCACGGGCGCCAGCAGGCCGATACCGAAGCCGTTGGTCGGCGCGATGTCGTTCTCGAGCACCTCGTCCGCGAAGATGTAGGACTGCATGGGCGTCCAGTCCTTGCCGCCCCACTCGACGGGCCACTTCGGGGCAGCGTAGCCGCCCTTCGCGAGCGCCTTCTGGCCGGCGATCATCTGCTCACGGTTGGGACGCTTGCCCGCGCGGATGACCTCCTTCACCTCTTCTGGGTATTCGTTCTGCAGGAAGGTCCGCACTTCCGCGCGGAATGCTTCCTCCTCAGGGGTGTATATCAACGACATTGTTGACCTCTCTTCCCACGCGCCGCATGCCGGCGAGCGCAGGCTGGTGTTGTGTTCGCAAAGTTTCCTCGGCGTGCGGGAGCGTGCGCTCCCGGGGTGCCGGGGATGCTTGAAGCGTATGGGAGTTCTGGATCGCCGCGGCAAAGATGACGCCAATATGTCCGGCGGACGGTGCCGCGGGCGCCTCCTCGCGCACCGCCGCAATTTTGCTTAGCCAAACTAATGACATACACTCGCAGTTCATGAGACGCACCGCTGCTCCTCGCCATAAATCCTTCGCCCCCGCCGTCATCTCCGGCGGTGCGCGCGTGTGCTTCCGTACCGTGAGCCCGATGCGGGCGAGCCGCCGATGAGCGCCACGTTTCGCTCTCTCGGCTCATACAACTACCGCCTCTGGTTCATCGGCGCGCTGGTCTCCGGCGCCGGCATGTGGATGCAGGCCACAGCACAGAGCTGGGTGGTGCTGACCGAGCTCACCGACAACGATGCGTCGGCCGTCGGGATCACCATGATGCTGCAGTTCTCGCCGCAGCTGCTGCTGGTGCCGGTCACCGGCTGGGTGGCCGACCGGTTCGACCGCCGCAAGCTGCTGCTGCTCACCCAGATTCTGCTCGCCCTGCTCGCCACGGCCGTGGGGCTCATGTTGCTCGCCGGGGTGATGACCCTGCTGTGGATGTACGTGCTGGCTGCGGCCCTCGGCGTGCTGACCGCGTTCGACAACCCGGCGCGCCAGACCTTCGTCGCCGACCTCGTGGCATACCAGAACATGTCGAATGCGGTGGCGTTGAACGCGGCATCGTTCAACGTCGCGCGCCTGGTTGGCCCCGCGCTGGCGGGCGTGCTCATCGTCGCGGTGGGAACCGGGTGGGTCTTCCTGATCAACGCAGCGACATTCTTGGTGCTGATTGCGCTGCTGCTGATGATTCGGGTGCGCGAGCTCAATCCGCGCACATCCATCGGGCGGGCGACGGGGCTCGCCGACGGTTTCCGCTACGTCTCTGGGCGAGCGGATCTGATCATCGTCTTCCTGCTCGTGTTCGTCGTTGGCGGGGTCGCGATGAACTTCCCCACCATCGCATCGACCATGGCCCTGGAATTCGGCAACGGCGCCGACGGCTTCGGCCTGCTGAACACGTTCCTCGCGGTCGGCTCGCTGACCGGTGCGCTCCTGACGGCACGTCGACCCCAGGCCCGGATCCGTGTGGTGATGTGGGGTGCTGCGCTGTATGCGCTGGCGGCGAGCGTGTCGGCGGTGATGCCCTCGTACTGGCTGTACGCGGCAACCCTGGTGTTCACGGGGTTCGCCGTCGTGACGATCCTCGCGACCGCGAACGGCGTGGTGCAGACCACGAGCGCGCCCGAGCTTCGCGGCCGGGTGCTGGCGCTGTACATGGCCGTGAGCATGGGAGGCACGGCGGCTGGCGCACCCCTCATCGGCTTCGTGACGGCGCATTGGGGGCCGCGGGCCGCGATTCTCGCCGGTGCCGGCATGGCGCTGCTCGTGTTCTTCATCGCGGTCATCTGGCTCTTTGCCACGGGGCGGGTCACCCGCCGGGCGGGGCACCGGTTCGGATTGCAGGTTGACGACGGCCCCCGCTCGGCGATCGAGCTTGCCGATACGCGTGATGCCACGGCCACGGCCACGGCCACCGCCACGGCCACTGCCGCTGCCGTGCCACCGCCGTCACCCCGGCAGAGCGCGCTGGCGGCCGCCGAGGACTAGTTCGCCTCGCTCGCCGAGGGCGACGCCGCGAGGGGAAAGCGCACGGAGAACGCGGTGCGGCCCGGCTCGCTCTGCACGGTGATCGTGCCGCGGTGTGCCTCGACGATCGCACGGACGATGGAAAGCCCGAGCCCCGAGCCACCCGTGCCGCGAGAGCGGGAGCGCTCACCGCGCGCGAATCGCGCGAACAGCTCCGGGCGCAGCGCCGGGTCGATGCCCGGTCCGCTGTCGCACACCCGCAGCAGCGCTTCGTCGCCGTCTGGTCGCACGGTGACGGTCACGCGCGTGCCGGCCGGGGTATGCGACCCGGCGTTCGCGAGCAGGTTGGCGAAGACCTGTGCGAGCCGCGCGGGGTCGCCGGTGACGATGACGGGGTCGCTCGGCACCTCGAGGGCGAAGTCGTGTTCGCGGTACGCGGCGTGCGCGTCGCTGACCGCCTCGACGGCGAGGCGCGAGAGGTCGACGGTGTCGTAGACGAGCTCCTGCCCTTCGTCGAGCCGAGCCAGCAGCAGCAGATCCTCGACGAGCGTGGTCATGCGCAGCGCCTGCGCCTGGATGCGCTCGAGCGAGGTGGTGGCCGGCTCGCCGAGCTGCGGATCGCGGAGCGTGAGCTCGGCATAACCACGGATCGACGACAGCGGGGTGCGGAGCTCATGGCTTGCGTCGGCGATGAACCGGCGCATCCGCTCTTCGCTGTGGTGACGCGCGTCGAGTGCGGTGTCGACGTGATCGAGCAGGGTGTTCAGGGCCGCGCCCACCTGTCCGATCTCGGTGCGCGGGTCGGCCTCGGCGGTGGGCACCCGCTCGGTGATCGACACGGCGCCGGAGGCGAGGGGCTGACGTGAGACCCGCGCGGCGGTCTCGGCCACGGATCGCAGCGGACGCAGCCCGAGGCGCACGACCAGCGCGGTCGCGGCGGCCAGCAGCAGCAAGCCGCCCGCGGTGACGAGCCCGATCGTGAGGAGCAGCTCGCCGATCGTCTGCTGCACCTCCGAGCGCGGGAGCCCGACGACCACGACGGAGGTGGGTGTGCTGGTCGCGGTGACGCGGTACGAGCCGAGCGCGCGCCCGAGGTCGACCGTGTCGGCGGGGGCGCCGCTGAGCGCCCCCGCGAGGGTGTGCAGCTGGGCGCTGTCGAGAGCGCGGACGACACCGTCGGCGCTGATCCAGGCGCCCGAGGTTGCGCCGGTGGAGTAGACGCCGATCATCAGACCGCTGGGCTGGGCGCCAGAGGAGAGGATCGCGATCGGGTCGGGGCCACGCAGGGCGACCCCGCCGCTCGCCAGTTGCGCGTTCACGCGCTGCGTGGCTGCCCACAGCTGGGTGTCGAGGCGCTGCTCGAGCACGCGTCCGAGCGTCGCCGCGCTGGTGAGGGCGACGAGCACGAACAGCGCCGAGACGAGGCCCGCGACGGTGACGATCAGGCGCCGCTGCAGCGTCCAGCGCGGGGCGTGTGGTGCGCGCGGTGCCGCGTGCGCGGGAAGTGGGGTGGATGCCACGCCCTCGGCCGCATCCGTCATCATGCCGACTTGATCATGTAGCCGGCGCCGCGCACGGTGTGCAGCAGCGGCTCACGCCCGGCGTCGATCTTCTTGCGCAGGTACGAGATGTAGAGCTCGACGACGCTCGATCTGCCGCCGAAGTCGTAGTTCCACACGCGATCGAGGATCTGCGCGCGCGACATGACGCGGCGCGGGTTGCGCATGAGAAAGCGCAGCAGCTCGAACTCGGTGGCGGTGAGCTCGATCGGCACGCCGCCGCGCTCCACCTCGTGGCTGTCTTCGTTGAGCGTGAGATCGCCCACCCGCAGCATCGGGTTCTCGTCGGCGCTGTGCGTGGTGCCCGCACGCCGCAGCAGCGCGCGCAGCCGGGCGACCACCTCCTCAAGACTGAAGGGCTTGGTCACGTAGTCGTCGCCACCCGCGGTGAGCCCGGCGATGCGGTCGCCCACGGCATCCTTCGCGGTGAGAAAGAGCACGGGCACGTCGCTGCCCGCGGCGCGCAGCCGGCGCAGCACCTGCAGGCCGTCCAGATCGGGCATCATGACGTCGAGCACCATGGCATCGGGTGCGAAGTCGCGGGCCGCCGCGAGCGCGGCGGTGCCGGAGCCGGCGGCGCGCACCTCCCAGCCCTCCATCCGCAGGGCCATCGCGAGCAGGTCGGTCAGCATCGGCTCGTCGTCGACGACGAGCACGCGCACGGGGGAGCCATCGGTGCGTGTGAGGGGAGCGGGGGCGGCCATGCTCTTATTGTGGCGGCCCCGCTTGAGATTCGTCTGCGCGCCGTGTGGGAACGCGGCGAACCGTGCGGCCTGGCTAGGCTTGGACGACCGGGCAGAGGAGCAATGTGGCCATCGTTGACAGCGCGATCTATCAGGATGGGCGTCGAGTCGCCTCTCCGAAGACGCTTGATGAGACCTTCGCGCAGCTGCGTGCACACGAGGGCATCGCCTGGATCGGGCTGTACCGTCCGGATGAACCGGAGCTTCGCGCGCTCGCGTTGGAGCTCGACCTGCACGACCTCGCGGTCGAAGACGCGCTCTCGGGGCATCAGCGCGCCAAGCTCGAGCGCTACGACGAGGGAACGTTCGTCGTGCTGCGCCCCGCCCGCTACCTGGATGCGAGCGAGGAGGTCGAGTTCGGCGAGGTGCACGTGTTCGTCGGGCCGCGCTCGGTCGTCACCGTCCGGCACGCCGAGTCGCCCGACCTCGGCCGGGTTCGCCACCGCCTCGAGACCGACCCCGAGCTGCTTGCCCAGGGAACGATGGCGATCTTCTACGCGATCGTCGACGAGGTGGTCGATGCCTACCAGCCGGTGATCAACGGGCTCGAGGTCGACATCGACGAGATCGAGAATCAGCTCTTCGACGGCAACGCCGATATTTCGCGCCGCATCTTCAGCCTCTCGCGCGAGGTCATCGACTTCCAGCGCGCCGTCGATCCGCTCATGCCCATGCTCGAGCGGCTACAGGCCGAGGCCGCAAGCTTCGGCATCGATCGCGAGCTCTCGCGCTCCATCCGCGATGTGCACGATCACGCGCTGCGCGTGACCGAGCGGGCCTCGGCGTTCCGGGCGATCCTCGACAATGCGCTGATCGTGCATTCCACGATCGTCACGCAACGGCAGAACGAGCTCGGGCTCCAGCAGAACGCGCTCGGGCTGGAGCAGAACGAGCAGGTGAAGAAGGTCTCTGGCTGGGCCGCGATCCTCTTCGCCCCGACCCTTGTCGGCGGCATCTACGGCATGAACTTCGACAACATCCCCGAACTGCACTGGGGCTTCGGCTACCCGATCGCGCTCGGGCTGATGCTCGCCTCGAGCATCACGCTGTACGCGGTGTTCAAGACCAAGGGCTGGCTCTAGCCGCGCCGGCGGCGGCGGGTGGATGCCGCAGCCGAGGCATCCACCACGGGTGCGCCGCGCGGCCGCGCTTAATGCGTGTCGCTCGCCTCGACCTCGCTGCGGTCGCCCGACCACAGGGTGTGGAAGACGCCGGCCATATCGCGGCGGCGGTACGTGTGCGCGCCGAAGAAGTCGCGCTGCCCCTGCACGAGCGCGGCCGGGAGTCGCGCGGCGCGCAGCCCGTCGTAGTACGAGAGCGACGAGGAGAACGCGGGCGCGGGGATGCCGGAGCCCGCCGCCGCCGAGACGACGCGGCGCCACGCCGCCTGCGCGCGGCCGAAGGCCTGGGCGAAGTACGGCGCGGTCAGCAGCACCGGCAGGTCGGGCTCCGCCAGGTAGGCGTCGGAGATGCGGTTGAGAAACTGGGCGCGGATGATGCAGCCGCCGCGCCAGATCTTCGCGATCGCGCCGAGGTCGATGTTCCAGCCGTACTCCATGGCGCCGGCGCGGATCGCGTCGAACCCCTGAGAGTACGCGACGATCTTCGAGGCGTACAGTGCCAGGCGCACGTCTTCGATGAACGCGGCCTCATCAGGCACGGTGAGCGTCTGTGCGGGGCCGGGCAGTCCGCCGGCGACAAGGCGCTGCTCGGGGTGTGCGGAGAGCGAGCGGGCGAAGACCGCCTCCGCGATGCCCGAGACGGGGACGCCGAGGCCGAGCGCGTTCTGCACCGTCCACACACCCGTGCCCTTCGAGCCGGCTTCGTCGAGGATCACGTCGACGAGCGGGGCTCCGGTGCGGGCGTCGACCTGGCGCAGGACCTCCGCGGTGATCTCGATCAGGTACGACTCGAGCTCGCCCCGGTTCCACTCGGCGAAGATCTCGGCGATCTGCGCGGGCTGCTTGCCCGTGCCGTGGCGAATCAGGTCGTAGGCCTCGGCGATGAGCTGCATATCGGCGTACTCGATGCCGTTGTGGATCATCTTGACGAAATGGCCGGCGCCGTCGTGGCCGACGTGCGTGACGCACGGCTCTCCCTCGGCGACCGCGGCGATCGATCGCAGGATCGGGCCGAGGGTGCGCCAGGATTCGTCCGAACCGCCGGGCATGATCGAGGGGCCGGTGAGGGCGCCCTCCTCGCCGCCGGAGATGCCGGCACCGACGAAGTTGATGCCCGTCGCCCGAATCGCGCGCTCGCGGCGGATGGTGTCGGTAAACAGCGCATTGCCGCCGTCGACGATGATGTCACCGGGCTCGAACACGTCCACGAGCGCGTCGATGACGGCGTCGGTGGCCCGGCCTGCCTGCACCATGATGATGGCGGTGCGCGGCCGCTGCAGCGCGGCGGCGAAGCCGGCGTAATCGTAGGCCGGGACGAAGCCGGCCTCGGGGTGGGCGGCGAGCAGGTGGTCGGTTCGCTCGTGGCTGCGGTTGTACACCGCGACGGTGTTGCCCTCGCGGCTCGCGAGATTTCGCGCCAGGTTGGAGCCCATCACCGCGAGCCCGACGACGCCGATGTTCGCGGCGCCCGCGCTGGTGCTCGGGGCAGCCGGCGCGGTCTGGTGGGCAGGCACGACGTTTTCAGACACGATGGCTCCTTGATTGGCTCCGCCGCCGGGCCGATGCGACCCATGGCGCTGCCCCAAGGCTAGCGCGGGGACGTGCCCGCCGGAGCGCGTCCCGCGTGGAGATCACGCTCGGGCGCGCGCACGGTGCCGCGCGCACCGCCGACGACTCAGCCGCGGTAGTTCGCCTGGCGACCCATCGACCAAAGCGCAAGGGCGCCGGCGATGAGCGCGATGGCGGACACGCCGCCGAGAACACCGAGGATGATCTGTGAAGGGAGGTTCGGATCCATGCCCCCCAAGGTAGCAGGTAGACTCGGTGATGAACTTCGGCGAGGGATGCCACGACCTCCGTATGACACGCGTCACCGGCATCCGTGATCGACGCGGTGATGTGGGCCCGACGGGTCTCCTCACGCGCTTGCGTTCGAGTTGAGCACACCAGGAATCGGGTCGGCACCGCCGCCCGCATACGCGGTCGCCCAAGCGACCATCAAGGAGTACGAAATGTCTGAAGACAACAAGGTTGTCGCCGAGCTGCGCGAGAACTTCGGCAAGGGCTTCGCCCGTCGCCTGCGCGCCGCCGGCAAGATCCCCGCCGTCATCTACGGTCACGGCGCCGAGCCGCAGCACGTCGCGCTGCCCGGGCACCAGGTGACGCTGCTCATCCGCCGCGCCAACGCACTGCTCGACCTGGACATCGCCGGCGCCTCGCAGCTGGTGCTCGTGAAGGATGTGCAGCGTGACCCCGTGCTGCAGATCGTCGAGCACATCGACCTGATCGTCGTCAAGAAGGGCGAGCGCGTCCAGGTTGAGGTGCCCGTGCACGTCACCGGCGAGACCGCCCCCGGCACGATCTTCAACCTCGACGCCGTCAGCCTGCGACTCGACGTCGAGGCCACGCACATCCCGGAGAACGTCGTGGTCGACGTCACCGGTCGCGAAGACGGCGCGCACATCTACGCCGCCGACATCGAGCTGCCCCGGGGCGCGTCGCTCGTCGACGAGCCCGACCTGCTCATCATCGGCGTCTCGACCCCCGCCGGTGCGGCCGCCGATGAGGACGAGGCGGCAGGCGCCGAGGGCGCCGCAGCCGAGTAAGCACGTCACACGTGACACGCGACGGAGCCCGCTTCCCCATGCGCTGGTGGGGGCGGGCTTCGTCGTCGATGAAGGAGGAACCGGTGGGCAACACCTGGCTTGTGGTCGGCCTCGGCAACCCCGGCCCGCGCTATGCGGCGACCCGACACAACATCGGGCAGTTCGTGGTCGACGAGCTCGCGGCGCGGCACGGCGCCGGCTTCAAGGCGCACAAGGCGAACGCCCGCGTGGCAGAGACCTGGCTGCGGCCGGGCGGGCCCAAGCTCATCCTGGCAAAACCGAATTCATTCATGAATGTCTCGGGTGGGCCGGTGGCGGGGCTCGCCGCCTATTACGACATCGGGGTGGAGCGGGTCATCGTGGTGCATGACGAGCTCGACATCGACTTCGATTCGCTCAGGCTCAAGGCCGGTGGCGGGCACGGCGGGCACAACGGGGTCCGCGACATCGCCAAGGCCCTCGGCACCCCCGACTTCACCCGCGTGCGCGTGGGCATCGGCCGTCCGCCGGGCCGACAGGACCCCGCGGATTGGGTGCTGAGCGAGTTCGGCCCGAGCGAGCGCCCGACGCTGCCGATCCTCGTGGGAGACGCCGCCGACGCGGTCGAGCAGATCATCGATCAGGGGCTTGTCGCTGCCCAGCAGCGCCACCACGCACCGAAGCCGTGAGCGCGGCCGGCGGGCTCCCGTAGACTTCTTCGGTGAGTGTGTCCGGGATTGTTCACGCGCTGGCGACGGGTGAGACCGTTCGCAGCGCATTGTCGACGGCGCAGGTCGACGCCGATTTCTCGATGGTGGATGGCGCGGATGCGCCGTTGCTTTCGGCGCTGGTCACCCGGCGTGCCGAGCGCGGGGTGCCCGCCGCGCTCCTGGCCATCGCGCCGACCGGTCGCCGCGCCGAATCGCTCGGTCCCGCGCTTGCAGCGATGCTGCCCGGCGCCACCGTGCTGCACTTCCCGGCGTGGGAGACCCTCCCGCACGAGCGCCTGAGCCCGAGCCCCGAGATCGTCGGCCGGCGCCTGACCGTGCTGCGTGCGATGACGACCTGGGACGGCGCGTCACCGTTGATCGTCACGGCCTCCGTGCGCGGGGCCATCCAGCCGATCGCCCGCGGGCTCGGCGATGTCGCGCCCCTCGAGCTCGCCGTGGGCGGGCGTGGCTTCGAGCTCACGGCCCTCGCCGGGCAGCTCGTGCACCTGGCCTACGCCCGCGTCGACATGGTGTCGCGGCGCGGGGAGTTCGCCGTGCGCGGCGGCATCCTCGATATCTTCCCGCCCACCGCCGAGCACCCGTACCGCGTGGAGTTCTTCGGTGACGAGATCGATCAGATCCGCGCGTTCTCGGTCGCCGATCAGCGCTCGCTGCCCGAGGTCGTCGAGCACGTGGCGGTGGTGCCCAGCCGGGAGCTGCTGCTGACCGACGCGGTTCGCGCGCGGGCCCGCGAGATGCAGGGCGAGTTTCCGAGCCTGGCGGGCATGCTGGAGAAGATTTCCGAGGGCATCCCCGTGGACGGGATGGAATCGCTGACCCCGGCGCTCACCGAAGGCCTCGTGCCGCTCACGCAGTACATGCCGGCCGGAGCGGCCGTCGCCCTCCTCGACCCGGAGCGCGCGGTCGGCCGCGCGATCACCCTCGGCGAGACGAACCGCGAGTTTCTCAGCGCCGCGTGGAGCGCGGCCACGGCCGGGGCCCAGGCGCCGATCGACCTCTCCGGGGGCGATTTCCTCTCGCTCCCGCGCCTGCGCGAGTCGGGTGCGCAGCGCGGCGGCGTGTGGTGGACGCTGAGCACCTTCGACAGCGGTGCCGCGCTCGGCCACGGTGGCGATCTCGCCGGCATCGATCTTGCCGGCATCGGGCTCGGTGATGAGCGGGTGGAGGACCCCGCGGCCGACGCATCAGATGCGCTCACCCGCGAGCTCACCGACGACCCGTACGTGCGGGTCTCGAGCAGCACCATCCCCTCCTTCCACGGCAATGTCGACGGCGCGACCGCGCACATCGGGCAGCGCATCGCCGAGGGCTGGGCCGTGGTCGTCGCCGCGCCCGGGATCGGCCTGCTGGAGCGGGCCCGCGACGTGCTCGCCGAGCGCGGGATCGGGGCACGCATCGTCGACACGCTGGATGCGGCGCCCGAAACCGGGGTCGTGCACCTGGTCGTGGGCGAGATCGAGGCAGGGTTCGAATCGGCCGAGGCCCGTCTCTCGGTGCTCACCGAATCGGACTTTTATGGCCGCACGATCAGCAACGATTCGCGCGTGGTCAAAAAGCTCGCGAGTCGGCGCAAGAACGTCGTCGACCCGCTGCAGCTGAAGGCGGGCGACTTCGTCGTGCACCAGACCCACGGCATCGGCAAATTCGTCGAACTCGTGCAGCGGGAGGTCTCCTCCGGCGGCCGGCACGCGGTGAAGTCCATGCGGGAATACCTCGTCGTCGAGTACGCGCCATCGAAGCGTGGATACCCCGGCGACAAGCTGTTCGTGCCCACGGACCAGCTCGACCTGCTCTCGCGCTACGTCGGGGGCGAAGCCCCGGGCCTGTCGAAGATGGGCGGCAGCGACTGGGCGCAGGCCAAGGGCAAGGCGCGCAAGGCGGTCCGCGACATCGCGGTCGAGCTCGTCAAGCTGTATTCGGCGCGGATGTCGGCCAAGGGGCACGCCTTCGGCCCCGACACGCCGTGGCAGCGCGAGCTGGAGGAGGCGTTCCCCTTCGCCGAGACGCACGACCAGCTGCAGACCATCGATGAGGTCAAGGCCGATATGGAGCGCCCGATCCCCATGGACCGGCTGCTGGCCGGCGACGTCGGCTTCGGCAAGACGGAGGTGGCCGTGCGGGCCGCGTTCAAGGCGATCCAAGACGGCAAGCAGGTCGCCATGCTCGTGCCGACGACCCTGCTCGTCAAGCAGCATCACGCGACCGTGAGCGAGCGCTTCGCCGGGTTCCCCGTGCGCGTGCGGGCGCTCTCGCGCTTCCAGAGCGATCGCGAGGCGCGCGAGATCGTGAAGGGCCTCGCCGACGGCTCGGTCGACATGGTGATCGGGACGCACCGCATCCTCACCGAGAAGGTGCAGTTCAAAGACCTCGGGCTCATGATCATCGACGAGGAGCAGCGCTTCGGCGTGGAGCACAAGGACGCGCTGAAGAAGATGAAGACGAACGTCGACATCCTGGCCATGAGCGCCACCCCGATCCCGCGCACGCTCGAGATGGCGGTCACGGGCATCCGCGAGATGTCGACGCTGGCGACTCCGCCCGAGGATCGGCATCCGATCCTCTCGTTCGTGGGTCCGCGCAACGACAAGCAGATCGCCGCGGCGATCCGCCGCGAGCTGCTGCGCGAGGGGCAGGTGTTCTTCGTGCACAACCGCGTCTCGAGCATCAACCGGGTGGCGAAGCAGCTCGCCGAGCTGGTGCCCGAGGCGCGCGTCGCGGTCGCGCACGGCCAGATGGGCGAGCACGCGCTGGAGCAGATCGTCGATGACTTCTGGGAGCGCAAGTCGGACGTGCTCGTGTGCACGACGATCATCGAGACAGGGCTCGACATCTCGAACGCGAACACGATCATCATCGACCGCGCCGATAAGTACGGGCTCTCGCAGCTGCACCAGCTCCGCGGCCGCGTCGGTCGCGGTCGCGACCGCGCCTACGCGTACTTCCTCTACGACGAGGTCAAGCCCATCGGGGAGGTCGCGGCGGACCGGCTGAAGACCATCGCGGTGCACAACGACCTCGGCAGTGGCATCCAGGTCGCCCTGAAGGATCTCGAGATCCGCGGCGCCGGGAACATGCTCGGCGCCGAGCAGGCGGGCCACATCGCCGGCGTGGGCTTCGATCTGTACCTGCGCATGATCGGCGAGGCCGTGGCGACGTTCCGCGGCGACGTCGTCGAGGGGCCCGTCGAGCTGCGCCTGGAGCTGCCGGTGGCCGCACGCATCCCCGACACCTACATCGACAGCGAGCGGCTGCGCCTGGAGGCGTACCAGAAGCTCTCGAGCGCCTCCGCCGCGAACGCACCCGAGGGGCAGATCGACCTCGTCGTCGAGGAGCTGCGCGATCGCTACGGTGAGCCGAGCGAAGACGTGCTGCACCTGATCGCGGTCTCGCGCCTGCGCCAGCGCGCCCAGCGCTCGGGGCTGACCGACGTGATCGCGATGGGCGCGAACCTGCGCGTGGCGCCCGCGCACCTGCCCGACTCGTTGCGGGTGCGCCTGCAGCGGCTGTACCCCAAGGCCAAGCTGCTCGCCGGCGGCGAGGCGCTCGTGGTGCCGATGCCCCGTCGTGCGACGCCGGGGGCGGGATCCCTCGGCCCGGGCACGCCCGTCGACGAGGCGCTGCCCGACCTGGAGCTCATCGCCTGGGTGGCGCAGTTTCTCGACCAGATCTTCCCGCTGCCGGCGGGGGAGTGAGGCGGGAGCGCCCCTGCAACGACAGAGCGACCGTGGCGCGGCGCGCCCGGTCGCTCTGGTGGATCAATCGCGCGGCAGCAGCCGTGCGGTGATCAGATCACGCCCTGGGCGAGCATGGCCTGTGCCACGCGCTCGAAGGCGACCGAGTTGGCGCCGAGCACGTAGTCACCGGGGGCGCCGTAGCGCTCCGAGGCCTCGAACGCCGCGGTGTGCACGTTGCGCATGATGTCGCGAAGGCGCGCCTCCGAAGCCTCGAAGCTCCAGCGCTGACGCGAGTGGTTCTGGCTCATCTCGAGCGCGGAGGTGGCGACGCCACCGGCGTTTGCCGCCTTACCGGGGGCGAACAGCGTGCCGGCGGAGTGGAACGCGGCGACCGCGCCCGGGATGCAGGGCATGTTCGCGCCCTCGGCGACCGCGATCACGCCGTTGGCGATGAGGGTCTTCGCATCGGCTTCGCACAGCTCGTTCTGCGTGGCGCTCGGGATGGCGACATCGACCGGCACATCCCAGACGCTGCCGCCCTCGACGTAGCGCGCGCTCGGGCGGCGCTGCGCGTACTCCGACACGCGCAGGCGCTCGACCTCTTTGATCTGCTTGAGCAGCGCGAGGTCGATCCCTGCGTCGTCGACGATGTAGCCCGAGGAGTCGGAGGCGGTCACGGGGATGCCGCCGAGCTGCGCGATCTTCTCGATCGCGTAGATCGCGACGTTGCCCGAGCCCGAGACGGCGACGCGCTTGCCGGCGATGCTGTCGCCGCGTGTGCCGAGCATCTCCTCGGCGAAGAAGACGGCGCCGTAGCCGGTCGCCTCGGTGCGCACCTGCGCGCCACCCCAGCCGATGCCCTTGCCCGTGAACACGCCCGACTCGTGACGGTTCGTGAGCTTGCGGTACTGACCGAACATGTAGCCGATCTCGCGGCCGCCCACGCCGATGTCGCCCGCGGGCACGTCGGTGTGCTCCCCGATGTGGCGATACAGCTCGTTCATGAACGACTGGCAAAAGCGCATGATTTCGCCGTTGCTGCGGCCGTGCGGGTCGAAGTCGCTGCCGCCCTTGGCGCCGCCGATGCCCTGCCCGGTGAGCGCGTTCTTGAAGATCTGCTCGAAGCCGAGGAATTTCATGATCGACAGGTTCACCGAGGAGTGGAAACGGATGCCGCCCTTGTAGGGGCCGAGCGCCGAGTTGAACTGCACGCGGAAGCCGCGGTTGACGCGCAGGCGGCCGAGGTCGTCGATCCAGGGCACGCGGAACATGATCTGGCGCTCGGGCTCAACCAGGCGCTCCAGGATCCCGGCCTCAGCGAACTCCGGGTGCCGCTCGATCACCGGTGCGACGGACTCGAGCACCTCGTGCAGGGCCTGGTGGAACTCCGGCTCGTGGGGGTTGCGCAGCAGCGCCTGTGCGTAGACGTCGCGGACCGCGGAGGGAAGCGTCGGCAAAGTGGAGGTGATGGAGGGACGGGCGTCAGACACGGTGGAGCTTTCTGTGGAGCCGGGAAGGATTTCCACACGAGAGACGATTGTGTCATCTAACCTCGCGCGCGATACCGATCCTACCGGCGCAGGCGTCGGGTACTGTACCGCTCCCGGCGGGCAGGGTCCGTCGCGGCAAAGAAAATACTGATCAACCGGTGTTTTGCAGGCCGGCGGCGACGCCGTTCACGGTCAGTAACAACAGCCGCCGCAGCTGTGCCGCGGACTCCTCGGTCGCTTCCTGGGCGCCCGTGCCGCGCAGGCCGCGCAGCGCCCGCAGCTGCATCAGCGAGAGGGCGTCGACGTAGGGGCTTCGCATCTTCACGGCGCGCTGCAGCACGGGCTTGTCATCGAGCAGCTCGGCACCGCCGGTGATCGTCGTCACCCACCGGCGCGTGCGGGTCATCTCATCCATCACCAGCTGCGCGAGTGCGTCGCGGTCGCCGAGGGCGAGGTAGCGCCGCGCGATCCGGGCGTCGGTCTTGGCCAGGCTCATCGCGACGTTGTCGATCATCGTGCGAAACAGCGGCCACCCCGCATACGCGGCGCGCAGCCGCTCCGCATCACCGATGGCCTCGAGCGCCGTACCGAGCCCGAACCACCCGGTCAGGTTCACGCGCGCCTGCGTCCATGCGAACACCCAGGGGATGGCGCGAAGGTCCTCGAGCGACTCGAGCGACAGGCCGCGGCGTGCGGGCCGTGAGCCGAGCGCGAGCAGGCCGATCTCCTCCATCGGCGTCACCGTCGCGAACCACTGGGCGAACCCGGGTGCGTGCACGAGCTCGAAGAAGCGGGCGCGGGATGCGGCATCCATCGCCTCGGCCATGGGTGCGAACTCCCGCGCCGCGCTCGCGTTGCGCTGCTCGGTCGAGGGCGCCGAGGCCAGCAGCGTCGCCGAGGCGACCTGCTCGATGTGCCGGCGGGCGATCTCGGGGTCGCCGTACCGGGCGAAGATGACCTCGCCCTGCTCGGTGAGCTTGAATCGGCCGTCGACCGAGTGCGGCGGCTGGGCGAGGATCGCGACGTTCGCGGGGCCGCCGCCGCGGCCGAGCGCACCGCCACGGCCGTGAAAGAGGGTGAGCTCGATGGCGTTCGTGCGCGCCCACGCCGCGATCTTCTCCTGCGCGGCATACAGCGCGAGCGTCGCGGCCACGGGCCCGACGTCCTTCGACGAGTCGCTGTACCCGAGCATCACCTCGAGGCGGCGATCGCCGCGCGCCAGGCGCTTGGCCAGCTCGGGGATCTCGAGCATCTCGGCGAGGATGCGCGGCGCGGCCTGCAGATCGGCGAAGGTTTCGAACAGCGGGATCACCGTGAGCTCGGGGGTGCGGATCGCGCCGTGCGCCGCGTGCGCGGCGAGCTCGTACACGGCGGCGAGGTCGGCGGCGGACTGCGTGAACGAGACGATGTAGCGGCCGGCGGCGCGCGGGCCGTGGCGGTGCTGCACGAAGGCGATGGCGCGAAACACGTCCAGCACCTCCAGCGCGAGATCGCTGGATGCCGCACCCCGGGCGAGCTCGGCGAGCACGGTGCGATGCACTTGGGAGTGCTGCCGAACTTCGAGCTCGGTGAGGTGGAACCCGAAGGTCTCGACCTGCCAGATCAGGTGTTGTAGCTCGCCGAACGCGTGCCGCGTCGCGCCACCGTGTCGCAGCGACGCCTGCAGGGTGCGGAGCTCGCCGAGCAGCTCGGCGGCGTCGCGATAGGCGAGGTCGGCGTTGCGGGTGCGGGTGGCGTCGATGCGGCGGGCGATCAGCAGGAGCAGCGCGCGGTGGGGCTCGCCGGGGGAGCGTTGGGCGATCTCGCCCGCCGCGGCCTCGTCTGCCGCGGTCAGTGCGCGCAGCAGCGCCGTCGCTTCGGCATCCAGGGGTGTCGTGTCGGCGCCGAGGGTCAGCGCGCGCCCGATGCGGGATGCCGCGCGCTCGAGCCCGCGCAGGACGTGATCGGCGGCGATCGCCGCCGCCTCGCGGGTGACCTTCGCGGTGACGAACGGGTTGCCGTCGCGATCGCCGCCGATCCACGAGCCGACGCGGATGAACGAGCGGGCCAGGGGCGCGCGGCGGCCGGACTCGCCGCCCTGCAACTCCTCATCCAGGCGGCGATACACCTGCGGCACCGCGGTGAACAGCGTCTCGTCGAACACGGCCATGACGGTGCGCACCTCGTCGACCGGCTCCGGCTTCTCGGCGCGCAGCGGCGCGGTGCGCCAGAGCGTGTCGATCTCTTCGAGCAGGCGCCGGCGGTGGCCGATGGCGACGGGGCCCGTCAGCGCGCCGTCGCACTCGTCGAGGATCTCGCTGATCCTCCGGATCGTGGTCGACACGGCGCGGCGGCGCGCCTCGGTCGGGTGCGCCGTGAACACCGGGTGGAAGCGCAGGGCCTCCACGCGTGCCCTGGCCGCCTGCGCGCCGATCTCTGCCGTGAGGGTGGCGATCGCCTTCGCAATCGTGTCTTCCTGCGGCGCGATCTGCGTGTCGCGGCGGCGCAGCACGCGCACCCGATGGTGTTCCTCGGCGAGGTTGACGAGGTGAAAGTAGCAGGTGAACGCGCGGGCGACCTCATCGGCGCGCTCGAGGGAGAACGATTCGACGAGGGCTTCGGCTTCGTCGAATGCCGCGCCGCCGCCGTCGAAGGCGCTGATCGTGAGGGTGCGGAGCCGTTCCACATCGGCGAGCAGCTCGCCGCCGCCCTGTTCGGCCAGCACGCGGCCCAGCAGCTCGCCGAGCAGGCGCACATCGGCGCGCAGCTCGGCGGGCAGCTCGCTGCCGGCCTCGGTGCGGCCCTCGATGGTGCGGATCACGCCGGTTGCGAGGCCCTCATGCGCACCGCCGGGTGTGGGAGCGGGGCGCTCGCCGGGACCGCCCGGCTGCGAAGGGACCGAAGACGAATACGACATGAGGCCAGGCTAATCCGCACGCGCGGCGTCCGCTCGGGGCGGGCCGCACGGCGCGGGCGGCACGGCGTTGGCCGCACGGGCAGCCGCGGGAAGCACGATGGCCCGCCCCGGGCACTCGCGTGCCGTGGGACGGGCCATCTGTGGCGGAGCGGACGCCGTGCGGCCGCGGTCACCCGCTCTTGCGGCGGAACTCGCGCTTGTGCCCGGCCGGGCCGTGTGCGCTGTGCACCCCGGATGCTCCGTCGAGGTGGGCCTCGCCCGCACGCTGGGTGTTCTGCTTCTTCTCCAGCGCCTCGCGGAACTTGCGCTTCATGTCATCCGAGGCGCCAGTGTTCTCGGTCTTGTCTTCGCTGCTCATGCGCAAATCCTAGCCCGCCAGGCTCTTTGTGAACCAGGCTGGTAGGATCGCAGGGATTGCCCCGGGGCAATTGCTCAATTCAATATGAGCTCATGGAGCAGGCTGGCAGGATGCTGGTCTCCTGTGGTGATCTCCCAGTGCGCGCCTCGACCACGAGCCCTGGTAGACGACTACTGGTGACCAGCGCAGGCATGGCACGGATGTGCCTCGCTGAAATCTGTCTGTTCCCTGCTCCTTCGCAACGCTCGCGTCCCATACGGGGGTGCGAGCTAAAACAAAGAAGGAGAGACCTCTTGGAAGGTCCTGAAATCACGTTCGCCGAGGCTGTCATCGACAACGGCCGCTTCGGCACCCGCACCATCCGCTTCGAGACCGGTCGCCTCGCCCAGCAGGCGCAGGGCGCCGTGGCGGCGTACATCGACGAAGAGACGATGATCCTGTCGGCCACCAGCGCCGGCAAGCACCCTCGCGAGGGCTTCGATTTCTTCCCCCTGACCGTTGACGTCGAGGAGCGCTCGTACGCCGCGGGCAAGATTCCCGGCTCGTTCTTCCGCCGCGAGGGCCGTCCCTCGACCGAGGCGATCCTCGTCTGCCGCCTGATTGACCGCCCGCTGCGCCCGTCGTTCGTCGACGGCCTGCGCAACGAGGTGCAGATCGTGGTCACCGTGCTCTCGATCGCCCCCGGCGAGTACTACGACGCGCTGGCAATCAACGCGGCATCGCTGTCGACGCAGATCTCGGGTCTGCCGTTCTCGGGCCCGATCGCGAGCGTGCGTCTCGTGCTCATGCCCGGTCACGGCGAGCACGCCGACCAGTGGCTTGCATTCCCGACCGCCGCGCAGGTGGAGGAGGCCGTGTTCGACATCATCGTTGCCGGCCGCGTGATCACCGACGCCGACGGGAACGAAGACGTTGCGATCATGATGGTGGAGGCCGAGGCCACCGAGGGCAGCTGGAACCTGATCAAGGCCGGCGCCACGAAGCCCAACGAGCAGGTCGTCGCCGACGGCCTCGAGGCATCCAAGCCCTTCATCAAGCAGCTCGTCGCCGCGCAGAACGTCGTCGCGCAGACGGCGGCAAAGCCGATCAAGGAATTCCCGGTCTTCCTGCCGTACAGCGACGAGACCTACGCCTTCGTCTCGGGCCGCGCCCACGACAAGCTCGTGCCGATCTACCAGATCGCCGAGAAGGTCGAGCGTCAGGATGCAGATGACGCGCTGAAGGAGGCCGTCAAGGCTGAGCTGCTCGCGGCCATCGAGGCGGGCGAGCTGCCGGCCACCGCCGCCGCGGAGTTCTCGGCAGCGTACAAGTCGGTCACGAAGCAGATCGTTCGCGGTCGCATCCTCACCGAGGGCGTCCGCATGGACGGCCGTGGTCTGGCAGACATCCGTCCGCTCGACGCAGAGGTGCAGGTTATTCCGCGCGTGCACGGCTCGGCGATCTTCCAGCGCGGCGAGACCCAGATCCTGGGTGTCACCACGCTGAACATGCTGAAGATGGAGCAGCAGATCGACTCGCTCTCGCCCGTCACGAGCAAGCGCTACATGCACCACTACAACTTCCCGCCCTACTCGACCGGTGAGACCGGCCGCGTCGGCAGCCCCAAGCGTCGCGAGATCGGGCACGGCTTCCTCGCCGAGCGCGCGCTCGTGCCGGTGCTGCCCACCCGCGAGGAGTTCCCCTACGCGATCCGTCAGGTCTCGGAGGCGCTGGGCTCGAACGGCTCGACGTCGATGGGCTCCGTCTGCGCCTCGACTCTGTCGCTGCTGAACGCGGGTGTGCCGCTGCGCGCACCCGTCGCCGGCATCGCCATGGGCCTGGTCTCGGACGAGGTCGACGGCCAGACGCGCTACGCCGCGCTGACCGACATCCTGGGCGCGGAGGACGCGCTCGGTGACATGGACTTCAAGGTCGCCGGTACCGGGGAGTTCGTCACGGCGATCCAGCTCGACACGAAGCTCGACGGCATCCCGACCTCGGTGCTCATCGCGGCGCTGCAGCAGGCGCGTGACGCCCGCCTCACGATTCTCGGCGTGATCAACGCCGCGATCGACGCGCCCGATGAGATGGCACCGACGGCGCCTCGCGTGATCAGCGTGCAGATCCCCGTCGACAAGATCGGCGAGCTGATCGGCCCCAAGGGCAAGACGATCAACGCGATCCAGGACGAGACCGGCGCACAGATCTCGATCGAGGAAGACGGCACCGTCTACATCGGCGCAACCGATGGCCCCTCGGCCGAGGCCGCCCGCGCGCAGGTCAACGCCATCGCGAACCCGACCAACCCCGAGGTTGGCGAGCAGTTCCTGGGCACGGTTGTGAAGATCGCCACCTTCGGTGCGTTCGTCTCGCTGCTGCCCGGCAAGGACGGCCTGCTGCACGTCAGCGAGGTCCGCAAGCTCGCCGGCGGCAAGCGCGTCGAGAACGTCGAGGACGTGCTCGGCGTCGGCCAGAAGATCCTCGTGCGCATCACCAAGATCGACGACCGCGGCAAGCTCTCGCTTGAGCCCGTCGTGGAAGAGGCGCAGACCGAGGCCGCTGAGGCCGCTGAGGTCACGAGCGAGGCGTAATCGCACGATCCTGACGCCCCGGTGCCCTCGTTGAGGGGGCGCCGGTGCGTTTTCGTGCTCCCGAGACCAAAACGTTATGAAATCTCGCGGCTGGCGTCTCGCGTGCACGCATGCGCGCTCCTGCGGGTGCTTTACCCTCGGAAGTACGTGCCGGGGGGCGCGTGGCAGACGATGGGTGCTCCCGGCGAGATGGTCCGCCGCGAGGCGTAAGGGGGTTGGGATGGGTGCGTTCCGCGCTGATGCTCCCGCCGAGAGCGGGGCGCCGCGGGCGCGCGCGCAGTCTGCGCAGCCGCATCCCTCCACGCCCATCCCCGTGCAAGGACCGGGCGTCGGCGAGGGTGTGCGCACCGTCCTCGGCGAGACCGGGCTGCGGGTGTTCCCGCTCATCCTCGGCGGTTCGGAGTTCGGTTGGAACCTCGGGCAGCCGCGCAGTAGCGCCGTGCTCGACCGCTACGTCGAGCTCGGCGGCAACATGGTGCAGACCGCAGACAGTTTTGCCGGCGGCCGGAGCGAATACATCATCGGGCAGTGGCTGCGCGGTCGCGGCCTGCGCGATTCGATCGTGCTCGCCACCCGCGTCGGCGGGCACGCCGACAACCCGGGACTCGGCTCGGTCAACCTCGTCCGCGCGGTCGAGGCATCCCTCACCCGACTCGGCACCGACCGCATCGACGTGCTCTACCTCGATGGCCAAGACACGAGCGCCAACCTCGAAGACACCCTCGCCACGTGCGAGTGGCTGCGCGACTCGGGCAAGGTGCGCTTTCTCGCCGCCTCCCGCTTCAGCGCGGAACGCCTCGTCGAGGCGCGCATCCTCGTCTCGGCGGGCTACCCGCGGATCTCGGTGCTGGAGACGCACTACAGCCTCCTGAACCGCGGGCCGTTCGAGGGCGATCTGCGCCTGGTCACCGGCGCGCAGGGGATGGCCGTGACGCCGACGCACTCGCTCGAACACGGGTTCCTCTCGGGCCGGCACCGCACCCGCGCTCGCCTGGGCGAGAGTGCGCGCAGCGCGCAGCTGCGCAGCAACCTCAACCGGCGCGGCACCCGCGTGCTGCGGGCGATGGATGCGGTTGCAGCCGAGCACGGTGTGGCCGTCGCCGCCATCGCGCTGGCGTGGGTGCTCACCCAGCGCGGCGTCGCGGCGCCGATCGTCAGCGCGTTCCAGACCGAGCATGTCGACGAGCTGGTGCAGGGGGTGGGCGTGCGCCTGAGCCGCGCGAACCTGGCCGACCTGGCGCGCGCGGGGGAGTAGTCGCGGGCAGTGCCGGGGCGGTCCTCGCCGAGCGCCTGGGCCTGGCATAGAGTGGAAGTGCCCTCCGGGGGGCACGCACCGCCCGACGACGAAGTGAGCATCTTGACCAATTACCTCTATCTGGTGCGCCATGGCGAGCAGCAGGACGCGGAATATGGCCTGGCCGACGGACCCCTCTCCCCGCGTGGGCAGCGGCAGGCCGCCCTCATCGCCGATCGCCTCAGCGGGGTGCCGCTCAACCACGTCTGGCACTCGCCGCTGCAGCGGGCCACCGACACCGCGCGCATCGTTGCCGAGCGGATGCCGGCGATCACCGTCGAGCCGTCGTCGCTGCTGTTCGACTGCGTCCCCACCGGCATGACGCCCGAGACCCCGGCAATCTACGAGCCCTTCTTCGGCTCGATCACCGAGGCAGAGATCGAGGCGGGCACCGCGCAGATGGCGGATGCGGTGAGCGAGTTTCTCGTCCGCAGCGCCGACGAGGCCCACGACCTCGTGATCACACACAACTTCGTGATCGCCTGGTTTGTGCGGGAGGTGCTCGGTGCGCCGCAGTGGCGCTGGATGACCCTGAACCAGGCGCACTGCGGGCTCACCGTCCTCGCACAGCGCCCCGGTCGACCGTGGAGCCTGCTGACGCACAACGACCTGGCGCACCTGCCGTTCGAACTGCGTACGGGACTGCCCGAGGTGCTGCCGGTCTGACGGGCTGCGGTTCCGCGGGTCAGTCCTGCGCCGCGGTCAGGGGTTTTCCGTACCAGCGGGTCGCGTTCGCCCGTGTTACGTTACGTACTATGAGCAACCGAGCAGCGCTGTATCTGCGCATCTCTAAAGACGATGCCCGAACCGGGTTGGCTGTCGAGCGGCAGCGTGACGAATGCCTCGCCGTGCTTCGTCGCGAAGGGCTTGAACTTGTTGAGACCTACACCGATAACGGTGTGAGTGCGTATGCGCGGAACGTGACTAGGCCCGCCTTCGACCGGATGACGGAGGACTACCGCCGAGGTCAGTTCGATGTCGTGGTCTGTTGGGACATGGACAGGTTCAGCCGCCAGCCGGGGCAACTCGAAGAGTGGATTGAGATAGGGGAGGAACGCGGGTTGCGTATCCTTACCCCCACCGAAGTAACCGATCTTGGCACCGACAACGGGCGGATGTTCGCGCGGATGAAGGCGACGATTGCCCGCGCCGAGATGGAACGAAAGTCGGCTCGTCAACGCGCCCAGGTGCGCCAGGCCAAGGAGAACGGCACCTACCGCCCCCGGGTCGGTTTTGATGACACCGAAGTGATCCGTCGAATCTTCAGGGACGTGCTCGCCGGGAAGGGCCCTTATGTAATCGCGAAGGCTCTGAATGCGGAGGGCGTGCGGACGCTTCCGGGCGGGCTGTGGTCGGGTCAGGCTGTGCGACGTGTGGCCTTGACGCCCCGGCACCGAGGCGGAGCGGTGAGCGAAGAAGATTACGACACAGTGGCAATCCTGCTCGCGCCGAAAGAGCGAGTGGGGGCGAAGACGCGGGGCCTGTATTCAGGGGTGGCGCGCTGTAGCTGCGGTGCCGCGCTCACGGCGTCCGGCCCGAAGTACGTATGTGCCTTCGCTACGAATCACCCTGGGGCGAAGGGGCACCAGTCCATCGCCCGACACCTCCTCGATGAGCAACTGCCGTGGGGCGTGTACCAGGCATTGCTGGAGCAGCCCCGAGCGGTTCCAGATGAGGTGCGGCACTACCGACTTGCCAGGGCAGAGGCTGCAACAGCGATTGAGTCCGCCGTCGAGGTCGAGACCTCAGCACGAACGGATGTCTCCAAGGCCGCAGCACGCCGAGCACGGGAGAAAGCCGAGAGCGACTATGAGGCGGCAGAAGAGGGGATGCGTGTCGCGATGGCAGCGGCAGCGGGGGCGAACCTTGCGGATGTCGTCCGGCACGCGCTTGTGACCGAGATTGCGGCCTCCCGACGGGCGCACCCGGGCAACTCTCCGGCGGCATCGTTCGAGGATGCGGGCGCGGCCCTAGACGACCTCCAGAGCGCCCGAGAAGCGTTCATGCGGGTGCACGATGCCCTGCCACTCGAAGAGCGCCGAGAACTCGCCCGTGGCTTGCTAGAGGTCACGCTGGACGCTGGGAACGGGGCGGGACGAATCCGGATGCGCTCGCGCTAGCCGATGAACCCGGGCAAGACCCGCCCGAGTGCGGCCCCGCCCACAACGCCGATTCCGGCAGCGCCCCACACCCACTTCTCGACGGCCCGCAGCCGTGTCTCGTGGTCGTCAACCCGCTTCGCGGTGTCAGTCGCCTTGATTGCTGTGAGGTCGTCACGAACGATGATGAGTAGGTCGTACACCTCGCGGAGCGAGATTTCAGCGGGCGGGGTCACTTAGCCTCGCCCTCGTCGTTCACGTTTAGCAGTGCCAGCACGAGCGGCAGAATCACGGGGGACGCCTCAGCCGGGAGCCAACCGAAGTAGACGGCCAGGGGTACCGCTGCGATGCACACGCCGTAAAGCCAACGGCGGAATCGAGGGGTCAAGATTGCGTTCACGGGTTTTCCTTTGCGAGTTCGAGGGTCATAAGCCACCGAGTCGGTGTGATGTCATGGCGGATGCCGACAATGCGGCTGAGTTGCGTTTGCCCCTGGAACGCGACTGAGATGCGGTCTTGCACGTCGAGTGTGGACGCCAGGCCGGGCCGGTCTTGCGCGTTCCAAGTAACCCGGGTAATGACCTGTTCCGGGGTGGAGGTGCCGCTGAGGATTTCGGCTATTCGTTGGGGCATCCACACGGCAGGGTCGGCAAGCGTCATGTCAATGGTTGCTTCGCGGCGTCCCCATTCGGAGATTGCCGCAGTGTTGTCGCCCACGAACAACGCATCGTCCGCGTCGCCGGTCTCGGGGTCGCGTCCGTGGTTCTGCACGGCCAGTGCGGTGACAGTGTTTCGGGTGTCGTAGGACGCTGAGATGTCAACGTAGGAGAGCAGGTCAGGCACGGTGGGGTCGTCCGTGAAGTGTGCTTTCAGGCCCGGCTTGTCGTTCCATTCCCGGAAGGTCACCCGGTTTGTCCGGTCAACCCACCAAGCCGCCCCAACGGTGTTGCATGCGTAGTCGAAGTGACGCGCAAGCGGGCCTTCGTAGACCGTGTTTCCAAGCCGGTAGGGGGCCGGTTCGCGAATCTCGATCACCCGAATCTTGCGCAACTGAATGTTCATGATCCAGTCGCCCGCAACGGCCTCATCGCTCTCGGCCCAGGTCCAGAAGTTCACGCCGGGTTCGGCAGCATCCGCGACGAATGTGACCGCCAGGCGCGACCATTCAGGACTGAGCATGGCGAAGTCATCGACGCCCGGCCCGCTGAT
>Ga0073899_10001107_pt1 | contig 24759 bp, 18 predicted proteins | sample KloWWTmetaKNB5Ph_FD_88975 | JGI IMG/M metagenome (GOLD analysis project Ga0073899, IMG submission 88975) | Active sludge microbial communities from Klosterneuburg, Austria, studying microevolution and ecology of nitrifiers - Klosterneuburg... | ecosystem: Engineered > WWTP > Aerobic digester >... | reverse complement strand
GCCAGCAGCCCGAAGGGTTGGGTGGCGATCGAGTCGCAGATCCCCGTCTGGAGGTTGGACGAGAGGCAGCACTCCAGCGGGATCCGGCGGTCACGGACGTAGAGGGCGACCTCCCCCAGCACCCACCCGCGGTGGCCGCGGGTGATGTCCTCGACCAGCCGCACCCCGTGGCCCAGCCGGGACGCCCCGCAGAGCTGCACGGCCTGCCAGATCGACGGCAGCCCGAAGGCCTCCCCCGCGTGGACGGTGAACTCGACGTTGTGCCGGCGCAGGTAGTCGAACGACTCGGCGAACCGGACCGGCGGGTACCCGTCCTCGGCGCCGGCGATGTCGTACCCGCAGACCGAGTCGTCGCGGAAGGCGACCGCGAGTTCGGCCACCTCGGTGGTCGGCTCCACGTGGCGCATCGCGGTGACGATCTGGCGGGCCAGGATCGACTGCCCGCGCGCGGCACAGACGGCCATCCCCTCGGCCAGGCCGTCGCGGACGGCCTCGATCGCCTCGGCCATGGTCAGCCCGCTCCGCAGGTGCTGTTCGGGCGCCCAGCGCGCCTCGGCGTACACCACACCGTCCGCCGCCTGGTCCTCGACGAACTCGGCGGCCACCCGGCGCAACTGGCCGGCGGTCTGCATCACCGCGATGGTGTGGTCGAAGGTCTCCAGGTAGCGCACCAGCGAGCCCGAGTCGGCGGCGTCGAAGAACCAGTCGGCCAGGGCGTCCGGGTCGGTGGTGGGCAGCTCGTGCCCGCTGACCGCCGCCTCCTCCACGATCGTCGCCGGGCGCAGGCCGCCGTCGAGGTGGTCGTGCAGCGCGATCTTCGGCAGCCGCACGAGCAGGTCGGGATCGAACCGGCTCACAGGTCGCCTCCGGTGACGTGGACGATGTCGGCGGGGCCGAACGCGTCCGGCAGCACCTCCGCCATGGTGCGCACCCCCGAGGGGGTGTCGAGCACGAGGTCGGGGCCGCCGTGCTCCCACAGCAGCTGCCGGCACCGCCCGCACGGCATCAGCGGCTCGCCGAGCGCGTTCACGCAGGCGAAGGCGACCAGCCGTCCCCCGCCGCCGGAGACGAGGTCGCCGATCAGCCCGCACTCGGCGCACAGTGCCACCCCGTAGGCGGCGTTCTCGACGTTGCAGCCGGCGACGACCCGTCCGTCGTCGACCAGGGCCGCGGCGCCGACCGGGAAGTGCGAGTACGGCACGTAGGCACGCGTCGACACCTGCCGTGCCCGCGCCCGCAGCGCCTCCCAGTCGACGCTCATCGGCTGCGCGCTAATTGGCTTCGCCCTTCCGGTACACCTGACCGTCCGCCGCCGGCATCCGCAGTCGCTGCGCCGACAGCGCCAGCACGAGCAGGGTGGCGATGTACGGGGTCATGTTGGTGAACTCGGCCGGCACCTCGCTGGTGAACGCGAACCACGCCAGCACCCCGAGCGCCGCCACGATCCGGACGATGCCGGCGATCGGCCTGCCCAGGCGGTGGCGGACGAGTTGCCAGATGCCCCAGGCCAGCAGCAGCAGTCCGATCGGCAGCAGGTAGGCGTGGATGACGTCACCGCGGCCCCGCAGCTGGATCGCGTCGGCGTAGCCGAACAGCATCGCGCCGGCAGCCAGGCCGCCCGGCCGCCAGTTGCCGAAGATCATCGCGGCCAGGCCGATGTAGCCTCGGCCGCCGGTCTGTCCCTCGCGGTAGAGGTTGGAGGCGACCAGCACCAGGAAGCCCCCGGCCAGTCCGGCGAGGCCGCCGGAGACCAGCACCGCGAGGAACTTGTACCGGATCACGTTCACACCCAGGGTCTCGGCGGCCTGGGGCGCCTCGCCGCAGGACCGCAGCCGCAGACCGAACGGGGTGCGCCAGAGCAACCACCAGGAGCCGACCAGCAGCACGACCGCGAGCAGGCTGAGCACGCTGACGTTGGTGGTCAGGGTGCGCAGCACGCCGGCCAGGTCGGCGAGCAGCCAGATCCGGGACTGTTCCAGCTGCAGCAGCGGGTCGCCGATGCCCGGCACGCTCAGGAAGGGGAGCTTCTCCAGCGGCGGGGACTGGGTCGGCCCACCGCCCGGCAGCCCGGTGAACGTCCGGACGGCAAGGTAGGCGCCGGCGCCGGCGCCGAGCAGGTTCAGCGCCACACCCGAGACGATGTGGTCGACCCCGAAGATCACCGTGGCGAGGGCGTGGATCGCACCGCCGAGCACGCCCATGCCGATCGCGCCGAGGATGCCGGCCCACGGCCCGTAGTGGAAGCCGAAGAAGGCCGCCCCCCAGGTGCCGAGGATCATCATGCCCTCCAGGCCGATGTTGACCACGCCGGAGCGTTCCGACCACAGCCCGCCCAGACCGACCAGCACCAGCGGCATGGCCTGTCCGATGGCGGCCGCGAGCGCGCCGGAGGAGTCGATGTCGTGGGCGCCCGAGAGCACCCGGACCGTCGCGATCACCACCAGGGCGCCCAACACCACCACCGGCCAGTACCAGCGGGGCCGGGCGGTTCGCAGGCCGGGCAGGGTGGCCGAGACCACCGGTGTCGTCGAGGCACTCATGCCGCCACCTCCTTCACGGTCGGGACGGTCTGGGCGGCGAGCTCGCTGGCCACCCGGCGTTGCTCGATTCGGCGGCCCGCGCGGCGCACCAGCTCGTAGGCGATGACGACCGACAGCACGATGACCCCCTGGATGATCAGCACCAGCCGGTCCGACACCCCGGCCGAGATCTGCAGCCCGTTGCTGAGCTGGTTCAGGTAGCCCCAGAGCAGCGCCGAGACCGCCATCCCGATCGGGTGGTTGCGGCCGAGCAGGGCGACCGCGATCCCGGCGAACCCGAGCCCGGCCTGGACGGTGTCGCCGTAGGCGTAGTCCTGGCCGAACAGCAACGGCATCCCCACCAGGCCGGCGACGGCACCCGAGAGCACCATCGAGAGCACCACCATCCGCTTCACCTTCACCCCGCTGGCCACCGCGGCGGTCTCGGACTCACCGGTGGCGCGCAGGTCGAACCCGAACCGGGTCTTCGACAGCACGAACCAGTACAGGATCCCGACGACGATCGCCAGGATGATCAGCCCGTAGACCTGCCGGTTGGTGTCGAGCAGCCAGGACACCGAGATGCCGGGGACGCGGGAACCCTCGGCGATCTCGCGGGTGCTGGTGGCGTTCGAGCCCTCCACCTTCACCGCCGCCATCCCCAGCAGGTAGGCGACCAGGTAGGTGGCGATGTAGTTCAGCATGATCGTGCTGATCACCTCCGACACCCCTCGTCCGACCTTCAGCAGGCCGGCGATCAGCGACCAGACCGCGCCGGAGATCATGGCGATCACGATCGCGACCGTGATGTTGAGCCAGCCCGGCAGCCAGTTCTGGCCCGCGAACACGGCGGCGGCGAAGGAGGCGACCCGGTACTGGCCGTCGACGCCGATGTTGAACAGGTTCATCTTGAACCCGATCGCCACCGCCACCGCCGAGAGGTAGAGCACCGTCGCCTCGTTGAGGATGTTGACGACCTGGCGCGGCAGCGGTGCCTTGAACAGCACCTGCCAGACCGCGACCACCGGGTCGCCGGCGAGCACCAGGATCACGCTGGTGACCACGACGGCGACCAGGATCGCCAGCAGCGGCGCGGCCAGGGCGAGCCCGACCTTGCGCAGGTCCACCCCTTTCATGCCTGCTCCTCCTCACCGGCGGCACCGGTCATCGCGGCGCCGAGTTCCTCCCGGGTGACCAGATCGGGGTCGAATTCTGCCGACAGCCGCCCGCGCAGGATGACCCGGATGGTGTCCGACAGCCCGACCAGCTCCTCCAGGTCGGCCGAGATCAGCAGCACCGCCATGCCTTCCCGGCGGGCGGCCTTGATCAGGTCCAAGATCGCGGCCTGGGCGCCGACGTCCACGCCGCGGGTCGGGTGGGCTGCCACCAGCACGCGGGGGGCGTGGCTCATCTCCCGTCCCACGATCAGCTTCTGCTGGTTGCCGCCGGAGAGGGAGCCCGCCGTCACCCAGATCGAGGGCGTCCGGACGTCGTACTGCGCCACGACCTGCTCGGTGTCGGCGCGCGCCGCCCTGGCGTCGATCAGCGGCCCCTTCACGTTCGGGGGCTGGGTCTGGTGGCCCAGGATCATGTTCTCCCACAGCGGCGCGTCCAGCAGCAGGCCGTGGCGGTGCCGGTCCTCGGGGATGTAGCCGACTCCGGCCTCCCGGATCTGCCGGACGTCGGCGTCGGTGATGTCGGCGTCCTCCAGCAGCACCCTGCCGGTGGTGGGACGGCGCATGCCCATCACCACCTCGACGAGCTCGGCCTGGCCGTTGCCCTCGACCCCGGCGATGCCGAGGATCTCGCCGGCGTGGATCGTGAACGAGATCCCGTCGAGCACCTTGCGGCCGCCGGCCGGGGCGAGGTCCACCCCGTCCAGGACGAGTCGGGGAGAGTCGGTGACGGTGGACTCCTCGGTCTGCGGCGAGGGCAGTTCCGAGCCCACCATCAGCTCCGCGAGCTTGCGCGCGGTGACGTCGTTGGGGTCGACCGCGGCCACGGTCGTGCCGCGCCGGATCACCGTGATGTCGTCGGCGACGGCCAGCACCTCGTCGAGCTTGTGCGAGATGAACATCACCGTCAGCCCCTCGGCCTTCAGCTCGCGCAGGTGGCCGAAGAGCTCGGTCACCTCCTGCGGCACCAGCACGGCCGTCGGCTCGTCGAGGATCAGGATCCGGGCGCCCCGATAGAGGACCTTGAGGATCTCGATCCGTTGCCGGTCGCCGACCCCCAGGTCGGCCACCAGCACGTCGGGTTCGACAGCCAGCCCGTAGTCGCCCGAGATCCGGCGGATCTCCTGTCGGGCGGCGTCCCCGATCCCGTGCAGCGCCTCGGCGCCCAGCACCACGTTCTCCAGCACGGTGAGGTTGTCGGCCAGCATGAAGTGCTAACACCATCCCGATCCCGGCCCGGATGGCGTCGGTCGGGCTCTTCAGGGTCACCGGCACGCCGTTCACGGCGATGCTGCCCTCGTCGGGCTGCTGCACCCCGTAGAGGATCTTCATCAGGGTGGACTTGCCCGCCCCGTTCTCGCCGACGATGGCGTGGATCGAGCCGCGGCGGACGGCGAGGCTGATGTCGCGGTTGGCGACCACCCCGGGGAACCGTTTGGTGATCCCGCGCAGTTCCACAGCCAGCGGGGCGGAGCCCGCGGCCGCCTCCGGCAGTTCCTCCACGGCACTCGACATGGCTCTCCTCGTCCGCCTCGCTGCGTCAGGCGGCGATCGGATCCACTCCGCGCCGCTGCGCCAGACTCTAGTGGGGAAGCACCGGCCCGGACGAGGAGCGTGCCGCTGCTCGTCCGGGCCGGTGCTGGTGGTCCATCGGTGGGCACTGCCCACCCGGGCTCACTTCTCCGGGACGGTGATGGTCCCGTCGATGATCTGAGCCTTGAACTCGTCGATCTTGGCCGTGATGTCGTCGATGTGGCCACCGGTGGTGGAGTAGCCAACGCCGTCGGCCTCGAGGTCGAAGACGGTCGCGCCGGCCTTGAAGGTGCCGTCGTGGATCGACTTGATGAAGGTGTACACGCCGGTGTCGACGCGCTTGATCATCGAGGTCAGGATGACGTCGCGGACGTCCTCCGCCGCGGTCAGCGCCTGGTCGGAGTCGACGCCGATGGCCCACTTCTTGGCGTCCTTGGCGGCGGTGAAGACGCCACCGCCGGAGCCGCCGGCAGCGTGGTAGACGATGTCGGCGCCGTCCTGGTACATGCCCTCGGCGGCAGCCTTGCCCTTGTCGACCGAGGCGAAGCCGGAGAAGTCCGGGGGCTGGGTGAGGTACTTGGACTTGATCTTGATGTCGGGCTTGACGGCCTTGGCGCCGGCGACGTAGCCCGCCTCGAACTTCTTGATCAGGTCGGTCTCGACGCCGCCGACGAAGCCGATGGTGCCGGTCTCGGTCTTGAGCGCAGCCGCCGCGCCGACGAGGAAGGAGCCCTCGTTCTCGGCGAAGACGATGTTCATGATGTTGTCGGCGGTGGAGGCCTCGGATGCGTCGTCCACGATCGCGAACTTGACGTCGGGGTTCTCCTTGGCGACCTCGCCGACCGAGGCGGCGTAGGCGAAGCCCACCGCGACGATGTTGGTGTAGCCGGCGTCGATCAGCTGCTGCAGGCGCTCGGCGCGGGCCGACTCGGCCTCGCCACTGGTGGCGGCGGCCTCCTGGGTCTTCACGCCGAACTCCGAGGCGGCCTTGTCCAGGCCGGCGGCGGCGGAGTCGTTGAAGGACTGGTCGCCACGGCCGCCCACGTCGTAGGCCATGCCGACCATGATCGACTCGGCCGGGGGCGCGCTGGTGGTGGCAGCTCCGGTGGTGGTCGCGGCGGGTGCGGCGGGGGTGCTCGCTGCAGGCCCGCTGGCACACGCGGTGAGGGTTAGGGCAGCGGCGGTCGCCGCCACGGCGAACTTGATCACCTGTCGCACGGTGTCTCCTTTTCGGGATTCCTCGAGCGCGGGTCCCGCGCTCACCCGGCAGACTCTAGTGGCCCGCAACGACCCTCGCAGACCGGCTGGCGACCACAGTGGCCAACAGTTACCGAAAAGTAGCCTGCGGAGCGATCGGCGATAGCATGACGGGATGGAGAAGTTCGCCAGTGATGTCGAACGGGTCATCACCTCACCCGCGCTGGGTTACGACCAGAAGCTGCGGCGGCTCGCCGCTCTCGCCGTCTCGGCCCTGCCCTACCCCGAGTTGTCGCCGCTGTGCGCCGAGGCGCTCGCCGCCCGCGTGATCTGCGACATGTACGAGGGCAACCGGCCGTTCACCCCGCGCTACGTGCTGCCCGACTACGCGCTCGCGCTGCGCCAGGGCGTGGCCCACCTCGAACTCGAGCCGCCGGAGACCCTCGACGACGCGCTCGCCTTCCTTACCGTGCTGTACAGCCACGTGCCGTCGGTGACCACCTACCCGGTCTACCTCGGCGACCTCGATGCCCTGCTGGAACCGTTCGTGCCGGCCGACCTCCCCGACTCCGAACTGGACGCCGCCCTGCGCCGGTTCTGGATCGGGCTCGACCGGATGCTGCCCGACGCGTTCGTCCACGCCAACCTCGGGCCCGGGGACGGACGGGTGGTGCGCGCCATCTGGCGGGTGGAGCGCTCACTGCGCCAGGTGGTGCCCAACCTCACCCTCAAGGTCGACCCGGTGCTGACCCCCGACGACCTGATCCGCGACGCGGTCGAGACCGTCTTCGTCACCGGCAAGCCCCACTTCGCCAACCACCCGATGATGGTGGCCGACCACGGCCCCGAGTACGCGGTGGTGAGCTGCTACAACTCGCTCAAGGTGCGCGGTGGCGCCCACAGCCTCGTGCGGCTGAACCTGCTGGAGGCCGTCCGCCGGCACGTCGGCGGGGTCGACTCCTTCTGCGCCGAGGCGCTGCCGCACTGGGTGGAGCTGACCTGCGAGCTCGGCGAGGCCCGGATCCGTTCGCTGGTCGAGCAGCAGGGCTTCTTCGCCGACCACTTCCTGGCCCGGGAGGGCCTGGTCGAGCTGGACCGGTTCTCGCTCATGTTCGGCGTCTTCGGGCTGGCCGAGTGCGTCAACGAGCTGATGTCCCGCGAGGGCTCCGTGGCCCGCTACGGCCACGACCGCGCCGCGAACGAGGTCGGCTACCGGCTCACCCGCCGGCTCGCCGAGCTGGTCGGTGAGCGGCCGCTGCCGTACTGCGGCGGGGGCGGCGGCTTCGCCTACCTGCACTCCCAGAGCGGGATCGACCTCGACCTCGGGGTCACCGCCGGCACCCGGATCCCGATCGGGGACGAGCCGCCGCTGCTCGACCACCTGCGCGCGTGCGCGCCCCACCACGTCCTGTTCCCGGCCGGGATCTCCGACATCGTCCACGTCGAGGAGACGGTGCGGGGCAACCCGCGCGCGGTCGTCGACCTGGTGCGCGGCGCGTTCGCGATCGGGATGCGCGACTTCACCTTCAACCTCGACTCGAACGAGTTCATCCGGATCACCGGCTACCTCGTGCGCAAGTCCGACCTCGCCGACATCGACGCCCACGGCTCCCGGCACTCCAGCGACTACCTGGCGGCGACGGCCGAGGTGAACCACACCGTCACCACCCGGCGGGTGCAGCGGGTCGGGGCGGTCGAGCTCGCTCCCCTCGGTGCCACCGCGGGCGCCAGCGCGGGCGATCCGGCCGCGGAGTGAGCCTCACGCTGGCCTCCCCACCGGGGTTGGTGACCGACTGCCTGGAATCCTCAGCGGTGGACGGACCGGGCAACCGGTTCGTCGTCTTCCTGCAGGGTTGTGGGTTCGACTGCCTGGCCTGCCACAACCCGTACACGATCAACCCCTGTGACGACTGCGGTGCCTGCCTGCCGGCCTGCACCAGCGGCGCGCTCTCCTTCGACGCCGACGGCCGGGTGCGCTGGGACGCCGACCGCTGCGTCGGCACCGAGGCGTGCCTGGCCGCCTGCCCGCGGGACTCGACCCCAAAGGCGCGGACGCTGGCCGTCACCGCCCTGCTGGAGCGGGTTTCTCCGGTGGCCCCCTTCCTCTCGGGGGTGACGGTCTCCGGCGGGGAGGCGAGCCGGCAGGCGCTGTTCGTCCGGGCGTTCTTCACCGCGCTGCGCGCCGACCCCGGCCTGGCCCGGCTGACCCGCTTCCTCGACACCAACGGCGACATGCACCTGCCGGTGTGGCAGGTGCTGGAACCGTCCCTGGACGCGGCCATGGTGGACCTGAAATGCCTCGACAACGACCTCCACCGCGTGCTCACCGGCGCCGACAACGACCGGGTGCTGCGCTCGATCCGGCTCTTCGCCGAGCGGGGCAAGCTGTACGAGGTCCGGCTGCTGCTGATGGCCGGCCTGAACGACGGCGACGACCTGCTCGCCCGCACCGGCGCCTGGCTCGCCGGCGTGGACCCCCGGATGCGGGTGAAGCTGATCGGCTACCGCGCGCACGGCGTCCGGCCCCGACGTGCGGGGACGGGCCCCGACCTGCGCGAACCCGACGGCGAACAGCGGGCCCACTACGCCGACGTCCTGCGCCGCGAAGGGGACTTCGAGCTCGTCGTCGCCTGACGCGCGGGGATCGTCCGCCCGGACTCAGCCGATGCGGGAGAGCCCCGCGAGGCGGTCCGGCGGGGGCCACAACGACGGGGCGTCCACGGCGAACGCCCGCAGGATCGCGTCGGAGGCCTCCAGCGCGGAGAGGTCGCCGGATTCCACCCCGGACTCCAGCCCGGCGCGGATCGCCGACACCGCCGGGGACGTGCGCAGCGCGTCCTGCAGTTCGCCCTGCACCAGCGCCCACAGCCATTCCCGCTGCTGGCGGGCCCGGCGGGACTCGAGCTGGCCGGACGATTCCAGCGCGGCGCGGTGGTCGACGATCGCCTGCCACACCTCGTCCAGGCCCTTCCCGGTGAGCGCGCTGGAGGTCAGCACGGGCGGGCGGGGAGCCTTGGGGTCAGAATTGATGAGCTTCATCGCGATCGAGAGTTCGCGGGCGGTGACCCGGGCCTCGCCCTCGTGGTCGCCGTCGGCCTTGTTGACCGTGATCACGTCGGCCATCTCCAGGATGCCGCGCTTGATGCCCTGCAACTGGTCGCCCGCGCGGGCGAGGGTGATCAGCAGGAAGGTGTCGACCATGCCCGACACCGCGACCTCCGACTGCCCCACCCCGACCGTCTCGATCAGCACGACGTCGTAGCCGGCCGCCTCCAGCACCAGCATCGACTCCCGGGTCGTCCGAGCCACCCCGCCGAGGTGGCTCCCGGCCGGGGAGGGACGGATGAACGCCGCCTCCGACTGGGCGAGCTCGCCCATCCGGGTGCGGTCACCGAGGATCGAGCCACCGGTCTTCGCCGAGGTGGGGTCGACGGCGAGCACCGCGATGCGGTGGCCGGCGTCGATCAGCCGCCGCCCGAGGGCGTCGATGAAGGTCGACTTGCCGGCCCCCGGCACGCCTGTGATGCCGACCCGCACCGCCCCTCCGGTGTGCGGACGCAGCAGCCGCAGCAGGTCGGCCGCGACGGCGTGGTGGGCGGGCTTGCTCGACTCCACCAGCGTGATCGCCCGGGCGATGCCGCCCCGGGAGCCGCCCAGCACCTGCTCGGCGAGCACGTGCGGGTCGAGCCGGGGCCGCTTCACCTTGGCCGGCTCGGGGCGCGGCGGTTCCGCGTCCCCGTACTGCCGTCCCGGTGCCGGGCTCGACTCGGCCCACAGCGGGACCCCGTCCTCACCCATGCTGCGGGCTCACGCCACGTCGAGCCGCTCGCGCAGCTTCGTCAGCAGTTCGATCGCCGAATCGGGGATCACCGTGCCGGGCGGATAGATCGCGTCGGCCCCGGCGGCGTACAGCTCGTCGAAGTCCTGCGGCGGGATGACCCCGCCCACCACGATCATCATGTCCGGCCGCCCGAGGGCGTCCAGCTCCTGCCGCAGCGCCGGTACCAGGGTGAGGTGGCCGGCGGCGAGGGAAGAGACGCCCACGACGTGGACGTCGGACTCCACGGCCTGGCGCGCAGTTTCCGCCGGCGTCTGGAACAGCGGCCCGACGTCGACGGTGAAGCCGAGGTCGGCGAACGCGGTCGAGATCACCTTCTGGCCGCGGTCGTGGCCGTCCTGGCCCATCTTCGCGACCAGGATCCGGGGCCGGCGGCCCTCGGCCTTCTCGAAGTCGTCCACCAGGGCACGGGCCCTGGTGACCGCCTCGGTCGAGCCGGATTCAGAGTTGTACACACCCGAGATGGTACGGATGTTCGCGGTGTAGCGCCCGGAGACCTTCTCCAGCGCATCGGAGATCTCTCCCACGCTCGCCTTGGCGCGCGCGGCGTCGATGGCGAGCTTCAGCAGGTTGCGGTCGGGGTCGGTCGAGTCGGGGTTGCCCGCGGCCCAGGTGAGCTTCTCCAGGGCGGCCTCGGTCGCCGCCTGGTCGCGCTCGGCCCGCAGCTGCTGCAGCTTCTGGATCTGCTGTTCGCGGACGCTGTTGTTGTCGACCTTCAGCACCGCGGGGAGCACGTCGTTCTCGACCTGGAACTTGTTGACGCCGATCAGCGGCTGCCGTCCGGAGTCGATCCGGGCCTGGGTGCGGGCCGCGGCCTCCTCGATGCGCATCTTGGGGATGCCGGCCTCGATCGCCTTGGCCATGCCGCCGGCCGCCTCGACCTCGCCGATCAGGTCCCAGCCCTTCCTGGCCAGGTCGTAGGTGAGCCGCTCCACGTAGGCCGAACCGGCCCACGGGTCGACCGTCCGGCAGGTGCCCGACTCCTGCTGGATGAACAGCTGGGTGTTGCGGGCGATCCGGGCGGAGAAGTCGGTCGGCAGCGCGATCGCCTCGTCGAGGGCGTTGGTGTGCAGCGACTGGGTGTGCCCCTGGGTGGCGGCCATGGCCTCCAGGCAGGTGCGCATCACGTTGTTGTACACGTCCTGGGCGGTGAGCGACCAGCCGGAGGTCTGGCTGTGCGTCCGCAGGCTCATCGACTTGGGGTTCTTCGGGTCGAACTGCCGCACCAGCCGGGCCCAGAGCAGCCGGGCGGCGCGGAACTTGGCGACCTCCATGAAGAAGTTCATGCCGACCGCCCAGAAGAAGCTCAACCGGGGGGCGAACTGGTCGACCTTCAGCCCGACCGACTCCCCCGCCCGGATGTACTCCACGCCGTCGGCGAGGGTGTACGCCATCTCGATGTCGGCGGTGGCCCCGGCCTCCTGCATGTGGTAGCCGGAGATCGAGATCGAGTTGAACTTCGGCATGTGGGCGCTGGTGAACGCGAAGATGTCGGAGATGATCCGCATCGACGGCGTCGGCGGGTAGATGTAGGTGTTGCGAACCATGAACTCCTTGAGGATGTCGTTCTGGATCGTCCCGGCCAGCTTCTCCGGGGACACCCCCTGCTCCTCGGCCGCGACCACGTAGAGGGCGAGGACGGGGAGCACCGCGCCGTTCATCGTCATCGACACGCTCATCTGGTCGAGCGGGATGCCGTCGAACAGCTGCCGCATGTCCAGGATCGAGTCGATCGCGACGCCCGCCATGCCGACGTCACCGGTCACCCGGGGGTGGTCGGAGTCGTAGCCGCGGTGGGTGGCGAGGTCGAACGCGATCGAGAGGCCCTTCTGGCCGGCGGCCAGGTTGCGCCGGTAGAACGCGTTCGACTCCTCGGCGGTGGAGAAGCCGGCGTACTGCCGGATCGTCCACGGCTGGTTCACGTACATGGTCGCGTACGGCCCGCGCAGGAACGGCGGGATGCCCGGGTAGGTGGCCAGGAAGTCCAGGCCCTCGTACGCGGTCTCGTCGAACATCGGAGGCACCAGGATGTGCTCCGGGGTCTGCCAGCCCTCGCTGTAGCTCGGCGAGGCCTCCAGCAGGGCCTGGAACTGGCCCGCCGAGTCCGCCGGGGGCACCGCGGCGCCCAGTTCGATGCCGCTGAAATCAGGGATGGTCGTCACTTCGCCACTCCAATCCGGTCCATGGCGTCACCGAGGAAGGCGACGACGTCCATGCCGTCGAAGACCTCACCGTCGATGACCTCGTCGACCACCTCGGAGGCGGTCTCGGTCTTGCGGCCGGCGATGAACACCGTCGACACGCCGGCCTGCTTGAGCGCCCGGGCCACGTCCACGGCCTGGGCCGCGTACACCTTCGCCGAGGAGCAGAGGATCACCATCGACGCCCCGGCCGCGGTGACCTCGGCCACGATCTCCTCGGGGCTGCCGCCCTCGCTGGAGGGGTGCTCGATACCGCCCACTCCCAGCAGCGCGCCGGTGAACATCTCCCGGCCGCCGAAGTCGCGTCGGGCGCCCAGGCAGGCGAGGAAGACGACCGGCGGCGTGTCGGCCGCTGCTGCGCGGTCGCGCAGCGTCTCGAAGACCTCCGCGTCGCGCCGCGGGGCGAGCCCGTGGCGTTCCGGTGCGGCCGGTCGCGGCCGGGCCTGCACCGGCTCCTCGTCGGGCTTGGGGAACATGCTGACGCCGGTGAGCGGCAGCTTCCGGGTGGAGAGCCGGGTGGTCCGTTCGGCGACGCTCGCCCCGATCCGGTCGGCGATCGCACCGGAGGCCAGCGCCTGCGCCATGCCGCCGGCCGCCTCCAGCTCCTGGAAGGCCGCCCAGGCGCGTCCGGCGAGGGAGTCGGTGACCGACTCGACGTACCAGGAGCCGCCGGCGGGGTCGCTGACCCGTCCGATGTTCGACTCCTCGGCCGCCAGCAGCTGGGTGTTGCGGGCCATCCGCCGGCTGAACTCGTCCGGCAGCCCCCACGCGGTGTCGAAGGGCAGGCAGGTGATGATCTCCGCCCCGCCGACGGCCGCCGCGAAGGTCGCGATGGTGCCGCGCAGCAGGTTCACCCACGGGTCGTCGCGGGTCACCATCCGCAGCGAGCTGACGGCGTGCTGGACGGCGCCGCGGGCCGCGGCCGGCACCCCGGACACCTCGCCCACCCGCGCCCAGAGCCGGCGCAGCGCGCGCAGCCGGGCGATCGTCATGAACTGGTCGGCGTTCGCGCTGACCCGGAAGGCGATCTGGCCGAACGCGTCGGCGGCGGGGATCCCCGCCGCCTCGAGGTGGCGCAGGTAGGCGACGCCGGTCGCGAGCGCGAAAGCGAGGGAGTCGACGTCGCCGGCCCCGGCGTCGTCGTAGGGAAGCACGTCGACGGTGAGCGCGCGGACGCCGGGCAGCTCGGCCCGGACGGCGGCGACCCACTCGGCCAGCGGCGCCAGGTCGGGAGCCTCACCCGTGCGGGCCGCGAGGGCCAGCGGGTCGAGCCCGAGGTTGCCGCGGGCGGTGGTCGCGCCGGCGGTCTTCCACCAGGCGGCGAGGGCCTTGGCTGCAGCGACCTGGTCCTCGGCGCTGCTGATCGAGATCGGGGCCAGGTCGGGGTTCACCGCGGCGAGCACGGTCGCCACATCGTCGGGGGCGATCGCGTCACTGCCGGTGCGCAGCCACAGCGAGCTCGCGCCGCGCTCCAGGTCGGCGAGCACCTCGCGCGTGGTGAACGCGGTGTCGGGGTCCTCGTGCAGTTGCCGGATGTCCCAGGCCGTCATCGGGCTGGTCTTCACCATGGTGCCGCGCGTGAACGGCATCACCCCGGGGTGGCCCAGCGGACCGGTGGCTTCGGTGTAGAGCGGCTCGATGGTGAGCCCGTCCACAGTGGTGGTACGGAGGCGTTTCATCGCCTGCTCGATGGTGAGTTCCTTGCCCTCGGGACGTCGCCGGTTGAGGACCTTGAGGACCTCCACCTCCCAGTCAGCCCTGGTGGGAGCGGCGAAGTCACCGGCAAGCTGCAACGGTGTGTCGGTCATGGGCCCAACCCTATCCCTGCCGCGCTTGTCGAGAGCCTGGTCAGACCAATCCGGACAGGTCAACTCACCTGGCGGACGAGCGCCTCGGCGGAGGCGACCATGGTGGCCGTCTCCCGCTGCCACTCCGGTTCCTGGCCGCGGTAGGGGCCGGTGGCCAGCGAGATGATCACCGCCGCGGAGCGGAGCCGCAGCTGGGTGGGGTCGACCCGGGCGTCGAAGACGGGAACCCAGGAGCGGATCAGCTCGTGCACCCGGGCCTCCTGCGCGGAGTTCATCCGCTGGATGGTCGAGAGGTGCGCGACGAGGCAGGCGAGGTCGTCCACCCGGTTCCCGGGCCCGATCGTGTCCACGTCCAGCAGACCGCAGATCCGGCCGCCGGCCACGTGCAGTTGCCCCTCGTGGAAGTCGCCGTGGGTGGGCTCGTTGCCGGGCGCGAGCTGGCCGACCCCGGCCTGGATCGAGTCGACCAGCCAGGCCAGTTTGGTCTCCAGCGACGGCATCGCCTGGGTCACCATCGCCGCGTAGTGTGCGACCGCATCGGTCCACGGCGGCCGGCGTTCCAGCTGGGCGACGCTGGGCGGCATCGAGTCGAGCAGGGCGATCAGGTCCTCGGCGCGGCACGGGTCCTCGGGGGCGAACACCGCCTGGGCCAGCGGCGTGCCGGGCAGTTCGCGCAGCACGAGCAGGTGGTCGGGCGTGGTCGCCGCGACCTGCGGGATCGGCAGGCCGGCCGCGCGCAGCAGGTCGTGGCGGTGCACCACCTCGGTGAACAGCCGCTCCCGGAGCACCTTGACGTACACCACCTCGGAGGCAGCGGTGTTGGTGACCTTCACCACGGCGCGCCGGCGGGGCCGGTACCCGATCATCTTCAGGCTGAGGTCGGACGGGGTGACCGGCGCGTCGAACACGTGGTTCGCATTGCACACCTCGGCCATCGACTCGGCGTACGCGGCGCGGGCCAGCCCGGGCAGGTCGGGGTCCTGGGGGTAGAGCCAGACCGCGACCTCGCGCTCACCGTCGGCGAAGATCTCGGCCGCCGCGTCGGTGGCGACCGGGCCGGACGCCCGCGCGCTCACCCCGAGCAGTTCCTCGCGGCGGCCGTAGGGCCAGTCCACGACCGCGGAGTAGGTGGCCGTGGTCGAGTGCGGCGGGTTGGCGTCGACGTGGTCCAGCGTCCAGCGCACCAGGGTGCCGCCCGCGTGTTCGACGGCGCTGGCGAGCAGCGACCCCACCTCGTCAGAGGTGAGGAGAGCCGACCCGTCGGGGTCATCCGCCGACATTTCCACCTCCGCCATGGGCGCCCGGGTTGGCAGCAGGCTAGTGGATGCCCGGCGGTTCACCCCGGCAACGGCGCGGGTGGGTTCAGGATTCCCCGGCCGCCGCGGGATCGAGGCGGGTGAGCCGCAGCCGCGCGGCGCGGCGTCCGTCGAGCTCGGTGACCTCCAGCGCGATCCGGACGGGTTCACCGTCGGAGTCGGCCGGGGGCAGCGAGAGCTCGACGCGATCGCCCAGCTGGGGCAGGCTGCCGAGTGCGGCCATGACGCAGCCGGCCACGGTGTCGTAGGGGCCCTCGGGCAGCTCGTAGCCGAACTGGTCGGCGAAGTCGTTGACGGTCTGCAGCCCGTCCAGGTCGAGCGTGGAGGCGGACCCGGGCAGGGTGTCCAGCGGGGTGGCGGCGTCGAACTCGTCGGTGATGTCGCCGATCAGCTCCTCGACCAGGTCCTCGATGGTGACGATCCCGGCAGTGCCGCCGTACTCGTCCCGCACGATGGCGAGGTGCCAGCTCGACTGTCGCATCTCGGTCAGCGCGCGCAGGATCCGCATCGACTGGGGCAGGCTCGCCACCGGCCGCACCAGCTGCCGGATCGGCGTGTTGCGCTGCGCCGGGTCGAGTTCGACGAGGTCGCGGATGTGGACGAAGCCGAGCACCTCGTCGAAGTCCTCCCCCACCACCGGGTAGCGGCTGTGGGTGCCGGCCTGCGTCCGCTGGATCGCCTTGTAGGCGGGCAGGTGCCCGTCCAGGAAGTCGACCTCGGTGCGTGGGATCATCGCCTCCCGGAGCGAGGTCTCGCCGGCCGCGAAGACCTCCTCCACGATCTGGCGCTCCTCGTCGCCCAGGGTCGTGGACGAGCCGACCATGGTGCGCAGTTCCTCGTCGGTGACCTCCTCCCGGGAGGCGGACGGGTCGCCGCCGAGCAGGCGCACCAGGGCGTTGGTGGAGACCCCGAGGAACCAGATCAGCGGCTTGGCGACGATCGCGATCGCGTTCACCACCGGCCCGAGCACCATCGCGAAGGTCTCGGCCCGCTGCATCGCGAGCCGCTTGGCGGTGAGCTCGCCAATCACGATCGAGAAGTAGGAGATCACCAGCGTGATCAGCACCAGCGAGACCACCCCGGAGGCGCCCGCGGGCAGGCCCCAGCCCTGCAGGACGAGCGAGAGCGGCTCCGAGAGCAGGGCGCCACCCACGGAGGCGGACAGGAAGCCGGCGAGCGTCACCCCGATCTGGACGGCGGAGAGGAACAGGTTCGGGTCCCCGGCGAGCCGGGCCACGATCTGCCCCCGCTTGCCCCGCCCGGCGAGCTGCCGCACCTGCGACTCCCGCAGCGACACCAGGGCCATCTCGGCCGCCGCGAACACGCCGCCGATGACGATGAAGAGCAGGATCAGCAACGCTGTGCTGACAGTGGAGTCCATCGGATTCCCGTCCGGCGAGGGTCTGGTGTGCAGCGCAGTCTAGCGGGGGGGCTCCCCACCAGCGGTCTCAGGGACCGACCGCGCCCTTCTCCTTCAGCCCGGCCCACTCGCGGTCGCGGGTCGCCATCACCTGCTCGCACGCGGCGATGAAGTGCGCGGTGGCCGCCCCGGGCGAGGTGTCGCCGAGGTAGTGGCCGACCAGCTCCCGGCGTTGCTCCGCGAGCGGGTCCTCACGCAGGTGCAGGTCGACGGCCGCGGCGATGTCGTCGTCGGGCTCCAGCAGCGGCAGCGCGCGCATCAGGGCCGAGGCCGGCACCGGCACGCCCGGACGGGTGACCAGCACGGGCTTGCCGCTGGGCAGCCAGTTCAGCGTCACGGCGGAGACGTCGGTGATCAGCAGGTCGGCGTCGGCGAACGACTGCTCCAGACCGATCGCGGTGTCCACCCGGTCGACCAGTGGCCGCAACTCGCGGTCCGCCTCGCCGTGGCGGGCGTCGATCACTCCCGTCAGCGGGTGCGGGCGGTAGATGAGCCGGTACTCCCCCGCCAGCGCTTCGACGATCGCGCGGCCGTGGCTGGGCAGCGACCCGTAGCCGACCGAGGGCTGCGAGCCCTCCCACGTGGGCGCGTACAACACCGTGCGGCGGGTCGGGTCCGGTCGCCCCCGCACCGGCGCACGGTCGAGCTGCGGCTGACCGATCAGGACCGAGCGGGCGTCGGCGTCGTAGAGCATCACGTTCGCCGCCGTCCGCTCCCGGGCGGCCGCACCGGCGAGGAAGCAGTAGTCGTAGGCCTTCACCTGGTTCGACACCGAGACGCCCTTGTCGGAGTCGCCGTGGCCCAGGTAGACGTGCGCGAGCGAGGTGAACCGCAGGCACTCGAAGTTGATCGGGTCGTGGTTGACGTACAGCGCGAGCTTCACCTGGCTGCGGCCGAAGATCTCGTCCAGCTGCCCGTACCGGGCCAGCGTGACGCAGTCCAGGTTCGACTCGGCGCGCACGGCCGCCGCAGTCCGGGAGTCCCGGAACACCGCGACGACCGGATGGACGGCGTCCAGCGCCGCCAGGGCGGGCAGCCAGGGCCGCAGCTGGTACAGGCTGTCGGCGCTGCTGGGGAAGAACAGCAGCACCTCCTGGGCGAACGGGACCCCGAGCCGGGCGGTGTCGGTGCGCTTGTCGGGCATGCCGCGGGGGAAGAACCGGGACTGTCGCAGCAGGGTGATCGCCCGGGCACGCAGCCGGGCGCCGAGCCCCGTCCGCCGGCCGGTCATCGCCCGGCGGGCCGCAGCACGTTGTCCACGAGCGACAGCGCCGAGGCGATCGCCATGTGCATGTCGAGGTACTGGTAGGTGCCCAGGCGGCCCCCGAAGTGGACGTCGGGCTCGGTCGCCGCGAGCTCGCGGTAGCTGCGCAGCCGCTCCCGGTCGGCCGCGGTGCTCACGGGGTAGTACGGCTCGTCGGCGGTGTCGGGACGGGCGAAGCGGCTGAACTCGCGCATGATCACCGTGGCGTCGTCGGGGTAGGCGCGCTCGGGGTGGAAGTGCCGGAACTCGTGGATCCGGGTGTACGGGATGTCGGTGTCGGCGTAGTTCATCACCGTGGTGCCCTGGAAGTTCCCCACGCCCAGCACCTCGGTCTCGAAGTCCAGCGTGCGCCAAGACAGCGCCCCGGCGACCGAGTCGAAGTACCGGTCGAGCGGGCCGGTGTACACCACCGGCAGTTGCCCGACGCAGGCGGCCTTGTGGAACGGCTGGGAGGCGTCGAAGAAGTCCGCCCCGAGCTCGATGCTGATCTTCGGGTGGTCGGCCATCCGCTCCAGCCAGGTCGTGTAGCCGTCGGTGGGCAGGCCCTCCCAGGTGTCGTTGAAGTACCGGCCGTCGTAGGTGTAGCGCACCGGCAGCCGGCTGATGATCTCGGCCGCGAGCTCGGTCGGGTCGGTCTGCCACTGCTTGGCGGTGTAGCCCCGGATGAACGCCTCGTACAGCGGCCGGCCGATCAGCGAGATCGCCTTCTCCTCCAGGTTCGCCGGGGTCGCCCCGCCGAGTTCCGCGGCTTGCTCGGTGACCCAGGCGCGGGCCTGGTCGGGGCTCATCGCCGAGCGGGTGAACTGGTTGATCGTGGCCAGGTTGATCGGCATCGGGTACACCTCGCCGCGGTACGTCGTCCAGACCGTGTGGCGGTAGCCCGTGAAGGTGGTGAACCGGTTCGCGTAGGCCCACACCCGCTCGTTGGAGGTGTGGAACAGGTGGGCGCCGTAGCGGTGCACCTCGATCCCGGTGGCCGGGTCGGCCTCGCTGTAGGCGTTGCCGCCGAGGTGGTCGCGGCGATCGATGACCTGCACCTGGAGCCCGTCCTCGGCGAGCTGCTGGGCCACGGTCAGGCCGAAGAAGCCCGACCCGACGACGAGCACGTCAGGCATCGGCGGCGTCCTTCGCCGGGAGCGCCGGCATCGGCCGCCAGGTCGTGTCGGCCCAGATCTTCCGTCCGTCCCTGCAGCCGCGGACGAGTTCGCCCAGGCCCTTGAGCCCGTGCTCGACCACCACCAGCCGGAACACCTCCTTGGCGAAGGTGAGGGCGGTGCCGAGCCCGAACCCGATCCGGTTCAGCTTGCCGTGCTCGGCGAAGTAGCGGCCGACGTAGGCGCGGTTGCGCATCACGTGGTACTTGACCAACGGACTGGAGTCGTTGAGGTGCCGCAGCCCGAGGTTGACCTGCTTCTGCGGCCGCTTCTTCTGCAGCACGAACGTGTCGACGTAGACGACCTCGGTGACCTGCGCGGCCAGCCAGGCGTAGATCGCGTCGTCCCAGGAGATGAAGAAGCGGGGGTCGGGCAGCCCGATCTGCCGCACGATGTCGGTGGCGATCAGCATGCCCTCGAAGGTGCCCGAGTTCGTGACCGCGTAGCCGGAGGTGTTGAAGGAGTTGACCGAGTACGGCAGCGGCACCCCGAGGAAGCCGTTGAACTTCGCCTGCCAGTAGAAGGGGGTGCCGTCGACGTCGTAGCGGCGGCCGTGGATGACGCGGAAGCGTTCCATCCAGGGTGCGAACTTCTCCAGCGCGTCGGGGATGATCTCGACGTCGTCGTCCATCAGCCAGACCCAGTCGGCGCCGAGGTCGACGGCCTGCCGGGCGCCCTCGCTGAACCCGCCGGAGCCGCCGGTGTTGATCTCCATCCGCCGGTTCACCAGCATTCCGGACGGGAATCGCGCGGCGGCCTCGGCGATCACGGCCTGGGTGTCGTCGGTGCTCGCGTTGTCGACCACGACCACCCGCCAGGGCGGCGTGGCCATCCGCTCGATGCTGGCGAGGAGGCCCCGCAGCATCTCCGAACGGTTGAACGTGACGATGGCGATCGCGACGGACGACTTCGAAGTCTGCACCCCGACAGGCTAGCGGGCCGGTGCCCGGACCGGCCGCATCCCGCCCCGCCGCCGCGTCAGCTCCGCCCGAGCTTCGCGTCCATCCAGGCGTACCGGTCGGCGTACCACTGCTTCAGGAAGGCGACCTCGCCCGGGTAGTCGGTGGCCTTCGGCTTGTAGCGCTGGACGGTCTTCTTCCCCCACACCGCGCGGTCGTTCAGGGCGACCAGGGAGGTGGTCGCGCCGACGCCGGCCGCCGGATCGTCCAGCTGGGCCACGGCCAGTTCGACCCCGGTCTGGGAGACGCCGGCGTAGGCGGCCCGCTGGGTGGCCCAGCGCGCCTTCAGGGCCGCGGTGAACCGGGCGTCCTTCCAGATCCTGGTGAACCAGTGGATCTTCTGGGTGCGGTGCCGGGAGGCCACCGTGCCGCGGGTGTACCACCCGGTCGGTTCACCCACCTTGCTCGCGCTCTTGCCGTGCAGGCCGGCGCTGAGGTCGAAGTCCCACACCGGCCCCATCCGGATCTTCCCGGTCGGGTTGGTGTAGTCGTCGATGGTGTACATGGCGCTGCGGAAGAAATCGGCGTCGGTGTCCTTGGTGAACTCCCGCACCAGGATGAAGTCGACCCCCGATTCCAGGTCGAGGAGGTCCGCCCAGTCGCAGGTCTTCGCCTTCTTCCACTCCGCCGCGGTCAGCGTGTCCCGGGTCAGGTCGAAGTCGGCCCAGCTGCACTCGGCCAGCGTCGAGGGGTCGGTCGACGCCCAGTTCCGCTTCCCCTTCCTCCCGTACAGGACGGCCTCGAACACCCGGATCATCTCCTTCACCGCGGTCACCTTGGCCTGGGTCAGACCCTCGGGGTCGAGCCACTCGCTCCGGGTGTCGTCCCACACCGCGCCCTCGGTGCCCTCGGCGACCGGCTTCCACTCGTCGGGGTCCTTGAACGCGAACGGCATGCCCGAGGCGCCCTTGAAACCGGGCACCTTGTCGGAGGTGAAGTGCGGGTCGTTCTCGACGACCGCGCCGAGCTTCTTGTCGGCCGGCACCCGGTTGCTGTCGATCTTCACCGACTGGACGAGCTGGTAACTGCCGCGGTAGCTGCCGTTGACGTACAGCTCGGTGAACACCGAATCGGCGGCCCACGTCATCCCGGCCGGGTACACCCCGTCGACCTTGGCGACGGTCTGGCTGCGCGCCAGGGCAAGCGCCACCTTGTTGCGCACGAGGGAGCGGTCGGGGTAGTTGGCGATGAGGTTCCAGGTACGGTCCGACTTCAGGCCGAACGGCTTCTGCTTGTCGACGAACTTCAGCTTGAAGGACTTCTTGGGATGGGTCACCGACGAGTTGCCGCGCACCTGGAGGGTCTCCAGCAGCAAGGGGCCGCTGATCGTGGCACCGGAGACCAGGGTGGCGGACCCGGTGTGGACCTGGCCCTTGACGGTGGGGATGGTGCCGTCGTCGGTGGTCGCGTAGAGCACGTTCGTGCCGAGCGTCTTCGGGCCGCTCAACGCCAGGCTGCGGGAGGTGACGGTCGTGGCCCCGGGCAGCGCCGCCGACCGCCAGCGGTAGTTGTGCTTGCCGTCGAAGTCGATCGTCGCGGCGAGCGCGCCGGTCTCGGTCTCGGCGACGGGCCCGGCCACGTCCTGCCAGGTCGTGCCGTCCTTCACCTGCAGGGTGAACTGGCGGCCCGCCTCGATCGGGCTCGCCGTGCCCGAGAAGACGACGGACGCGCCGCTGCGCACGATCGAGATCGTGACTGTAGCGACCGGCGCCGGCACCACCAAGGGGGTGGTGATCCCAGCGGCTCCGGCGTGCGCGGGCGTCTGGAGGGACAAGCCTCCGGCCAGTGCGAGGACGAGTGCCAGGGACAGCACATGACGACGTGGAATAGCGAGGCTCCTCCCGACCCGGCCGGGCCGCCCAATCGGCCCACCGGGATCCCGCCTCCGACGCTAGCCCCCGCCCACTGGCGCCACCGCAGATTGGGTAAAGTCGTACATCGTCCCGCCGGGATCGGGGTCGGGCGCGGCGGACGAGACCGCGGCCGGGCGTACCCCGGCTCAGCCCTGCGCCGCCGCCAGGTTCTCGTCCAGCGCGGCCAGGAATTCCTCGGTGGTGAGCCAGGGCTGCTCGGGACCGACCAGCAGGGCCAGGTCCTTGGTCATCTTCCCCGACTCGACGGTCTCGACGCAGACCCGCTCGAGGGCCTCGGCGAAGGCCGTCACCTCGGGGGTGCCGTCGAGCTTGCCGCGGTGCTTGAGGCCACCGGTCCAGGCGAAGATCGAGGCGATCGGGTTGGTGGAGGTCGGCTTGCCCTGCTGGTGCAGCCGGTAGTGCCGGGTGACGGTGCCGTGCGCGGCCTCGGCCTCGACCGTCCGGCCGTCGGGGGTCATCAGCACCGAGGTCATCAGGCCGAGCGAGCCGAAGCCCTGCGCCACGGTGTCGGACTGCACGTCGCCGTCGTAGTTCTTGCACGCCCACACGTAGCCGCCCTCCCACTTCATGGCCGAGGCGACCATGTCGTCGATCAGCCGGTGCTCGTAGGTGAGCCCGCGCGCGGCGAACTCGGCGGCGAACTCGGCCTCGAACACCTCGGCGAAGATGTCCTTGAACGCGCCGTCATAGGCCTTGAGGATCGTGTTCTTGGTGGAGAGGTAGACCGGGTAGTTCCGGTTCAGCCCGTAGGCGAACGACGCCCGCGCGAAGTCGCGGATCGAGTCGTTGAAGTTGTACATGCCCATCGCGACGCCGCCGTCGGCGCCATAGTTGGCGACCACGTGCTGGATCGGCTCGGAGCCGTCGGCAGGGGTGAAGGTGATGGTGAGCTGGCCGGCGCCGGGCACCTTGAAGTTGGTCGCCTTGTACTGGTCGCCGTGGGCGTGGCGGCCGATCACGATCGGTTTGGTCCAGCCCGGCACGAGCCGGGGGATGTTGGAGATGATGATTGGCTCCCGGAAGACCACCCCGCCCAGGATGTTGCGGATGGTCCCGTTCGGCGAGACCCACATCTTCTTCAGCCCGAACTCGGCGACCCGGGCCTCGTCGGGGGTGATCGTCGCGCACTTGACGCCCACGCCGTGGGCCCTGATCGCGTTCGCTGCGTCGATGGTGACCTGGTCGTCGGTGGCGTCGCGGTGCTCGATGCCGAGGTCGTAGTACTCCAGGTCGACGTCGAGGTAGGGGTGGATCAGGCGGTCCTTGATGAACTGCCACATGATCCGGGTCATCTCGTCGCCGTCGAGTTCGACAACCTTGCCCTGGACCTTGATCTTCGCCATCTGCGCCCTCCTGTGGTCACGTTCGCGGTTGCCGCACAACATACCGCTGGTACCCCGGTGACGACGCGCTACCCTGAGCGATCGTGATCGACTCCACGCACTGGCTGCTGACGCTGTCCTGCGACGACCGGCCCGGGATCGTGCACTCGGTGACCGGCGCGATCCAGGAGGCCCAGGGCAACATCACCGAACTGCAGCAGTTCACCTCCTCGGAGTCGGGCCGCTTCTTCATGCGGGTGCAGGTGCAGTCGGGCTTCGACCGGTCCATCTTCGAGCGTGCGGTCGCCCCGATCGCGACCGCGCTCGGCGCGGCCTGGGTGCTGGACTACGTCGGACGGCGGCGCCGCACTCTGGTGCTCGCCTCCCGGGCCGGCCACTGCCTCAACGACCTGCTGTTCCGGCAGCGCTCCGGCTACCTGCCGATCCAGATCCCGCTGATCATCGCCAACCACCCCGACCTCGCCGATCTCGCCGCGTTCTACTCCGTCCCTTTCGAGGCGACCGAGCTGACCGCCACCTCCAAGCCCGAGGTGGAGCGGCGGATCCTGGACGCGGTCGCCGAGTACGACATCGAACTGGTGGTGCTGGCCCGGTACATGCAGATCCTCTCGCCGGAGCTGTGCGAGGAACTGGAGGGGCGGGCGATCAACATCCACCACTCCTTCCTGCCCGGCTTCAAGGGCGCCAACCCCTACCGGCAGGCACACTCCCGCGGGGTGAAGCTGATCGGGGCGACGGCACACTTCGTCACCGCCGACCTCGACGAGGGCCCGATCATCGAACAGAACGTGCGCCGGGTCGACCACACCATGGAGGTGCCGCAGCTGGTCGCGATGGGCCAGGAGCAGGAGTCGCGCACGCTCACCGAGGCCGTCAAGCTGTTCAGCGAACACCGGGTCATGCTCGACGGCGCCCGAACGGTCATCTTCCGCTGAGGCCGGCGTGGAACCGCCTGCCCTCCGTCCGGCGCGGAGGGAAACCTGGCGCGGAAGGGGACGGTTCCCTTTCGGTTCACCAAGCCCGACGCCTGGCGCGGAAGGGGACGGTTCCCTTTCGGTTCACCGGGCCCGACGCCTGGCGCGGAAGGGGACGGTTCCCTTTCGGTTCACCGGGCCCGACGCCTGGCGCGGAAGGGGACGGTTCCCTTTCGGTTCACCG
>Ga0073899_10001106_pt1 | contig 24778 bp, 19 predicted proteins | sample KloWWTmetaKNB5Ph_FD_88975 | JGI IMG/M metagenome (GOLD analysis project Ga0073899, IMG submission 88975) | Active sludge microbial communities from Klosterneuburg, Austria, studying microevolution and ecology of nitrifiers - Klosterneuburg... | ecosystem: Engineered > WWTP > Aerobic digester >... | reverse complement strand
ATCGCCGTACAGGCTTCACTGACCGGACACCGCGTCTATTCGACGCTGCACACCAACGATTGCGCGACGGCTTTCCTGCGTCTCGCCGACATGGGTGTGGAATCGTTTCTGGTCGGCGCAACAGTGCGCGGCGTCGTCGCACAGCGGCTGGTGCGGCGTCTTTGCGATCATTGCGCAACACCGCTGGCAAGCATCGATCTGGTTCCGGACGATATCAAACGGATATTGCCAAAACTCGGTGTTGATCTCGCCAAGTCGCATTTCAGGGAACCGGTCGGCTGCGAACATTGCAACCAGACCGGCTATCGCGGCCGTACGGCGATTTATGAATTGCTCCCCTCATCCGATGCCCTGCGTGCCGTATTGAGCCACGCCTCGCCCTCGCTGAGGGATTTGCAGCAGGCAGCCGGCGCCGGCTTCCGCACCCTGCGCGAGGATGGTCTGCTCAAGGCAGTGCGCGGGGTCACCAGCCTCGCGGAAATCTTTGCCATCACCGGGCAGGAGGAACCACCGGCGCAAGCCGCACCGCTGCCGGAATGAGTGGATCGCCGCAAGCGGGCGTCCTGGACGACCGGCTACGTAAAAGGATGAAGCAGCTTGAAAGACCTTGACCTTCCATTCGGGATAATTTCCGATCTGCCGGAACATTTGTCCGACATCACCTCATGGCATGCGCTGGTGCCGTTCGCCTTTGCCGTGACGGCCTGGCACAAGCCGAAAGTCTTCGTCGAACTGGGTACGCACAAGGGCGATTCCTATTGCGCTTTCTGTCAGGCGGTTGACGCGCTCGGGCTGGCTACCGCCTGCCATGCCATCGATACCTGGCAGGGGGAGGAACATGCCGGCCGCTACGACAATAGCATTCTCGATACCTTGCGCCTGCACCATGACCGCCGCTACAGCCGATTCTCCCAACTGCTGCAATCAACCTTCGATGATGCGCTGAGTCATTTCGCGGACGGCAGCATCGATCTTCTGCACATCGACGGTTTGCATACCTACGAAGCCGTCAGGCACGATTTTGAAACCTGGCTGCCGAAAATGAGTGTGCGCGGTGTGGTTCTGTTCCATGACATCGATGTGCGGGAACGCGGATTTGGTGTGTGGCGCTTATGGGAAGAACTGTCGGCACGCTATCCGTCTGCCGGGCTGCACTTCAGCAATGGTCTGGGCATTCTCGCTGTCGGCAAACAGCAGACGCCGCCGCTACAGAAGCTGTTTTCCATGACGACGGCGGAACAGGATCGTCTTGCCCGGCTTTTCCATGCACTGGGAGCGCGGATAGTTCTGACCAAACAACTCGACGCGGCCAGACAAGCCATTGGTGAGCAGGGCAACGCCATCAGCGCAATGGAAAAATTGATCGGTGAAAAGAATCTGTATGAAGAGCAGCTTGGCGATCAATACAACAAGCTGGAACACGCTTACGAACTGCTCAATCGCGAATACCAGACGGTATCGGAAGCCAATGCGTATCTGGAACAGACGCGCACGGCGCTGATCACCTCGACTTCCTGGCGTATTACCCGTCCATTGCGTGCGCTGTCGAAGGGTTTGGTACGCTTCAAAAAGGCCGGCAGACAGGCGCTACTTCCGGGTGCCCGGATGGTTTATCGTTACCTGCCCCTGCCGGAAAATCTCAAGCAGAAACTGCGGCAGAAGCTTCTTGTTCAACTGACCGACCGGGGCGATTCAGATCCATCTACACCGCTTGCATCACCTCCATTCGACAAGGAATCCGTGCGGCGCGAAGCCCAGCAAACGCTGGAACACTTTCTCGCATCCGGCCAGAGAGTGCGCATCCCGCAAGCGCCCACGGGCTCCGCCAATGCCACACCACGCGTATCAGTCATCGTCATACTCTTCAATCAGGCCGGGCTTACCCTGGATTGCCTGCGCGCGCTGAGCCGCAGCGAGGAAGTTTCCCTGGAGACCATCATTGTCGATAATGCCTCGACAGACGATACCGCCCGACTCATGGAGCAGGTAGTCGGTGTTCGCACCATTCGCAATGAGGAAAATCTGCATTTCCTGCGCGCCGTCAATCAGGCCGCAGCTTTGGCGACAGGTGAGTACCTGCTGCTGCTGAACAACGACGCAATGCTGGAACCGGATGCCATCTCGCGCGCCTTGTTGCGCATGGAATCGTCATCGGGAATCGGTGCCGTCGGCGGCAAGATCCTGCTCTATGACGGATCGTTGCAGGAAGCCGGCAGCATCGTCTGGCAGGACGGCAGTTGCCTCGGCTATGGTCGCGGTATGCCGCCGAACGATGCGCCTTATCAATTCGTTCGTGATGTCGACTATTGTTCCGGCGCCTTTCTGCTCACGCCACGCGCACTGTTCGAGAAATTCGGCAGATTCGACGAGAGCTTTGCGCCGGCCTATTACGAGGAAACCGACTATTGCGTTCGTCTGCTTGAGGCAGGTCATACGATCGTATACGACCCTTCCGTCGTCGTGCGCCATTTCGAATTCGCCAGCTCCACGACCAGCGCTTCGGCAATCGAACTGCAACGCAAAAACCATGGGCGTTTTGTCGAAAAACACAGCACATTTCTTGCGGAACAAATGGCGCCGCTTCCCGCCAACATTCTCAAGGCGCGTCAGCGGCTCCAGCCGGGATGCCTGCGAATTCTGGTGATTGACGATCGTGTGCCGTATAACCATCTTGGCTCCGGCTATCCGCGCGCCAATCTGATGCTGCGCATCCTCGCTGAACAGGGCAACGCGGTGACGTTCTATCCGCTGCAATTCCCGCGCGACGACTGGCAGACGATTTACAAAAGTCTGCCGGAGACCATCGAGGTCATGCTGGATCGTGGAAATGCCGGACTGGCCAGGTTCCTTGAGGAACGGCGCGGCTTCTACGATGTCATCATGATCAGTCGCCCGCACAACATGAAGGCATTCAGGGATCTGCTTGATGCATCACCGACGCTTCTGAATGACGGGAGAACTCCTCCGCCGCGCCTGATTTATGATGCCGAAGCCGTATTCGCCGTGCGTGCGGAAATCAAGGCCAGACTGAAAGGCCAGCATATTTCAAAACTCGCCATGGCCGCCAATCTGCAAGAGGAAATGTCGCTGGCTGTTGGGGCCGACACGGTTTTCACCGTATCCGAAGGAGAAGCCCGACACTTCCGCGAGGCCGCTTGCACTGATGTGCGGATATTGGGCAACAGCATCGAATGCCGACCAACGGCAACGCCCTTCTCCGCTCGTTCGCGCTTTCTTTTTGTCGGCCCAATGAGTGAAAATGATTCGCCAAACGTTGATAGCGTCCTCTGGTTCGTCCGTGAAATCTGGCCGCTTATCCGCAAGAATCTGGGCAATCAGGCAGTTCTGGATATTGTCGGAACATGCCGGGTTGATAGCATCAAAAAACTTGGCGGAAATGGCATTCATATCCATGGCGCAGTCGACTCGCTGGACCCATTTTTCGAGCAAGCACGCGTATTCATCGTACCGACGCGATTTGCTGCCGGCATTCCGCTCAAGGCGCATGAAGCCGCCTCGCGCGGGGTTCCCATAGTGGCAACATCATTGATCGCCGAACAACTGGGCTGGCAAAATGAATTGCTCTTCACCGACGAACCGGCCACTTTCGCCAGGCATTGCATCACGCTGTTCAATCAGGAAGCAACCTGGACCGAACAGCGCAACCAAGGTCTCCGTCTCGTGCAGCGTGATTGCGATCATGAAAATTTTCGCACGACACTGTTGACGGCGTTAACCCCCCAATGATCGATCCAGCGCACCCGCAGCAAGATGCGTTAAATTTGAAACGTCATTCCCGCGAAAGCGGGAATCCAGCAGTTGGGCGGTTCTCCCGCTGAAGCCATGGATTCCCGCTTTCGCGGGAATGACGGTAATTGGCAAATATTCGTTATTATTATTCACCACGCTAGCATCCGCCGATAGTTCAAATGCTGTTCAATTCTCCTGAATTCATATTCATCTTCCTGCCAGCCGTTCTGCTGGGTTTCTTCAGCATCGCCGCACGCAGTCATCGCCTGGCGGCCTTGTGGCTGGCAGCGGCATCGCTGTTTTTTTACGGCTGGTGGAACCCGCAATTCGTCCTGTTGCTGCTGGCGTCGATCGGTTTCAATTTCGCGATGGGTCACGCCATCGGTCATGCGGTCAATCAAAAGAGTGCCCAGAAACACCGCGCCAAGAGCCTCATGGCAACGGCAATCACCTGCAATCTGCTCTTGCTCGGCTATTTCAAATACACAAACTTTTTCATCAATACGGCAAATGGTTTGCTGGGTGAACACCTGGCATTGGCCAACATCATCCTGCCACTCGGCATTTCGTTTTTTACCTTCACGCAGATTGCCTTCATTGTCGATGTGTATCGTGGCATCGCCCGCGAATACAACTTCATCCACTATCTGCTGTTTGTAACCTACTTCCCGCATCTGATCGCTGGTCCGGTACTGCATCACAAGCAGATGATGCCGCAGTTTGGCGAAAAGACCACCTATCGGCTGAACATCAACAACATCAATATCGGTCTGACGATATTTACCATCGGCCTGTTCAAGAAGGTCATTCTGGCCGACCAGTTTTCGCTCTACGCCAATCCGATTTTCGATGCCGTGGCCAAGGGCTCGGAACCCGGTCTGATCGAAGCCTGGGGCGGCGCACTGGCCTATACCCTGCAACTCTATTTCGATTTCTCCGGCTATTCCGATATGGCGATCGGCCTGTCGCGGATGTTCAATGTGAATCTGCCGGTGAACTTCAACTCGCCTTACAAGGCCGGCAACATCATCGAATTCTGGCGGCGCTGGCATATGACGCTGTCGGCGTTCCTGCGCGACTATCTGTATATCCCGCTGGGTGGCAACCGTCACGGCACATTGCGCCGACATCTCAACCTGCTCGTCACGATGTTGCTCGGCGGCCTTTGGCATGGCGCCAACTGGACCTTCGTCTTCTGGGGCGGACTGCATGGTGTGTATCTGGTGGTGAATCACTTCTGGCAAGCACTGTGCACCCGCCTGAAATTACCGCACCTGCCGGGCGGTGCGGTGCTGTCGGGTGCGCTGACCTTCATCGCCGTAGTTGTGGCATGGGTGCCCTTCCGTGCGGATAGTTTCGCGACCGCAATGCGCATGATCGACGGGATGTTTGGCCGCCATGGCATCGCGTGGGTGAGTGATTTCAACCAGTTGTTCCCTTCGCTGGTCGCGCATCAACTGGAGCTGCTCTGGGGCCTGATTGAACCCGCACACATTTTGCGCTACTCGATCATGTGGTTTGCTCTGGGGATGCTGATCATCTGGCGGCTGCCCAATGCCCAGCAATGGATTCATGTACCGACGGACAAAGAGTCACAACCCTCCGGCCGGTACTGGAAGCCAGGCCGACTGACCGCCGTCATCATGGGGCTGGCATTTGCCATGTCGGTCCTGGCCTTCAAGAAGAACAGCCCATTTTTGTATTTTCAATTCTAGGTCATGTCTTATTTAAAATATTTCCTGACCTCGGCGCTGTTGCCGATCCTGTTTTTCTTTGGTCTCGGCGTGTTTCTGCAACCGCTGCAAGGTGATCTGACAAGACTCGGCAATCTGGCCGAGCGCGATTTCGGCTGGAACGCTGCGCAACCGGTGCTACCTCTGCGCGACAACCAGCCGGCAAATCCCGGTGTGATCGTTCTTGGTGACTCGTTCTCGCGTTGGAATGTTTGGCAATCGGCCAGCATGGCATCCGGCAGCCCGGCAATGCTGACATTTCACTGGGATGGATTTGATTCTTCGGAGTGCCTGGATGACTGGATTGCCGCTCTCAAGGAAACCTATCCCTCTGCCAGGTTTCTCGTGATCGAGGTCGTCGAAAGAGAATTTCTCAGACGTTTTGGCCCGGCCGGAACGCGATGTCATGGCCAGCATCAAAAACCTGTGGAAGTCAGCCAGGGTGGCGCTACACAGCCTCTTCGTCCATTTTTTGACTCCACCAGCAACCTGCCGGATACCCTCTATGCAGCGCGTGCTTTATATAACAGCTTTCGACCTTTTGACGAAACCACCTTCAGCACGAATGTTTTTGTCACGCCCTTGAATCGTACAAACCTGTTTTCAAATCATCGACCGGATTTGATGGTGTATTACAAGGATGACGAATTAATCAAGAAGGACTGGAAGCCTGAAGATATCAGGAAGGCTGTAACGCGCGTCAAAGATATTCAATTGTCTGCCGCCGCGCATGGCCTCACCATGATCACGGCAATTGTTCCGGACAAGTCGACGACCTATCGGAAGTTCATGCGCCAACCGCAGACCACACCAATACCGGATATATGGAAAGAACTGACAAAGCAGGAGGTCACTCAGGTCGACCTCAGGGAGATGCTCGACAAGGCGGCAGACACGGTGACTGATCTCTACCTGCCGAACGATACGCATCTCGGAACAGCCGGCTTCATGCTGATGGGTGAAGCCATCGCCGGCAGAATCAGGTAGCTGCTTGCTCCTGATTTTCGCCGGGCGTATTGCCGGGGGAGGTGTCAAGCCGGATGCGCTGCATCGGGATGCCGATCAGCCCGGTGGCAACCGCGCTGTGTTGCGACTTGAAGGCCAGCGCGTCATGAATCCAATGGTGCTGCACATGCGCTTCCTGCGTGCCATTGGCAATCGCCACCGTGATGCTGTAATCGCCGGAAGGCAGCAGCGGCATATCAAAAACGAATTCGGCCCGCAGGGTTTCTCCTGCGGCACAAAAGACTGGCGCATCCTTGTATGTCAGGCAAGTGTTGTCGCCGAACAATATCTGCCCGAGACGATCCTTGACGTAGAAACCGACAATCGGTGAATCCAGGTCATCCTGGGTAAGTCCGCTGACACTCAGCGTGACCTGTTCTCCGCCCACCATCCATGCAAGCGGCGCGCCATTCCTGTCGAGAAGCTGCACTTCGGTGATGTGCGCACCGCCCTTGCCAAACGATGGTGCAGCGGGATCGAAGGCGAATAATTGCAGATCGTTGCGCAGGTTGCTGCGGTTGATGAATTCGAGGCGCTGATCCTTCAGTGGTTCTGCTGTGCTTTCGCTGGCCGGCGTTGTGATGAGCTTCGTCATGCTGCTCTTGCCCTGCTGCTGTTCGTAGAACGCCTGGAGGTAGGCCTCACAGACATCCTTGGGGGAGCCTTCCTGTAACACGCAACCCTTTTCAAGCCAGATGGCGCGATTGCATAAACTCTTCACGCTTGCCAGGTCATGACTGACAAAAAGGATGGTGCCCGTTTCCATGAAGGCGCGTAAAAAGCGCATGCACTTCTGGGTGAAGAAGGCATCGCCGACCGAAAGCGCTTCGTCGACGACCAGGATGTTCGCATCCACATGTGCAATCACGGCAAATGCCAGACGCACCATCATGCCGCTGGAGTAGGTCTTGACCGGCTGATCGATAAAATCGCCAATATCCGCGAAATTAACGATGTCGTTGAAACGCGTGTCGATTTCCTGTTTGGTCAAGCCCAGCACGGCGCCATTCACGTAGACATTTTCCCGGCCGGTGAACTCCGGATTGAAGCCGGAACCGAGTTCCAGCAACGCGGCAACGCGGCCATTGGTTTGAATGGTTCCGCTGGTCGGATTGAGCGTGCCGCAGATCATCTGCAACAGTGTCGATTTTCCGCTGCCGTTGCGGCCGATGATGCCGATGGTCTCACCCTTGCCGACCGTGAAGGAAACGTCTCTGAGCGCCCAGAACTCACGGAAATACTGTTTGCGTCCACGGGCGAGCATCTGCATCAGCCGATCACGCGGCTTGTCGTATATCTGGTAGCACTTGCTGAGGTGCGTGACGCTGATGGCGGTTTCAGATGACATCGGCAAATCCCTTCCGGGTCTTCTGAAACCAGGCGAAGCCAGCCCATGCAAACATCATCGACAAGAACAGATACAACCCATAAATACCGGGGTCCGGGATAGTGCCCCAAAAGAGCACATCCCGCGCCTGTTCGATGGCCAGCGTGAGCGGATTGAAGTACATCAAGCGACGATATTCACTCGGCAGAGCGGAGATCGGATAAAAGATGGGTGAGAGAAACATCAGGACCGTCGTGATGATTCCGACGATCTGTGAAACATCGCGCAGGTACACCCCCAGCGCAGCGAGTGCCCAACTCAAGCCGATGGTGAATAACAGCACTGGCAGGATCACGGCAGGCAACAGCAGCACCGTCAGATGCGGCGTGCCGAAAAACAGCGCGTAAAACAACAGCCAGACTGTCAGGCTCACCACTGCATGAAACAGCGCCGAGCCCATGCTCACCCAGGGCAGTATTTCCAAGGGAAAGACGACTTTCTTGACATAGTTAACGTTGGCAAGGATAAGCCCCGGCGCGCGGTTGGCACACTCGGAGAACAGGTTGAACAATATCAGTCCGGCAAACAGCACCAGGGCAAATTCGGTTCTGGAATCGCTACCGACATGCCAGCGCGCCTTGAAGACAACACTGAACACAAAAGTGTACACAGCCAGCATGAATACCGGATGGAAAAACGACCACAGAATTCCCAGCATGGAGCCACGGTAACGGCCAACCACTTCGCGCATGGCGAGTATCCCGATGAGCTGGCGATTGCGCCAGAAACTGCCCGCCATTTCTCCGATGGATGTTTTGAACATGGATCAGATTCTTTTGAAGATGACAGCCACAAGAAGGCCGAGCGTCGCCATGCTGGATTGTTTGTATACACCGGAACACCAGACACCACGGATCCTTGCCGGTAGCCAGCGATTCCGGGCGGTGGAGAACTCTTCGAAAACTTTCCGGTTGGCAGGCGTCAGCCTGTATTTCAGGTGTTGTAGTGCTTGTATATTACGATCGTTCCAGGATTGCTGGCTTCCCTTGAACAGCAGGCCAATACGCTGCCCGCGCGAAACCCAGCCGGTGCCAGATCCCACCTGATTGCCACCATGCTGTCGATAGCCCAGTGACGGACGTGCATCGTAATGCACCTGGCCTCCACAGCCGCTGATCACCAGATATGTCCACCAATCGTGCATCACGACATCGACCTTCTCTCCGGACTCTCGCAACAGGGCATGTGCGGCCACATTGAAAACCATGGTATTTCCACCTGCGATATTTTGCACCAGTGCATTGGCGAACGCCGGAGGTTTTTTGCATAGCGGCGAGTAACCGAGATGTTTGCCATTTTCATCCACGAGTTGCGTACGCGAACAATATAACGCAGGGATGTTCGCAGCAACGCCCTTCAGCCAGGTAACCGCACGCTGAAGTTTGTCCGCTGCCCAAACATCATCCTGGTCGGCATATGCGAAGTAATCCGCCTGGATGGCAGCATTGCAGGTCAGGGAAAGAAAATTGGCGACAAGGCCGCGCGTCGGGCCTGCATAAATAAATAGCCGATCACTACCCCAGTGCTCCCGGTATTTCTCAAGCATGGCCATCGTGTCATCCCGCGAACCATCGTCGGAAACGTGAACCTGCCAATTGGTGTGGGACTGAACGGCGATGGAGTCGAGTTGCTCTGCCAGATAGCGCTGTCCGTTGCAGGTGCACAGGAGGATGGCGACTCTGGCCTGCGATGCATCGAATGGCGCAGGTTTGCGGGAATCCATGCCGCATACATCCGCACCCTGCCGGGATCTCTCCGGATCGGGGGACTCGCTCGTCCGGCATTGTGAATTGCAATCGGGCAAATCGGGCATCTCGTACGGAAATTGTGACTCCATCACCATCACCGCATGGCCGGCGCTATGCCGCGATACCTGCAAAATTCATGGGCCCGGAAAATCCGCCAGGAACCTTGCAGATTTAGAGGATTGATGCGATTAAAGCAATAAAAATTGGTGCCGGCGAGAAGAGTTGAACTCCCGACCTTCGCATTACGAATGCGCTGCTCTACCAACTGAGCTACGCCGGCCCTGACGATTCAAGGTCGCGGATTATAACCGGTTTGCCTGCGCCGCGACAAACCTGCGACAACCTTTGACTCTCCAGCGTGTGACTGACGCCGTGTTCGGTCTTGGCCATGGGCATCGATGATATAATTTCGCTCCTTTCGATACTCTCAAAATCTCCATGAAGTTGCTCGGATCGCTGACCAGTCCCTACGTGCGCAAAGCACGCGCAGTACTCGCAGAAAAGAAAATCGACTACGAATTTGTTCTGGATTCTCCATGGGTCGATGGCAGTTCCGTTACCCGACATAATCCGCTTGGCAAGGTTCCGGTTCTAGTGCTCGACGACGACAGCAGCCTCTACGATTCCCGCGTGATCATCGAATATCTCGACAACGTCTCGCCGAACAATCGGCTGATTCCGTCTTCCGGCCGCGAACGTATCGCCGTCAAGCGCTGGGAAGCCCTCGGTGATGGCGTCTGCGATGCAGCAGCAATGGCCGTCGTCGAAGCCCGCCGACCGGTTGGAGAAAAAAGTGAATCATGGATTGAGCGCCAGCGCGGCAAGGTGCTCGCCGGCATCAAGGTTATGGCTGAAGATCTCGGCGAACAACCGTGGTGCCACGGCACCGCGCTCTCGCTGGCCGACATCGCTGTCGGCAGCGCACTCGGCTATCTTGAATTTCGCTTCCCAGACATCGACTGGCGCGAGCAATATCCGAACCTCGGCAGGCTGTACGACAAGCTCATGCAGCGTCCGTCATTCGCCGAGACCGTCCCGCACGACTGATTCCGGGTAAGCGCAGGCGGGGTTTTGCCCACTCTGCAGAAGCTTCATGCGTGAACAAACCAGATCACGCGTTCACGCAATCACTCCGCCGCCCAGGCATACGCGCGATTCGTAAATCACCACGCTTTGTCCCGGTGTCACCGCCCATTGCGGCGCGGCGAAAACCACCTCGCAGTGCTCTGCATCGACAGTCTCCACCTCGCATGGGGCATCGGGCTGACGATAGCGGGTCTTCGCTGAATACACCCAATGCGTGTGCGGCATACGCCCGCTCACCCACGACAGATCAGCCGCTGTCAGGCAATCCTTGAGCAATGCAGGATGTTCATGACCCTGCACGACGAGCAGGACATTGCGCGTCATGTCTTTGGCGGCGACATACCACGCCTCATGATCGCCGGCATCATCGGCATTGCCCTTCACACCGCCGATGTGCAGACCCTTGCGCTGACCGATGGTGTGATGGATCAAACCTTCATGCTGGCCGATCACCCTGTCGCCTTCAAGAGTGCGGATCTCGCCCGGCTGCCCGGGTAGATAGCGGCCAAGAAATTCGCGGAATGGTCGCTCGCCGATGAAGCAGATGCCAGTGGAATCTTTCTTGGCGAAGTTGTGCAGCCCGGCATCGGTGGCAATCCTGCGTACGTCGCGCTTGTAAAGATGGCCGATGGGAAACAGCGTGCTCGCCAACTGCTGCTGGTTGAGGCGATACAGAAAATAGCTTTGATCCTTGGTGCCATCCTCAGCTTTCAGCAACTGCTGCTCGCCGAGAAACTCGCGTACCTGGGCATAGTGGCCGGTGGCAATTTTGTCGGCGCCGAGCTTCAGCGCGTGATCGAGAAATGCCTTGAACTTGATTTCGGCATTGCACAGCACATCCGGGTTCGGCGTACGTCCGGCCTGATACTCGCGGAGGAATTCGCTGAACACCCGATCCTTGTATTCGACCGAAAAATTGACAACCTCAAGATCGATGCCGATGACATCGCAGACCGATGCCGCATCGATCAGATCCTGGCGCGACGAACAGTACTCGGCATCATCGTCGTCCTCCCAGTTTTTCATGAACAGGCCGATCACCTTCCAGCCCTGCTGCTTCAGGAGCAACGCAGCAACCGAGGAGTCGACGCCGCCGGACATGCCGACAATGACGGTTTTTTCAGACACCACAAATCTCCCCGCAAAATAGCCTATGCATAGTGACGCACCAGATCAAGCGGGAAACGCCGCCCGGCAAGATAGTCGGCGATACACTGCATCACCAGTGGACTACGATGGCGTTTGCGCTGTGCTTCGATCTCCGCTGGCGTCAGCCACAGCGCACGGACAATGCCATCATCGAGCTGGCGCTGCGCATCAAATGCACCGAGATCGCCGCAATAGGCGAAGCGCAGATAGGTGATATCGCCAGCCGGACGCCGCCATTGGTAGATGCCGATCAACTGGCGTGGCGCAAACTGCCAGGCGGTTTCCTCCAGCGTTTCGCGCGCGCAGGCGGCCAGCAACGATTCGCCCTCGTCAAGATGGCCAGCCGGTTGGTTATAGCGAGTCTCGATGCCACCACGACCGTCGTCAACCTCTTCTTCGACAAGCAAAAATTTTCCGTCGCGCTCGATGACGGCAGCGACAGTGACATTGGGTTTCCAGATTGCGTTCATGCCGCTATTTTAGCGTGCGGAAGACTTGGCCAGCGTGACATAATCGACACCATGCTGGTGTGGCAATCAGGACAAGAGCGGAGAGCAGTGAAGATGGATGATCCGAAGCGGAATCCGATGCAAGAAAAGCGCTTTCTCGACGATATCAACCGATGGCTACCGGCAGGCATCGACTGGAAGCAGGGTGCCATCGACTACCTGCGCCAGCTCATCGCCGAGCAGGGTGACGACGCCGAGCGCTATCACCTGTGCAAACCCTTTATCGGCGGGCCTGATTTCTCACCTTTCTTTCTCGATATGTCGTTGTTCACGAGCTTGCTTGAGAAAGCGAATCTCCCCATGCAGAGTCGCATCCTCGACGTCGGCTGTGGCCCGGGTTGGACGAGTTACTTTCTCGCCAAATTGGGCCATCAGGTAGTCGGGGTCGATGTCTCGCCGGATCTTGTCAAATATGCACGCAAACGGGTGGCGAGTGATCTCATTCCACCCTATGCCGGCATACCCTTTCAGGCAAAGTTCCTTGTCCACGATATTGAAAGCCGGCCACTACCACCCGCCGACCGCTTCGACTTCGCAGTCTTTGAATCCACCATGCGCCACTTCCTCGATCCACTGGCGGCGTTGCGCCATGTGCGTGCGGCGTTACGGCCCGAGGGTGTAATCGCCATCGTCGAGGGAGTCGCCCCAAAATCGTTCAGCGTCGAGCATCTCAAAAACATCGAGCAGATGCAAAAGCTTCACACCCTCGAGCGCCCTTATTCGCGCACCCAGATGGAGCAATTACTCGACTTGGCGGGCTTCACTCATCGCGAGTTTCTCTATCCCATTTCCGGGCTCTTCGAACAGACGGCGGAGATTGCCGATGGAATCCGCGAGCGTGTACTCCACGGTGCCGACTGGAACATTGTGTTCGCGGCCACTCGTCCCGAAGCGATCACGCGAATCCGCAGCACGCAGCCATGCCGCGACGACACCGGGAAGCTGGAGTTTCTTGACGGCTTTTATCCTCCCGAGCGAAACCAGAGCTTCGAGTTCCGCTGGTCGCGTACACGCAGCGTGTTGCGCCTTCATGGTGCTCACTCACTCCGCGCGCGCCTGGCAAGTAATTTTCCGGCGCTCCGCCATCGCTCGCAGTCAATTTTTGTATTTGTCGATGGTCTGCTCAAGCAGACTCTGGAGCTCACGCCCGAGCGTAGTGAAGTCAACCTTGAGTTGCCCACTCTGACAGAAAAACGCACGGTGGAATTCCAGTCCGACGCCGAATTTTCACCCGCGTGGTCCGGCAGCACCGATCACCGCCAGCTCTCGTTCACCCTCACCCTCGACGACATCCGCTGAACTGGCAAGGCGCAAGCATCAACGGAGATGCCCTGCACTCTCAGCCAAACCGCAAGAATCCGCGCAAATCGGCTAAAATTACGCCTTTGTGACTGACCCCGGAGACTCCACAATGTCCATGTCCGACCGCGACGGTTTTATCTGGTACGATGGCAAACTCGTGCCCTGGCGCGACGCGACCACGCACGTACTGACGCACTCGCTGCACTACGGCCTGGCTGTCTTCGAAGGTCTGCGTGCCTACAACACTGCCAACGGTACGGCGATCTTTCGCCTCAGGGAACACACCCACCGACTCTTCAATTCGGCGCACATCTATCGCATGCCGATACCCTACGACATGAGCACACTGATCGAGGCGCAAAAGGAAGTCGTCCGCGTCAACAAGCTGGAAAGTGCCTACCTGCGACCAATCGCATTTTATGGTGCGGAAAAAATGGGGATCTCGCCACGCGGCGCCAAGGTGCATGTCGCCATCGCCGCTTGGCCGTGGGGCGCCTATCTCGGCGAGGATGGCATCGAAAAGGGTATTCGCATCAAAACATCGTCATTCACCCGACACCATGTCAATGCAACCATGGCGCGTGCAAAGTTTTCCGCGACTTACGCAAACTCGATCCTCGCCAACATGGAAGCCCTCGACGGCGGCTATGACGAAGCGCTGTTGCTCGACGTCGACGGCTTTGTCGCTGAAGGCGCCGGTGAGAACATCTTCATCGTCAAGGACGGTGTGATTTACGAGCCGGAGATTGCCTCGGCACTGGTCGGCATCACCCGCGCCACGGTCATCGCACTGGCCGCAGATCTCGGCCTGACGGTGGTTTCCAAGCGACTGACACGTGACGACATCTATATCGCCGATGAAGCATTTTTTACCGGCACCGCCGCCGAAGTCACGCCAATCCGCGAACTCGACAACCGCCAGATCGGCAGCGGATCCCGCGGCCCGATCACGGCGAAAATTCAGAGCCTGTTCTTCGATGTGGTCAACGGCAAGGTGCCGGCGCACGCTGACTGGCTGACCTCCATCGACCGAGGATGAGCATCATGAGTGAAACGCTCGACACCAGCCGCGCCATCGCTGTCACCGTCACCACCGGCGACCTGCCACTGCATTGTCCACTTCCCGGCAGTCCGCTCTGGTCGCGACATCCGCGTGTCTTTCTTGATGTGCTGAAAACCGGCGAAGCCACCTGCCCCTATTGCAGCACGAAATACAGTTTCAGCGGTGAAAAGCCGAAGGGGCACCACTGATCTCTCCCCTCGCCCGCCTGCGGGAGAGGGGTCAGGGAAGAGGGCTAACCCGTGCAAATCCTGATCGTTGCTCCGTCGTGGATCGGCGACACGATTCTCGCCCAGCCGCTGTTCATGCGGCTGCACGAGCGGCATCCACATCTTGCTCTGGATGTGCTGGCACCTGCCTGGACTGCGTCGCTGCTGGCGCGTATGTCAGAGGTGCGCCATATTCTGAAAAATCCTTTTGCCCACGGCGAATTCAATCTTGCCGCACGCTGGCGACTGGGCCGCTCGCTACGCAGTGCCGGCTATGATGAAGTCATCGTCCTGCCAAACTCCTGGAAGTCGGCACTGGCGCCGTTTTTTGCCGGCATTCCGCAGCGCACCGGCTATACCGGCGAGACGCGCATCGGCCTGTTGAATCGCCGCCATCTCGACCCCGACGCCACGACCCTGCCGCAACTCGCGCAACGCTATATGCAACTCGCCGAAGTACCCGGCGTTGCGGTTCATGCTGCGCCATTGCCACAACCGCATCTGATCTCGACGCTGGCGCAGCAGCAAGCGGTGCGTCAGACACTCGGTCTGCCTACCGATGTACAACCAGCGATATTCTGTCCGGGTGCCGAATTCGGCCCGGCCAAGCGCTGGCCTTCGCGTCACTTCGCCGCGCTGGCACGACTGCTGGCTGCGGAAAATATTCCGGTATGGCTACTCGGTTCAAATAAGGATGCGACACTCGGCGACGGTATCGCACAGATGTCACAGGGTGCTGCGCTGAATCTGTGCGGACGTACATCGCTGGAACAGGCCATCGATCTGATCGCCGGCGCGCGCCTGGCGGTGAGCAACGACTCCGGCCTGATGCATGTCGCTGCGGCGCTGGATCGGCCGCTGTATGCGCTCTACGGCTCATCCAGCCCGGCGTATACGCCACCACTTTCGACGCGTGCGAAGATCATCTCGCTGCAAGTAGAATGCAGTCCGTGCTTCAAGCGCGTCTGTCCGCTTGGCCACTTCAAGTGTATGGAACAACTGCAAGCAGAACTCGTCATGCAGCATATAAAAGCACAAATACTGGCCCCGACCTGACGCACATGAGTTTCCAGAAACCGACCTACTCCAGCCCGCAGGATGCCGAAGCCGCCTTCTACGATGCGCTGCAACGCGCCGATCTGGAAGCGTTCATGGCGGTCTGGGCAGAGGACGAGGAAATCATCTGCATCCTCCCCGGCGGCCCGCGCCTGACCGGCTACGCGAGCATTCGTGAAACCTGGCGGCGAATCTTCGAAACCGGCCGGCGCTTCTCTATCGAAATATCGCAGCCCGTCATCCTGCAAGGCATGCTGGTTACGGTGCACAATCTGTACGAGCAGATCACTCTGAAAGGTCCCTCGGCAAACTCAAAATCTGAAGCCGAAACCGGAGTCGGACAAGCTTCACCCATCCTCGCCACCAATATTTATATTCGTGGCGCACTTGGCTGGCGCCTGCTGGTGCATCACGCTTCGCCGACACCGCCGGAGGCGGCCAACGAAATTTCCAAGACGCTGCATTGAGCAGACCTCAAGACAACAAAATACCGATCAACACTTCGCCATTCCATCCAGAGGAAATCTCATGAACATCCCCGCCCCGGAAATTTTCAAGGCTTACGATATTCGCGGCATCGTCGGCAAAACGCTGACGCCCGAGGCAGTGCGTGCCATCGGTCAGGCGCTCGGCTCGGAAGCGGCAGCGCGCAAACAGAAAACCATTGCCATCGGCCGTGACGGTCGCCTGTCCGGGCCGCAACTAGCAGCGGCGCTGGCCGAAGGCATCAACGCCGCCGGCATCGATGTACTGGATATCGGCTGCGTACCGACGCCGCTCGCCTACTTCGCCGCCTACCAGCTCGGCACCCACAGCGCAGTGTCGGTGACCGGCAGCCACAACCCGCCCGACTACAACGGGCTGAAGATGGTACTCGGTGGTGAGACGCTGTATGGCGAGCAGATCCAGGCGCTGCGCCGGCGCATCGAAACCGGCGACGTTGTGCACGCCAAACGCCCCGGCAAGCTCAGACATGCCGACGTGCGCAAGGCCTATCTCGACCGCATCGTCGGTGATGTCAAACTCGCGCGGAAGATGAAGATCGTCGTCGACTGCGGCAACGGTGTGGCCGGCGAACTGGCACCGGAACTGTTCCGCCGCATGGGCTGCGAAGTGATCCCGCTGTTCTGCGAAATTGACGGCAACTTTCCAAACCATCATCCCGATCCGTCGAAGCCGGAAAACCTGCGCGACGTCATCCGTACACTCAAGGAATCCGACGCGGAACTCGGCCTGGCCTTTGACGGTGACGGCGACCGCCTCGGCGTCGTTACCAGAGATGGCGAGATCATCTACCCCGACCGGCAACTAATGCTGTTCGCTGCCGACGTGCTGACGCGCAATCCCGGCGCACAGATTATCTACGACGTAAAGTGCACGCGTAATCTCGCCCCGGCCATCCGCCATCAGGGCGGCGTGCCGCTGATGTGGCAAACCGGTCATGCCATCATCAAGGCCAAGCTCAAGGAATCCGGCGCCGCGCTGGCCGGCGAGATGAGCGGCCACATGTTTTTCAAGGAACGCTGGTACGGTTTCGACGACGGCCTGTACGCCGGCGCGCGCCTGCTCGAAATCATCTCGCGCTGGCCCGACGCCAACTGGCCACTCAAGCATCTGCCCGACGCGCTGTCGACGCCAGAACTCAACATCAAAATGAAGGAAGGCGAGCCGCATGTTCTGATCGACAAGCTTAAGGCCAACGCCGTGCGTTTACTTCCGGGGGCCATCGAACTGATCGGCATCGACGGCGTGCGCGCCGAATATGCCGACGGCTTCGGCCTGGCGCGCGCCTCGAACACTACGCCGGTGGTCGTGCTGCGCTTTGAAGCCGACTCCGCCGCCGCACTTGCGCGCATCCAGGGCGAATTCAAGCGCGCCCTGCAAAGCGTCTGGCCAGGACTTGCTGCGGGCTTCTGAGTGGGAATCGTGCGTTGGGATACTGACATTTGGCTCATCATTTCCGCGAAATCGGTAATCCAGAAGCCTAATAGGTTTGGAGTTCCGCCTCGCTGCCCTGAAATGAGACAATCCTGTAACGGGGAAATAGTAATTCCCACTGAACTTCCAAACACTTCTTCCTTCGAGGCATCGGATAATTCATATGCTTGAGAGCCAGACATCTCTGATATCGGGGACAACAAAGGGAGTTTCGAGATTCCCTCTCACCATTGCCGCCGTCATTGTTTTGCTCTACTACAGCGTATTCAGTCTTTTTCAGGATTATGACTGGGAGCATCCGCTAATAAAAATGGCTTGTTTCATGACGTTGTTCTGCATGATCATCGTCCTCACAAGGCTCAAGGAATTTCCTACACGCTCAAACACGTCATACATTACCGAGTCGATCATTGTGTCGCTCGCGCTTCTTGTTGCTTTTGGCTGGCGCGCAATCATTTATTGGAACTCCATACATGACCCGGCAGCATGCGACATCGGCTTCATGACACATGACTCCCTGAAACTACTCATATTCGATCATCAGGATCCATACACAAGTACCAAGATCAATATGCTGGGAGAAAACCCAAAATTCTGGGGTTACAAGTATGGCCCGACCATGCTCCTTTTTTATCTTCCCAGCGCCTGGTTCACCAGCGCCGCAATCAAGATCATCACCCTGATATACTTGGCGTTGACGCTTTTTGTGATCGCCTACCTGATCGCAAAGCATCAGGAAAGAAGGGGCTTCCTGCCACTGACAAGCAGTTTTCTCTTCGCTCTCCTGCTGTTTTTTATTCCCGAACGACTTTGGTTCGAGATAATGTATCAGGGCTCAACCGACATATTGATGATTCTGCTCATCCTCTTGTCTGTCTGTGCGATAGACAAAGGTAAATATCTCGGCGCGGGAATACTTGCTGGTATCACATTTTCCGCAAAGTTCGGCCCGGCGATCCTCTTCATACTGCTGATGGTCAGAAAAAAACCATCCTTGAAATTCTTTGGCGGCGTTCTGATAGGCAGCCTGCCTTTGCTGGCGTGGATTGCATGGAGCGGAATGTCGGTCATCAACAACGTTTTCATTTTTCAGATTATCAAAAAATTTGACTCGACAAGCCTGTATTGGGTCACCCCGCATTCATTTCATTTCATATTTCATCTGATCCAGGCATCAGCGGTGGCAAGCTTTCTGATTTACAACTACAAGCGGCCAATCAACACGAGAAGTCTTCTGGTTCACTTCACGCTTCTTCTCACGATCATCGAGTCCACTCATCAGGAGGTTCATGCGAACCACCTTATCTGGTTCATTCCGCTGCTTGCCCTCCTCTTCACCCTGTTAAGGAATTCAGACGCAACAAGGCAAGAAAAATCAGCAGCGTAAGGCGAATGAAGCAGGGACAAAAATCCCGGTGCGCAGCTTCTCTGGTGTGGACAAAACTTATAGTCGCTGCTCAACCCAGGCTTTTACGGATGCCAGCGCCGTGCCGAGATTTTCCGGCTGGGTACCGCCGGCCTGCGCCATGTCGGGTCGGCCACCGCCCTTGCCGCCGACCTGCTGGGCAACCGCATTGACGAGTTCGCCGGCCTTGACCTTGCCGTTGATGTCAGCGGTGACCCCGGCAATCAGCGCGACCTTGCCATCGACCACGCTGCCAAGCACGATGGCTGCACTACCGAGTTTGCTCTTCAACTGGTCGAGCGTCTCGCGCAGCGCCTTGACATCGGCGCCTTCGAGCCGCGCAGCAAGTACCTTACTGCCCTTTATTTCGACCGCCTGGGCAGCCAAATCATCGCCCTGCGTTGCAGCGAACTTCGTCATCAGCTGTGCCTTCTCGCGCCGCTCGTTGCGCAGTTGCTCCTGTAGCGCGCGTACTTTTTGTACCATCAAGTCGCCGGATGCCGACTGGAAGCCCAGCTCGCAGGCGACCTCATCGAATTCCATGGACAGCGCCTGCACATAACTGACTGCGTTGTCGCCGGTCACCGCCTCGACACGGCGCACACCGGCCGCCACGCCACTTTCGGCAACAATCTTGAAGAAGCCGATGTCGCCGCTGCGCGCAACGTGCGTACCGCCGCAGAGTTCCTTCGATGATCCAATCGACAGCACGCGCACCTCGTCGCCGTACTTCTCGCCGAACAACATCATCGCGCCGCTCTTCTGCGCATCGGCAATGGCCATCACCTGCGCATCGGTTGCCGCATTGGTAATAACTTCGTCATTGACGAGTTTTTCGACCTGGCGGATTTCATCGTCTGTCATCGGCTGGTTGTGGGCGAAATCGAAGCGCGTCTTGTCGGGATCGACTTGTGAGCCTTTCTGCTGCACATGACCGCCAAGCACTTCGCGCAGCGCCTTGTGCATCAGATGCGTGGCCGAGTGGTTGCGCATGGTGCGGCCGCGCGCCGCGATATCGACCTTCGCCGTCAGCGCATCACCGACCGACAGTGTGCCGGTCTTCAGAACGCCATGATGACCAAACACCGCCGCCTGAATTTTTTGCGTATCTTCGACGGCGAAAATTCCCTGTGCCGATTGCAGCACGCCACAGTCACCAACCTGACCGCCAGACTCGGCATAAAACGACGTGTGATCGAGCACGACGACACCGAGGTCGCCCTCGGACAATTGTTTGACGGGTGCACCGTCCTTGTACAGCGCCAGCACTTGTCCCTTGTGTTCAAGCGCATCATAGCCGTGAAAGGTTGTCGCTGCGCCGCTGTATTCGAGGGTGGTGGCCATCTTGAACTTGCCAGCGGCACGCGCCTGTTCCTTCTGCCGCGCCATGGCCTTGTCGAAGGCGGCAGCATCGACAGTCACGCCGCGCTCGCGACAGACATCAGCGGTGAGATCGAGCGGAAAACCAAAGGTGTCATGTAGTTTGAATGCGGTCTCGCCATTGAAAATTTTGATACCGTCTTGCTCCATCGTCGCCAGGTCGGTTTCGAGAATCGCCATACCATGCTCGATGGTGGCGAAGAAGCGTTCCTCTTCGAGCTTGAGCATGTCCATCACGCGACTCTGGCCGGCCTTCAATTCCGGATATGCGGCACCCATCTCGGCGACCAGATCCGGCACCATACGATGAAAGAACGGCGCACGGGCACCGAGTTTGTAGCCGTGGCGAATCGCCCGGCGGATGATGCGGCGCAGGACAAAGCCGCGCCCCTCGTTACCTGGAATCACGCCATCGGCCAGCAGAAAGGAGCAGGCGCGGATGTGATCCGACAACACCTTCAGCGACGGCGAATTCAGGTCAGCCGTCGAGGTCTCGCGCGCCGCCGCAGCGATAAGATTCCGGAACAGATCGATCTCGTAGTTGCTGTGCACGTGTTGCAGTACTGCTGCGATGCGTTCCAGACCCATGCCGGTATCGACCGAGGGTTTGGGCAACGGATGCATGACGCCCTTCTCGTCGCGATTGAACTGCATGAAAACGTTGTTCCAGATTTCAATGTAGCGGTCGCCGTCCTCGCCGGGCGAGCCGGGTGGGCCGCCAGGAATTTCTTCGCCGTGGTCAAAGAAGATTTCACTGCATGGCCCGCACGGGCCCGTGTCGCCCATCATCCAGAAATTGTCGGAGGCATAGCGAGCACCCTTGTTGTCACCGATACGAATGCAGCGTTCGGCGGGAATGCCGATCTCTTTCGTCCAGATATCGAAAGCCTCATCGTCCTCGGCATACACGGTGATCCACAGCTTATCCTTGGGTAGCTTGAAAACACCCGTCAGCAACTCCCATGCATAGTGAATCGCATCGCGTTTGAAGTAGTCGCCAAAACTGAAATTACCGAGCATCTCGAAAAACGTATGGTGGCGTGCCGTGTAGCCGACGTTCTCCAGATCGTTGTGCTTACCGCCGGCGCGTACGCACTTCTGCGAGGTGGTGGCGCGCGTGTAGGGCCGCTTGTCGAAGCCAAGAAAGACGTCCTTGAACTGGTTCATCCCGGCGTTGGTGAACAGCAGCGTCGGGTCGTCACCCGGCACCAGCGAACTGGAGGCAACGATCTGATGCCCTTTCGAGGCGAAAAAATCGAGAAATTTCTGGCGGATTTCGGCGCTATTCATGGCGTGCTCACAAGACCTAAGACCTGAAGTGAAGCGGCGATTTTAGCATCCTGCTTGCGGTGTCGTTACGGCATCGGAGGCTTCAGGGAATATCTGCAACGAGTCCGTCGATGGTGATTATCGACGTGCGCTTTATCCAGCCTGCTGATGACTCAGAACCTGGCTGGCATTCGCCGTCGTTGCGCGGGCAAGTTCCTCCACGCTGATACCGCGCAACTCGGCCAGCGTCGCGGCGATGCGCGGCAACTCCTGCGGCGAATTGCGCGCACCGTCGAGCCATAGCGGCGGAATGTCGGGTGCATCGGTTTCGAGAACGATGGATTCGATGGGCAGCGTCGCCGCCAGTTCACGGATGCGCGTGGCGCGTGGGAAAGTCAGCGTGCCGCCGAAGCCGAGCTTGAAGCCAAGCCTGATGAATTCGTCGGCCTGCTGGCGACTGCCGTTGAAGGCGTGGGCGATGCCGGCACGCTGTGGAATGCATCGCAACTGCTTGAGCACAGCATCGATAGCGCGACGTACATGAAGAATCACCGGCAAATCGAACTCACGGGCGATGCGTAATTGTTCGATGAAGAACGCCTCCTGGCGCAGCTCATCGCGCGGTGTAACGAAACGATCCAGGCCGATTTCGCCGACGGCAACCGCCTCACCACTATCGAGAATTTCGCGCAGTGCTGCGAGGTCTTCGGGTTGCGCAGTGGGAACAAAGAGTGGATGAATGCCATAGGCCGGGTTGCAAAACGGATAGGCGCGGCAGAGGTGCGTTACGCTGGAGAAGCTGGCGCGGTCGACCGCCGGCACGATAATGCGTGTAACACCGGCAGCCTGCGCCGCAGCAGCCACTTTAGCGCGATCGATAGCAAATTCGGCAGCATCCAGGTGGCAGTGGGTGTCGGTAAACATCGAATCGCTTTCAATCAGAGTGCCGGGTTACGCTGTGCTAACCCGACCTATGCAATCTAGCCACTAATCCCTACCCAACTTCCTCAATCCACGCCATCTGGATTGCTTCAAGAATTTTTTCGCCGCAGTGGCTTTCTTTTTCGCTGAAGCCGGGAAGTTCCAGCGTCCACTGCATCAGGTCGGTGAAGCGTACGGTTTTTGGATCGATATCAGCGTGCCGTTCGGCGAGTTCGATGGCGATGTCGAGCGTGTCAGTCCACTTGAGGCGGCATAAATTTGAATTGGTCATTTCTTGTGTCCCTCGCTGACCATGTTAATGGTGTATCTGGGGATTTCCACGACCAGCGGCGTCTGGTTCACCACTGCCTGGCAGGACAGGCGCGAATTCGGCTCCAGTCCCCAGGCCTTGTCGAGCAGATCTTCCTCGTCTTCCTCGGCAGGCTCCAGCGCGGCGAAGCCCTCGCGGACGATGACATGACAGGTAGTACAGGCGCATGACTGTTCGCAGGCGTGCTCGATCATGATGTCATTTTCGAGCAGCGATTCACAGAGCGTCTTACCCGGCTGTGCCTCGATAACGGCGCCTTCCGGGCAAAGTTCAACATGTGGTAGAACAACAATTCTGGTCATGGTGTTTTTAGTATAGGAAAATTTTTTACTCTCGACTCACAACTCCGCAACCTTTCTGCCCGACAGCACGCGCTGTACACCGCGATTCATGCGTCGCGCGGCAAACTCACCGGTGGCCTGGTTGACCGCCTTCATTGCGGCATCGATGGCGCGGCGATCATCGCCGAGCATCACCGTTTGCAGCTTCGCAACACAACTGTCGATATGCGCACGCTCAAGCATCGAGAGCAGATCAGAATCCGTACCGAGCGCTGTCTGTGTCGCTTCAAGCAGGCGTTGCGCTTCGACCTGGGCTTCACGCAGCGCACGACGGAAGGCATCGTCGGAAGCGTGATTGAAACTGTCCTTGAGCATGCCGGTAATTTCATCATCGCTCAAACCGTACGAGGGCTTCACTTCGATACGTGCTTCGTGGCCACTGGTCTGCTCGCGCGCGGCAACCGAGAGCAGCCCGTCGGCATCGACCTGGAAGGTCACGCGAATACGTGCAGCGCCGGCAGTCATCGGTGGAATGCCGCGTAACTCAAAGCGCGCCAGCGAGCGGCAATCAGAGACCAGTTCGCGCTCACCCTGTACGACGTGAATCGCCATCGCTGTCTGTCCATCCTTGAACGTGGTGAACTCCTGGGCGCGTGCAATCGGCAACGTCGAATTGCGCGGAATAATCTTTTCCGAAAGACCGCCCATCATTTCGATACCCAATGATAAAGGGATCACGTCGAGCAGCAACCAATCGTCACCGGCAGCGCGATTGCCGGCCAGCAGATTGGCCTGCGTTGCCGCACCAAGGGCGACGACCTTGTCCGGGTCCAGATTGTTGAGCGGCTCCTGGCCGAAAAATTCACCGACGGCGTGCTGGATCTGTGGCATGCGCGTCGAACCACCGACCATCACCACACCCTTGATGTCACCGGTTGAAAGGCTGGCGTCGCGCAGCGCCTTGCGTGTCGGAGCAAGGGTTTTCTGTACCAGGGTTTTTGTGATGTCGCTGAAAAGTTCCGTCGTCAGTTTGACATCAACATATTCGCCACTACCCAGCCGAACTGTGATCGGTGCCTCGCCGTGTGTCGTGAGAAACTCCTTGGCCTCACGCGCACAAGTCAGCAACAGTCGCGCATCGGAATGCGAGAGTGGTGCCAGATGCGCTTCCTCGATGATCCAGCAGAACACGCGCTGATCGAAATCATCGCCGCCCAGCGCGGAATCACCGCCGGTCGACAGCACTTCAAAAATACCTT
>Ga0073899_10001105_pt1 | contig 24801 bp, 23 predicted proteins | sample KloWWTmetaKNB5Ph_FD_88975 | JGI IMG/M metagenome (GOLD analysis project Ga0073899, IMG submission 88975) | Active sludge microbial communities from Klosterneuburg, Austria, studying microevolution and ecology of nitrifiers - Klosterneuburg... | ecosystem: Engineered > WWTP > Aerobic digester >... | reverse complement strand
TGGGTCCAACGTAGAGCCTTGCCGTCGTTGTCGCATTCGCGCCCGGCGCCACTTGGAACGCCGGACCGAGTTGGCGGATCAGATAGCGCGGATCGCCCTGATCCTTGATCACCGCCGTACTGTAGGCCTGCGCTTGGCTGGCGTCGGGAATCCAGGCGGCGAAGAAGTAGTGCTGCTGCTGCGCCGCCCAGCCACCGGCAATGGTTCGGCTCAGCGGCTCTTCGGCAAAGTCTTCGAACGCAAGCTTCTCGAACTTCTCCTCCGGGCTGAACCAGGCCGCGCCGACAAAGCTGTACTGGTCGGGATTGGTGAACGAGAACTTGCGATTCACGATCGGCGACGTGCGCGTCAGCTGCGTGTAGGCGCTCGCCGACCACTCGCTCGCCGAAGCGTTGTCGACGCGTGTCGACACACCGATGCTGTAGTCGCCACGCTTCAGCGTGTAGGTCTTGGTGACGGTGACGCCGTCCTCAGACCAGGTCAGCGGGATCTCGATGCGTTCCTCGCCCTCCCCGAGGCGGTATTCGCGCCGCGCCGCGGTGTACAGGCTGCGGTGATCCGGCGCCGCAGAGGCGCTTGAGACCAATCCGGACTGGGCGACGAAGAACTGCTCGCCGGCGCCGGCGAATAGCTGCACAGTTGGCGTGGCTTCGCCCGCCTTGACCGGATAGCGGCGCAGATTCGCCTTGGTGAGGGTGCCGCCGCGAGTGTCGATGTCGAGTTCGAGGACATCGCTGACGACGTGCACGATCTCGCCACCGGCCACCGGTTCTGGCGTATTCGCGACACTGGCTGCTGCGGCTGCGCTTGCCACGATGGGAGCACCGGCGGCAGCCGGAAGGTCGCTGCTGGTGTCCGCAGCGGGAAGCTCGACGGCTCCTGTTGCAGCCGTGGGCGCCAGTGGCTGCGCGCGTTGATAGTCGTTCTGCCAGGCGTTCCACAGCAGAAAGCCGAGGGCCGCCAGCGCGATCCAGAAGAAACTGCGCGCATTGTTCATGGGGGTTTCACTGCGAAGGGAAGTTGGCTCAGGGCGCGTCGGTCGCAGCCCGAGAAAGGTCGGCGATTGTGCCGGGCGCGGGCTCGGGCTTCAACGCGGCGAGGCGATCGAACAATTTTTCGACATCGGCGCGAACCGCCGCAGCTGTCGCCGCAGCGATCTCGCCGCGTGCCACGACCACGAAATGCAGCGGCGGCAGGGAGACGCGACGCAGACGGAACGCTTCGCGCACGATGCGCTTGATGCGGTTGCGGCTGCTGGCCAGTGGTACCGCGCGTTTCGGAACGGTGATGCCCAGGCGCGCGTTTTCGCCGGCAACCACCAGACCCCGGAAAAGCTTCGAGCCGGCGCTGAGGCCGGCTCGAAAGGCTTGATCGAACTCGTGCTTGGCGAGAATGCGCGCCGCACGCGGGAAGCGCGCCGCGGACCTCTCGTCGGTCACGGTTACGGGATCAGACGAACACGACCCTTGGCGCGGCGAGCGTTCAGGATCTTGCGACCGCCCTTGGTCGCCATGCGGGCGCGAAAGCCGTGGTCGCGGGCGCGCTTGAGATTGCTGGGTTGGAACGTGCGCTTGGTCGCCATCACTGCACCATCGGGTCGATTACAAAAAGGGCGCGAATGGTATGCAGATCGCGAGGCAAGGTCAAGCCAAAGCTTGTCCACACCCGGATCGGGCCCGGCCCGGCACTGATACACTGCGCGGCCCGGCGCGTCTGACGCCTTACTGCAGGGCGCGGTCTCCATGCACTCTCTCTGGGAACGCCTGCTCGAACGTCTCGAATCCGAGTACGACGAACAGGACATCCTGACCTGGCTGAAGCCGCTGCAAGTGAGCGCGGGCGATGGCCGCCTGAGCCTGCTGGCGCCCAATGCCTTCGTACTCGACGTGGTGCGTGAGCGCTTCCTCGCGCGCATCGAGGTGGTGGCCCAGCATTTGGCCGGCGCTGAAATCGAGGTCCGGCTGACCGTCGGTTCCAGTTCGCGCGTCAGCAGCAACCAGCGCCCGAACGCGGGCGGCAATGGCAATGGCGCATCGACCTTGCCGTTCGACCCGGATTTTGAGAGCAATCTGGACGCGCACTACACGTTCGAGAACTTCGTCGAAGGCAAATCCAACGAACTGGGTCGCGCCGCTGCCTACCAGGTGGCCTTGAATCCCGGCCGGCGCGAGTCGAACCCGCTGCTGCTCTACGGCGGCACCGGGCTCGGCAAGACGCACCTGATGTACGCCGCCGGCAATCTGATGCGCAAGAACAACCCCGGCTTCCGCGTGCTTTACCAGCGCTCGGAACAGTTCGTCAGCGCCATGATCCGAGCGCTGCAGACCAAGAACATCGACGAGTTCAAGAACCGCTACCGCTCGGTCGATGCGCTGTTGATCGACGACATCCAGTTCTTCGCCGGCAAGGACCGCACCCAGGAAGAGTTCTTTCACACCTTCAACGCCCTGTTCGAATCGAACCAGCAGATCATCCTGACCTGCGACCGCTATCCGAAGGAAGTCGAGAAGCTCGAACCAAGGCTCACCTCGCGCCTGGGCTGGGGGCTGCCGGTCGCAATCGAGCCGCCCGACTTCGAGACGCGTGCGGCGATCCTGTTGCGCAAGGCCGAGCTGAAAGGACTGGTCTTGCCGGAAGAAGTGGCATTCATGGTGGCGCGGCGCATGCGTTCGCATGTGCGCGACCTGGAAGGAGCCTTGAACACCCTGGCCGCACGCGCGCATTTCACCGGACGCGCGATCAGCATCGAGTTCGCCCAGGAAGCCCTGCGCGACCTGCTGACCGTCCAGGAGCGCAGCCTCAGCATCCCGAATATCCAGAAGCTGACCGCCGACTACTACCAGCTGCGTGTCTCCGACCTGCTCGGCAAGCGCCGCACCCGGCAATTGGCGCGGGCGCGACAAACGGCGATGGCCTTGACCAAGGAACTCACCTCACACTCACTACCGGAGATCGGTGACGCCTTTGGCGGACGCGACCACACCACGGTGCTGCATGCCTGCCGCTTGATCACCGAACTGCGCGAGACCGATGGCAAAATCCGCGAGGACTGGGAAAAGCTGATCCGCGCGCTGACAGGCTGAGGACAAGCGCCCCAAAACCCTGTGGACAGGTTGCGCACGAAAGTTGTCCACAAATGATCCACCCGGCTCCGGCCAAACCACACACAAGATTTGGCGGGCCGCAGCGCAAGCAACCACAACAGGTTGTGGGTGTGTATTGCAGTTATCCCCAGCGCCTATCATCATCACCATCTTCATATAAACCAGAAGATGAAAGAGGGATTGCTCATGCGCTTCAGCATTCAGCGGGAAGCCCTGCTCAAGCCCCTGACCCAAGTGGTCGGAGTCGTCGAGCGCCGACAAACCATGCCTGTCCTCGCCAACGTCCTGGTCGAAGTCACCAATGGTTTGCTGGGCTTGACCGGATCGGATCTCGAGGTCGAACTCTCGGCACGCTGCGCGGTTGAAGACAGCGACAACGGTGCAACCACCTTGCCGGCGCGCAAATTGTTCGACATCGTGCGCGCCTTGCCCGATGGCAGTCGCATCGACCTGTCGCAGAGCGGCGAACGGGTGACGCTGAAAGCGGGGCGCAGCCGCTTCACCTTGTCGACGCTGCCGGCTGCAGAATTCCCCACAGTCGACGACATCGACGTGATCGAGCGTGTATCGCTAACCGAAGCGACGCTGAAAGAGCTGATCGATCGCACCGCATTCGCGATGGCGCATCAAGACGTGCGCTATTACCTCAACGGGATGCTGCTCGATTTGCACGAGAAAGCGTTGCGTTGCGTCGCCACCGACGGTCATCGCCTGGCGCTGTGCGAAACCACGGCGGATATGGCGGTCAAGGCCAAGCGCCAGATCATCATCCCGCGCAAGGGCGTGATGGAACTGCAGCGCCTGTTGGATGGCGAAGGCATGCTCGAGCTCGAGTTCGGCAAAAACCATTTGCGCGTCACCCGTTCGGACTTCGTGTTCACCAGCAAGCTCATCGACGGCCGTTTCCCGGACTATGAAGCAGTGATTCCGATCGGCGCCGACAAGATCGTGCAGTTGCCGCGCGACGAACTGCGTATGGCATTGCAGCGCGTGGCGATTCTCTCGAACGAGAAGTATCGCGGCGTCAAGCTGGACGTGGCACCCGGGCGGCTGACCATCGTCGCGCACAATCCGGAGCAGGAGGAGGCGACCGAGGTGCTGGAGGTACAAACCGTGGTCGACGGTCTCAGTGTCGGCTTCAACGTGAATTACCTGCAGGATGCGCTGGCCTCGTTGCGCGGCGTCAATGTGATGCTGTGCCTGCGCGACGGCAATTCCAGCTGTCTGGTGCGCGATGCCGACAATGACCGTTCGCGGCACGTGGTGATGCCGCTGCGGCTCTGAAGCGAGACCTGGCCTTGTGGTGTGCAAAGCGGCCCCGGCATGACCGGGGCCGTTGCGTATCCGACCCATGAAGATTCGACGCCTCGATCTCGAGGGCCTGCGTTGCCTGCAGCGACAGCGCTTGCTGCCAGGCACCGGCGTGCAATTCCTGTGCGGGCCCAATGGCGCCGGCAAGACCACTGTTCTGGAAGCGCTGCACCTGCTCGGTTACGGCCGCAGCTTCCGCAGCGGGCAGCGCGACGCGGTGATCGCGCGCGGCTGTAGCGAAAGCCTGGTGTTTGCCGAGCTCGGACGCGAACAGGGCGGAACCGTACGAGTCGGGTTGCGACGGGGGGCGAGCGACTGGTCAGCGCGCGTGGACGAGGCTGACGTCGCCAGTTTTGCCGAGTTGTTCCGCGCCTGTCCGGTGGTGTGTTTCGAACCGGGATCGCATGCCCTCATCGCCGGGTCTTCCGAGGTTCGCCGCGGTTATCTCGACTGGACCGTGTTCCACGTGGAACAAGACTTCCTCCCAGCTTGGCGCCGTCTGCAACGCGCACTCAAACAAAGGAACGCCGGGCTGCGCGCTGGCTGGACTGACCCTCTGCTCCAGTCTTGGGAGCAAGAGTTGGCGGAATCCAGTCTGACCGTGTCGCATGCACGTCGCTCCGTGCTGGCGGAACTGATGCCGATGGTCGCGGCCAAGGCGCGGGCGTTCCTCGCCGAACTGGGAGCACCCGCGCTGGTGCTGAATCAGGGCTTTGGTGATCGCGCGGCGACCAACACCGAGGAAATCCTGGCCGCCTACAGCGAAGGTCGTGGTCTGGATCGGGAGCGCGGGTTCACCCGTTTCGGAGCACATCGGGCCGACTGGACCCTGAGTTTCGCCGAGGCGCCGCGCCGCGAATATTTGTCGCGAGGCCAGGAGAAGTTGGCTGCACTCGTGATGGAACTGGCCCAGGTCGAACACTTCCATGCGCGCACCGGCGAGTGGCCGATCCTACTGCTCGACGACCTGTCCGCAGAACTGGATGGCGAGCACCTGACACGAGTACTCGATTGGGTATTCCGTTGCGGAATCCAGGCTTGGGTGACTGGTACCGCGGTGCCGGACGGCCTGCGTGCGCGCGCCGAGCCCTGGCATCTGTTCCACGTGGAACAGGGGGCGGTCACGCCGGCTTGATATACTCTGCCGCCATCCCTCGCACGTTGATGCCGCCCGCTCCGCGGGTTCCGGATCCGTGCCCCATTCGACGGGAATCCGAATGACCGAACAGCAGTACGACAGCAGCAGCATCAAGGTCCTCAAGGGTCTCGACGCCGTGCGCAAGCGCCCCGGCATGTACATCGGCGACACCGATGACGGCACCGGGCTGCACCACATGGTATTTGAGGTGGTCGACAACGCCATCGACGAATCCCTGGCGGGCCACTGCGACACGGTGCTGGTGACCATTCACGCTGACGGCTCGGTGTCCGTGCTCGACAACGGCCGTGGCATCCCGGTCGGCATGCACGAAGAAGGCCGCTCGACCGCGGAAGTGGTGATGACGGTGCTGCACGCCGGCGGCAAGTTCGATGACAATAGCTACAAGGTGTCCGGCGGCCTGCATGGTGTTGGCGTATCCGTCGTCAACGCGCTGTCGGCAACGCTTTGGCTGGATATCTGGCGCGAAGGCTTTCACCACCAGCAGGAATACCGTTTGGGCGAGCCCAGCTATCCGCTGAAGCGGCTGGAAGCGAGCAGCAGGCGTGGCACCCAGGTGCGCTTTCTGCCCAGCACCGAGATTTTTTCAGACGTCGAGTTCCACTACGACATTCTCGCCAAGCGCCTGCGCGAGCTGGCGTTCCTGAATTCGGGCGTGCGCATCGAACTGCGCGACGAACGTGACGAGGGCAAGCATGACGTGTTCGCCTACCAGGGCGGCATCCGCAGCTTCGTCGAGCATCTCGCCCAATTGCGCACGCCACTGCACCCGCAGGTGATCAGTTTCATCGGCAGTAGCGAAGGCACTTCGGTTGATGTCGCGCTGCAGTGGACCGATGCCTACGAAGAGCGCATGTACTGCTTCACCAACAACATTCCGCAGAAAGACGGTGGCACCCATCTTGCCGGTTTCCGTGCGGCGTTGACGCGAACGCTCGGCAATTACATCGAGTCCTCGAACCTGCTCAAACAGGCCAAGGTGGCAACGACCGGCGACGATATGCGCGAAGGCATGATCGCGGTGCTGTCGGTCAAGGTGTCGGATCCGAAGTTCAGCTCGCAAACCAAGGACAAGCTGGTTTCCTCTGAGGTCAAGAGCGCCGTCGAGTCCGTCATTGGCGCCAAGTTTTCGGAGTTTCTTCAGGAAAATCCGTCAGTTGCGAAGGCGATCTGCGAAAAGGTGGTGGACGCCGCGCGCGCCCGCGAGGCCGCGCGCAAGGCGCGCGAGCTGACCCGACGCAAGGGCGCGCTGGACATTGCCGGTCTGCCCGGCAAGCTGGCCGATTGCCAAGAGAAAGACCCGGCTCTTTCCGAACTGTTCCTGGTCGAGGGCGACTCCGCCGGTGGCTCCGCCAAGCAGGGTCGCAACCGTCGTACTCAGGCGATCTTGCCGCTCAAGGGCAAGATCCTCAATGTCGAGAAGGCGCGCTTTGACAAGATGCTCGGTTCGGCCGAAGTCGGCACCCTGATCACCGCGCTCGGCTGCGGTATCGGCAAGGACGAGTTCGACATCAACAAGCTGCGCTACCACCGCATCATCATCATGACCGACGCCGACGTCGACGGATCGCACATCCGCACCTTGTTGCTCACCTTCTTCTACCGGCAGATGCCGGAGATTATCGAGCGTGGCTACGTCTATATCGGTCTGCCGCCGCTGTTTAAGCTCAAGCAGGGCAAGCAGGAGATGTACCTCAAGGACGAGGCTGCACTCGCTGCCTACCTGATCAACAACGCCGTCGAGGACGCCGAGTTGTTCGTGGCCGTCGACGCACCTCCGATCCGCGGTGCCGTGCTGGAGAAGTTGCTGCGCGATTACCAGGCGGCCAGGGACCAGATCCAACGTCTGTCGACCCGCGTCGACGCCAACTTCCTCGGGGCCTTGCTTGATGCTCCAACCATCGACACGCAACTGCTCGGCGATGCCGATGCACTGGCTGCTTGGGCAGCAGCGGTTACCGCTCGCTTGAATACGCAGGGGCTCGGTCGGCCGCAGTACCGCGTCGTCGCCGAGCCCGCCACAGGCGAACAAGGCGCCTTGCTGCGAATCCACAAGCAGCACCACGGCCTGAGCAGCGATGCCATCGTCTCCGGCCAGTTCTTCCTGTCGATCGACTACGCACCAATCGCCGAGATCACGCGCCAGATTCATGGACTGATCGGTGCCGACGCGCGCGTGCAGCGCGGCAACCGTCAAACCGCAGTGAGCGATTTCCATGGTGTGCAACGTTGGCTGATGGACGAGGCCAAACGCGGCCGCACCATCCAGCGCTTCAAGGGTCTTGGCGAAATGAACCCGGAGCAGCTGTGGGAAACCACGGTGAACCCGGAAACCCGGCGCATGTTGCAGGTGCGTGTCGAAGACGCGGTTGCGGCCGACCTGATCTTCTCCACCCTGATGGGCGATGTCGTCGAACCACGCCGCGAGTTCATCGAGGCGAACGCGCTGCGCGTCGCCAACCTCGACGTCTGATCACCGGCGGGCAGCGCTGGAAGTCGCGGCCCAAAGCTATACTCGTTCCGAATCGGGGATCGCGGCGAAGCACACCATGAAGAAGACCCAGTTGTACCTGCTCGCCTTGATCCTGGCCGCCGTTGGTATTGCGGGCTTCTACTACAAGTGGAAAGTGCTGCGTTTCCCGGTGACGCCGCAGAGCGAGAGCGAGGTCTGGGAGGTGCAGGCGCGCGTCGAGTTCAAGGCGCGCAGTGGCCCGAATAAGGTCACCTTGCAGATTCCGCACAACCCGCCGGGCTATTCCGTCATCGACGAGAACTTCGTCGCGCGCAACTACGGCATGAACATCGAACGCAGCCGCGGCGCCCGCGAGGTGCAATGGCAGATCCGTCGCGCCAGCGGTGCGCAAGCGCTGTACTACCGTGCGACGGTCTACCGCGACGAGCACCCCGCCGCCGAAACGGTTGAACCGAAGGCGCCACAACCACGGATCCATGAAGAACCCTTCGCAACGGCGCGCGCGGCGTTGCTCGAGGCGGTGCTGGAGAAATCGGTCGACTCCGCCAGTTTCGCCGCCGAACTGGTGCGCCAACTCAACGCCGAAGAACCTGGCCAGGAGGTCGCGCTGCTGCGAAGCAAGGCAGATCACGCCGAAGACCGCGCCCTGCTCGCCATCGATCTGCTGGAGGACCGACAGATCTCGGCGCGCCTGATGCATGGCATGGAACTCAACGACGCCAGTGTGGAAACGCAACTGATCCCGTTCCTGCGCATTTGGGACACGACCGCGAAGCAATGGCGCACGATCCACGCCGCCACTGGCGCCGAAGGCCTGCCGGAAAACCTGTTCGTCTGGAGTACAGCACAGAAGCCGGTGCTGATCGTTGAGGACAACCCACGTGCCGTGGTGGCGTTCTCGCTGCAGCGAAGCCTCGCCGACGCGCTCGACACCGCGAAGGAAAACCTGCGCAGCCGCAACGAGAACTTCATTGCCTATTCACTGCTCAATTTGCCGATCGAAAGCCAGCAGACCTTCAAGATCCTGCTGCTGGTGCCGGTCGGCGCCTTCATCATGCTGATCCTGCGCAACCTGGTCGGGATCAAGACCTTCGGTACCTTCATGCCGGTGCTGGTGGCGCTTGCGTTCAACTGGACCGGGCTAGTTGCGGGATTGTGCCTGTTCGCAGTCATCATCAGCCTCGGCCTGCTCATCCGCTTCTACCTCGAGCGCCTGAAGCTGCTGCTGGTGCCGCGCCTGACCGCGGTGCTGATCATCGTGGTGTTGCTGATGGCCCTGGTCTCGGTGGTTTCGAACAAGCTCGGCATCAACGTCGGATTGAGCGTGGCGCTGTTCCCGATGATCATCCTGACCATGACCATCGAACGCGTTTCGGTAGCCTGGGAAGAGCGTGGCGCCGGCTACGCGATCAAGCAGGCACTGGGTTCGCTCGCCATCGCCGCACTGGCCTATCTGGCCATGGGTCAACCGCAGCTGCAGCACCTGATCTTCGTGTTCCCGGAATTGCTGCTGGTGCTGCTCGCGGTCACGCTGCTGCTCGGACGCTATTCCGGGTATCGCCTGAGCGAGTTGTTGCGTTTCCGCGCGCTGGCGCGGGAGCCCGATCCGATCGTGCCGCCGCCGTCCCAGGCGGCGCCCGCCGGCGGCGAATGACATGGGCTGGCTCAATCCGCTTCGGATCGCGCAGCGTCTGCACCATGTTGGACTGATCGGCATCGGCCAGCGCAACGCCGAGTTCGTGCTCTGTTACAACCAGCGCCGTTTCTATCCGCGCGTCGACGACAAGCTGATCACCAAGAAGATGGCGCTCAAGGCCGGCTTGCCGGTGCCGGACCTGTACGCGGTGGTGCGCGAAGAACACGAGATCGAGGAGGTCCACGAGAAGCTCAAGGACCGCGACGCGTTCGTGGTGAAGCCGGCCCACGGTTCCGGCGGCGACGGCATCCTCGTGATCAGCGGCAAGCGCGGCGACAAGTACCGGCGCTCGAATGGCTCGTTCATGAGCCGCGACGAGTTCAACCACCACCTGTCGAACATGCTCTCGGGACTGTTCTCGCTCGGTGGCCAGCCCGACCACATCCTGATCGAATACTGCGTGCAGTTCGATCCGATTTTCGAGCATGTCAGCTACAAGGGCGTACCCGATGTGCGCATCATCAGTTTCCTCGGTTATCCGGTGATGGCCATGATCCGCCTGCCGACGCGGCTGTCGGACGGCAAAGCCAACCTGCACCAGGGCGCGATCGGCGTCGGCATCGACATCCCGACCGGGCAGACCAAGCGCGGCGTGTGGAACTCCGAGATCATTCGCGAGCATCCGGACACCGAGCACAGCATCGTCGGCTTGCAGATTCCGCGCTGGGACGAGCTGCTGATGATCGGCGCCAAGGCCTACGAACTGTGCGAACTCGGCTACGTCGGCGTCGATGTGGTGCTCGACAAGCAACTCGGACCGTTGGTGCTCGAACTGAATGCGCGCCCCGGCCTCGCGATCCAGATCGCCAACGGCAATGGCTTGCTGCATCGCTTGCGCAAAGTGCAGGAACTGGAACGTGGCGGCCAGCTATCGCGGGATCCGGCAGAGCGGGTCGCATTCGCCAAGGCGCACTTCCCGACGATCTGATGCCCCATGCCTTTCGGCACATTCAAGCTGCCGCGCGACGCGCGACCTTGCAGCTGCGGCGGCTTTTGTAACATTCAAACAACGGCGCTTGTGACGGCGTAACGGCGCGGATACGCTCTGCGGCCTTTTTGCTGGCAGGACGCTGGCATGGTCTCGAATCTGTGGAGGGGTCAACCATGAAACGCCTTGTCTTGCCGATCGCGCTGGCGATCCTTTCCGCTGCCCTGCTGAGTGCGGTTCCCTTCGCGACCGCGCTGGCGCAGTCCGAGAGCGGCGCGCTTCCTTCGCGCAGTACCAATACCCGCGCCGCCCGCGCTGCCGAAAAAGCCAAGGCCAAGGCCAGTGAGCCCGTTGAAAATCCCTTCCCGAACGCCACGCGCAAGGATCCCTCGGCCAAGATCGCACCCAAGCTGGCAAAGAAGATCGACAAGGCGCTGAAGGCCCTGTACGACGAGAAATACGATCTCGCCGAAACCACGTTCAACGAAATCCTCGCCGATGAAAAAGCCGGGAACTACGAGAAGGCACTCGCCTATCAGGCGCTCGGCAACATCTACAACGACCGCGACGACGACACTGCCAAGACCCTCGAGTACACGCGCAAGGCGATCGACCTGGATGCCCTGCCGAACGTCACCCACTTCGGCGTCATGTTGCAGTACGCCAGCATGAGCATGGTCGAGGAGAAGTACGAAGACGCGATCGCCATGGTCGATCGCTGGCTCAAGGAAACCGGTTCCGAGAAGGACACCGCGTATTCGATCAAGGCGCAGTCGCTGTATCGCATGGAACGGCTGGACGAAGCCGCGGCCACGATCAAGAAGGCAATCACGATTTCCAGCAAGCCGACCGAAGCCTGGTACCAGTTGCTGTTGGCGAGCTACTACGAGCAGGACAAGTTCGCCGAAGCCATCGCCGAGGGTGAAGCCATACTCAAGCTGATGCCGGACAGCAAGACGCTGACACGCATGCTTGGCAACGTCTACATCCAGGCAGAGCAACCGGACAAGGCCGTGGCCCTGCTCTCGGCGGGCTATGCCAAGGGCATGATGACGACGGAGACCGAGATCAAGCAGTTGTACCAGCTCTACAACGTCGCCGACCGGCCGCTGGAAGCGATCAAGGTGATCGAGGCCGGGCTTGCCGCCGGAACCCTGCCGCGCAGTCTCGACCACTTGCGCTCGTTGGGGGACTCCTTCCGCCTCGCCGAGAAGTCGCTGGAAGCATCTGCAGCCTTCGCCCAAGCGGCCGAAGTCGCAACGGACGGCGAGATGAACTTCTTGCAGGCCTACACGCTATACGAAGTCGACAAATTCCCGGAAGCCAAGGTGGCAGTACAGAAGGCACTGCAACGCACGCCGTTCAAGAGCGAGGGCCAGGCTTGGCTGTTGCTCGGTAACTGCGAACTGGAAACCAACAACAAGGCCGCCGCGATTGCAGCCTTCCAGAAGGCGACCGGTTACGAGTCCACGCGCAAGTCGGCCGAAACCTGGTTGAAGAACGCCGCTCGAATGTGACGCAAATCGCGGGACTGGCGAACCCTCCGGGGCGAACTGGTCCGTTACGTGACTGTAACGTGCGAGGAAGATGCTGCACGGACGCTGGATCGAACCCAACTGGCCGTGGTTATAATCACGACCCCTTAGGCCGGACTTGTCCAGCCAAGAGGTCGCAAGCACGGCCTCCGCAGAACCGAGACCCCCATGTCGAGCATCGATAACGACACCGAAACAGGCTTCAGCTGGCGCCGCGTCGCCGGTCAGTCCTTTGCGCTGGCCCTGCACGCGGGCGCCTTCATGTTTCTGATCGCCCCGGTCAAGCCGCCGGATGCCATCGTCGAAGAGGACGACCAGGTGATCGACGTCACCTTTATCGAGCCGCCGCCGCCGCCGCCGCCACCACCGCCGCCGCCGCCGGAGCCGCCGAAAGAAATCAAGAAGATCATCGAGAACAAGCCGCAGCCGACACCGCCGCCGCCACCACCGGTGGACGAACGGCCGGTGTTCGATGAGCCCAACGAGATGGCCGAAGAAGCAACGCCGCCGGCGCCACCCGCGCCGCCTGCGCCGGTGCTGCCGAGCAACATCGGCGCGTCGGAAGATCCGAGCTATCGCAAGGCACGGCCGCCACGCTATCCACCGGCGGCGCTGCGTCGTCGTCTCGAAGGCGAAGTGGTGCTGGTCGTGACCGTCGGCATCGACGGCAGCGCGCTCAGGGTCGAGATTCACAAGTCGAGCCGGCACCGCGAACTCGACCAGGAAGCGATGAAAGCGGTCAAGCAATGGAAGTTCAATCCCGAGGTCCGCGACGGTCGCCCCGTCGAAGGCCGCGTCCTCGTTCCCATCAAGTTCACGCTCAACTAAGGGTAATGCCATGCAACAAGACCAGACGACCCAGCCTGCAGACGCCGCGGGCGCTGCCCCCGCCGATGCAATGACGGCTGCTGCAAGCATGCCCGATGCGACCACCGCCGCCGGGGCAGACTCGATGGCTGCCGCCACCGACATCGCTGCAAGCGGCAGTGCCTCCAATGCTGCTGCGTTCCAGCAGATGGGCTTCGACCACCTGCTCGGCCAACTCGACTGGGTCGGTTGGGTCGTGCTGGTCACGCTGGTGATCATGTCGATCGTCAGCTGGGTCTACACGGTGATGAACGCGATCCGCAACACCCAGATCACCGCGCGCATGGAAAAGATGATCCGCACCTTCTGGGAAACGCCATCCGCGGGTGATGCGGTGCGCTTCATGGAGGAGCAGCCGAAGTCCGAGCCGTTCTCCAAGATCGCGCTCGACTGCGCTTCCGCCGCCGCGCACCACCAGCGTCACGAAGGCTCGCGTCTGGTCGAAGCGCTCAATCGTTCGGAGTTCATCGACCGCGCTCTGCGCCAGGCCGTGACCCGCGAGAGCTCGAAACTGGAAAACGGCCTGACCTGGCTGGCCACCACCGGTTCGTCGGCGCCGTTCGTCGGTCTGCTCGGTACGGTGTGGGGCATCTACCACGCGCTGATCGCGATCGGCGCCTCGGGCGATGCCTCGATCGACGTCGTCGCCGGTCCGGTCGGCGAGGCGCTGATCATGACCGCGATCGGTCTGTTCGTCGCGATTCCGGCGGTGCTGGCCTACAACTTCTTCACCCGCAGCAACCGCAAGATCTACGCCCGCTTCGACGAATTCGCGCATGACCTGCACGACTTCTTCGCCACCGGTTCGCGCGTCGAAGGCGCCGCCCCGAAAGCTGTGAAGAAGTAATCACCAAGCCAACGGGAGCCGGCAATGGGAATGGCAGCAGGAGGGAACGAAGGCGGCGTGATGGCGGAAATCAACGTCACGCCACTGGTCGACGTCATGCTGGTGCTGCTGATCATTTTCATGATCACGGCACCACTGATGAACCACAAGGTGAAGGTCGATCTTCCCGAGAAGACGGTCATGGTCGACGAGAAGGAATTGGCCCCGCCAATGACACTCGCGATCAACGACGCCGGTGAGCTGTTCCTGGATGACGCACCGATCGACCAGCGCGCGCTGGAAGACCGGTTGCGCATCGAGGCGCTCAAGACGCCGCAGCCGATGGTGGAACTGCGCGCCGACCGGACCGTGCAGTACAAGGTCATCGCCGAGGCGATGGGCACGGTCAAGAACGCGGGCATCCGCAAACTCGGTTTCATCACCGAGCCGCAGAAGTAAGCGGACAGCGAGGAAGCATCATGGCTTTTGCTAGCAACAAGTCCGGTGGACCGATGGCGGAAATCAACGTCACGCCGCTCGTCGACGTGATGCTGGTGCTGTTGATCATTTTCATGATCACGGCCCCGGCGATGACCCAACGCATCCTGATCGACGTTCCGCAGAAGTCGACCCAGCCGCCACCGAAAGACCCGCCGCCGCCGATCGATCTGGGCATTCGCGCCAATGGCGACATGTTCTGGAACGGTCAACCCATCTCGGCGGAGATCCTCAAGCTGCAGCTGGAGTTCGAGTCCAAGAAGAGCACGCAGCCGGTGCTGCAAATCCAGGCGGACGAGGAAACCCAGTACCAGATCCTCGCGGACGTGATGGGCACTGCGAAAAACGTCGGTTACAAGAAGATCGGATTCGCGTCGCCGGAAGGCTGAGCGCGCGTTCGGCAAAAACCGAGAACGGCCGGGCCCAAGCCCGGCCGTTTTCATTCATGCGCCTGGCAGATCGCCAAGTATCGTCGCACCGTATGCGCCAGCCCGGCGTAAAGCGCGTCGTTGATCAGGGCGTGGCCAATCGAGACTTCCGCGATCGGAGCGGCTGCCGCCAGTAGGGCGTCCAGGTTATGCAGGTCGAGGTCGTGCCCGGCGTTCACCGACAAACCCGCAGCACGCGCATCCACGGCGGTGCGTACGCAGTCGGCCAAGGCGGCGGCGGCATCGATGGCGGTGCGCTGTTGTGCGTAGGGTCCGGTGTAGATCTCTACGCGCTGCGCGCCAAGCGCTGCAATCTGCGCCCCCCAGGTCGAGCCGGCGTCGACGAACAGGCTGACGCGCGCGCCGATCGCACGCAGGCGGGCGATCAGCGGCCGCAGGCGACCGGCATCACGGGCGACGTCGAAGCCATGATCGGAGGTGATCTGGGCTTCGCCATCCGGAACCAGCGTCACCTGAGTCGGACGCACACATTCCACGAGCTCCAGGAATCCGGGATAGCCCTGGTCATTGGGCCCGGCGAAGGGGTTGCCCTCGATGTTGAACTCGACGTCGAGCATTGCCGCGAGCGCGGTTACGTCAGCTGGGTGGATGTGTCGCAGGTCCGGGCGCGGATGCACGGTGATGCCATCGGCTCCCGCTGCCACAGCCACCCGCGCCGCCTCCAGCACGTCCGGCAAGACGCCGCCGCGAGAGTTGCGCAACACCGCGATCTTGTTCAGGTTCACACTGAGTCGAGTCATTCGCGAAGTTTGCCATAGCCTTGCGCACGGCTGGCCGGTCAACAATGCTGGCGCAACCTCGCTGGCGCTTGGCCCTGTGGTCAAATGCGCGCATGCCACGGCTCCACGCACCGCGTCAGTTGCTGAGTTGCCTTGTGATCCTGGGCACGGCCTGGAGCGGATCGGTGTGGGCGGAGGCAGCGGCCACGGCGGCGGTGGGCGCCGACGCCAGCGGGGTGCCGCTGTTGACTCACTTCAACGCCGAACACTACGACGTCATCCCGCAACATACCGGGATCGCGGCCGATTCCAGCGCGCGCGTCTTTGTCGCCAACGTCGAGGGGTTGCTGGTACATGCGGCGGGCCGCTTCGAGAAGATCCCGACGCCGCAAGAGAGTTCGCTGCGCAGCATCGCGCTGACCGCCGAGGGCGGCGTGCTGTCAGGCGGCTACGACCAGTTCGGCCTGTACTCGGAACAACCCGACGGCCGCTGGACCTACACCGACCTTGATGAGCGTTTCCGCGACGAGCCTGGCGCGCATCCGATCGGCCAGGTGTGGCTGGTGCTGGAGCTGGCGGACGGATTTTATGTGCAGGCGGAGCACCGGTTGTTTCGCATCAGCCGCGACGGCAAGGCCGAGAGTTGGGAGAACCCGGCGCCTGCGCTGACCGGATTGCGGGTCGGCGAGGAGTTGTGGGCGCGTTTCAAGGGCATCGGCTTGATGCGCTTCGACGGCAGCGCGTTCGTGCCGGTGCCCGGTGGTGGCGACTTCATCCGCTACGGAGTGCAAAGCACCGCAGCGCATCCGCAGGGCACCGTGTTTACTTCGCGTGTCCATGGGCTCTACCTCGGCGATGCCGAGCACGGCCTGAAGCATGTCGATACCTCCTACGATGCCTGGTTGCGCGAGGTGCAGGCGTACAGCATCACTGCGCTGAGCGATGGTGACTTCGCCATCGCTACGCTGTCCGGCGAGGTCGCCATTGTGGATGCCGACTTCGCGTTGAAGAAGCGCTTCCGCGTCAGCAACTACCCGATCACCGACATTGCCCAAAGCGTCGATGGCGGATTGTGGTGCGCCACCGAAGGCGATCTGGTGCGCCTGGAATGGCCATCGCCGTGGACCTTCGTTGGCGAGGAGGACGGTCTGTTCGGGGCGCTGAGTGACGCCGAGTGGTTTGACGGCTCGCGTTGGGTCGCGACCTCGCTCGGCTTGTTCCGCTCCCGGGTGGGCGACGATGGCCGCGTGCGTTTCTTGCGCGAGTCCTGGGCGGTGGACGAGGTCTGGGACCTGCAGCGCGTCGGCGGTGACTTGCTGGTCGGGGAACGCAGTTCGGTCACTCGGCTTCGGGCTGGGCAGGTGCAGAAAGTCGCCGACAGCACGGGAGTGGCCGAGCTGATCGTCTCCACCCACGCGCCGGGCCGGGTGCTGGCGCTGGAGGACACCTCGATCCTGGAGCTCGAGCGCGATCCCGACTGGCACGTTGGGGCTCGGCATGACCTCGGCGAAGTCAGCGTATCGACCCTGGTCGAGCTCGACGCCGAGCACTGGCTGGTCGGAAACTGGCGCGGCTATCCATTGCTGGCGACACGCATCGAAGAGAACGGTGAGGTTCGCCTGCAGCAGACCACGCTTGGTGCCGACGCAGGTTTCGCCACTGCTGCCGATGCCGGCAGCAGCGTATGGCTGCTCGACGGCAAGGTCTATGCCTCAATCGGTGACGACCTTTACGAACGTCGAGGCGAACGCTTCGCCGCGGTACCCGATCATCCGCTCGCCAGATTGGCCGGTGAGCGGGTCAATGAACTGGAGTTGCGCAGCGCAACTGGCCACCAATATGCGTTCACCAGTCGCAAGGTCTGGGTGGGTGCGGCGGGGCAGTGGCAGCCGCTGCGCATGGAGTCGCGGCGCACGCTTGGTCTCACCGAATTGTCGATCGCCGACGATGGACGCTTGACCGTGGTCGCCTGGGGTGGCCTGTTGACTCATGACCCAGCGCTCGGCGCGCGCGCCGAGAGTTCGCTGCACTTGCGCATGCACCGCGTCACCCTGACCGACGCCAGCCACCGGACGCAGCTTCTCGACCGGCGCGGGACGGTCAGGCTGGACCTCCCGCCGCTGGACGGATTGCGCTTCGAATACGGCATCAATGGCCACGACGCGGCGGCCGAGTACCGTACCCGTCTCGACGACGGCAACGGTGGCGACTGGAGCGAGTGGACTACGGCGGCGGAGCGCGAGTTCAACCGTCTCGCCCCAGGCAGTTACCGCCTGAGCGTGGAAGCGCGGACACGCGGTGGGGGCGCCGGCGGCGATGCGCTAGGTTTCGCCTTCCAGGTGCAGCCGCGCTGGTACCAGACGCGCGCGGCCGGGTGGGCTGCCGCAGCGCTGGCCCTCGCGCTCGGCTCACTGCTGGCCTGGGTTTGGGGACGACACCGCTCGCGCAAATTGCGTCGCCGCAATCTCGAACTGGAACGCGAGATCGCCACGCACACGCGTGAGCTGGAGGTCGCCAACCAGCGCCTGTCGCGGCTGGCGGTACAGGATGGGCTCACTGGCATCACCAACCGGCGCGGCTTCGAGCAGTTCTACGCGCGTTCGTGGAATCGGCTGGCGGAACAGCGACTGCCGCTCGCGGTGTTGATGGTCGACGTTGACTACTTCAAGCAATACAACGACCAGCACGGACACTTGCTTGGCGACGAAATGCTGCGTGGCATCGCACGGCAGTTGGAATTGCATGTGCAGGAACCCGAGGAATTGCTGGCGCGCTTCGGCGGTGAGGAGTTCGTGATCGTGCTGTGCGCGACCGACATCGAGGAAGCTGCGATGCGCGCCCACGCCATCCGCGCCCGTTGCGAAGAATTCGGGAAAGAGCGCGGCATCACCGTCAGCGTCGGCGTCGCGGCGTGCTTCCCACGTGGAGGCTTGCGCGCGGCGCAGTTGATCGAGGAAGCCGATGCCGCGCTTTATCGCGCGAAGAAACTCGGTCGCAATCGCGTCGAGCGGGGCCGCGCAATCTGAAGCGAATCAGTCGGTGACGACTTCGCGGCGCTTGGCGGTGTGCAGCAGCCACAGGTTGCGGCTGTAGATGAACAGCCCGGAAAACTGCCCGAGGGTGAACACCAGGTCGCGCTTGTGGATGGCGTACACGGTCAGCGTCAGCCCGCCGAACAATGACAGCCACCAGAAGATGGTGGGCACGACCACGCGCTTGGCCTTCTCGCTGAACCACCATTGCACGATGAAGCGCGAGGCAAAAATACCCTGGCCGAGAAAGCCGATCGCCAGCCAGAAGTTGAAATTGTGCGCCCACGAAGCGAAGAAGTCGGCCATGACCCATCCGATAGAAAGCGGACGCTGCAGTCGCGTCCGGGAAAGTCGCCCAGCTTAGCGGCTCAGCCCCTGGAAATTTCTTCGACGACGCTGCGCTTCGCGCGCCGGATCAACCAGGCCACGCCGCGCAGATCGGCAATACCGACCAGGGCACGCTGCAGGTTGTTGTACTTGGAGACGCCGGCGCTGCGCGGCCGATGATTCACCGGCACGCTCAGCGTGTGCCAGCCGCTCCGTTGCATCAGCGCCGGCAGGTAGCGGTGCATGTGGTCGAAGTAGGGCAGGTCGAGGAAGGCCTCGCGCTCGAACAACTTGATCCCGCAACCGGTGTCGGGGGTGGCGTCGCGCAGCATCCGGCTGCGAATCGCATTGGCCAGCTTCGAGGCGAGACGCTTGCTGCCGGTGTCGCGCCGCTGCACGCGCCAGCCGGCAAAGAGCTTGGTGGCGGCATCAGCGGCGGCACGGGCGTCGAGCAGTTTCGGGATGTCGGCCGGATCGTTCTGGCCATCGCCGTCGAGGGTGGCGATCCAGCCACCGCGCGCTGCCTTGACGCCATTGCGCACTGCGGTGCTTTGGCCGCTCTGCGTGACATGACGCAGCACGCGCAGTTCCGGCACTCGCGCCAGCAGTGAGGTCAGCACCGCGAGCGTGTCGTCGCGGCTGTGGTCGTCGACATAGACGATCTCGAAGGCGATGCGCCCGCGCAGCGCCGCGACGATTTCGTCAACCAGCGTCGCGACGTTGTCGCGTTCGTTGAACACCGGGACGACGACGGAGAGCTCGGGCATGGACACGCGGACGACCTGTGCAATAGCACCGCGGACGCGGCGCCAAGGCTGCAGACGCTAGCCGATGCCGCGCGTGCCCGCCACCCCGAAAGACTCAGGGTGCGCCCACGGCGCCGCCATCGCTGCCGGCGAATGCGCTCTGAAACTGTGCGCCGATGGCGTCGAACTCGCGATCACTGGCGGCGAGCAGAATCAGCGTGCCGTCCGCGACCGGCAGTTCGCGACCGCGCACGCCGGCGCGGCTGAAATCCTGGCGCGGCTCGTGCAGGCGCGGCACGTACAACGCCGTGACCGGTCCGCTCTCGCGCTGCAGCACCAAGTGCGCTACGCGATGCCGGCCGAGCGGGCAGTTCATCAGATAGTGCACGCTCCCGGGTGCATGGTGCAGCGGTGCACCAAGTGCTGCGAACAGCGTGCGCACCTCGCCTTCGGCGACGATCGCGCGTGACGAAAGCGCGACCGGCTCGTGCGCGAGATGGGCGATGGCGAGGTCAGACAGCGGTGCATTCAGGCCGATCCAGCGCCAGCCAAAGCCCGCGCCGAGGGCGACACTCAACATCAGCGCGGCCGCCACTGACCAGACCCGCCAATGCGGGCGCGCGGGTTCATGGCGGGTGGCCGTGGTCTGCGCCAACAGCAGGCGGTCGGCCAGTCCTTCCGGAACCGGTACCGCGAATGCTGCGGTCAGGGTGCGCTCGAAGCCGAGCGCACGCTGCAGAGCGTCGCTGCAACGCGTGCATTGGGCACGGTGGACGTCAGCAGCCTCGTCGAGATTGCGTGGGTCGGTGCCGATGGCTCGGCGGAACTCAAGGCAGTTCATAGACCTTGGCCTCCTCGCCGTAGCCGCCGAGCGCCGCCTTCAGTTTCTGGCGGGCGCGGAACACCTGGGTCATCACCGCGCCCGGCGAGACGCCGAGCTCGGCGGCGATTTCCTCGCAGCTGAAGCCGCCCAGCACCTGCATCAGCAGCGGCTCGCGGTACTTCGCGTCGAGCTTCGCCATGGCGCGGCGTACCAGCGCATCGTCGCCGAGCTGGTCGGGTGACTGCAGGTCGGACTCCGGCAGCTGCACTGCATCGATCGGCTCGAACGCCGGCGTCTTGCGCTCGTACAGGCGCGCGTGCTCGCGGCGCAGGATAGTGATCAGCCAAGCCTTGGCGGCGGCGGTCTCGCGCAGGTTGTCGAGCGAACGCCAGGCGCGCAGATAGGTTTCCTGGGTCAGGTCCTGCGCCAGGGCTTCGTTGCCACACAGCCAGAACGCGAAGCGATAGAGATCAGCGCTGGTCGCGCGCACCAAGGCATCGAACTGGGACTGTTTGCTCACCATGCCCCCAAGACCCGCTCAGGGGCTGGATTCTTTCACCGAACGTGGCGTCGTGCTCAGCGGATGCGTTCGAGGATGCCGTCGAGTTCGTCCAGCGAGTGGTAGGCGATGACCAGCTTGCCGCGACCGTTGCGTGCGTGCTGGATGTTGACGCGCGTGGCCAGCTTCTCGGACAGGTCCTGTTCGAGGCGGGTGATGTTCGGGTCGGCGCCGCCGGTCTTCTTCTTGCCGTCGGGCTTGCCTGCGGTCTTCGCGGCCTGTTCGTTGCGCACCCGCTCTTCCAGTTCGCGCACGCTCCAGCCGCCATCGGCCGCGGCCAGGGCGAGTGCGGTGGCGCGCGCCGGAGCGAGGGTGATCAGCGCACGCGCATGGCCCATCTCGAGGCGATGCTTTTCGAGCAAGGTGCGCACGGCCTCCGGCAGGTCGAGCAGGCGCAGCAGGTTGCTCACCGCCGCACGCGAACGGCCGACTGCTTCCGCGGCTTGCTGATGAGTTAGCGTGAATTCGTCGATCAGGCGCTTCAGCGCACCCGCTTCCTCGAGCGGATTCAGGTCTTCGCGCTGGATGTTCTCGATCAGCGCCATCGCGATCGCGGCCTGGTCCGGCACTTCGCGCACGACTGCCGGCACGTCGGCCAGGCCGGCTTGCTGCGCCGCGCGCCAGCGGCGTTCGCCGGCGATGATCTCGAAGCGGTCGCGGCCGATCGCACGCACCACGATCGGCTGGATCACGCCTTGGGCTTTGATCGACTCGGCGAGTTCGGTCAGGCGCTCCGGGTCCATGCCGGTGCGCGGCTGGTAGCGACCCGGCTGCAGCTGATTGGCAGGGAGCTGGCGCAGCTCGCCGCCCCCCGCGTTCTCGTTCGCATCGCCGCCGCTGGTGTCGATGCCGAGCAGGGCATCGAGGCCACGGCCGAGGCCGCGCAGTTTCTTGGTCGCCATGCGGACTCCGTCAGTTCGTCGTGCCGGCCGCCGCCGGCTTGGCAGTGCGCTCGTGGCGCAGCATTTCCCCGGCCAGGCCGAGATAGGCGATGGCGCCGCGCGACTCGCGGTCGTACATCGAGATCGGCAGGCCATGCGACGGCGCTTCCGCCAGGCGCACATTGCGCGGCACCACGGTGCGGAATACCTTGTCGCCGAAGTGCTTGACCAGTTGGTTCGAGACATCGTTGCCGAGGTTGTTGCGCAGGTCGAACATGGTGCGCAGGATGCCTTCGAGCTCGAGCTTCGGATTCAGCCGCGTCTTCACCGCCTTGATCGTGTTGAGCAGCGCGGTCAGGCCTTCGAGCGCGAAGTACTCGCACTGCATCGGCACCAACACGCTGTCAGCGGCGGTGAGTGCGTTCAGCGTCAGCAGGTTCAGCGAAGGCGGGCAGTCGATCAGCACGAAGTGATAGCGGTCGCGGATCGGTTCGAGGATGCTGCGCAAGCGGGTCTCGCGCGCGATCTCGTCCATCATGCGGACTTCGGCCGCGGTCAGGTCGGCGCTGCCGGGCAACAGATCGAAGCCGCCAGTCGTGGCCACCAGCGCGGCGTCGATTGGTACTTCCTCCAGCAACACCTCACAACCATTCGGTTTGGCCGTGGCCTTGTCGACGCCGCTCGCCATGGTCGCGTTGCCCTGCGGATCGAGGTCGATCAACAACACCTTGCGCCGCGCCTCGGCCAGCGCAGCGGCGAGGTTGACGCTCGTCGTGGTCTTGCCGACGCCACCCTTCTGGTTTGCGACAGCGATGATGCGGGTCATGGGCGGGACAGGGCAGGCGCGCCGCAGGGCGCAAGGCCGGGCATGATACCCGAGAGCGACCCCCTCCCGGCCTCCCCCTCGCTGTGCGAAGGGGAGGAGACAAGACCCGTCTTGCGCCATTCGAGGGCCGAAGGCGCGCCACGAACAGAGGGTTCACACCCGCCGCAATTCCACGACTACCCGTTCCCCATCCAGCCCCGGCACGCTCAGCGGATGGATGGCCACGAAAGTGAAGCCGGGGGGAGTGGTCGCCAGCTCCTCGGCATGGCCCGGGCCCTTCATGGCGAGCAGGCGGCCGCCGGGGGCGAGCCAGTCGCGGCACCAGCCGGCGAGTTCGGAGATCGGCGCGACCGCCCGCGCGGTGGCGGCCGCTAGCGGGGCGGGCGGGCGATACGCTTCGGCGCGGGCCTCGATCACTTCGGCACGATCCAGCCCGAGCGAGCGCTTCACCTCGCGCATGAAGCGGGTCTTCTTGCCGTTCGACTCGATCAGCACTACCCGCCGTTCGGGATGCAGGATCGCCAGCGGCAGCCCCGGCAGGCCGGCGCCGGCGCCCATGTCGGCGAGCTCGGGCTCGGTCCATAACGCCGCCATCGCCAGCGAATCGAGCAGATGCCGGGTCAGCATTTCCGCTGGGTCGCGCACCGCGGTCAGGTTGTAGGCCTGGTTCCACTTCAGCAGCAGTTCCAGATAGCCGAGCCAGCGGCCGACGCGCAGCTCGTCCTGCGGCAGATGCATGGCTGCCAGCGCGTCGAGCAATCTTGGTCGCAGCGCGGCGACTGGGGGCGAGAGTTCCATCGCGCCAGTATGCCGCCGCAGTGCCGACGCGTCAGCCCGGCAGCGGGCAGCCGTGCTCGTCGCAGCCGGCGCCGGACGCTTCGTCCGCGGGGCTGAGGGTCATCGGCGACTCGCTCACCAGCGCCGCCACCTGCGCGCCAATGGCTAGATCTCGCAGGCGCCCGAAGTGCTGCAGGCGCAAGCGACCGCAGCGATCGATCAGCATCGTGGTCGGCGTGCCCTGCATGCGGTAGGCCTGCATCGTCGCCGGGATCGGCGAGCCGGCGACCGCCTGATCGACGCCGACCGGAAAACCGATGCGGTATTCGTGCAGGAAGGCCTCGAGTGCAATCGGGGTCATCGCCGCATGATGCTCGAACACGCTGTGCAGGCCGATCACGGCGACGTCTTCGGGCCGAAACGTCTGCACGATCTCGAGCGCCTGCGGCAGCGCATGCGAGACACAGCCCGGGCACAGCATCTGGAACACCTCGAGCACGACCACACGGCCGCGCAGCGCATCCAGTCGCAGTAGCGGCGAGTTGAACCACTGGCTGGTCTGCCAATCTGGGGCAAGCATCGAGTTCATGACCAGGGCACCTCCGGGCGGTGAAGGGGAGATGCTGGCGCCGACGGCGTGCGCCGGCAAGCGCACGCGGCGCTGAACGGCGTTGGCCAGCCCCGGAAAAGTTCAGGATGAATTCACCCCGTTGCGCCACACTCACCGCGCACATCACGGGGATTGCCATGAAACGTCTTGCCGCCCTTGCCCTGATCGCCGTCTCCAGCTTGCTCGGTGGCTGCGTGACTTACGACGACTACGCGTATCACGACCGCGATGGTTACTACGACGAGCGCTACGACGACTCCTACCAGGGCGAGCGCTATTACTACGACCGCTACGGCAACCGCGTCTACTACAACCGGCAGTACGGTCCGGGGTACGGCTCGGCTGCCTACCGCTACCCGACGCAGAGCTACAGCTACGGACCGGACTATCTGGTCTACAGCCACTACTACTCGGTGCTGTGGCCGACCTACCGCTACTACTACGATCCGTACTGGAGCCCCGGCTTCTACTACGGCGTCACCTTCTTCCCGCGCACCTATTTCGGGCTGAATGTCGGCTGGCACAGCTGGCCGTATTACCAGGCCTACTCGCCGTATCGGTACAGTCATGCCGATCACTACTACGATTGGTGGGACTATGGCCGCGACCGCGCCGCCAGCCGCCAGCGCTACTACGGCAATCACTACCTGCCGCG
>Ga0073899_10001104_pt1 | contig 24816 bp, 19 predicted proteins | sample KloWWTmetaKNB5Ph_FD_88975 | JGI IMG/M metagenome (GOLD analysis project Ga0073899, IMG submission 88975) | Active sludge microbial communities from Klosterneuburg, Austria, studying microevolution and ecology of nitrifiers - Klosterneuburg... | ecosystem: Engineered > WWTP > Aerobic digester >... | reverse complement strand
GCCTTCTCGACCACCGGGCCACGGACGTCGTAGCACACGTTGGCGAGCTTGCTGGACTTGGAAACGGTCTTGAGCACAGGGACTCCTGGGGTACGCGGGGCCGGCGCCTGGGGCGCAGCAGGTCGGGATGCACCGCGGCCGCGGGCCTGGGCAGGCCTGTTCACGGCGGATGGGCGGTTGGGGCAGGTGGAATGGGCCAAAAAGTTAGAATTTAACCATAGCAAGGCAGTGCCCCCGCTGCCGCCACGACCGAGGATCGCCACCTTGAAACTGCAGCCCGACCGCCTCGACGGTGTCAACGCCATTGCCGCCCACGACGCACAGGGGGTCATCGTCAATGCCCGGCGCTGGACAAGCAGCGTGGTGGTGCCCGGCCAGGGCGAGGTGCGGGACTGGGACTGCGCCGGTTTCGAGGCGCTCACGCCGGCTCACTTCGAGGCGCTGCTCGCCGACACGCCGGAGATCGTGCTGGTAGGCACCGGGGCGCGGCAGCGCTTCGTGCCACCGCAGTTGCTGCGCTCGCTGATCGAGCGGCGCATCGGCGTGGAGTGCATGGACACCGTCGCGGCCTGCCGCACCTACAACGTGCTGGTGTCCGAACGCCGCCGTGTCACCGCCGTGCTGCTGCTGGGCTGACCGCTTGGTCAGCCATCCGGGCCACAGCCGCCGGCCCGACTTATAATCACAGGCTGGCGTCCGCCCGGGGCGCCCATACAAAACCTCTGCTGCATGACGCCCGCTCTGAACAAACCTCTCCCGGATATCGAAGCGAATGCCACCGGCGGTGTGAAGTTCACGCCCCAGGCCTTCCTGGGCAAGACCGTGGTGCTGTATTTCTACCCGAAGGACAACACGCCGGGTTGTACCACCGAAGCCATGCAGTTTCGCGATCACCACAAGGAATTCGCCCAGGCGGGTGCGGTGGTGTTCGGCGTGTCGCGCGACAACATGGCCTCGCACGACAAGTTCAAGCAGAACCTCGAACTGCCCTTCGAGCTGATCGCCGACACGGAAGAAAAGCTCTGCCACATGTTCGGCGTGGTCAAGAACAAGATCATGTACGGCAAGAAGGTCAAGGGCATCGAGCGCAGCACCTTCCTGATCGACCCCCAGGGTGTGCTGCGCAGCGAGTGGCGCGGCATCAAGGTGGCCGGCCACGTGGAAGAAGTGCTCAAGGCCGTGCAGGAGATGAAGCCTGCCGCCTGACCTGCCGCATGGCGCGGATGGCCTGGCCGGTATGATCGCCGGCATGCAAGCAAAGCCCTGCCCGGCAGGCACCACTGGCCCCTGTATCGGCCCCCGCCCCAGCCCCCACGGCAACGAGCCGTACAGCCCCTTGGCGCTGTACGGCTTTTTTCATTCCGGACGCACCCTGCCCCGCCGGCAGGCGCGAGCCTCTCTGGCGACCTGACCACCACCATGCCCCTGCCCAAGCCCCCAGCCAAACGCGGTACCCTGCTCGACGCGAGCGCCTTCGAGGCCACGCTGACCCCGAGCAAGCCGAAGGCGAAGTCCCGTGCTGCCGATGTGGCAGCGCCGCAGCCGAAAACCCCGCCGACCCCGTTGCCGGCGGCGTCACAGGCCCTGCAAAGCCCGCTGCAGACGCCTGCCAAGACGGCCCAAGCGGCGCCGGCCAAGCGCCGCGGCAAGGCCGCGCCGGCACCTGTGCCGGCAGCGCCGCAGGTCGAGATGGCCGCTGCGCCCGTGGTGGCCGTGCCCTTGGCGGCGGCGACCCCAGCCGCCACCGTGCCGCCGGCCCCCGCCGTGGCCAGCGCCGCATCGCCCGCCCCGGCGCGCCGGCGGCGCACACCGCGCGGCAGCGGCCCGGCCAAGCTCTTCGTGCTGGACACCAACGTGCTGATGCACGACCCGATGTCGATCTTCCGCTTCGAGGAACACGACATCTACCTGCCGATGATCACGCTCGAAGAGCTGGACGGCCACAAGAAGGGCATGACCGAGGTCGCCCGCAACGTGCGCCAGGTCAGCCGCGAGCTCGACACGCTGGCGGCCGGCCTGGAAAGCAACGGCCAGGCCGACGCCACGGGCGGGATCCCGCTGGCGAGCACCGGCCACCGCGAGGCCGGAGGCAAGCTGTACTTCCAGACCACGCTGCTCAACGTCAAGCTGCCCGACGGCCTGCCGCAGGGCAAGGCGGACAACCAGATCCTTGGCGTGGTGCAGAGCCTGCGCGCGGCCCGGACCGACCGTGAAGTCGTGCTGGTGTCCAAGGACATCAACATGCGCATCAAGGCGCGTGCCCTGGGCCTGCCGGCGGAGGACTACTTCAACGACAAGGTGCTGGAGGACGGCGACCTGCTCTACACCGGCGTGCTCGCACTGCCGGCGGACTTCTGGGAGCGCCACGGCAAGTCGATGGAGAGCTGGCAGCAGGGCGGCGCCACCTGCTACCGCGTCAGCGGCCCGCTGGTGCCCTCGCTGATGATCAACCAGTTCGTCTACCTGGAGGCCCCAGGCAGCGCGGCGCTGTACGCCAAGGTCACCGAGATCACCGGCAAGACCGCCGTGCTGCGCACCGTCAAGGACTACACCCACGCCAAGCATTCGGTCTGGGGCGTGACGGCACGCAACCGGGAGCAGAACTTCGCGCTCAACCTGCTGATGGACCCGGAGTGCGACTTCGTCACCCTCACCGGCACCGCAGGCACCGGCAAGACGCTCATGACGCTGGCCGCCGCACTGGCGCAGGTGCTCGATGAGCGGCGCTACTCGGAGATCATCGTCACCCGCGTGACCGTGCCCGTGGGCGAGGACATCGGCTTCCTGCCCGGCAATGAGGAGGAGAAGATGAGCCCCTGGATGGGCGCGCTCGACGACAACATGGAGGTGCTGGCACGCGGCGACGGCGGTGCGGGCGACTGGGGCCGCGCCGCCACCCAGGACCTGGTTCGCAGCAAGATCAAGATCAAGAGCTTGAACTTCATGCGCGGGCGCACCTTCCTGAACAAGTTCGTGCTGATCGACGAGGCGCAGAACCTCACGCCCAAGCAGATGAAGACGCTGATCACCCGCGCCGGCCCGGGCAGCAAGATCGTCTGCCTGGGCAACCTGGCGCAGATCGACACGCCCTACCTGACCGAAGGCAGCTCGGGCCTGACCTACGTGGTGGACCGCTTCAAGGGCTGGCCGCACTCGGGCCACGTCACGCTGGCGCGCGGTGAGCGCTCCAGATTGGCCGACTTCGCCTCCGACGTGCTGTGACAACCACGACACGCTGACGCACAAGGCCCGCCACTGCGGGCCTTGTTCATCCTGCCTGCACGGCTCGCAGGGTCACAGCCGCGGCACCGCAGCCAGCAGGGCGCGCGTGTAGTCCTGCTCGGGCGCGCCCAGCACGCGCTCGGTGGGCCCGGTCTCGATGATGCGCCCGCGGTTCATCACCGCGATGCGGTGCGCCACGTACTCGACCACCGCGATGTTGTGGGTGATGAACAGCAGCGCTACGCCCGTTTCGCGCTGCAGTTCGCGCAGCAGGTTGAGGATCTGCGCCTGCACCGACACGTCCAGCGCCGAGGTCGGTTCGTCGCAGACGATCAGCCGCGGCTCGACCGCCAGCGCCCGGGCGATCGCGATGCGCTGGCGCTGCCCGCCGGAGAACTCGTGCGGGTAGCGCTGCAGCACGTCCTCGCGCAGGCCGACGCGCCCGCACAGCGCCAGGATGCGATCGCGCCGCTGGCCGGGCGAAAAGTCCGGCCGCAGCGTCTCCAGCCCCTCTTCCAGGATCTCGGCCACGCGCATGCGCGGGTTCAGCGAGGCAAAGGGGTCCTGGAAGATGATTTGTACCGAGCGGCGGGCCAGGCGCAGTGCCTCGCCTTCCAGTGCGAACAGGTCCTGGCCGTCCAGCAGCACCTGGCCGCTGACCCGGGCAGCGCCGCGCAGCAGCTGCACCAGCGCCTTGCCCGTGGTGGTCTTGCCGCAGCCGGATTCGCCCACCAACGCCAGCGTTTCTCCTGCGGCCAGGTCGAAACCCACGCCCTGCACCGCCTGGAAGCTGTGCCGTTTTCGGCCCAGCCAGCCCCCACCGCTGTCAAAGTGCACGTTCAGGTTGCGCACGCTCAACAGGGGGGCGGCGCCTGCCCCTGCCGGCAGGGCAACGCCCCCGTGGGCGTTCAACGGCTCCTGCGCCGCCGCCTCGGCCCAGACCGCATCGTCTTCGAGCACGCAGCGCACCAGGTGGCTGCCGTGCTGCTGGACCGGCGGCAGCGACGACGCACAGCCCGCACGGACCTGGCCACAGCGGGGCGCGAAGCGGCAGCCCTCGAAGCGCTGCGTCAGCGCTGGTACGGTCCCGGGGATCGCCGCCAGGGCCTGGCCGCGCTTGTGCGCGTCGGGCAGCGCCGCCAGCAGCAGGCGCGCATAGGGGTGGCGAGGGCGGGCGAAGAATTCCTCGGCAGGGGCCTGCTCGACGATTTCACCCGCATACATCAGCGCCACCTGCTGCGCCATGCCCCGCACCACCGCCAGGTCGTGCGTGATCAGCAGCAGGCCCAGGCCCTGCTCGCGCTGCAGTTGCAGCAGCAGGTCGAGGATCTGCTTCTGGATCGTCACGTCCAGCGCCGTGGTGGGCTCGTCGGCGATCAGGAAATCGGGCTCGGCGGCCAGCGCCATCGCGATCATCACGCGCTGCTTCTGCCCACCGGACATGCGGAAGGGATAGTCGTCGATGCGCCGCTCGGGCTCGGGGATGCCCACGCGCCGCAGCCAGTCGATCGCCTTGGCGCGCGCCGCCGCACCGCGCAGCGGGGTGTGCGTCTCGATGGCCTCGCGCAGCTGATCACCCACGCGCATCACCGGGTTCAGGCTGGTGGCCGGCTCCTGGAAGATCATGGAGATGCGCCCGCCACGCAGGCGGCGCATCTCGCGCTCGGGCAGGTCGAGCAGGTCGGTGCCATCCAGGCGGATGTGGCCGGCGCGCACCCGGCCGTTCTCCGGCAGCAGGCGCAGCAGCGCCAGCGCCGTCATGCTCTTGCCGCAGCCGGACTCGCCCACCAGGGCGAAGGTCTCGCCCCGCTCGATCGCCAGGCGCAGGCCGTCGATGGCGCGCAGCAGGCCGGCGTCGGCCTCCAGCTCCACCGTCAGGTCGGTCACCGCGAGGGCAGAGCCTGCCAAAGGAACGGAGCCGCCGCTCATGCCGCTTCCCCCTTCACGCCAGCGCGCCGCGCGCCACCGCGGCCTGGGCCGAGCCTCGGCCGCAGGTTGCGCGCGCGGGGGTCGAAGGCATCGCGCACCCCGTCGGCAAAGAGGTTGGCCGCCAGCACCAGCGCCACCATGAAGACGAAGGCCGCCGAGAACGACCACCACACCAGCGGGTCACGGCTCATCTCATCGCGGCCCATGTTGATCATGCCGCCGAAGCTGTTCGTCGACGGGTCAACCCCCACGCCGACGTAGCTCAGCACCGCCTCGTAGAGGATGAGCGCGGAGAAGTCCAGCACGGTGTTGATCAGCACCAGGTGCACCACGTTGGGCAGGATGTGGCGGTGCATGATGCGCAGCGAGCCGACGCCAAAGGCGGTGGCCGCCTGCACGTAGTCCAGCTCGCGCAGCTTGAGCGTCTCGCCGCGCAGCAGCCGGCACAGGCCGGCCCAGCCGGTCAGGCCCAGGATGAGGCAGAGCATGAAGATCTTCAGGTCGGCGCGCTCGGCGCCGGTCTCGAACAGCTCCGGGTGCTTGTCCAGGAAGACCTGCACCATCAGCACGCAGGCGGCGATCAGCAGCACGTTGGGCACCGAGGACAGCACGGTGTAGAGGTACTGGATCAGCTCGTCCACCCAGCCGCGGTACCAACCGGCCAGGATGCCCAGTGCGATCGCGAAGGGCAGCGTGGCCACGCTGGCCATCGTGCCGATCACGAAGGCGGTGCGCACGCTCTTGAGCGCCTGGTAGAGCACGTCGTCGCCCAGGTTGTCGGTACCCAGCACGTGGTAGCCGCTGCCCAGGCCGACGGCCAACCCGGCCAGCAGGCACAGCAGCGCAGCGGTGATCCAGCCCGCACGCCAGGGCAGCTCGCAGCGGTCGGCCAGCAGGCGGCGCAGCGCCCGGGCGGTCGTCACGCCGCGCAAAGCGGCATCCTGGCGGCGCGCCAGCGGCAACGCGGCGAGCAGCAGCAGGGCGCCCGCCAGCGCCCCGGCGGCCAGGCCCAGGCCACCCCGCCAGGCCAGGTCGCCGAGCCACTGCCGCTCGGGGTCGCGCAGGTGGGCGCCACCGTACGTCAGGCGCGGGTGCACCCGCTTGACCTCACCGGCGACCTCCTCCGACACCCGCGTGAAGCCCTGGTAGGACAGCGGGCGCGAGTAGGTGGCCTCCTGCTGGCTGGCCGGACCGGCCAGCAGCACATCCAGCAGGGACTCGGTGCGCGTGGCATGGAAAACCTGCCCTGCCGCCTGGCCGGGCGCAGGCGGCAGCGCGCGCCGGAAGTGCAGGCTGTCCAGCAGCGTGACGACCATGAAGAAGGCCAGCACCACGGTGGCGGACATCGCCGCGCCATCGCGCCAGACCTTGCGCCAACTGGCGCTCAGGTGCGGTTGGCGGCGCACGTGCCAGGCGTAGGCCAGCGTGGCCGCCCAGGCGCCCCAGAGCACGGCATCGGTCCAGAGGACCACGAACTTGGGCATCATCGTGCGTTCCCTGTCAGGTTCTCAGGCCAGCCGCACCCGCGGATCGACCCAGCTGTAGGCCAGGTCGACCAGGATGTAGGACAGGATGTAGAGCAGCGAGCCGAGGAAGACCATGGTGCGCACGATGGCGAAGTCCTGCCCGCTGATGGCGTCGATCACGTAGGAGCCGAGCCCCGGAATGGCGAAGAAGCTCTCGAACACCAGCGAGCCCAGGAAGACGTAGGGCAGGTAGCCACCCGCGCTGGTCAGGATCGGGATCAGCGCGTTGCGCAGCACGTGGCGCCCCAGCACGATGGCCTCCGACAGGCCCTTGGCGCGCGCGGTGCGCACGTAGTCCTTGCCGATCTCCTCCAGCATCATGGCGCGGTACAGCCGCGCCTCGGTGCCCAGCCGCGACAGCAGCGAAAGCAGCACCGGCAGGATCAGGAACTTCGCCGCCGTCAACCCCCCCGCATAGCCCGACACCGGCACCAGCTTGAGCACCCGGGCGAAGAGGTACTGGCCGATCACGATGTAGAACAGCGCAGAGATCGACAGCATCACCACGCAAAGCACCACGCCCCAGAAGTCGATGCGTGTGCCGCGGAAGAACACCAGCACCAGCGCAAAGACGGTGCTGGCGATCAGCTGCAGCAGGAACACCGGCAGGGCCAGCTGCAGGCTCACCGCCATGCGCTTGGCCACCTCGGCGCCGATGTCACCCGCGCTTTCCGAATCGGCCCGGCCGAAGTCCAGCGCGAACAGCGAGACCGAGCGCTCCCAGAAGATGGTCTGGGTCAGCTTGTCACTGCCCTCGCGCGCCTGGTTCCAGTACATCGGCTTGTCGTAGCCACGCTCGACCTTCCACTTGGCGATCAGCTCGGGCGTCACGCGCTTGCCGCCGATGTTCAGCCGCGCCATGTCGTCGGGCGTGTTGACCTGGAAGAACAGCACGAAGGTCAGCAGGTTGACCCCCAGCAGGATGGTGAAGCCGTAGGCCAGCCGCCGCAGCAGGTAGCGCAACATCGCTCAGCCCTCCCCTCGGTGCGGCACTGCGGCCGCACGGCCGGTGGCCAGTTCGCGCTGCCGCCAGGCCCGCCAGCCCAGCCAGCCGAACAGGGCTAGCGCCGCCGCGCCCACCCCCACGGGCCAGAGCGTGGGCTCGTTCCATTCACGCTGGCGCACCGTGCGCAGCGCAGGGTCCAGCCGGTAGTACTTCAGGTGGTCCTTCACCAGGATCGGCACCCTGGCGTTGTGCAGCCAGGGCTGGAAGGCGCCCGATCCCCAGGGGATGTAGCCAAACATCCAGGGCGCATCGCGCTGCACCAGGGCCACCATCTCGTCGATGAGCTGCTGCTTGGCCGGCCCCTCGTCCAGGAACTTCAGGCGCTGGAAGTTCACATCGAAGGCCTCGACGCCGTAGTTGGAGGTGTTCTCGCCGTCGGCGCGGGTCTTGCCGTTGGGCCCGTAGAGCAGGAAAAGGAAGTTCTCCGCGTCCGGGTAGTCCGCCAGCCAGCCCGACCAGTAGATCTGGTGCTTGCCCTTGCGCACCTTGTCCTGGAACTGGTTGTTGTCGGTGGCGCGCAGTTCCAGCTGGATGCCCAGCTTGGCGAACTGTTTGACCACCCACTCGCACTCCGCCTTCAGGCTGGGGGTGAGCACCTGGTAGAAGTCGTAGTTGAGTACCAGCGGGCGGCCGCTCACGGCATCGCGCCCATCGGGGTAGCCCGCCTCGGCGAGCAGCTGCTTCGCCTCAGCCAGGCTGCGGCGCACCACCTTGCCGTCCACCACCCGGTGGGTGACCGGGTTCACACCCTGCAAGGTGCCCTGGCGCGAGCCGAACATGCCTGGCGGCAGCGGGCCCATCGCGGTGGCGCCGCTCTTCTTCGGGAACACACGGCTCCATTCCTCCCAGTCCAGCGCGATCGAGAGTGCCTGGCGCAGCTTGCGGTTGCGCGCCTGCTGCTCGGGCGTGCTGCCCTGGCCGACCACCGGATCGAGCATGTTGAAGCCGATGAACCAGTTGGTCAGGTCCGGCATCTTCGGCAGCTGGAAACCCTTGGCCGCGTGGTCGCGCCGCACCTCCTCGGAGTCCTCCGCCTCGACGAGAAAGTCCAGCCCGCGGTCGGAACGCTCGATCTCGGGCGTGTCGAGGAAGCCCTGGCGGAACTTGGACTTCATCGAAGTGCCTTCCTTCTCGACCTGGAAGACATAGCGGTCGATGAAGGGCAGGCGGCGGCCGCAGTCGTCGAGCTGGCCGGCTTCGCGGTCGCCCGGCATGCCCTCGCAGGGGTAGGTGTCGACCCGGAAGTTGGGGTTGCGCTGGAGCACGTGGCGGCGGTCCTGCTCGAACTCCACGAGCATGTACGGGCCGGTGCCCACCGGCCAGCGGTCGATCGACAGGCCGTTGCGCGCCATGCCGGGCTGGGCGTAGAAGGCCTCGGCCTCCCAGGGCATCGGCGCGGTGAAGGGCATCGCCATCCAGTACTTCCACTGCGGGTACTTGCCATGGATGCGGATGCGCAGAAGGTGCCTCTCGGGCGCGGTCACCCCCGCCAGCGGCCAGCGGCGGAAATCGAGAAAGGGCTTGTCCAGGCTGGCCGGATCGAGCCCGGCGCGCAGCTTGGCGTCCTCGCGCTTGACCAGCGCCATGTAGTCCTTCAGGCCGACGATGTACTCGGAAAAGATCCCCGAGATCGGCGTGGTCACCCGCGTGGTGGCGTGCCGCTTGAGCCCGTAGACGAAGTCCTCTGCCACCAGCTCGCGCGTGCCCTGGTGCTCGAAGGCCAGCGGCGAGCGGCGCGCGCCCAGTTCACCGGGCTGGAGCGGATGGTCGCTGTGATAGCGGTAGCGCCCCTGCTCGTCCTTCGCGAAGGCCGGGTGCGGCTGGTACAGCACGCCCGGCTTGATGCGCAGCTCGTAGACGCTCTCGGCCACCTGCTCGCCGGGCGCGTCGGCGGGCAGGCGGCGGCCGTCCTTGTCGAGGTAGACCGGCTCCACCACCGCCTCGGCCAGCTTGGGCACCAGCATGAACGGCCGCTTCAGGTAGTGGTAGCCGTAGGGCGGCTCGTAGATGCTGTAGGTGTAGGGCGTGTCCTGGTTCCAGTAGGACGCCACCGGATCCAGGTGCCGCGGCGAGCGCTCCGAAAACGCCGTGTAGGCCGTGTTGGTGGCCGGCTCGCCGCTCGGGTAGGGGCTGTTGTCACACCCGGCCAGCGCCAGCAGCCATGCCGCCAGGAACCAGCACCAGACAGCGGCCGCCGTGGAGCGGCGTGAGCCGCAACGGGGGGGGGCCATGTCAATGCCCCCAGGCGATCAGGGCGTCACGCCCCTGCACCACCAGCTCGACCTCCCGCCCGAACGGCAGCGTCACCTTGGTCGGCACATGGCCAAAGGGCAGGCCCGTCAGCACCGGCGTGCGGTTCACGCTGCGGATGCAGGCCACCATCGCCTTGAGGTCGTAGCCCCGGTCCAGCGGCGACTTGCGCCAGCCGGAGAAATCTCCCAGCACGATCGCCCGCTGTGCGTCCAGCACCCCCGCCTGCTGCAGCTGCAGCAACATGCGCTCGACGCGGTAGGGGTGCTCGTTCACGTCCTCCAGCATCAGGATGCCGCCACTCACCTTCGGCCAGTGCGGCGTGCCCAGCAGCGACAGCAATACCGTCAGGTTGCCGCCCCAGAGCGTGCCCTGCGTCTCCAGAGCGTCGAAGCCGGCTTCGGTGCGAAAGCCCACCGCCTCCAGCTCGCCGTTCATCGCTTCCACGAAGCAGGGCGCAGTGATGTCGTCCACCCCACCGTCGGCATCGGCACGGCCGAAGTCGTCGCAGGCCAGCGGGCCAGCCCAGCTGGGCGCCCCGGTGTGGGCCAGCAGGCCCATCTGCAGGGCGGTCAGGTCGCTGTGGCCCACCCAGCGGGTGCCGCGTTCCACCGCGCGGGCCAGCAGCGGCCAGTCGATGCGGTCGAGCAGACGCGTCAGGCCATAGCCGCCGCGCGTGGCGAGCGCCACCGACGGAGCGGCCTCAGCCACGCGGTGCAGCGCTGCCAGGCGGGTGTCGTCATCGCCGGCAAAGCGCTGGTGCTTGGCCAGCGCGCAGGCATCGATCTGCACCTCGAAGCCCAGCGCCTTCAGCCGCTTGGCCGCGAGCTTGAGCGGCGCCGCACGCAGCAGCACCCCGGCGGGCGTGAACAGCTGCAGGGTGTTCCGTTCAGCCGGGATGGCAGGCAGGTCAGGAGCGGCAAGGTCGGTGGCCATCGGGATCTTCGTCAGGGCGGATCGTTGGAGGGCGGGCAGCGTTGCGCATCGCCATCGCCCGGGTCGGCATCGGAATCGGACACGGCGGCAAACCCGTCGAGGCCACCCAGACCACTCAGCAGCTCCACCTCCGGCAGGGGCAGCATCTCGTCGTCGGTGGCTTCGATGGCAGCGGCCTCTGCCTCTGCTGTCTCCGCTGCCTCGGCCTGCCGCGCCGCGCGCTGCTGCGCCCGCCGCTCGGCAAAGAACTCGCGCAGCAGCTTGCCGCAGGCGTCGCCGAGCACGCCGCCCTGCACCGTGGTGTGGTGGTTCAGCCGCGCATCGGCGAACACGTTCAGCACCGAGCCGGCCGCGCCGGTCTTGGGGTCCCAGGCGCCGAAGACCACCCGCTTGAAGCGCGCGTGCAGCAGCGCCATCGCACACATCGCGCAGGGCTCCAGCGTCACGTAGAGCTCGCACTCGGGCAGGCGGTAGTTCTCCAGCAGCTGCGCGGCGTGGCGCAAGGCCACCAGCTCGGCGTGGGCGGTGGGGTCGTGCGTGGTGATCGGCCGGTTGTAGCCGGTGGCGATCACCTGGCCCTCACGCATGATCACCGCCCCCACCGGCACCTCGCCGACCAGCCAGGCGTTGTGCGCCTGGTCCAGCGCGATGCGCATCGCGTACTCGTCCGCCGGCAGCCCGGCGGGCGTGGAGGACAGGTCGGGATCGGTGGGTTCGGGAGAGGCGGCCATCGGAACGGATCAGTTTAGCCCAGCCCTGGCTATGCTCGACCCCATGCCCGGCCCTCAGCAAGACGCCCTCTTTCCCCCTGACGACGCCCCGGTTCCGGACGGCCCCGACGATGCGGCGCCTGCGCCAACGCCCCGCAGCGCCCAGGTCGAGCCGGCCCCGGTCACCGCCGAGCACCAGCGGCTGGCGCCGCGGCTGTCGCCGCGCATCCACCTTGGCACCTCGTCGTGGAGCTACCCGGGCTGGGATGGCCTGGTCTGGAACGGCGAGTACAGCGAGCGCAGCCTGTCGCGCCACGGCCTGGCCGCCTATGCCTGCCACCCCCTGCTGCGCGCGGTGGGCATCGACCGCAGCTTCTACCGCCCGCTCACGGCCAGCGAGTACGCCGCACACGCCGCGCAGGTGCCAGCGGACTTCCGCTTCGTCGTCAAGTGCCCTGCCCTGGTGACCGATGCCATGGCGCGCGACGACGACGGCCGCCGTGCCAGCGCCAACCCGCACTTCCTCGACCCCGAGATGGCCTGGGAGGCCTTCGTGCAGCCCGCGCTCGACGGGCTGGGCGGGCGCATCGGTGCGCTGGTCTTCGAGATCAGCCCGCTGCCGCCCGCCCTGAAGGCCGACATGCCGGCACTGCTGCAGCGACTGGACCGCCTGCTGCACGCCCTGCCCCCGCTGCCACCCACTGCGCCGGATGGCGTGCTGGCCGTCGAAGTGCGCGACCCGGAATGGCTCACCCCCGACTTCGCCCGCGTCCTGAAGGCCAACGGCGCCCGCTACTGCCTGGGCCTGCACCCGCGCCTGCCGCCCATCGATGCCCAGCTGCCGTTGCTGCGCGCCCTCTGGCCGGGCGCCCTGGTGGGCCGCTGGACACTGCACCGCCGGCACGGGCCACGCGGCTACGAGCGCGCCGAGCAGCTCTACCAGCCCTACCGCCGGCTGATGGACCCCGACCTGCCCACGCGCCAGGCACTCGCCCGCGTGATCCGCGCCACCGCGGCGGCCGGCTGGCCGGTGCACCTGACCGTCAGCAACAAGGCCGAGGGCAGCGCTCCGCTGTCGGTGTTCGCGCTGGCCGAGGCGGTGGCCGACGAATTGGCCGACGAATTGGCCGAGAAAGTGGCCGAGAAAGTGGCCGACCCGCCGGCAGCCGGTTGATGCGCGAACGGTTGATGCGCGAACGTCAGCCCCCCAGCTTGTCCTGCGTGCGCAGCTCGAAGTCGCTCGCTTCGTGCCGCTCATGCAACTGGCTGGCCAGATCGCCCCAGGTGCGGTTGACCTTGCGCCCGCGCTGCACCGCGGGGCGCTGGGCGATCTCGTCGGCCCAGCGGATGACGTGGGTGTACTCGTGCACCGAGAGGAATTCGCCGGCCTCGTAGATCTGGCCCTTGGCCAGCGCGCCGTACCAGGGCCACACGGCGATGTCGGCAATGGTGTATTCGTCGCCCCCCAGGTAGCGGCTCTCGGCCAGGCGGCGGTTCAACACGTCCATCTGGCGCTTGGCCTCCATGGCGAAGCGGTCGATCGCGTACTCGAACTTCGTGGGCGCGTAGGCGTAGAAGTGGCCAAAGCCGCCGCCGAGATAGGGCGCACTGCCCATCTGCCAAAACAGCCAGGACAGGCACTCGGCCTTCCCTGCCCCAACGGGCAGCAGGGCGTTGCCGAACTTCTCGGCGAGATACAGCAGGATCGAGCCGGATTCGAACACCCGCACCGGCGCAGCGGGGTCACTGCGGTCCAGCAGCGCGGGGATCTTGGAGTTGGGGTTGACGGCGACGAAGCCGCTGCCGAACTGGTCGCCCTCCTGGATGCGGATCAGCCAGGCGTCGTACTCGGCCCCCGCGTGGCCGAGTGCGAGCAGCTCCTCCAGCATCACCGTGACCTTGACGCCGTTGGGCGTGGCCAGCGAGTACAGCTGCAGCGGGTGGCGGCCCACCGGCAGCTCCTTGTCGTGCGTGGGGCCGGCGATCGGGCGGTTGATGCTGGCGAAACGCCCGCCGCTGGGCTTGTTCCAGGTCCAGACGCGCGGGGGGGTGTAGTCGGTGGATTGGCTCATGGGCGCAGTGTAGGCAGACCCGTGCCGGCCTGCACGCCTGGGTGCGGGATGTCCACGCCCGCCCTCCCCTCGCCCGACACCGGTGACCGGACACCGGTCCTCGGATCGCGGCTCAGCGCTCCGCCAGGTAGTGCCGCACCTGCACCCGCTCGCCGTCGGCGAGGAAGGCATTCACGCGCGCCTGCAGCGCCCGGTCGGCCTCGGTGGCGCGCTCGCGCTGGCGCAGGTACTCGGCCCAGCTGTGCACGATGAAGCGCTCGACGTAGCGGGTGCGTTCATCCAGGTCGCGGTACAGGCGCCAGAAGGTCGCGCCGTCGCGCTGGCGCGGCGCGCGCAGCAGCTCGGCCTCGGCCAGGAAGCCGGCCACCTCACCGGGCCGCACGCGGTAGATCAGCTCCACCGCCACCGGGCCGGCCTCGGGATCGGGCTCGTCGGCCACCAGCAGGGCCTTGAAGGGCATCTGCCGGACCTCGTCGGCCTGCCCCATGCGCAACGGGAACGGCCGCGCCAGCAGCAACCCGGCCAGCAGCAGTGCGGCGGCGATCAGCAGCGCCGCCTGCAGCCCGGCCACCCCCGCCACCGCGCCCCAGAAGGCCGACCCCAGCGCGAAGGAACCCAGCGCCGAGAGCACGTGCAGCGCCGTCGCGCGCGAGCGCACCCAGGGCGGCGCGCTGGTCTGCGTGGCGGTGTTGAAGGTGGACATCACGCTCATCCAGGCCCCTCCCGCCGCGGCCAGCGCCAGGTAAACCGGCAGCGACCAGCGCGACAGCGCCGCGATGGCCATGGCCGCGGCAAAGACCACGCAGGCGGTCGCCACCAGCCCCTCCAGCCCCAGCCGCTGGCGCAGCGGGCCGATCCCCAGCCCCACCACCACCGCGCCGCTGCCCAGGCAGCCCATCATCAGGCCGTAGCCCTCGGCGCCCGATCCCAATCGCTGGGCGCCAATGGACGGCAGCAGCGCCCACAGCGCCGAGCCGGCGCCCCCGTAGGCCGCAGTGCGCAGCAGCTGCGCAAGGATGATCTCCGAGTGCCAGGCGTAGCGCAGGCCCGCCAGCGTGCCACCCCAGAGCCGCTCCGGCGGCAACCGGCTGGGCGGGTGCGGACGCGCCGGCCAGTGGTTCATCGCCCAGGCCAGCACCAGCACGCCGGCCAGCGCCAGCAGCAGCACCGTGCCACCGGCCCAGCCGGCCGCGCGGGCCGCTATCACCCCTTCTGCGACCCCCGCTGCCACGCCCTGCGCCGCGCCCACCGCCAGCTCAGCGGCCGGCGCTGCCGCCGGCCCCGCATCAGCGAGCACCCAGGCCGACACGCCGGCGTAGATCAGCCCCGCCGCCGTCGGTCCCAGCGCCCGTGCTGCGTTGTAGGCGATGCCCACCGCCACGATGGCCTGCGGCAGCTGCTCGCGCGGCAGGATCTCCGCGATGGCCGAGTTCCAGGCCGGCGACATGACTGCGATGCAGCAGCCGGCCACGAAAGTGAGCAGCAGGATCGTCGCCGGCCCGGCCCAGCCCAGCACGAGCAGCAGCGCCAGCAGCAGCACCGCCGCACCCTGCACGGCCAACGACAGCAGGATCAGCCGCCGCCGATCGGTGGTGTCCGCCAGCACACCTGCTGGCAGCGACAGCGCGAACATCGGCAGGAAGACGGCAGTCTGCACCAGCGCCGCCAGGAAAGAGGAGCCCGCGCGGTCCACCATGATCCAGGCCGCCGCCATCACATGCATCGCGTTCGCGATGAAGTACAGGGCGCTGGCCAGCCAGATGCCGCGGAAGGCGGGGTGGCGCAGGGTGGACCAGATGGAGGTCGAGTCGGCGGTGGTTTGAGGCACGGGCGGGCGGGTCATGGGCGGCCGATTATGGGTGGGCGCTGCCGCCTGAGGCCGCATCCCTGCCCCGACTGGTACGCGGGCAGACCGACAGGCAGATCGGCGACGTGATGTGCGAGCACAACGCCCCTCGCCCGGCAATCCGGTGCACAAAAACAAAAAAGGACCGGGCATTGCTGCCAAGTCCATTTTGCTCAACGCTCTTGAGCGTTGAAAGTGTTGGTGGGCCCTGAGTGACTCGAACACTCGACCAACGGATTAAGAGTCCGCTGCTCTACCAACTGAGCTAAGAGCCCGTTTTTGAAACTCCAACCAGCATGCGCAACATGCTGATCTGCATTACCTGCCAGCTCGCGGCAAGCGATGTCGGATTTGGTGGGCCCTGAGTGACTCGAACACTCGACCAACGGATTAAGAGTCCGCTGCTCTACCAACTGAGCTAAGAGCCCGACAGCCTGCTATTGTAGCAGAATTTTTGGTGGGTTGTGCAGGACTTGAACCTGCGACCAACGGATTAAAAGTCCGCTGCTCTACCGACTGAGCTAACAACCCAAACCGCCACGACCGTTGCCATCGACGCAAATCAGTGACAACAGCCAGTCAAGCCCTACATTATGTCACGGCCAAATTGCCGTCGCAACGCCAGCAACGCTCAGGCGCTGGCCACGTTGCAGTCACGCACCATAGCCAGCGCCTGCGCAGCGGCGGCCATGCCGAAGCTGGCTGTGACCATCACGCTCGATCCGTAGCCGGCACAGTTGAGGGTGCCATCCACCGCGCAGCCCTGTTCGGGCCGATGAACGCTTTCGCGTGAGAAGACGCAGCTCAGGCCAAAGGGCACTGGCTGTCCCTTGCGCCCCGCCACCGGAGGAGGCAGCAGGCCATCACGCTGGTCACGCCGCAGTTGCTGGCGCAGTCGAGCGAGCATCGGGTCATGGGAAACCTCGGCCAGGTCGGCCACCTCGACGGCGTGGGCCCGCGACTTGCCACCCGCGGCGCCGACCACCACCACGGCCTGCCGCTCGCGCAGCGCCCAGCGCGCCATCGCCTGCTTGGCACGCCCCTGGTCGCAGGCGTCGATGAGCACATCCACCGGCGCGGGCAGCAGGGCCGGCCAGTTGTCCGCGTCGACGAAATCGTCGACCAGGCTCAGCCGACAGCCTGGGTGGATGTCGCGCACCCGGGCCGCCATGGCCTCGACCTTGGCTGCGCCGAGCGTGCTGCCCAGGGCCTGGATCTGGCGATTGATGTTGGACTCGGCGACATGGTCGAGATCGAACAGCACGAGCTCGGCCACGCCACAGCGCGCCAGCGCCTCCACGGCCCAGGATCCGACGCCGCCGATGCCGACCACGCCGACACGCGCGGCCCGCACGCGGTCGTAGGCCTCGACACCCCAGAGGCGGCGCAGGCCACCGAACCGCCGTTCGGCGTCAAACTTGGTCAGCGCCCCAGCGTCCAGCGATGTCATTTGAGCTGGGCCAGCCGTTCCTTGCCGGCCACGGCGGCATCCGAGTTGGGATAGGACTTCACCAGCTCTTCGAGCGTGCGGCGGGCCGCCTTGGCGTCCTTGAGCTCGACTTGGCAGTTCGCGAGCGCCAGCAGGGCCTCGGCGGCGCGCGGATGCTCCGGGCTGCCGGACACCAGGGCGCGGAAGGTCACCGCCGCGGCCTTCACATCGCCCTTGCCGTACTGGGCGTTGCCGAGCCAGTACTGCACATGGCCACCGTAGGCACTGGCGGGGAAGCGCTGCTGGAAGCCCTGCAGCGCATCGGCGGCGCGCGCGAACTCGCCCTTGCGCAGGGTGGTGATCGCCTCGTCGTAGGACTTCTTCTCGACGGACTCGACCACCACCTCGCGCCCGTCGAGGCTGACTTTCTGCGGCTCCAGCCGGCGCAGGCGCTCTTCCAGGGCGGCCAGCGTGTCCTTCTGCCGGCGCTGCAGTTCGGCCACGTCACGCGCAATGTCACGCGTCGCGTTGCCGGTCTGCTCTTCCTGGCCGCGCAGCTTGGCCAGATCGCCGCGCAGCTGCTCCAGCTGGTTGTTCAGGTCCAGCAGGCTGCGCTTGAGCAGGTTGAGCTGTTCGGTGTACTCGGCCTGCCGGGCGGCGTGCTGGCGCTGGCTTTCCTGCTGGTTCTGGTCGATGCTGCGCCGCAGGTCCAGGATGGCCTTGCGGGCCTCCTCGTCATCGAACAGCCCGGCGCGTGCCGGCGTCGACCACATCCCGAGCCCAGCCAGGGAGAGCGCCACGGCGAGGGCGAGCACGGGGCCCGGGCGGCACAGGCCAGCGCGGCGCGAACCGCCAGCTGCCACAGAGATGGCGTTTTTCATCAACGATCCTTCAGTTCGGCACGGCGGCTCTTTGCCCAGGCGGCCTCGCTGCTGCCGGGCGCCGCCGGGCGCTCTTCGCCATAGCTCACAGCTTCCATCTGCGCGTCCTGGGCGCCCAGCAGCTGCAGGGCACGCACGACGGCATCGGCGCGCTTCTGCCCGAGCGCCAGGTTGTACTCGCGCCCGCCGCGGTCGTCGGTGTGGCCTTCGACCAGCACGCGGCGCTGGCGGTCGGCGTTCAGATACCGGGCCGCGAAGTCGACCACGGGCCGGTACTCGTCCTTGACGACGAAGCTGTCAAAGTCGAAGTAGACCACCCGCTGGGCCACCGGTGCCGCGTCGATGCTGCCACCCGCCTTGCCCCCCGTCTTGCCACCGCCCTGAGCACCGAGTGCGCCAAGGTCGACGCTGGCGATCTGGGTTTCCGAGATGGCCGCGCCTCCCGCCCCGACACCCGAGGCCGCCGTGCCCGAGGCGCTGCCGCGCGCCGCGGCCGAGCCTGCAGCCAGCCGGTCTTCCACCGGTGCCAGGCCGTCCACCCGGGTGGACGAACAGCCGACCACCAGCAAGGCCGCCAGGCTGCCGACCACGACGGCCAAGCGGGCCGGGCGACCCAGGTTCTTGTTCAGTTCCAGGTCCAGGCCCGGGTGGCGCCACGTTGCGCCGGCCTCAGGATGGGGTCTGTGCTTCATCGTTCACTCCTGCTGCCCCGGCGCCCGCACCGCCAGGGCCTGTCTTGTCGTGCCTCAGCGCCCGAAGGGCCCCCAGACCGGCTCACGCACGTCGGCCTGCGGCGCGTTGAGCCGGGCCTTGATCGAGCCATCGAGCGTCGTGGTCATCAGCACGTCGCGCCCACCGGCACGGCTGGCGTACATGATCAGGCGGCCATTGGGGGCAAAGCACGGGCTCTCGTCATCGCTGCTGTCGGTCAGGGTCGTGACGTTGCCACTGCCGAAGTCCATCAGCGCGAGGCGGAAGGTATTGCCGTTCAGGCGCGTGACATACGCCATGGAACGGCCATCCGGGCTGAGTGCCGGGCTGATGTTGTAGCCCCCGGAGAAGGTCACCCGCTCGGCGTTGCCACCGCGCGCGGGCAGCCGGTAGATCTGCGGGCTGCCGCCCCGGTCGCTGACGAAGTAGACCCACTTGCCATCGGGCGAGAAGGTGGCCTCGGTGTCGATGGCGTTGCTGGTGGTCAGGCGCTGCAGGTTGTCGCCGGTGCGGCTGAGGCTGTAGAGCTGCGAGAGGCCGTCGCGCGTGAGCGTCACGACCAGCTGCGTGCCGTCGGGCGACCAGGCCGGCGCGCTGTTGCTGCCCTTGTAGCCGGCCACCACCTTGCGCTTGCCACTGGCGACCTCCTGCACGTAGACCATCGCCTTGCGCGCCTCGAAGGACACGTAGGCCAGCGAGCGTCCGTCCGGTGACCAGGCCGGCGAGATGATCGGCTCCGGCCCGGACACCGCCACCTGGGCGCCTTCGCCATCGGCATCCGCGATCCAGAGGGTGTAGCGGCCAGCGGTCTTCGAGACGTAGGCGATGCGGGTGGAGAACACGCCGCGGTCACCGGTGAGCTTCTGGTAGATCTCGTCGGCGATGCGGTGCGCGGCCAGCCGCAGGTCTTCCTTGGGCACCGCCACGGCCTGCGCCGCCAGCTCCGTGCCCTTGACGACGTCCCAGAGGCGGTAGCGCACGTCGAAGCGGCCATCGGCCAGGCGGGTGATCGAGCCGGCCGCCAGCGCGTCGCTGCCCTTGCCGCGCCAGTCGGTGAAGACCGGGCGCGCCGTCTCATCGAAGGCGGCGGCACCGCCATCGACCATCTTGAACAGGCCGCTGCGCTCCAGATCGGCCCGCACGATGGCCGAGATCGGCAGCGGCGCGCGCTCTTCGTCACGCAGCTTCAGCACCGCGATCGGCACCTGGGTGGCGCCAACGCCGGAGATCTCGACCCGGAACTGGGCCCGCGCTGCGGCAGGCAGCAAGAGGGTGGAACTCAGTCCGGCAGTCAGGCGAACGAGGTCACGGCGAGAAGTCATCACGGTCAGGATTCCAGGCATCGGCAGGCGCTGGGAATATAGCCCACGGACTTGACCGCCTCGTCAGCGGAAGTACGTGCAGGGTGCGTTCAGGGATGCGTGCATGGCAAACTGACCCTGTTCCGTCCTTCCAACACCCCAGGAGACACCCCGCCATGAGCGCGCCCATCAGCCGCTACCCCGTGCCCGAGATCGCCGACCTGCCCGAGGACCTGCGCAGCCGCATCCTGGAGGTGCAGGCCAAGTCCGGCTTCGTGCCCAACGTCTTCCTCGCCCTGGCGCACCGGCCGGACGAGTGCCGCGCCTTCTTCGCCTACCACGACGCGCTGATGCTGCGCCCCAGCGGCCTGAGCAAGGGCGAAAAGGAGATGATCGTGGTGGCCACCTCGGCGGCCAACCGCTGCCTGTACTGCGTGGTGGCGCACGGCGCCATCCTGCGCATCTACGAGAAGGCGCCGCTGCTGGCCGACCAGGTGGCGGTCAACCACCACAAGGCCGACCTGAGTGAGCGCCAGAAGGCGATGCTGGACTTCGCGCTGAAGGTCTGCAGCGACTCGTCCCGCCTGGTCGAGGCCGACCACGAGGCGCTGCGACAGCAGGGCTTCAGCGACGAGGACATCTGGGACATCGGCGCGATCACCGCCTTCTTCGGCCTGTCCAACCGCATGGCCAACCTGATCAGCATGCGGCCGAACGACGAGTTCTACCTGATGGGGCGGCTGCCCAAAGCGCCGAAGGCCGGCTGACGCTGCAGGCGGATCGGCCTCAACCCGCTCCGCACAGCAATTCGCGCAGCCCCGCCTCGTCCAGCACCGCCACGCCCAGCTCACGGGCACGGTCAAGCTTGCTGCCGGCCTCCTCGCCGGCAACGACGTAGTGCGTTTTCTTCGACACCGAGCCGCTGACCTTGCCGCCTGCGGCCTCGATCATCGCCTTGGCCTCCTCGCGGCCCAGCGTGGGCAGCGTGCCGGTGAGCACCAGGGTCTTCCCGGCCAGCGGCTTGGGGGACTCGTCGGCCGCGGCGCCGTCGTGTTCCTCCCAGGTCACGCCCGCCGCACGCAGCTGTTCGACCACCTCGCGGTTGTGCGGCTGGTCGAAGAAGGTGCGGATGCTGTGCGCCACGATGGGGCCGACGTCGCGCACCTGCAGCAGCTGCTCCTCGCTCGCGTCCATCAGCGCATCCAGACGGCCGAAGTGCCGCGCCAGGTCCTTGGCGGTGGCCTCGCCAACCTGGCGGATGCCCAGCGAGAAGAGGAAGCGCGCCAGCGTGGTCTGCTTGCTCTGCTCCAGCGCCGCGACCAGGTTGGCGGCGCTCTTCTCGCCCATGCGGTCCAGCGCCGTGAGCTTGGCCACGCCGAGCTTGTAGAGCTCGGGCAGCGTGCGGATGAGGCCGGCGTCCACCAGCTGGTCGACCAGCTTGTCGCCCAGGCCCTCGATGTCCATCATGCGCCGGCTGGCGAAGTGCAGCAGGGCCTGCTTGCGCTGCGCCGGGCAGTACAGCCCGCCGCTGCAACGCCAGTCGACCTCGCCCTCCTCGCGCAGGATGGCGCTGCCGCAGACCGGGCACTGGCCACCCAGGCGCTGGTAGAGGTTGAACTCCTCGCCCCGTGCGGGCGCGGCCTCGCCCTCGGGCGGCGGGACCACACCGACGACTTCGGGGATCACGTCGCCCGCGCGGCGCACGATCACCGTGTCGCCGATGCGCACGTCCTTGCGCCGCGCCTCGTCCTCGTTGTGCAGCGTGGCGTTGCTGACCGTGGTGCCGCCGACGAACACCGGCTCCAGCTTGGCCACCGGCGTGAGCTTGCCGGTGCGGCCGACCTGGATGTCGATGCCCAGCAGCCGCGTCACCTGCTCCTGCGCCGGGTACTTGTGCGCCACCGCCCAGCGGGGTTCACGGGTGACGAAGCCCAGGCGCTGCTGCAGCGCCAGGCTGTTGACCTTGTAGACCACGCCATCGATGTCGAAGGGCAGCGCGTCGCGCAGCGCCGCCACGCGCTGGTGGAAGGCCGCCAGGCCGTCGGCACCGGCCACCACCGCCCGCTCGGCGCAGACCGGCAGGCCGAAGCCGGCCAGCGCGTCCAGCACACCCGCATGCGTGCCAGGCAGCGCCCAGCCCTGCACCTCGCCCAGACCGTAGGCGAAGAAGCTCAGCCGCTTGTCGGCCAGGCCGGCCGGGTCGAGCTGGCGGATCGCCCCTGCAGCCGTGTTGCGCGGGTTGATGAAGGTCTTGCCGCCCTTCTCGCGCTGGCGTTCGTTCAGGCGCTCGAAGTCATCGCGGCGCATGTAGACCTCGCCGCGCACCTCCAGCACCGGCGCCTCGCAGCCCGCTAGCCGCAGCGGGATCTGGCGGACGGTGCGGATGTTCTGCGTCACGTCCTCACCCGTCTCGCCATCGCCGCGGGTGGCCGCCTGCACCAGCACGCCGTGCTCGTAGCGCAGGTTGATCGCCAGGCCGTCGAACTTCAGCTCCACCGCGTACTCGACCGGCGGGGCGCCTTCGCCCACCTCGCCCAGCTCCAACTCGCGCCGCACCCGGCCGTCGAAGGCCTGGGCGCCACCGGCGGTGGTGTCGGTCTCGGTGCGGATCGACAGCATCGGCACCGCATGCCGCACCGGCGTGAAGCCGTCCAGCACCGCTCCGCCGACGCGCAGGGTGGGCGAGTCGGCACTGCGCAGCCCGGGGTGCGCCGCCTCCAGCGCCTGCAGCTCCTGGAACAGGCGGTCGTACTCGGCGTCCGGCAGCGTGGGCGCGTCGAGGACGTAATACAGGTGGGCGTGGTGGTTCAGCGTCGCGCGCAGCGTGGCGGCGCGCTGCACCGCATCAGGCGGCAGGGAAACCAGGGAGTCGGCGGAAGGTACAGACATGCATCAAGTTTAGGTGGCCGCGCGCGCCCGGCGGGCCGGCGCAACGACAATGCCTGCTGTTCCGACCCGACCCGCCGATCGCGATGACGCCACCCTCCCCCGCTGCCAACCCCACCGATCTGGCTGTCACCCTGCCCTGGCTGCTGGCCGACATCGGCGGCACCAACGCCCGCTTCGGCTGGATCGACGACCCCGCCGAGGCGGCCCGCCACAGCGTGTCGCAGGTGAAGACCCTGCCCGTGGCCGACCATGCCACGCTGGGCGCGGCGGCACAGGCCTACCTCGCCGGGCTGGCCGAGCAGGCCCGCGCCGCCGGCCGCCCCTGGCAGCCGCCGCGCAAGGCCGCGCTGGCGGTGGCCACGCCGATCACCGGCGACCAGGTGAGCTTCACGAACAGCCCCTGGTCCTTTTCGCGCCAGGTGCTGCAGGCCGATCTGGGGCTGGAGGCGCTGCTGGTGCTCAACGACTTCGAGGCGCTGGCGCTGTCGCTGCCCACCCTGGGCGCCGCGCAGTTGCGCCCCCACGCCGAGTTGCCGCGTGCCGAGGGCACGCTGGCCGTGCTCGGCCCGGGCACCGGCCTGGGCGTCGGCGCCGTGACCCGCACGCCCAACGGCTGGCAGGCCCTGCCGGGCGAAGGCGGGCATGTGACGCTGGCGGCGGCCAACGACTTCGAGGCCGAGATCCTGCGCCTGGCGCGCCGCGAGTTCGAGCACGTCTCGGCCGAGCGCTTCCTCTCCGGCACCGGCCTGCCGACGATGCACCGCTGCGTGGCCGAGGCCCTCGGCCAACCCTCACCCGAGCTGTCGCCGCCGGAGATCATCGAGCGCGGGCTCGCTGGCAGCGACGCCGCCTGCAGCCGCACCCTCGACACCTTCTGCGCCATGCTCGGCGGCGTGGCCGGCAACCTGGCGCTGACGCTGGGCGCGCGCGGCGGCGTCTTCATCGGCGGGGGCATCGTGCCGCGCCTGGGCGAGCGTTTCTACGCCTCGGAATTCCGTGCGCGCTTCGAAGCCAAGGGGCGCTTCCGCGGCTACCTCGAAGGCGTGCCCACCGCGCTGATCACGGACACGCTGGCCGCCCTGCGCGGCACCGCGCTGGCGCTGCTGCAACATCGCAGCCGCTGAACCCCTCCCACCGCCCACCGACGCCACCCCATGAAGCTCCCTGCCCGCGCCGCCGGCGTGCTGCTGCACCCCACCTCGCTGCCCGGCCCACACGGGATGGGCGACCTGGGGCCCAGCGCCTACCACTTCGTCAACTGGCTGCAGGGGGCCGGCCAGAGCGTCTGGCAGTGGCTGCCGACCACGCCACCCGACGGCACCGGGTCGCCCTACCAGAGCCCCTCGGCCTTCGCCGGCAGCCCGCTGATGGTGGCGCTGGAGCCGCTGGTGGAGCGCGGCTGGCTGACCGACCTGGCGCTGCCCGAGGGCGGCTGGCCGACCGGCCGGGCCGACTTCGGCGCGGTCGGCGCATGGCGACTGGCCGCCCTGCGTTCGGCCGCCGCCGGCTTTGCCACGCGCGCCACGGCCGACGAGCACGCCGAGCTGCAGCGCTGGGCCGGCACTCAGCGGGCCTGGCTGGACGACTACGCCCTCTTCATGGCGCTGGACACGCTGCACGCCGGTGCGCCCTGGTGGCACTGGTCAGCCGCGCTGCGCTGCCGCGACGCCGCTGCGCTGGCCGCAGCGCGCGAGCAACTGGCCGAGGAGATCGCCTTCTGGACCTTCGTGCAGTGGTGCTTCGACAGCCAGCTCGCCGCCCTGAAGGCCTACGCCAACGCGCACGGCGTGGCGCTGATGGGCGACCTGCCGATCTTCGTCGCCCACCACAGCGTCGATTGCTGGGCCCGGCCCGAGCTCTTCTACCTCGACGCGCAGGACCAGCCCACCATCGTCGCCGGTGCGCCGCCCGACCCGCTCGGCCCCGAGGGCCAGCACTGGGGCAACCCGCTCTACCGCTGGGACCGCATGGCCGGGGACGGCTACGCCTGGTGGATCGCCCGCCTGCGGCGCGCGATGCAGCTGGCCGACCTGTTCCGCATCGACCACTTCCGCGGCTTCGCGGCCTACTGGGCCATCCCGGCCGAGTCGCCCACGGCGCTGGCCGGC
>Ga0073899_10001102_pt1 | contig 24830 bp, 20 predicted proteins | sample KloWWTmetaKNB5Ph_FD_88975 | JGI IMG/M metagenome (GOLD analysis project Ga0073899, IMG submission 88975) | Active sludge microbial communities from Klosterneuburg, Austria, studying microevolution and ecology of nitrifiers - Klosterneuburg... | ecosystem: Engineered > WWTP > Aerobic digester >... | reverse complement strand
GGCGGCGGCATCGTCGCCGTGGTGCCGGGCCGGTTCGCGATCGCGGCGTTCTCGCCGCGCCTGAACGAAGCCGGCAACAGCGTCCGCTCCCTGAATGCGATCCGCGACATCGCCGGCGAGCTCGGTGTGGGCGTGTTCGGAGCGAATCCAAACTGACGGGCGACGCTGCAAATCAGTGAAGACCGGGGTCCCGGAACCCCGGTCGTGGCGCTTTTAGAGGGTGGGATGACTCCATGTCACTGCTGAGGATTTCGGTGGCCGCGGTGCTGGCCCTGTCGGCGACGCTCGCGGCAGCGCAGGGCGCGACGCCCACCATCGAGGAGCGATTGCAGCAGCTCGAGGCCGAGCAGGCTGCGATGAAGCAGCAACTCACCGAGCGCGACAAGTTGATTCAGGACCTGCGTCGCGAGCTGCAGGCCCAGCAGGCGGCGGCCGCACCGCCCGCCATCGCTGCCGCGCCCGCGACGCCGGCCCCACCCGAGAATGTGGCCGCTGGCGCGGTATCGCAGACGGTTGACGCGGAGCGAGAGACCGCGGACCGGAGGTCATTCACGCCGCAAGTCGAGACCTGGGGCGTGTACGACCCGGGCAAGGGATTCCGCGTTGCGAAGACCGAGTTCGGCGAACTCGACATCAGCGCCTACGCCATGGCGCGCTACATGAACCAGAACGACGACGACGGGGAGTTCACCGATCACCTCGGCAACGTGCGTCCCGTCGACGAGCGCCAGGATATCTTCTCGCACCGGATCATGGTGTTCCTGAAGGGGTGGTTGGGCAGTGAGAAGCTCATCTACAACATCACCTTCTGGACGGTGAATACGACCGACCAGGACGCAATCTTTGCCAACCTCGGTTACCAGTTCAGCAGGAAGTTCAGCCTCTACGCGGGTCTCACCGGCAACCCGGGATCGCGCTCCCTGAGCGGTTCGCACCCGTTCTGGCTCGGCCACGACCGCGTCATGGCGGACGAGTTCTTCCGGCCGTTTTTCGGTTCGGGCATCTACGCGACCGGCGAGGCGCTGCCCGGGCTGTGGTACACCGCCACGGTCTCGAACAACAACAGCGCGCTCGGCGTGAAGGCGAACCAGCTCGATCGCGAGTTCACCTACGGCGGCACGGTTTTCTGGATGCCGACCACGCACGAGTTCGGTCCGCGCGGCGCGTACGGCGACTGGGAGTGGCACGAGGACGTGGCCACACGCTTCGGCATGTCGTACGTCGACAGCCCCGAGCAGAGCTTTCGCAACTCCGGCGGCAACCCGGACAACACCACGTTGCGGCTGGCCGACAGCGTGAACCTGTTCGAGACCGGCGCGCTCGCGCCTGGCGTGACCATCGAGAACGCGGACTATCGCGTGCTCGCGATGGACGCCGGTGTGAAATACAGGGGAGTCTTCCTGCAGGCCGAGTATTACCAGCGCTGGCTTGACCATTTCGATGCCGACGGTCTGCTACCGGTCCGCGAGATCAATGACACGGGCTTCTACGTGCAGGGATCGTTCTATCCGGTCAAGCAGAAGCTCGAGGTATATGCCGTCACCTCGCAGATCTACGGTGACGACGATGCCGGCTTCGGTGACAGCTCCGAGTACGGGATCGGCATGAACTGGTATCCGTACCCGACGCGCAACCATCGGCTGAACGTGCAGCTGCTCGACGTCAACAAGTCGCCGGTCAGCAGCGTGTTCGGCTACTACACCGGCGGCCAGGACGGGTGGACGCTGGCGTCCTCGTTCTCGGTCTTTTTCTGAGGACACTGCGTGAGACTTCAGCTTCATCGCCGACGCCTCGCATTTGTCCTTGCGGCGACGATCGGAGTTGGCGCACTGCCGCCTGCGATTGTCGTTGCGCACGCCGCCTCCTCGCCGCAGTACCTGTTCCACGATGCGCACTTCCACCTGACCAACTACGTGCAGCAGGGCACCGACATCGACCAGTACCTCGAGATCATGGGCGAGAAAATCGGCCGCTCGACGCTGTTCGGTATCCCGCTGCAGCAGACCTGGTCGTACGAGAACTCGGGCGACTTCGCCCCGACTTACTACCTGCAGTCCGACGCGCCGCTTTATTACTACTCGTTTACCGACGCGTTCATCGCCAACGCGTACCTGAAACTCGCGCCCGAGCAGCGCCGGCGCATCGATCCGATGATCACGGGCTTCAATCCCGCCGACATGTACGCGGCCGACCACGTCCGGCGCGTGCTCGAGACCTACCCCGGGGTGTTCACGGGCATCGGTGAGTTCACGATCCACAAGGAGTTCGTGTCGTCGAAGGTGGCCGGCGACACCGCGAGCCTGGCCGACCCGGCCCTCGACCGCCTGCTCGATTTCGCGGGCGAGGTGGGGCTCGTCGTCATCCTGCACAACGACATCGACATGCCGTTCGCCAAGGCGGGCGCAGAACCTGTCTTCCTGACGCAGATGAGGGACTTGCTGCGTCGCCACCCCGGCACCACGATCGTCTGGGCCCACCTCGGACTCGGCCGCGTCGTCCATCCGGTGCAGGACCAGGCGAGCGCCGGCGCAGCGGAGCGCAGCCCGAGGTTCGGGGAGATCGTCGAGTCGATATTGAGCGATCCAGCGATGAGCCACGTCTATTTCGACATCTCCTGGGACGAGGTGGCGAAATACGCCGTCGCGTCGCCTGAGGCCATCAGGAACACGGCGACGATTCTGAACAAGTACCCGGACCGCTTCCTGTTCGGGACGGACAACGTCGCCCCGGCCGACCAGGCGACGCAACTGCGCGTGTACAAGCTCTGGGATCCGATCTGGCAGCTGCTCACGCCTGAGGCCAGTCAGAAGATCCGCCTCGGCAACTACGAGCGATTGTTCGACGCGGCCCGGGTGCGGGTGCGCACCTGGGAAGCGGCTAATGTAAAGTGAGGTCGTGACCAACGCGAACGACCTCGAACCACGGAACCAGTCGCGCCCCGATCTTGGTCGCGTCACGCTGTCCGTCCTTTTCATCGGCGGGCTGATTGCCGGGTCGCTGTGGATCCTGTCGCCATTTCTCGGTGCGTTCATCTGGGCGACGATGATCGTCGTGGCGACGTGGCCGATGCTGCGCAGACTGGAGCGAACGTTCGGCGGGCATCGCGCACCGGCGGTGGTCGTGATGTCGGTGGGGCTGCTCGCGATCCTGATCGTGCCGCTCGGCGTGGCACTGCAGGCAATCCTCGACCACACGGACGAGCTCGTGGCGCTGCTCGAGCGACTGCCGGCGACAAAGTTCCCCGCCCCACCGGAATGGCTCGGCAGAGTTCCGCTCGCGGGCGAGCGCCTGCAGGCGGCCTGGACCAACCTGGCTAGAGAGGGGCTGGCCGACTTGATGGTGCAGGCGCAGCCGCATCTCCGTGCGGTGGCTACCTGGCTGGCGCAGCACGCAGGGGGCTTCGCATTGCTGCTGGTGCAGTTCGTGCTGATCGTGATTCTTTCTGCTGTGCTGTACGCGGGCGGCGAGTCCTGGGCGGGCTGGTTGCGTGGTTTCGCGCGCAAGCTTGCCGACGAGCGCGGTGACCGCATGGTCGTGCTCGCCGGACAGGCCATTCGAGGCGTCGCCCTGGGAGTGGTGGTCACGGCGCTGGTGCAGTCGGTCCTCGGCGGCATCGGGCTGGCAGTCGCCGGAGTCCCATTCGCCGCGGTACTGACGGCGATCATGTTCGCTCTCTGTATCGCCCAGCTCGGCCCGATCATGGTCCTGGGCGGGGCGACTGTCTGGGCCTACACCAGCTTCGGTTCCGGCTGGGGCACCTTTCTGCTCGTGTGGACGCTGGTGGTTGGCACGCTGGACAATTTCCTGCGCCCGGTACTGATCCGGCGGGGAGCCGACTTGCCGCTGCTGCTCATCTTCGCCGGCGTCATTGGTGGACTCGTTGCGTTCGGTGTCGTTGGCATATTCGTCGGCCCAGTCGTACTGGCGGTCGCCTACACGTTGCTCGACGACTGGGTTGCGTCTACCGCTCCTGCCAGTGCAGGTCCGCGTGATGTGGGCGCCGCGACCGGGCAATGAACAACCTGCAATTCATCACCAGGGTGAGGATGACGATGACTCAACGACCTTCCACCCGCACGCTGCCGGCGCGCGCAGGCATGTGTGTTGCGTCACTCGCGGCGCTGCTTGCGGCGATTCCGGCACACGCATCATTCCTGCAGGGCGACACGCTGGCCAAGGTGGCGAACGTGATGGCCATCGTGGTGATCATCCTGGTGCCGATCATCGGCATCGTGGTCTTCTGGCTGGTGCACATCCTGCCGGAGAAGATCGCGCACAAGCGCCACCACCCGCAGCAGGAGGCGATTCAGGTGCTGTGCCTGCTGTCGCTCGCATTCGGCGGCATGCTCTGGCCGATCGCTTGGCTGTGGGCGTACACCAAGCCGGTGCTGCACAAGCTGGCCTACGGCACTGACAAGCATGAGAGTCACGGCGCCGGGTCCATCGCGGCATCGGGTGCGACGGCACCGAACCTGAGCGATGACGTCACGCTCCTGCGCAACGACCTCGATCGACTCGTTTCGCAGGACATGGCACCCGCGGAACTTTCCGCGATTCGTGACCGACTGGCGGGGCTCGAGCGACGTCTAGCGGCGCAGGTGGACGAGGCACGCTGATGGAAATCCTCCTGCTCGGCATCTACAGCTTTTTCGTCTGGCTCATCTTCATCAAGTTCAAGTGGCTGCCGTGGAACACGGTGAGCCAGGTCACCGTCGCGATCATTCCCATCGTCGCGCTGACGGCGCTGATCCTGACCTTGAACGTCGTCGCGCCGTCGTCGGCCGACGTACGAGTGTTCAAATACACGGTACCCATCGTCTCCCAGGTGCGCGGTCGAGTGATCGAGGTGCCCGTGGAAGAGGGCAACCGGCTGGTGAAGAAGGACGACGTGCTGTTTCGGGTCGACCCGACGCCCTACCAGCTGACCGTGAACAGCCTGATGGCCCAGCTCGTCGGGGCGAAGGGTGGCAGCGAACAGTTGCGCGAGCAGTTGCGATCGGCGCAAGGAACCACGGCCGCGATTCGCTCGCGGATCAAGCTCACGCAGACCCGCGTCCAGCAGAACCGGGAACTGGCGGCCACTGGCGCTGGCAACCGCTTTGACCTTGAACAGGCTGAGACCGATCTCCGCGATCTGGATGCGCAACTCAGCACGGCCATGGCCAATGAGGCGCAGGTTCGGGCCCAGTTGTCCGCGACCGTGGGCGGCGACATCGCCGCGGTTGCGAAGATCAAGGCTGACCTCGCCAACGCCGAGTGGGAGCTCGAACAGACGACGGTCCGTTCACCCTGCGACTGCTACGTCATCAACCTGGCGTTGCGGCCGGGCGCGTTCGTCGCCGGCATGCCGTTCAATCCCGTGATGACACTGGTCGAGGCTGACGGCCAGGTCGTTGCTCTCTTTAACCAGAATGAGCTGCACCAGGTGGCTCCTGGCAACTACGCGGAATTCTCGCTGAAGACGAATCCAGGCCGCATCGTGCGGGCCAAGGTCGATTCGGTCATCTGGGCGCAGGGCATGGGCCAGATGCAGCAGAGCGGCACGATACCTATGACGGGAGTGCTGGCGGCGCCGCCCAACCGGTTCGCGGTCAAGTTCGACATCGAGGACGCCGACAAGGGACTGCTCATCGCGGCGGGTGCGGCAGGCCACGCGGCGATCTACACGGAACACGGCAAGGCGATCCACATCATACGCATGGTCATCCTGCGCGTCGGCGCGTACACGGATTACCTGGTCCTCAAGTTGCATTGATGCCATGAGCACACGCAACACAGCGTTGGCGCTGGCGGTGCTCGCCGTGCTGTCGGCTTGTGCGCTGGAGCCGGCGCCGAAGCCGACGGATTACGGTGCCGAGGCACTCGGCGGTGTGCAGCCTCCGGGGCAGTGGGCGGCCGAAGGGGCAGCCGCTGGACCGGTCGCCGGCTCGTGGATCGCGACCTTCGGTGATCCGCGGCTCGACGCGCTGGTCACCGAGGCGATGGCGAACAACCTCGATCTCAGGGTTGCTGCGGCGCGCGTGCAGGTTGCCTCCGAATACGTGACGCTCGCCGATTCGACGCTCTGGCCCCAGGTCAACCTGCTGGCCCGCGGTGGCGGCGAGATGGGCGGTGACTCGAGCGGGCTCAACGGCGTAGGCCTGTACGCAAACTGGGAGCTCGATCTGTGGGGCCGCGTGCGCTCTGCCCGTGCGGCCACCGAGGCAACTTACGGCTCGGCCGTCGCGGACGCTGAATACGCACGGCAGTCGATCGCGGCGCTCGTGACCAAGGCCTATTTCCTCGCTGTGGAAGCAGCGCTGCAATTGCGGCTGGCAGAAGATACCGTCGCGACGTCGAGCCAACTGGTCACGCTCGCCGAACAGCGTCAGCGCATCGGCAAGGGCGATGGCTACGACTCGGCAATTGCGCGTGGCAATCTCGAGACCTTGCGTGACACGGTCGAGAAGTTGACGCTGTCACGCGGGCAGGCACTGCGCGCGCTTGAAGTGCTGGTGGGACGCTATCCCGCGGCAGACGTGGAAATTGCAACTCAGCTGGTGCAACCGCCGGGACCAGTGCCTGCTGGCCTGCCGTCGGAACTGCTGGAACGGCGTCCGGACGTCGTTGCAGCCGACAGGCGTGTCGCCGCTGCGTTCTACGGCGTCCAGGAAGCCAAGGCGGCTCGGCTGCCAAGCATCTCGCTGACGGCATCGGTCAGTGATATCTCGAGCGACCTGTTCGTACTCAAGAATCGCGACAACCCGATGTGGAGCGCCGGAGCGAGTCTGCTGCAGCCGGTATTCAATGCGGGAGCCCTGCAGACACAGGTGCGCATCCGCACGGCGGAACAGAAGCAGTCGCTTGCCGAATACGGGCAGATCGGAGCCCGCGCATTCGCCGAAGTCGAGGATGCTTTGTCGGCCGAGTTTGCCGTGGGTCGGCGTGAAGCCGTCCTGGTGCGCGCCTTCGCCGAGAACCAGGCCGCGTTGGAGTTTACGCAACAGCGCGTCAAGGTCGGCTCCGGCGATATGCGCGCGGTGTCGCAGCAACAGCTTGCGGTATTCGGGACCCGGTCGGCGCTGTTGCGCGTGCAAGCCGAGCGGCTCGTCCAGCGCGTGAACCTTTACCTGGCGCTCGGCGGCGGTTTTGAATCGAAGGCGACCACGACACCGGTCGCACAGGCGAGGGACTAGGTCATTCACTGCCGATCGATCATTGCGGGCGTCGCGACGCTCGTAACACTAGGCGGTTTCGCGGTCAGGTTGCAGGCCGCGAACCTGCCGAACGTTCGCGTGCTTGCCACGGGCGGCACGATCGCGGGTGCGCAGGCGAGCGCGACGGACTACGGCTACAGGTCGGGCGCTTACGACGTGGTGTCGCTGATCAACGCCGTGCCGAACCTTGGCAAGCTGGCCGTGATCACCGGAGAGCAGGTGGCCAGCATCGGCAGCCAGGACATGAACGACGTGGTCTGGCTGAAGCTCGCGAAGCGCGTCAATGCGGTGCTCGCGGAGTTCGACATTGACGGCGTCCTGATCACGCATGGCACGGACACGCTCGAGGAGACGAGCTATTTCCTGTCGCTGGTCACGAAGAGCGATAAGCCGGTGGTGATGGTGGGTTCGATGCGGCCCGCCACGGCCATCAGCGCCGATGGTCCAGGCAACATCTACAACGGCGTGGCCGTGGTCGCCGACCCGCGCGCAAAGGGCAAGGGCACGCTGGTCGTGCTCAATGACACGATTCACTATGCGCGCAACGTGATGAAGACTGACACGACCAGCGTGCAGACCTTCCAGAGCCTGAACCGTGGGCCGGCCGGCGTGGTGCACACAGGTAAGATCGCCTGGTTCGAGCCGATGGACAAGAAGCAGGGCAAGGCCAGCGAGTTCTCACTGGATACGCTCGAAAAACTGCCGCGCGTGGACATCATCTATGCGCATGCCAACATGAGCGCCGACCTGATCGATGCCGCGATCAAGAACGGCGCGAAGGGCCTCGTGATCGCGGGCGTGGGCGACGGCAACATGACCACGCCGGCGCTCGACGTTCTCACCCAGGTCGCGAAGAACGGCGTGGTGGTGGTCCGCAGCACGCGTCTCGCTGCGGGACTCGTGCTCCGCAACAACGAAGTGAACGACGACGAGAAGGGTTTCGTCGCGTCGGGCGAACTCAACCCGGCCAAGTCGCGCGTGCTGTTGCAGCTGGCGCTGACGAAAACGACTGACCCGGTCCTGATCCAGAAGATGTTCTACGAGTATTGATGGCTTGGCGGGGTATCGCCATGGCGGATTTGAAGTGATTAAACCTGTAAGGAGTGATCTATGAAGTGGTCTATTTCGGTCTTCGTCGCCCTCGTGCTGGCGACGACCGGTGGGGCGGCTGTACAGGCCGCCGACCGGGAAGGAATGTGGGAAACGAGCGTCGGCATCGTGTTCCAGAATTCGACAGAAGCGGACTTCAAGGGCGGCAGCCAGGCGGAGTTCGACAGTGACACGAGCTTCAAGCTCGGCTTCGACTACCACTACACCGAGCACCTGCAGATCGGGCTCAGCTTCGGGCTGGGCACGACCGATTACGAAGCCAGCCTCGCCACTGACATTAACGGCGACGGCAACGCGGACGGCTTCACCAACGTCAGGGGCGACCTCGAGTTCTCGACTTTCCTCGTGAACGGCACCTACAACTTCATGTCCGGCCCGTTCAGTCCATTCGTTACGGGCGGGCTTGGCTGGAGTTGGGTCGATACGAACATTGCAACCGAGCCGCCGCAGGTCGGGTGCTGGTGGGATCCGTGGTACGGCTACATCTGCACGTCGTTCCAGGACACCAAGACGCTGGACGGACTTGCGTATCAGCTCGGCGTAGGCGCGCGTTACGATTTCAGCGACACACTGGCCGTGCACGGCAGCTACCGCATCAACTGGATCGACTTCGACCAGGCGGAAGGCACACCCGACTTCGATGGTTTCGAGCTGAGGGTGGGCTGGAAGTTCTGACGTGAGCGCTATCTGGCAGGCGCGTATCTGTCTCGATAGCAGACAGGTGGGACTTGTCACGAAAGCAAAGCCCATGCACACGCGAAGATGCTAGTTTGTTTTCTTTGAAGGTGCCTGTCGACGTCGTGGCGGTCGGCAGGTTGCAAACGATCTGACCGACCGGCCGCCGTCCACGGTGCCCGAGCGAAACCGCATACAGGGGTTACCATGAAGTTCCCGACGAACAAAGAACACGACGTTATTCCCGCCAGCACCGAGCTGGAGGCTTCCCCCCCGCCTGCGGGGCTCGACCGCCGCGCGTTCATGATGCGCACCGCCCTGATGGGAGCCATGGCAGTCATTACCGGCCGGGCGATCACGCCGGAGGCCAGGGCCGCAGCGGCGTCCGCGCCGGCGCCGGCTCCGGCCGGCACCAGGCTCTCGCCGACCCTCAACGTAGTGCAGAGGGCCAAGGGACCGGTCATCACGACCCTCGACGAGTTCTATAAGGTGGGTCCTGGTCCGTCCAGTTCACACACGATCGGGCCGATGCGCATCACCTATGATTTCTATCAGCGCTGCACGAAGTTGCCCGCGGACCAGCTGGCAAAGGCGACCGCGCTGAAGGTGCACCTGTTCGGCAGCCTGAGCGCAACGGGCAAGGGCCACGGTACGGAGCGTGCGTCGCTCGCGGGTATCGTCGGCAAGGAACCAGCCACCGTCGAGCCGGCGTTCCTGGACAGTCTGGCCGCAAACCCGGAGCAGCAGTTCCCGGTCAAGCTCGGCGATAAGACCATCAATGTCACACTGAATGACATCATCTATGACGCCCCGAAGGGCGATTTCCCGCACCCGAACACGATGACCTGCAAGTTGCATTCCGGCGACACAGTGCTGCTGGAGCAGGAGTATTACTCGGTCGGCGGTGGCTTCATCGAGTGGAAGGGCTACACCCCGCCGCAGAAAGGCGCGCCGAAGTATCCGTATGCCACGATGCAGGAACTGCAGGCGCACTGCGAGAAGAACGGGCTTTCCGTGGCGCAGCTTGTGCTTGCGAACGAAGTGGCAGTGTCGGGCAGGAGCGAGGCCGAAATCTTCGCTTTCATCGACAAGATCCACAATGCGATGGTCAATATCGTCAAGGCGGGCCTTGAAGCCCCGGTCGCGACGCTGCCTGGACCGATCAAGCTGAGAACCAAGGCGGGCGTGGTCTATGAGCGTGCGATGCAAGGGCAGTTCGAGCGTGAGCGGGGCGTGGGAGTGATCGCCGCCTATGCGCTCGCAGGATCCGAGGAGAACGCGCGTGGTCATTTGGTCGTCACGGCCCCGACGGGCGGCTCCGCCGGCGTGCTGCCGGCGATCGTCTACATGCTCGGTGAAGGTGGTCGTAAAATGCCGAACGATAAGCTGCGCGACGGATTCCTCGCCGCTGCGGCTGTCGGTTACTTGTGCAAGCACAACGCGACCTTGTCGGGCGCGGAGGGTGGCTGTCAGGCCGAGATTGGCGTTGCGTCGGCCATGGGCGCGGCATTCATCGCGCAGGCCAATGGCCTCGGCCACCAGGTCGTCGCGAACGGGGCAGAATCGTCGCTGCAGCATCATCTGGGCATGACCTGCGACCCGGTAGCGGGTTTCGTGCAGGTGCCCTGCATCGAGCGCTGTGCGTTCGGTGCGGTGAAGGCCTGGACGGGGTTCATGATTGCGAGCAACGAGATCCCGGCTGATCGCCGGCTGGATTTCGATACGACCGTGACTGCCATGGCGCTCACGGCCAAGGAGATGAACAGCAAGTATAAAGAGACCTCGGAAGGCGGCCTCGCCGTGGCGGTCGTCCTGTGCTGAGGCTGCGGTAAGCCGGCACCAAGAGCCAGGACCTCACGAGGCAAGTGATGAAGACGGCTGTCAGGACGGCGGCAATCGCGTGGCTGATCACAGCGGTGTACTACTTCTACCAGTACATGCTGCGGTCGGCTCCGGCGGTGATGATGCCGCAGCTGTCGGAGGCCTTCGGCCTGACGGCCATGGGCGTCGCCTCGATGGTCGGTCTGTTCTACTACGGTTACTCGCCGTTCAGCCTGGTCGCGGGCGTCGCGCTCGACCGGTGGGGACCCCGCAAGGTGGTGCCCGTCGGTGCGGCGGCGGTCGGCGTCGGCGCGCTCATGTTTGCCAGTGGCAACAACGAAATGGCGAGCGCGGGTCGCCTGCTGCAGGGCGCCGGCGGCGTCTTCGCCCTCGTGGGCGCCGCCTACATTGCGATGAAGAACTTCCCCGCATCAAAGGCTGCGACGCTGATCGGCGCGACGCAGATGTTCGGCATGGCGGGCGGGTCCGCGGGCCAGTTCATGGTCGGCCCGGCGATTTCTTCTGGCTTGCCGTGGAGCCGTTTCTGGCTGGTGATGGGTTGCATCGGCATCGGCATCAGTGTCTTGCTGCTGGTGCTCCTGCCGCGCCAGCAGGCGGCAAGCCCGGAGGGAAACTGGCTGGGTGAAGCCGGTCGTTCACTCAAGACGGTGTTCGGCAATCCGCAGTCGATCCTCTGCGGTATGATCGCCGGCCTGCTGTTCATCCCGACGACGATCTTCGACATGGTCTGGGGAGTGCGTTACCTGCAGGAGGCGCACGGCTTCGATTACGGCGCAGCCGTCATGCGCTCCGCCACGGTGCCACTCGGCTGGATCATCGGCTGTCCGCTGCTCGGCCTGATTTCAGATCGCATCGGTCGACGCAAGCCGGTCATCATTGGCGGGGCGGTCACCCTACTTGCGTGCCTGGCCTGGATTCTTTTCGGCCCGGCAGGCCTGTTGCCGCCCTACCTGCTGGGTCTCATTACCGGCCTGGCGTCGGGCGCGGCCATGTTGCCCTATACCGTGATCAAGGAAGCAAACCCGCCGCAGATGAGCGGCACGTCCACCGGCGTCATCAACTTCATCAACTTCACCTTCAGCGCGTTGTTGGGGCCGGTCTTTGCCAACCTGCTGCTGCGGGCGAGCGGGGGCGCAGCGGCGATGGAATTGGGTCACTACCAGGCCGCTTTCCAGCCGCTCCTGTTCGGCGTCACCCTTGCAATCGTCCTGACGTTGTTCCTGCGGGAAACCGGTCCGGCGATTCAGCCTGCAACCCCCGCCAACACCAGGACCGAGGAGGCCGCATGACCTACGAGACGGGCACCGGCAAGTACGAGAGGTTGCTCGAGCGCTGTGCGAGCCTCGAAGCCGTGCCGACGGCGGTGGTCCATCCGTGCGAGATTTCGGCGCTCGAGGGAGCGGTGGAGGCTGCAGCAAAAGGCCTGGTCCTGCCGTGGTACGTCGGACCGGCGGAGAAGATCAATGACCTGGCCGCGTCCAAGGGTCTCGAAATTGATGCAAGCCGTATCGTCGACGCCCGCCACAGCCACGAGTCTGCAACCAAAGCCGTGGAACTCGTGCGACTCGGCAAGGCCGAGTTGCTGATGAAGGGCAGCCTGCACACCGACGAACTGCTGAGTGCCGTCGTAGCGCGTGATGCGGGATTGCGCACCGGCCGGCGTATCAGCCACGTGTTCATCATGGATGTGCCGACTTATCACAAGGTGCTGATCATCACGGACGCCGCCATCAATATCGCCCCGACGCTCGAGGATAAGGTGGACATCTGCCAGAACGCGATCGACTTGGCGCTCTCGCTCGGGGTGGAACGGCCGAAGCTTGCAATCCTGGCGGCCGTCGAGACGGTCAATTCGAAGATGTCGGCCACCCTCGACGCGGCGGCGTTGTGCAAGATGGCCGAGCGCGGGCAGATCCGGGGCGCGATCCTCGACGGTCCGCTGGCCTTCGACAATGCGATCAGCAAGGAAGCCGCGGCCATCAAGGGCATCGTTTCGGACGTCGCGGGCGATCCCGACATCTTGCTGACCCCGGATCTCGAGGCCGGCAACATTCTCGCCAAGCTCCTGAGCCACCTCGCCAAGTCTGACAGTGCGGGTCTCGTACTCGGCGCGCGCGTGCCGATCATCCTCACCAGTCGATCTGACAGCGTCCGCGCCCGAATTGCGAGTTGCGCGATCGGCATGCTCGCCGCGTATTCGAATCGTCCCTCGGTGAAAGCGGCTGCAGCGCCCGCAACGGCGTAAGGACACACCGGAGGAGCCATGGACAAGGCCGTGTCAGACGACGTCGTACTCGTGCTGAATGCGGGCTCCTCGAGCCTGAAATTCGGGCTGTACCGCATGGACGATGCAGATGCGTGGTCGCCCGTGTGTCGTGGTCAGATCGAGGGCCTCGGCACGTCACCCAGAATGTCGGCGTCGGACACCAAAGGCGCCCAACTCTCCGTGCCGGCACTCGATGGGAGCCTGATCGATGTCAGTGCGGCACTGGCCCGACTCGCAGAATGGCTGCACGCAAGGTTTACAGGTGCCCGCATCGTTGGCGTGGGGCATCGGGTCGTGCATGGCGGGCCGATCCATGCGGGCCCGGTGCTCGTCACGCCGATCGTGCTCGACGATTTGCGCAAGCTGGAGCCGTTGGCTCCCCTGCACCAGCCTTACAATCTCAGCGCGATCGATGCGGTGGCACAGCGTCTGCCGGATGTACCACAGGTGGCGTGTTTCGACACCAGTTTTCACCGGGGCCAGCCTGCCATCGCAGAACTGGTGCCGTTGCCCGTCGAACTCCGCAGGGGCGGGTTGCAGCGCTATGGCTTCCATGGTCTGTCCTACGAATACATCGCCTCCGTGCTGCCGGCTGTCGCGCCCGACGTGGCCTTCGGACGAGTCATCGTCGCTCATCTCGGCAGCGGTGCCAGCCTCTGTGCCCTGCATGGCCTGCGCAGCATGGACAGCTCGCTGGGGTTTACCGCGCTCGACGGACTGTGCATGGGTACGCGACCAGGCAGCCTGGATCCAGGCGTAGTCCTGTATCTCTTCCAGGGGCTCGGCATGTCGGCGAAAGAAGTCGAGACCGTGCTCTACAAGCGTTCCGGGCTGCTCGGCATCTCCGGGATCAGCAACGACATGCGCGACCTGCTGTCGAACACTGACGCCAATGCCAAGCTGGCGGTCGATTACTTTGTCTATCGGGCCGCCCGCGAAATCGGAGGACTGACCGCCGTACTGGGAGGCCTTGATGCCCTCGTGTTCACCGCCGGCATCGGCGAGCACTCCGCCGAGGTGAGACGCAGAATCTGCGAGGCATCGAGCTGGCTAGGCCTGGAGCTGGACACTGCGGCGAACGAAACGCATGCGACATGCATATCGACCGACGGCTCCAGCGTATCGACATGGACGATCCCGACCAACGAAGAACTCATGATCGCCCGGCACACCGGGAATCTGCTCGGACTCGTCGGCGCCCGCGCGTAACGCGGACACGACCAAAGGAGTTGAACCCATGGCTGCGACCAAACCGCTCGAGATTCAGACGTCGGCCCAGCCGGATTCCTGGCAAGGATTCCGACCCGGCCTGTGGACGAAAGAAATCAACGTTCGTTACTTCATCCAGCAGAACTATGAGCCGTATGACGGTGATGCGTCGTTCCTTAAGCCGGCCACCGCGCGCACGAAGCGAGTCTGGGACAAGCTTCAGGCGCTGTTCATTGAAGAACGAAAGAGGGGTGTGCTCGACGTGTCGCCGATCCCGGGGTCCATCACGGCCCATCCTCCGGGTTACATCGATCGAGACGACGAAATTATCGTTGGATTGCAGACGGATGCGCCGCTGAAACGGGCGATCATGCCGAACGGCGGGTTTCGCCTGGTCGTCAGCGCGCTCAAGGCCTACGGTTATGAGGCTGATCCCAACGTTGTCGAGACGTTTACCAAGTACCGTAAGACGCACAACGACGCGGTGTTCGATGCATATACGTCGGACGTACGCAAGTGCCGCAGTTCGCACATCCTGACCGGGCTGCCGGACGCGTATGGCAGGGGCCGGATCATCGGCGACTATCGTCGGGTGGCACTTTACGGCACCAAGCGGCTGATCGAGCACAAGAAAGGTGAAAAGAACTCCCTGGATCAGGAGCCGTCGTCCGATGCGATTATCCGCGATCGCGAAGAACTGGCCGAACAGGTACGCGCGCTCAACGAATTGCAGCAGATGGCGGCGAACTACGGCTTCGATATCTCGCGCCCCGCGACGAACGCGCGCGAGGCGGTGCAATGGCTGTATTTTGGATACCTCGCTGGCGTGAAGGAGCAGAACGGCGCGGCCATGTCGCTGGGCCGCGTTTCGACCTTCCTCGACGTCTACATGCAGCGCGACATTGACGCGGGTGTGCTCACTGAGGAACTGGCGCAGGAAATCATCGACGACTTCGTGATCAAGCTGCGGATCGTCCGTTTCCTGCGCACGCCGGAGTACGACGAGCTCTTCGCCGGTGACCCGACGTGGGTCACCGAATCCATCGGCGGCATGGGCGACGACGGCCGCACCCTGGTGACGCGAACCAGCTTCCGGTTCCTGCAGACCTTGTACAACCTCGGGCCAGCACCTGAACCGAACCTTACGGTGTGGTACTCACCACGACTGCCGGACGGATTCCGGCGCTTTGCCACCCAAGTGGCTATCGACACCAGTGCACTGCAGTTCGAGAGCGACGAGACCATGCGCCGCGCCTGGGGCGACGACGGAGCGATCGCGTGCTGCGTCTCGCCGATGCTGCTGGGCAAGCAGATGCAGTTCTTCGGGGCGAGAGCCAACTTGGCCAAGGCGCTGCTGTATGCGATCAATGGCGGCCGTGACGAGGTGAGCGGCGAACAGATTGCCCCTGCCTTCGAGCCAGTCAAGGGCGACTATCTCGAATTCGAGGACATCGTCGAGCGGTTCGAAAAGGTGCTGGAGTGGCTGTCAGGTGTCTACGTAAACGCCATGAACATCATTCACTACATGCACGACAAGTACGCGTACGAGCGCATCGAGATGGCATTGCACGACTATGCGCCGCTTCGGACCATGGCCTTCGGCATGGCCGGCCTTTCCGTCGTGGCGGACAGTCTTTCTGCAATCCGCCACGCCAAGGTCCGAGTCGTACGGGACGAGACCGGGCTGATCACCGATTACGAGACCGCAGGCGAGTTCCCGGTGTTCGGCAACAACGACAACCGGGTGGACCAGATTGCGGTGTGGTGCGTCAGCACGTTCATGAACAAGCTGCGCAAGTATCCGACCTATCGCAATGCCGTCCATACCCAGTCGGTTCTGACGATTACGTCGAACGTGGTCTACGGCAAGGCTACCGGCAATACCCCGGACGGGCGGCGCAAGGGCGAGCCGTTCGCTCCGGGTGCCAACCCGATGCACGGGCGCGACAGCCACGGCATACAGGCCGCAGCGGCGTCGGTGGCGAAGATTCCCTACCGCGATGCCGCGGATGGGATTTCTCTCACCACGACACTGGTGCCGGAGGGGTTGGGCCGGATAGCCAGGGATCGTGTCCTGAACCTCACGGGAATGCTGGACGCGTTCTTCAGCACGACCGGCTTCCACATGAACATCAACGTCCTGAACCGCGAGACGCTGCTCGACGCGATGGATCATCCGGAAAATTATCCGAACCTGACGATCCGCGTTTCCGGCTACGCAGTGAATTTCGTGCGCCTTACGCGCGAGCAGCAGATGGACGTCATCAACCGTACATTCCACGGAGGTGGACGGTCATGACGGAACTGCCGCCGTCACGACCGGAGCCCACGCTCGAAGCGAAGAGTCCCTTCGATCTCAGGGTCGACCTCGGCAAGGACGTACCCGAAACCGACGTACGGACGGCCCTGGCGCAGGGTGACATGGGTTTCCTGCACTCGTTCACGACGGGTTCCGCCGTGGACGGCCCGGGCATGCGTGTCGTCGCCTGGACCACTGGATGCATGTGGCGTTGCCAGTACTGCCACAACCCCGACACGTGGACGATGCGCAATGGCATTCCCGTGAGCGTCACCCGAGCCGTCGAGCAACTCGGCAAGTACCGGCATGGCCTCAAGGTCATGTCCGGCGGCATGACGATCAGCGGGGGCGAGCCGCTGATGCAGCACAAGTTCGTGTTCAAGGTTCTGGAAGGCGCGAAAAGACTCGGCATCCACACGGCAATAGAGACGAACGGTTACCTGGGTGCGGAGGTGAGCGATGCGAACCTCGCGAATCTCGACCTTGTGCTCCTTGGTATCAAGAGCTGGGATCCGGAGCGCCACAAGGACCTGACCGGCCGGTACATCGGGCCGACGCTCGACTTTGCGCGCAGGCTTGCGGCGGTGGGCAAGCCGATCTGGGTGCGATTCGTGCTGGTGCCGGGTCTCACGGACCATGCAGACGACATCGCAGGTATCGCCAGGTTTGCGGCCGGCCTGGGCAACGTGCAACGAGTCGAAGTGCTGCCGTTCCACCAGATGGGACGGTTCAAATGGCATCAACTCGGCATGCGGTATCGGCTGGAGGAGGCCGCGCCCCCGACACCCGAAGCCCAGGAGCTGGCGTGCGCGGTGTTCCGCGCGGAAGGCCTCGAGGCGTATTGAGCCGGACCAGGTCGAAGGCAGAACCGCGAGTGAAGATTCGCGGCTCGCCAACTTGACGTTGAAGCTCTAGCGGCGTCCTCGCGGCATCGGCCGAGACGCAGGCCGGGGTGACGGTCGGCTGGTGGGCCGACTCACGTTCGAGGGCCGCGACGACGGCATCGGCGCAGGTTTAGTCGATGGACGGTCGCCGGAGGCGGGAAGCGTCGTCGGCCCCTCGGGGCGATTGCCCACACCGCCGCCATTACCCGGCCTGTCCGGTGGTACGACGACCACGGGTGGATAGCCCGGGTAGTAGCCAGGATAATAGCCTCCGCCGTAGTAACCCCCGTAGCCGTAGCCCACAGCCATGCTTACGCTGGTGGAGACGCCGCTATAGCTGGAGTCGCCACCGTCGCTGGCGCACCCGGCGAGCGTCATCGCGGTGGCTGCTGCCGACGACAGAATTGCCAGACGAGTCAGGAATGCGTATTGGCGCGAATTCATGGCTGCGCCTCCGGGGCTGGCAGTTGCACGATGCCGACGGGAGCACCGGTAGGATCGGCAATGATCGCCACGGTCGCGACATTCATCGCGACCGGATCCAGCAGCACCTTGCCACCCGCAGCCCTGGCCGCCGCCACCGCTGCCTCTGCGTCGGCGACGCGAATGTAGGGCAGCCAGGTCGCGCTCGATTTCTCACTGGTTTTCTGCATGATGCCGGCTCGCGCGAAGCCGCCCGAGAGCAGACGCAAGCCGCTGCGCGGACCATCGTCCGCGATCGGCAGAGCTTCGAAACCGATGACTGAACGATAGAACGCCGCGGCCTTTTCGACGTCGGCGGTCCAGAGGTCGACCCAGTACCACTCGTTGAGCTCGCCGGCATAGTCGAGCGGGTCACCGCTCTTTGAATGGACGACGCCGAACAGCACGCCTTCCGGATCCTTGAAGACGGCCGTTTCGCCGCGTTCGCCGAGCATGACGGGTTCATGGACGACCTTGCCGCCAGCGGCTGTCACAGCGGCCGCGGAGGCCTTGACGTCGGCAACCGAGATCAGGCCGACCCAGCGCGCGGATGGCGTCTTGCCCTTCATGGCCCGCTGGTCGAACACCATGCCGCCGATCGGCAGGCCGTCGGCGAGGGCCAGCGTGTAGGTGTCGCGGTCGTCGTCACCACCGTAGGTCTCGAACGTCCAGCCGAAGACCTTGCCGTAGAAGCCGGCGGCTGCGGCGACGTCGGACGTCACCAGGTCGCCCCAGACGAAACGACCCGGGGTGTGCTGGCCCGTGGGCGGGTCGACGATCGGCGGCCAGTAGCGTTCGCCCGCCTGGGCACTGAGTGCCAGCAGCGCAGTGCACACAACCAGCCACCTGATACCGTTGAGGCGGTACCGTGGGCGCGAAGAATAGATCATGTCGAGCAGGTCCCCGGGAAAGTCATGCTGGAGGCGATTGACCGACTATAGCGCGATCCCGCACGCCCGGCTGCTATCCGGCGTACTGCAGCAGACCCTTGGTTTCGAGCCAGTCGCGGTTGTAAAACCGTGAGGCGTACTTGTGCCCGCCATCGCAGAGGATCGTGACGATGGTGTGTCCGGGACCGAGATCGCGCGCGACACGAATCGCCGCAGCGACATTCGTGCCGCTGGTGGCGCCGAGGAAAAAGCCTTCCTCCCGCAGCAGCCCGTAGGTCGTGCGGACGATCTCCGGGTCTTCGATCTGTACCGCGTCGTCGATCGGCGAGTCCGCAAGGTTGGCGGTGATGCGGCCGATGCCGATGCCTTCGGTCACCGCGCTGGAACCGGACGTCTTCAATTCACCCTGCTTCACCCAGTGGTGCAGGGCGCTGCCCATCGGATCGGCCAGCACGATGCGCACGGCAGGTTTCTGTTCTTTCAGGTAACGGGAGACGCCGCCCAGCGTGCCGCCGGTCCCGGTAGCGCAGGTGAACGCATCGATGCGTCCCTGCGTATCACGCCAGATTTCCGGGCCGGTCGTCGCATAGTGGGCGTCACGATTCGCGGTATTGTCGAACTGGTTGCCGATGGCCGCGCCAAGTTCCTCGGCGACCCTCGGTGCGAGCTTCTGGTAGTGATTCGGGTCGGCGTAGGGCACGGTCTTGACGACGCGCACCTCGGCGCCCAGCGTGCGCAGCAGCGCTGCCTTCTCCGGCGACTGGTTGTCAGGCATCACGATCACGCAGCGGTAGCCGCGCGCATTGCAGAGATGCGCGAAGCCGATGCCGGTGTTGCCTGCGGTGCCTTCCACCAGCGTGCCACCTGGCGAAATCAGTCCGCGGCGCTCGGCGTCGTCGAGGATGCCGCGGGCCGCACGATCCTTGACGGAGCCGCCGGGATTGAGGAACTCGGCCTTGCCGAGAATTTCGCAGCCGGTGGCGTCGCTGGCGCGACGCAGGCGGATCAACGGCGTGTTGCCGATCGTGGCCGAAAGTCCGTTGCGAATTTCCTGGCGCATCACTGTGATCCTTTAACGGCAGACCAGGCGTTTCCCGGCACGTAGCGACGTTACAGCGTTGGCGGCGAACCCGACAGCACCCTGTGACGGGCACGGGCCGGTCAGGGCATGTGCGCTGTATACGGCGCTGGAGTCAGGACTTCGCAGCCGTATTCGGCCGCGGAGGCGGCGAGCCAGCGCCAGAAGCTGTCAAACCAGGTCCGCACCACCAGCAGGCGATAGACCGGTTCATCCGCGACCTGCCACAGCTGCACGGCCAGATGCGACGCGGTCGTGACCGCGACGTCACCGGTCCTGAAGGCGCGCGGGTGCAGGTCGATCGACACGCCCTTGGCGAGCACGTCACGCACGCGTTGGCCGCTCAGTTCGAGCAGCACGCGGCTGCCGCTCTGGTCGAAGATCGAGGCATGGGGACCGAACACGGCCTCCAGGCGTGTTTCAATGTTCTCCGCCACCTGCGGTCCCAGCGCGAGCCAGTGGTTCGGCCCCGACCAGAGGAAGGCGAGGTCGTTGCCGGCCGTGATGGCCGGCGTCTTGGGCGGCGACGCGTTGAAGGCCCCTTGCGCTGCTTCCGCCACCTGCACGGCCTGGTCTTTGCGCGCGATGACGCTGGCCAGGGCGAACTGCGTGAGTTCCTGCAGGACGAGGCCAGGCGCGCCTTCACGGCAACCAAGACGACCCGGGCTCCAGGCGAAGTGCAAGGCGTCAGCCACGGAGGCGCGCTCCTTCCGGATCAATGAACACGGGCGCACAGACCTCCACTAGGGTCTCTGCACCTTGCAGGGGATCGACCACCATTACTTTCTCGCCATGACGCTCTGGCCCGTGGGTCAGCAGGCCGAGGCCGATCCATTGCTCCAGGGCCGGGGAGTAGCAGACGGACGTCACGTGCCCCTGGTCATGCTCGATGCGGCGTGCAGCCTGCTGCGGAATGAAGTGCATGCCGCCGGACAGCCTGGCACTCCGATCGACGGTCCTGATGCCTACGAGTCGCGGACGCGCAGGGTCGAGCAGGTTCGTCCTGCGACCGAGTACCGACCCGATGAAGTCCTTCTGCGCCGACAGCATGCGGCCGAAGCCGAGATCGTGCGCGGTGGTCTGGCCGTTCAATTCGCTGCCGACGACGTGACCCTTTTCGACTCGTAGCACGTTGAGGGCCTCGAGACCATAAGGCACGACGCCGAGGTCCTGTCCTGCGTCATGCAGCGCGCGAATCAATGCATCGCCGCGGTGGCCGGGCACGGCGATTTCGTAGGCCAGTTCGCCGGAGAATGAGATACGGAAGAGGCGAGCGGGTTCACCGTTGCGCAGCATGAGGTTGCCGCAGGCCATGAACGGGAATGCCGCGTTGGACAGGTCACAGCGCGGGTCGAGCACGCGTTGCAGCAGTTCACGCGAGCGTGGACCGGCCACGGCGAACTGCGCCCACTGGTCTGTGACCGACACGAACTGCACGTCGAGTTCGGGCCACAGCGTCTGGTGGCACAAGTGCATGTGCTGGTACACCTGCACGGCGTGCGCCGTCGTCGTCGTGATCAGGTAGCGGTTCTCGGCCAGGCGTGCCGCCGTGCCGTCGTCGAAGACGAAGCCGTCCTCGCGCAGCATGATGCCGTAGCGAGTGCGGCCAACCGCGAGCGTCGCAAAGTTGTTCGCGTACAGCCGTTCGATGAACTTGAGTGCGTCAGGCCCCTGCACGTCGATCTTGCCGAGCGTGGAGACGTCGCACAGGCCGACCGCGGAGCGCACGGCCTGCACTTCGCGGCAGGTGGGTTCGAACCAGTCCGATTCGCCGGGGCGAGGGAACCACTGTGCGCGCAGCCACGGACCGCTCTCGGTGAACGAAGCACCGAGTTCGCTGGCCCATCGATGCGAGGGTGCATAGCGGATGGGACGGAAGTCCAGGCCGCGGTGGTGCCCGGCCAGGGCGCCCATCGCAACCGGTGTGTACGGCGGCCGAAAGGTCGTGGTACCGGTCGCCGCGACCGGGATGGAACGCTGCTTCGCCAGCAGGGCGATTCCTGTGACGACTGAGGTCTTGCCCTGGTCCGTGGCCATGCCGAGCGTCGTGTACCGCTTGAGGTGCTCGATCGAGCGGTAGCCCTCGTGCTCGGCCAGTTCGACGTCGTTGACCGTCACGTCGTTCTGGAAGTCGACGAAGCATTTGCCGCTGGCCTGGCGGACTCGCCAGAGTGGGACACGACGTGCCGACTCTTCGGTGACGTGCGGCAAGACAGGCATCGACCCGCTGAAGCCGCAGCTCGCCGCGGCGGTCAAACCCTGCCGGAATCCCGTCACCAGCGCTTCGTCAAGGGTCATGTCGCCGTTGGCGGCGCCAGCCACCCGCATCCCTGCTGGCAGCATGTCGGGGACGAAGATCGACCGTTCCTCGTCCCAGCGCGGGCGGCTGCCCTTGTGCGAGGTCAGGTGCAGCGTCGGCGACCACCCGCCCGACATCGCGACGAGGTCGCAATCGATGCGGCGCAACATGCCTGAGCGGCTGAGGATCTCGACGGACTGGACGTGACGCCCGCCGGCGGCGCCAGTCACTTCGCCGGCGAAGGCCTGGACGTCGGGGAACCTGCGCGCGAGTTCCGACACGATGACCGGTTCGCGCGAGTCGACGATGGCGGCGACCTGCCCGCCGGCCGCGACAAGGTCTGCTGCGGTGGTCCAGCCGTCGTCGTTGTCGGTGAACACCACTGCACGCCTGCCGGGCAGCACGGCAAAGCGGTTGATGTACGTGCGCACCGCACCCGCGAGCATCACACCCGGCAGGTCGTTATTGCCGAACAGGAGCGGCCTTTCGATGGAACCGGACGCCAGTACCGTCTGCTTCGCGATGAAGCGCCAGACGCGCTGTCGCGGCTGGAACTGCGGCGGGACGGGCAGGTGGTCATTCACTCGCTCGACGGCCCCGAACACGCCGTCATCGAATACGCCGAAGACCGTCGTGCGCGCGAACAGCCGGACGTCCGGCATGGAGCGCAGTTCGGCGACAGCCTGCGCAGCCCATTCTGCCGCAGGCTGCCCGTCGATGGCGCGGCGTTCCGCAAGGCAACGGCCGCCAAGCGCGAAATTCTCGTCGGCGAGAATCACTCGCGCGCCGGTGCGTGCTGCCGTCAGCGCAGCGGCCAGACCTGCCGGGCCGGCGCCAATCACCAGCACGTCGCAATGCGCCCAGCTTTTCTCGTAGTGGTCCGGATCGGCTTCGAGCGCGGCCCTGCCAAGGCCGGCCGCGCGCCGGATCATCGGTTCGTAGACCTTCTCCCAGAAGCTGGCGGGCCACATGAACGTCTTGTAATAGAAACCGGCGACGAGCAGCGGCGAGAACAGCCCGTTGATCGCCTGGACGTCGAACCGCAGCGACGGCCAGCGGTTCTGACTGATCGCTTCGATGCCGTCATACAACTCGATGTCCGTCGCGCGAGTGTTCGGTTCACGGCGGGCGCCGCCACGCAACTCGACAAGGGCGTTCGGCTCCTCGGTCCCCGCGCTCAGAATGCCGCGGGGCCTGTGGTACTTGAATGAACGACCGACCAGCCGCACGTCGTTGGCGAGCAGGGCCGATGCCAGCGAATCGCCAGCGCAACCGCTGTAGTCCTTGCCGTCGAAGCGGAAGCGGATCGACTGCTGGCGATCGATTGCTCCCCCCTGTGCGATGCGGCAACTCACCTGGCGTTGTCCGAGCCGAAGACTGAGCGTGCGGACACCGCAGCCTTGATGTCGTGGTTGCGCGTGTCGCGCTCGACGACCAGCCACTCGTGGCAGCCGCCCTGGTGGAACCAGAGCTCGCGGTGCAGGCCGCAAGGATTGTCGCGCGTGTAGACATAGTCGCAGAACGCAGCTTCCGCGTCGGGACCGGTCGACGGCGGGCGACGCACGGTAGCGTCACCGTAGTAGGTGAATTCTTCGTGCGTGCGGGGACCGCAGTGGGGACAGGGGATGCGCATGATTCAGTGCCGGTTGGGGTGCGCGCCGGAGCCGTTCTCGTCGATCAGGCGCCCGCTGGCAAAGCGGTCGAGCCGATAGGCCTTGGCGACGTCGTGCGGCTGGTCGGTCGCGAGCAGGTGGGCAAAGCACCAGCCGGAAGCGGGCGTGGCCTTGAAGCCGCCGTAGCACCAGCCTGCATTGAGGTAAAGACCATCGACGACCGTGCGGTCGATGATCGGCGAACCGTCCATCGACATGTCCATGATGCCACCCCACGAGCGCAGCATCCGCACGCGACTGAGGCACGGGAACAACGCCACCCCTTCCTCGCAGACTTCTTCGACGATGGCCAGGTTGCCGCGCTGCGCGTACGAGTTGTACATGTCGATGCTGCCACCGAACACCAGGCCGCCCTTGTCGGACTGGCTGATGTAGAAGTGTCCGGCACCGAACGTGATCACGCACGGCACCAGCGGCTTGAGACCCTCGGACACGAATGCCTGCAGCAAGTGGCTTTCGATCGGCAGGCGCAGGCCGGCCAGCGACGCCACGCGGCTGGTGTTGCCCGCGCAAGCCATGCCGATGCGGCGGCTTGCGATGAACCCGCGTGTGGTCTCGACACCCGTGACGCCGTTGCCGTCCTGGCGAATACCAGTCACCTCGCAGTTCTGGATGATGTCCACGCCGAGGCTGTCAGCGGCACGCGCGAAGCCCCAGGCCACGGCATCATGTCGCACGGTGCCGCCGCGCCGCTGCATCAGCCCGCCCAGGATCGGGAAGCGCGCGTTGTCGAAGTCGGCCATCGGCAGGAGTTTGCGCACCTGTTCGCGGTTCAGCAGTTCGCCATCGACGCCATGCAGGTGCATGGCGTTGCCGCGTCGCACGCAGGCATCGCGCTGCGAGTCGTTGTGGAACAGGTTCAACACGCCGCGCTGGCTGATCATCGCGTTGTAGTTGATGTCCTGCTCGAGGCCTTCCCACAGCTTGAGCGAGTGCTCGTAGAAGGG
>Ga0073899_10001101_pt1 | contig 24842 bp, 20 predicted proteins | sample KloWWTmetaKNB5Ph_FD_88975 | JGI IMG/M metagenome (GOLD analysis project Ga0073899, IMG submission 88975) | Active sludge microbial communities from Klosterneuburg, Austria, studying microevolution and ecology of nitrifiers - Klosterneuburg... | ecosystem: Engineered > WWTP > Aerobic digester >... | reverse complement strand
TCGTCTCGACCAACGCGCTGGAGTTGGGTGTCGACATCGGCTCGCTGGACGCCTGCGTGATGACCGGCTACCCCGGCACGATCGCCAGCGCCTGGCAGCAAGCCGGCCGGGCCGGCCGGCGCGAGGACGTCTCGGCGGCGATCATGGTCGCCTCGTCATCGCCGCTCGACCAGTTCCTCGTCCAACACCCCGAGTACTTCTTCGAGGGCTCGCCGGAGAACGGGCTAATCAATCCCGACAATCTGCTGATCGTCGTCAACCACATCAAGTGCGCTGCGTTCGAGCTTCCGTTCAAGCGTGGCGAGTGGTTCGGCCACTACGAGCCGACCGACGCGCTGGAATATCTAACCGAGGCGCAGTTGCTCCACGAGGTGCGTGGCGTCTGGCACTGGATGTCCGATACGTACCCCGCCGAAGATATCTCGCTGCGGACGGCGGCGCGGGAGAACGTCGTCATCATTGACCATGGTGACCGGGCGCGCCCGCGTGTCGTCGGCGAGGTGGACGCCTTCTCCGCGCCGATGCTGGTCCACACCGACGCGATCTACATCCACGACGGCCAGCAATACCACGTCGACGAGCTTGATTGGGAATCAAAGAAGGCGTACATCCGGCCGGTCAATGTCGAGCACTATACCGACGCCAGCCTGTCGGTGCGAGTCGAGGTGATCGAGCAGCTTTCCGACGGGCCGGCCGATTCGGAGCGCGCCCATGGTGAGGTGCTGGTCGGCGCGATCGTCACCCAGTACAAGAAGATCCGGATGCATACCCACGAGAACCTCGGCTGGGGCAAGGTGTTCCTGCCGGAATCGCAGATGCATACCTCGGCATACTGGCTGAGCCTGCCGCGTTACCTCTCCGAGCGGATGCACGAGGCGACGCTGAACGGCGCGCTGGCCGGCCTGGCCAACCTGATCGGCAACATCGCTCCGGTTTACCTGATGTGTGACCCGCGTGACCTCGGCGTCTACGCCCAGGTGAAGTCGCCATTCACGGACTCCTCGACCGTCTTCATCTACGACAAGGTGCCGGGCGGCATCGGCTTTGCCGAGAAGCTCTACGATGCCCACGATCTCCTGCTCCGCGCTGCCCTCGACCACGCGCGATCCTGCGGCTGCCAGGACGGCTGCCCCAGCTGTGTGGGAGTTCGCCCGACCGACGAGGCCCTGCCCTTCGCCAAGCAGACGACGCGGCAGCTGCTGGAGGTGCTGCTGATGCGGGCAGGGGGTTGACGCTGGGGGCCGGCCTCGTCTCGCCTTCGTGCGTTGTGCCCATATGGCACCGGCATTTCTCCACGAATTCGACCTCATCCCGGTATTTGCGAGTCGACGCAGGCGTTCAACACACGCTGCGGCTCCTCGGTTGTGCGAGATGCACAAAAACTCGTCGCCAATCTCATTTCCACGCACATACACGCCGGGTTGATAAACCGGCAGAATCGATCCAGACCGGACGAGCGGTCGGCTGGATCGCAGCGCGACGAGAAGGGATACACAGTGATCGAAGGGCTGCGCGACTTTCTTCACATCCACTACGATGAGCTCGAGGAGCTCAATCTGGCCGCAAAGGCAGACCGTGTGGCTCGGCGCGACCCGGGCGAGATCAAGGAACAACGCCTTCGCTATCTGGCCGGCGAGCAGCGTATCAAGGCGGTGACAGTCGCGTTCTCGGATCTCGAGGGCCGGCTTCACATGCTGGACTACGACAAGAAGTTCCTATTGAAGTCCCCGGATAACCTGACCTTCGACGGATCGTCGGTGCGTGGGTTCACGCGCCAGAAGGAATCCGACCTGCGGCTCGGCATCGACTGGTCGGCGTTCTACTGGCTGCCGGCCGATGCATTCGGGGCTGGCAAGGTGCTGGTGTTTGGCGAGGTTCAGGAGCCGGATGGCGCCCCGTATCGCGCCGACATGCGTGCCAGGCTCAAGGCATTTACCGACGAGAAGCGCGCGCGCGAGGGGTTGACCTGCTACGTTTCGAACGAGGTCGAGGGCATCCTCTTCAAGGGTCGGCATGCCGAACAGACGTATGTCGAGACCGGCGTGTTTGACCCGGTGACCACCAGTGGCTACTACCATTCGCTGCCGAGCGATGACCTGCGCCAGTTCATCGACGCCGCCGCCGAGGTGCAGCGGGCCCTGGGCTTCGAGAACGAGAAGGACCACCCCGAGGTCGCCCCGTCGCAGTTCGAGCTGAACTACTCGTACACCGAGGCGACGATCGCCGCCGACCAGGTGATGCTCTACAAGCTCGCCTGTCGCCAGGTGGCCAACAGGCTCGGGATGACCGCCAGCTTCCTGCCAAAGCCGATCGTCGGCGTCAATGGGAACGGCATGCACACCAATCTGTCGGTGGCGAAGGACGGCGTCAACCTGTTCTGGGATGAAGACGGCGAAGAGAATCTGTCCGAGTACGCCTGGACGTTCGTCGATCGGATTCTCAGCAGCGCGCTTGACCTGTGCCTGATGCTGAACCCGAGCGTCAACGGCTACCGACGGCTTGATCCAGCGTTCGAGGCGCCCAACGCGATCAAGGCTTCGCCGAGCGACCGCGGCTCGATGGTCCGTATCCCGATTGCCGACCGGAAATCATCGCGGGTCGAGGTCCGGTCAATCGCTCCGGATGCTAATCCGTACATGGTCATCTACTCGCTGCTTAGCACCGGCCTCGAAGGGCCGCTGGTCGAAGGGGTTCGCGGGACGACGTCGATCCTGCCGGACAATATCTATGATGCGATCACACATCTGTGTGGCAGCAATCATGCGGCAGAGTTGCTCGGTCCTGAGGTTCGCGACCGGTTCGGCGAGCTCAAGAAGGCTGTCGCCGTTCGGTCTCCTCGAGCCCTCGGGACGATGATCAAGACCGGCGAGATTCAGTTCCATCACGAGGTGACTAACCAGCATCTGTGGCGATTGTTCTAGCCTTCTCCCCACTCACCCACGTCATGGATGGCAAAGCGGGCCGCGCACGCGGCCCGCTTTGTTGTCTCTACTGGCTGCCGCATCCTGCTGAGGCGGCAGCGGCGGCAAGTGTCCGGCGGCCTCGGCCTCCGAAACGTTCACCGCCCGTTCATGCCGATTTCAGCAAGGTGGGCTAGGCTGGTGAAATATCGTCACCGGCGATGATATACTTGAGTCGTTCTGACTCAACTCTGCGTCCCGCGACACGACGATGTGAATGGCGGGACGCCTGCTGAATCGAGATTGTGATGTCTTTCGATCCCGATCAAATCTATGAAGCGGACTACCGGGTCTCCTCCGAGGGGGATGTCGTTCGCGCGCCGGCCCGGCGTGATCCGTGGCTGAAGCGTGTACTGGGTCCCGCTGGCGCGGCGTTGCTGTTCATCGCTACCAAGTTGAAGTTCCTGCTGATCGGGCTGAAGGGTGTGAAATTTCTCGGCACCGGCATCACGGCGCTGGTCAGCATCGGGGCCTATGCGCTGCTGTTCCCCTGGCAGTTTGCCGTCGGCCTGGTGGCACTGATCTTCATCCACGAGATGGGGCACGTCGTCGTCCTCCGTCGCTACGGCGTGCGGGCGACCGCGCCGATCTTCATCCCGTTCATGGGGGCGTTAATCGGGATGAAGCAGTTGCCGCGTAACGCCGTGATGGAGGCATACGTCGGGCTTGGTGGGCCGGTGATCGGCTCGCTCGGCGCGCTGGCCGCGTATGGCATCTACCTGCTCGATGGCCATCGGCTGTTTCTGGCGCTCGCCTACGTCGGTATCCTGCTGAACCTGTTCAATCTCTTGCCGGTCCTGCCGCTGGATGGCGGCCGGGCAGTCGGCGCGATCTCGCGTTGGCTGTGGCTCGTCGGGATCGCCGGATTGCTCGGGCTGATGATCTTGCGGCCCAGTCCGATCCTGCTCCTCATCCTTCTCTTCGGCGCACCCGAGCTGTTCCGGATATTCCGCGAACGCGGCAAGACGAACTACTACGACGTTTCGCCCAGTGAGCGGCTGACGATCGGCGTCATCTACTTCGGACTGATGTTCGTCCTCGGCTTCCTGCTCTACGAGCTGGAGCCACTCATGCACGCATTGCGGCCGGCGTAGGGCTGAAGATAGTCGGATAACGATGAGGAAGAACCGCCTGCCATGAAGATCGAGACTTTCGCGCTGGAACGTTGGATGACAACCTGGGAGACACAGGTCGAGTACGACATCGCCGAGAGCGGCATCCTGCCGATGACGATGAACGATCTGCTCGATCTGCTGCCAGAAGGCGAACGCGAAGGGACACTGGCCGGCCTGCTCGATACGCGGCTGGGCTACAGCGAAGCGCCAGGGTCGCTGGAGCTGCGCTCGCTGTTGGCCGCAACCTACCTTGACACCGGGCCGGACGAGATCCTGGTGACGACCGGCGCGATCGAGGCGAACTTCCTGGCGTTCAATACCCTGCTCGACCCTGGCGATCACGTCGTGGCTGTCTACCCTGCATATCAGCAGCTATACAGCGTCCCGCGAGCGATTGGCTGCGATGTCTCGCTCTGGCAGCTGCGGCCGGAGAATGGCTTCCGCTACGACATCGCCGAGCTGGAGTCGCTCCTGCGGCCGAACACGAAGCTGATCGTCGTCAACACGCCGCATAACCCGACTGGCTCGATGCTCTCGGCAGATGATCTGGCGCGAGTTCACGCGCTGGCGGCTGAGCGAGGCTGCTGGGTGATGTGCGACGAGGCCTACCGCTGGCTGGATGTGCCGGGCGGCGATGTGTTTGCCCCGCCGGTGCGTGACCTCGGCGGGCAGGCGATCAGCGTCGGCACGTTCTCCAAGCCGTTCGGACTGCCCGGGCTGCGGATTGGGTGGCTGGCTGCGCCGGCCGACATCGTCGCGCGCTGTTGGTGGATGCGCGACTACATCACCCTCTCCCCCGGCAAGCTGAACGACGCGTTGGCCGTCCTTGCCTTCCGCAACCGTGACCGGATTGTCGAGCGGACACGCGGGATCGTCGTCGCCAACCTGGCGACCGCCGAACAGTGGTTTGCCGAACACGCCGATATCGCTTCCTGGACGCCGCCGCGCGGCGGGCTGCTGGCGCTGCTGCGCTACGAGCTCGATATCCCGTCGTCGGAGCTGGCCGATCGTCTGGCGGCCGAGTACAGCGTCATGCTTGCGCCCGGCTCGGCGTTCGGCTACGAGCACCACTTGCGGGTCGGCATTGGCCAGCATCCTGCAGTGTTTGCCGAGGGGTTGCGCCGGACCGCTGCCTGCTTCGCCGATCTGCGGGCGAGCGGCGTTGCGTTGCGCCAGTCCTCGGGAGCGTGATCTGAGTCACAGCGCGCCATCGAAAGATAGACGAGGATAGGTGGATACCGATCAGTAACAAATCGATCGCGAGTCCGGAGGACTGAAGATGATTCGAAACGTCGGTATCCTCATCTTTCCTGACGTGGAGCTGCTGGACTTCACCGGCCCTTACGAGGCGTTCACTGCCGCGAACTACGGTGGCGCCGGCGAGAAGGTGTTCGAGGTGTTCACGGTCGCCGAGCAGTTGGACGAGGTGCGGGTTCGCGCTGGCCTGCGGGTGATGCCGGATTACACCCTTGACGATGCGCCGAAGATCGACGTTCTGGTCGTTCCCGGCGGGCAGGGCACGCGGCGCGAGGTGAACAATCCGCGACTGGTTGGCTGGATCGCCGACGTGGCAGAGCAGGCCGAGTTGGCCACGTCGGTGTGCACCGGCGCGTTCCTGCTGGCGGAAGCCGGTGTGCTGGCCGAACACAGCGTCGCGACGACCCACTGGGCCAGCATCGATCGGCTGCGCGATACCTACCCCAGCCTCGATGTGCGCCACGACGTCCGGTTCGTCGACGACGGAACGGTCGTCTCATCGGCCGGTGTCTCGGCCGGCATCGACATGTCGCTGCACGTCATCGAGCGCCTCTGCGGCCACGACGTCGCCGCCGGTTCTGCCCGGCTGATGGAGTACGACTACTGGAAGCCGGCCTGACCGGCGCTAGGGCCGGTCGCTGCCGCGCTCCTGGATCTGGCGCATTCGCAGCTCGCTTGGCAGGAGTAGCGCGATCGGAATCGCCAGCAGGATGACGAGCGACTGCGCGCGCATGGCGGTCTGGATGCTGAAGGCGTCGGCAATCGCGCCGGTGATCGGGACGCCGATCGCGCCAGTGACGAAGCCGAGGCCGAGAATCAGTCCGGAGGCGACACCGGCGCGACCCTGCATCAACTGCTGGGCCATTACCAACAGCAGCGGAGCGGTCGATGCCGCCAGAATTCCGACTAGCGCGCCGGTCAGAAACGCGATCCCGCCGGTGAACTGGGTGAAGAGCAGGATCGCCGGGATCGTCGCGATCAGCGAGCCGATGATCAGCGCTCGCCGGCCGTGGCGGTCGGCCAGCGAGCCGGAACCGAGCGTGCCGGCCGCGCTGGCCAGCGTAATCGTCGTGGCCAGGAAGCCGTAGAACGCCTTCGAGTAACCCAGATCGTCGTACCAGGTCGGGATGAACGCCTGCAGGCTGCTCATCGTCCACGAGCGCGCCATCATCACGATGATGACGGCCGCCAATAGTCCCCAGGGGATGGCAGGAAGGCCAGTCCGGCCGTGCCGCGACCCGGTTCCCTTGACGGCGATCTGCCGCATCTCCAGCAACAGCCAGATCGCGATCGCCGCGCCTGGCACGACCATCAGCCCGATACCGCGGATGCCAAACAGCGCCAGCAGGGCAACGCCAATCAGTGGCCCGATGGCGAAACCGATCGTCCCACCGGATGCGTAGACGGACATTGCGCTGTTGCGGCGGCGATCGTCGATGACGGCGTTAGCGTTGAGCGCGCCGAATGGATGGAAGGCGCCCGAGCCGAGGCCGGCCGCGCCCGCCAGCGCGACGATCATCCAGAACGACGACGCGGCGGCGATTGCCGAGAACATCACCGCCGTCCAGACCAGCGCCACACCGGTCAGCCGGGTGCCGTAGCGGTCGGCCAGCCAGCCGAAGAGCGGCTGCGAGACCGAGCCGACGCCGCTGTAGGCCAGCGCGACCAGCCCGACCGTCGCCAGGTCGAGACCGTACTTGCGCGAGAGGACGGGGAACAGCACCGGCAACAGGCCGGCGTAGAGGTCGATCGTCATGTGGCCGAGGAAGAGCGTGATCAGCGGGCGATTACGGAGGACGCTGGTTGTTGGCGCGGTGGTCGATGGTGCGACGCTCAACTCGGTTCCTGCTCGTGTGCCAGGCGGCGCTACGGCCCATTTGCCGTAGCGCCGGCCAGCGTACGCATCCGAACGTAGTGCGTCAACCCGTCATGACGTTATAGCGTGTTGGCCAGAGCGATCAGCAGCTGGGCCTGCTGAGTCGTGAGACCGTGCCCGCGCATGCTCCAGACCATCGTCTTGTAGATGTCCAGATACTGGGATTGCAGTCGCGTGACGTGGCGTTGCTCGGCCCATTCAGCGCCAGAGAGCTGATAGGTGAGCATGGAGCTCATCCACGGATTCGTGACGAATTGTCGAGTGAGCGCGCGCAGGCTGTCGTAGGTCACGCCGACCGTAAATGTCGTCGAGCCGCTGCCGACATTCCCTGCCTTGTCGGTTGCCGTCGCGGAATAGCTGTGCGAGCCGAGGCCGAAGGACCATGCCGGGCCGCTGATTCCCTGGCAGGTCGTCGTGGCGACTCCCGAGGTCGCGTCGGCAGCCAGGCAGGTGATCGTCACCTGCTGATCGACGCCGTAGACGCCAGCGTTGCCGCCGTAGGTCACAGTTGGCGGTGTTCGGTCGATGCCAACCGTGACTGAGGCTGAGCCGACATTCCCGGCCTTGTCGTGACAGCTACCAGTGATGGTCGTGGCGCCATCCTGGCTAGCGCCGCCGGTGGCCGGGCACTGGGTTGCGTCAATTCCCGAAGACTCGTCGCTCCAGTGCCAGGTGACGGTGACATCACCGATGTGCCAGCCGTTCTGGCCGAGCGGACCGCTGGTCGTCGGATTGGCGACAGGGGCTGTGAAATCCAGCGAGACGACCGTCGTCTGCGGGGTTTCAACGTTGCCGGCGACATCGACGCTGAAGAAGATGATCGTTGTCGTGCCGTCGCCACCACTCGCGCCGACCGTGAAGGGCGCGGAGTAGATAGTGCATCCCGCGACGTGTGTCTTGTCGCATGCAGGGTTGTTGATCGCATAGTAGGTCTTCGCGACGCCGCTGCCGCCTGTGTTGTCGACCCCGCTCAACGTTACGGTGACTGGCTGATTAGTCCAGGCGCCGGAGACGTAACCGTTGCTGAAGGTTGCGGTCGTCGTCGGTGGTGTGGTGTCTGGCATCGTGTAGGTGATGATGACCTTGCCATCTCCGGTCTGGACGCCGGTCTCGAAGACGACGCCGGCCGGCCCGTAACCACTGCCGCCGCCACCGCCGCCCGCTGACTTGTAGCTGCTGACTCTGCCACCCTGACCACCGCACCAGCCGCCGCCCCCGCCCCCGCCGCTGAGCTTGTAGAACGAATTGACGTTCGCATCTGCGCCGGCACTGCCGACACCTGCCTGACCGCTGCCCGCGCTGCAGTCCTGATTCCCGCCCTGGCCACCAAATCCGGATTCCAGTGCTGACAAGCCGGGGCCGCCGATCAGCCCGCCGCCAGCGCCACCGGTGGACTGGCCTCCATAGACATTCCAGTTTGCCGCGCCACCACCTCCACCAGCGACGAGGACACGATGCGCCAGGTCTGCCCCGCCAATCCGGATATCCGAAGCGCCACCGCCGCCCCCACCGGGGCATGGAGGTGTGCTCGTGGAAATGCCACTGTTGCCACCACCGCTAAATCCACCGGCGGTCGATGCCTTGCCACAGACGTCCCCGCCTGGATTCGCGGCGCTTTCACCCTCGCCACCGACCACGATCGTGATTTCGGCGCTGGGTGAAAGCGTGATCGTCGCCGTCGCGCGGCCACCTGATCCCCCCGAGACGGCGCCCGCTACTCCGCCGCTCGCGCCGTAGACGTCGAACGTCGCCTGGGTAACCTCTGCCGGCACGTCCCATGTCTGCGTATCGCCGGTGTAGTCGAACGTGCAGGTGACGGTCGTTCCGTTGTCGATGCAGTTGTCGATCGCTGCCCGCGCTACGCCGGCCGGAACCATGCTGAGCATCGGCGCGAGGGCCAGCAGGAGCCCGACGAGGACCTCGATCTGCCAGACGCGTCGACCGGCAGCCGTATGGTGCTTCATGCTTCATTTCCTGTCCGCGTTACGATCCGGGTGCCCGCCCTGTGGTGTTTGATCTCGCGCGACGCTACAGGCCGCGTTGCGCGACAACCTCACCGGAGACGCGCGACAGCTGGCCGGGGAGAGCCAGCCGGTCACGCAACCAACATTCAGCGATCTGATCACCGGCCATCCGGCTTGCTGCGTCCTCGAACACACTCAGCGCCGAGAAGCCGTTGCCGTCGTCTTCGAGCGCGAGGTAGACGACGAAGCCGGGGACCTCGCTCAACGTTGAGGCAAGCCCCCGGGTGAGTCCAGCGAGTGTCTCCGGTGATTCGATTCGTCCCTCGTACCGGTGAATCGTGGCGTGCATCGGGCGCCTCGGCAGAACAGATCGTCCGAATGAGATCACCCGGAGCATAGGCCGTCACCAGCGCGGCCGCGTCCAGAGATGATGTAGGAACGTTCTGTATTTTCTGGAGATCGACCTGCTACAGGTTTCCTGTAGCAGGCTGTTGTGTTGTGCCGATGACCGGGCGCCTATGTGCGCTTTCAACGTCAGATTGTCCGATCGGCAGCCTGCCGTTTGTCCTGTCATCTTGAGGTCGCAACCGAAAGATCTCCCCCGGGCATGTGACAGTCCAACGCAGGAGAGATCTTTCGCGTGCCGGGTGCCCTCCGGGCGGAAGATGACAGGCCACGGGGGGTGGCTGCCGCGCCAACGTATGTGCCACTTTGACGTTGACAGCCCACTATGTCTGAGTCGTCTGCTGGCCCTGGCTGGTGTCGGCCAGTGCCTCGCCCACCTGCCAGCGCGATCGGATGCCGAGCTTCCCCAGCACCCGATGGACGTGGACGCCGACCGTGGCGACGGAAATGCTCAGCTCGTCGGCGATCTGCCGGTCACGGTAGCCGCGCGCAAGCAGAGACGCCACCTGGAGTTCGCGGCGCGTCAGTCGCGTATCGTCGCCGGGGGACCCGGATATCGAACGAACCGGTTTCTCGTGCGTGTCGGGCGCGGCCAGCGCCGTCGCGACGGCCTGCTCGCGTGACATCAGCAGCCCCTCGCCCCACGCCGCGGCGAACGTGGTGTCACCGAGCGCGACCCGGGCCTGTGCGGCCAGAGCCGCGGCGTTCGCGCCGCCGATCGGCGTGATCACCTCGCCGAGTGCGTCGCCGAGACCGTGGGCCGCGCCGAGGAGCAGCGCCGCCTGGCGCGGTTCGCCGCGCGCGAGGATGGCGGTGGCAAGCCACTGCAGGTCGTAAATCACAAACCAGCGGTTGCCAAGGCGATGGTGGCCGGCAATTGCGCTCCGTAGATGCTGTTCGGCGCTGGCTGGCTCGTTGGCTTTGAGGGCCGTCAGCCCGAGCATCGCCTGGGTGATGGCGATGAACCGCACATCGCCGAGCGTCTGGTACATCGCCAGGCTTTCGTTGAGATATTGACGCGCCTGAGCAAGATCGCCACGGTCTTTCCAGGTGATTCCGCTTTCGAGGAGCGCGTAGGCGGTTGTGGCGTGATCCCCGATCTCGTCGCAGAGGGTCAGACTCTCCTCGGCGAGCGCGGTCGATTGTTCCAGCCGCCCGGCGAGGCGAGCCTCCATCGCCAGCTCGCTCAATGCCGCCGCGATGCCGAGCTGGTCATTCAGTTCCCGCGCGAGGCCGAGGCTTTCCGAGTGGAATGACTCCGCCGCGCTCAGGTCGCGTTGCTGGTGTGCGAGCCGGCCGGCGCAACGCAGCGCCTTCACGCGAAGGTCGCGCGACTCGGCGCTGTTGCTCGACCGGGATGCCTGGATCGCCTGCTCCAGCCACCCGCGACCTTCGGTCAGATAGTCGCGAGCTTCCCAGAAATGGAAGAGCGCCACTGCCATGCGCAGTGCCATATCGGCCTCGCCGTGCTCGGCTGCCCAGAGGAGCGCGTTCCGGAGATTGTCCCGCTCACCCTCCAGCCGCTCCAGCCATTCGACCTGGCTCGGCCCGCTGAGCTCTGGTTCGGCGCGTAGCGCGAGGTCGAGATAGTAGGCGGCGTGTCTGGCAAGCGCGGCGTCCGTCTCGGCGGCTGCCGTGAGCCGCTGAATGCCATACTGTCGCACTGGCTCGAGCATGCGATACCACGCGGTGGGTGGGCGTTGGTGGACACCGATGAGTGACTTGTCCACCAGCCTGGTGATGAGATCGACGACCTCGTCCCGGTCGACGGCAGCGTTGATCTCATCACCAACGCCGACCGCTTCGGCTGCCTCGATGTCGCAGCCACTGGCGAAGACCGAAAGCCGCCGGAAGACAACCTGCTCGCCCGGCGTCAGCAGGTCGTAGCTCCAGTCGAGCGTCGCACGCAGCGTTTGCTGGCGAGTCGGGGCGGTGCGGCTGCTGCCGGATAGCAGCTGGAACATCTCGTCCAGTCGCGCGAGGATCTGCTCGACGGACAGCATCCGAACGCGAGCCGCGGCCAGCTCGAGCGCGAGCGGGATGCCATCCAGCCGGATGCAGATCGCGGCCACGACCGAGGCGTTGTCGGTGGTCAGATGGAAGTCAGGCGCGCCATCCTGCGCGCGCTCAACGAAGAGTTGTACGGCGGGCGAGTCAGCCGCCTCATTCAGCTCCATGCCACCGGCAGGATCGGGGAGAGTGAGCGGGCCGATGCGCCGTTGTCGCTCGCCTGGTATCTGCAGTGGTTCGCGGCTGGTCGCCAGCACCCGCAGATGGGGACAGGCGGTCAGCAGTTGCTCGACCAGGACCGCGCACCCATCGATCAGATGCTCGCAATTGTCCAGCACGAGGAGCGCTGCTCGCCGGCGGAGAAAGACGATCACTGCGTCGACGGTAGCGCCATCGACGAGCAAGGGAAGCTCAAGCGCCGCGGCGATCGTATCGGCGAGAAGCGCCTCATCACTGATGCTGGCCAGGTCCACAAACCAGACGCCATCGGCGAGGACGGGGTGAATCGCGGCGGCGACAGTGGTTGCTAGTCGCGTCTTGCCGCAACCTCCGACGCCGGTCAGTGTCACCAGCCGATAACGACCATCTGCCAGCGTCTGGTGAATGGCGGCGAGCTCATCATCTCGCCCGACGATCGGGGTTCGCGATGCGGGCAAATTCTGCGCGAGACTCTCCGGTAGTCTGATCATGGAGTTGCGATCCATGTGAGGCGGTAGTGATGAGGCGGGCATCCAGTCCTCCGACCGTAGATGGCGTCAGAATCTTAGCAAGTATCGTTCGCCACCGAAAATCCGTGCCACTACAGACATCACGTATTGCTCATGGTAGAATCAGCACATTCGTTCTAGGTCAGGTGGCGACGATGCGACGAGACACGACGGGACAGCGCCGGCAACCGCGCGAGGAACGCCCGATCGCAGCCGGCACGATCACTCAGGTGCAGGCGACTCAGCGCGATCCGGAGCGGGTGAGCGTCTTCATCGACGGCGTATTCGCTCTCGCCTTGCCGGCCATCGTCGCGGTCCAGCGCGGGCTGCGGAGCGGGGTCGAGCTGGACGAGGCAGCGGTTCGTGAGCTGGAGGGGCTGGCTGAAGCGGAGCGAGCGACCGAAGCGGCGGTTACATTCGTCGCCTACCGGCCGCGCTCCGAGCGCGAGGTGCGCGACCGGCTGCGGCGGCGCGAGTTCGCCCCGTCCGCGATTGACGCGGCGATCGAGCGGCTGCGCGGCTGGAACTACCTCGACGACCGCGCCTTCGCCGAATACTGGGTCGAGAACCGCGCCGAGCACTCGCCGCGTGGCCGGCGTGCGCTGGAGGCCGAGCTGAGGGCCAAGGGAGTCGACCGCGACGTCACCGGCGACGTGCTGGAGGAGATCGACCTCGGCGAGGAGGACGCAGCGCTGGCGCTGGCCCGCAAACGCCTGCCGCGCCTGTCCGCGCTCGACGAGCCGACCCAGCGCCGTCGCCTAGCCGCCTTCCTCGGCCGCCGTGGCTACGAGTGGGATGTCATCCGCCCGGTACTGGATCGACTGTATGGGCCAGGGGACGATGGCGGCGAGGGCGAGGAGTCTGAATAGCCCGTCCCGACGGGCGTGTGATATCCTCGTCTAGGCACCCCGAAAACATCGGTATGGCCCACCTGAACACTTGAAGTGCGTCCTGGTAAGTTGGGGGACGATGGCTGAGATCAAGTGGTTTGGCCACGCCTGTTTCCGTATTCGGTCGCGAGATGCGACCATCCTGACCGACCCGGTCCCGCGCTCCTTTGGCTACAAGGTCGAGAAGCAGAAGGTCGACATCGTCACCTTCTCTCATGCGCACCCCGGGCACACCGCGCTCGAAATCGTTGCCAATGAGCCGAAGATCGTCGATGGACCCGGCGAATACGAGATGAACGATGTGTTCATCACCGGCGTTCGCACGTATCACGACGATAAGCGCGGCGCAGAGCTCGGGCGGAACACGGCCTATCTGTTTGAGATCGAGGACCTCGTCGTCCTTCATCTCGGTGACCTTGGCCACCAGCCCGGTGAGGACGAAATCGAAAAGTTCAGCGCGGCCGATATCGTCATCATCCCGGTCGGCGGCGGCCCGGTTCTGGACGCCAAGCAGGCTGTTGAGGTCATCAATTTGCTGGACGCGAAGATCGTTATCCCGATGCAATACCGCACGCCGAATGGCGATGCGCAACGAGACCCGCTGGAAAAGTTTCTGGCGGAGATGGGAGCTGCTGCGGCTACCCCTCGAGATAAGCTCGTCGTCCGGGCGAGCGATCTCGGCGAGTCGCCAGAAGTGGTCATCCTGAGCCTGTAGCGTCTGGCCGCGCGCTGAGTGCGCGGCCGGGCGGCGTGTTTGTTCATCAGCTCGCAGTTGCCAGACCGGCGAGTGCGAGCTCGGGTCTGGTTGTGGGGGCCGAGGAGCCTCCGGCGCTCCGGGCGGGGCTGCCGGAATGGCGTGGGCGGAGGATCGTGTAGTGCCCAAGTATATTTTCGTCACGGGTGGCGTCGTGTCGTCGGTCGGCAAGGGCATCTCGACGGCCTCGATCGGCAGATTATTGAAGGCGCGCGGTCTGAGCGTCGCCATTATGAAGCTTGACCCGTACCTCAACGTCGATCCAGGAACGATGTCTCCGTATCAGCATGGCGAGGTGTTCGTCACCGAGGATGGCGCTGAGGCGGATCTCGACCTCGGCCATTACGAGCGCTTCACCGACGAGAACGTCTCGCGCGGGTCGAACATCACGACCGGCCAGGTCTACTCCTCGGTCATTGCCAAGGAGCGTCGTGGCGACTATCTCGGCGGCACAATCCAGGTCATCCCGCATATCACCAACGAGATCAAGGATCGCATCCACCACCTCGCCCGCCAGCACCAGCCGGACGTCGTCATTGTCGAGGTGGGTGGCACCGTCGGCGATATCGAGTCGCAGCCCTTTCTGGAAGCGATTCGACAGATGCGCAAGGACGAGGGCCGGCGCAACGTCCTCTATATGCACGTCACCCTGCTGCCTCGTGTCGGCGCAACCGGGGAGATGAAGACCAAGCCGACGCAGCATTCGGTCCGCGAGCTGCGAGCGGCCGGTATCCAGCCGGATGTCATCATCGTGCGCGCAGATAGCGAGGTGACACCCGACATCGTCTCCAAGATCGCCCTCTTCTGCGACGTGGACGAGGACGCAGTCATCCCGCTCGAGACGGCGGAGACGATCTATGAGGTGCCGCTGATGCTGGAGGCGGCCGGACTGGGCGACTACCTGTCCCAGCACTTCTCCTGGCCCTCCGAGCCAGATCTCGCCGAGTGGACCGATCTGGTCGAGCACATCAAGACGCCGCGGAAGCGGCTGGAGATTGCCCTCGTCGGGAAGTACGTCGAGCTGCACGATGCCTACATGAGCGTCGCCGAGGCGCTGACGCACGCCGGGCTGGCCAATGATGTCGCAGTCGACATTCGGTGGGTGAACTCCGAGCAGCTTACCGAGGCGGAATTGCGCGAGCAGCTCAGCCACAGCGCCGGGATCGTCGTCCCTGGCGGCTTTGGGTCGCGCGGGATCGAAGGCAAGGTGCTGGCGGCGCGCTATGCCCGCGAGGAGCACGTGCCCTATCTCGGGCTGTGCTACGGGCTCCATATGGCGGCGATCGATGTCGCCCGCAACGTGCTGGGCCTGGCCGACGCAAACTCGACCGAGATCGACCCGGCGACCCGCAACCCGGTCATCGACCTCATGCCCGATCAGAAGGATGTCGAGATGGGCGGCACAATGCGGCTCGGCGCATGGCCCTGCAAGCTGGTCCCCGGCACCCGCGCAGCGGCAGCCTACGGAACCGACCTGGTTACCGAGCGTCACCGCCATCGCTACGAGATCAACAACGCCTATCGCGACGCGCTGGAGGAGGGTGGGCTGATCATCTCCGGCGAGTCGCCGGATGGCCGGCTAGCCGAGATCATGGAGCTGATCGATCACCCATGGTTCGTCGGTGTCCAGTTCCATCCCGAGCTCAAATCACGGCCGACCAGGCCGCACCCGCTGTTCCGCGACTTTGTCGCCGCCGCGACGAAGATCCTGCGTGAGGGCGAGCAGCGGCCGTTGCCGATTGAGCGATCCGAGCCGCGCGAAGCGCATTCCGTTTACGATTGATCGGCGAATATCTGGGGTTCTGGCGTGCCGGGGCATTGTGATACACTGCACGGAGTGTGAGGGGCGGGACCGTCATGGATAACCCGCTAGGTCCGGAGACTAAAAGAGACTGGCAAGCGATTGGCGCCGCCTCAGGGTTAGGCTTCACCGTCGTGGGCAGTCTCTTATTGTGTGTCGGGGGAGGAATTCTTCTCGACCGCTGGCTTGGGACCATGCCTATCTTTACACTCATTGGTGTAGTGCTCGGTCTTGGGGCGGCTGGGTATTCACTCTATGAGTTAGCTATGCTCGGTGATCCCAAACGGGGACGAGTGCAGCTGAAGTCGAAGACGGACGCCCAGACGCAGGGGGATTCAGGCTCGCGGTCGCGCCCTACGGACGCCGCGAAGCCGCGCGGAGGGGGACACTGAGTGGAAGTCCACGTCTCGGTTAAGGCGGAATCGCTCTGGTCTGCTGACCTCGGGCCACTCGGCACGCTCAACATCACGAACTCTTTCCTCCAGATGGTCATCGTCATGGCGGTGATCATCATCGTCGGCGCGCTGATCGCCCGGAAAGCCACCCTGATCCCCGGTCGCGCGCAGAGCATTTTCGAGATGGTCGCTGACTTCCTGCTCAGTCTGGTGGAGGGCGCGGCCGGCCGGCAGGTTGGCCGGAAGATCTTCCCGCTGATCGGCTCACTCTTCATCTTCATCATTCTCGCGAATTACTCCGGCCTGCTGCCGGGCGTCGGCACGATCCAGTGCAAGAGCCTGTGTGGCTGGTCGGAAAGCAACGAAACATCGGCGATGGTCGCCTCGGCCCAGCACCCCGGCGACGGCGTTGTGACGCTGGCCTCGACGAAGGCCGAGCACGAGCCTGCGCCCCCGCTGCTGCGCGCGCCGAACGCGGACCTGAACATGACTCTGGCGATGGCGCTGATCGCGTTCGTCTCAGTCCAGATCGCTGGCATCGCAGCGCATGGCTTTGGTGGGCGCATCAAGCACATGGCCGATCCGCCGTTCATGTTCCCGATCGAAGTGATCTCCGAGGTCTCGCGCATTATCTCGCTCTCGTTCCGTCTCTTTGGCAACATCTTCGCGGGCGAGGTGCTCGTCGGGGTCATGATCTCCATGTCCGCGGCGATCCTCGAGAAGACGAAGTGGCTGGTCGTCATCATGTTCGGCCTGCCGACGATCTTCCTCTTGCTCGAGGTTCTCTTTGGCTTCATTCAGGCGCTGATCTTCGCGCTGCTGACGCTGGTCTACATTGCGCTGGCAACAGCGGGGAGTGACGAGCACGGGCACGTACACGAGCCTGGTGAGGAGCCGCATCGAGCGGCAGTCCCCGCGACGAGCGCGGGCGACTAGCAACCGGAGAGAGCATGCTCTCTCCAGGATCACGGGTCTGCGGGCCAACCGGCCCAAGGGGTTATTGGGCGGAGGGGGCGCCCCGTTGGGGGTGGCTCCGATCGATTGGAGAGCCGGGTCGGGGACTGGCCCTTCCGGCGAGAGGAGAACTGCAGCATGTTCAGTGGTGTTACCGGTCCCGATGCCGTAAGCGCTGCCAAGGCGATTGGCGCGGCGCTGGCGATCGGCCTGGGCGCGATCGGCCCTGGCATCGGCATCGGCATGGCCGTTGCCAAGGCGATGGAGGCCCTCGGTCGCAATCCTGAGGCTGCCGGCGATATCCGCACGACGATGATCATCGGCGCTGGTCTGGCCGAAGCCGTCGCAATTTACGCCTTCGTTATCGCCATCATCATCGCGTTCGTGATCTAGCATCTGATGCGACGTGCTGACGACCGTCGTTGGCACGCGGGCTGGAGGGGCGGCATTGCCTCCCCTCTCCGCCATAGCGAGACGCTGGCGAGCCGGCAGGGCGTTCGACGCATGCGTCGAACGGCTGGGGCTTAACAACCCTGGCTGGCAGATCGACTGCACACAGGTCGAGGGGACTCATGGGCGCACTAGGTATTAACGGCGCAAATCTGCTCGTCCAGATCGTGGCCTTCCTGATCTTTATCTGGCTGTTCTGGAAGTTCGCGTTGGGGCCGATCACCGGCATGCTCGACACGCGCCAGGAGCGCATCCGCGAGAGCATCGAGGCCGCCCAACGCATGGAGGACGAGCTCCAGAAAACCCGTGCTCAAAACGAAGAGATCATGGCCGAGGCCCGGCGCGAGGGGCAGGCGTTGATTGCCCGCGCTCGCGAGGTCGGCGACCAGCACATCGCCCGCTCGAAGGAGCAGGCACAGACGCAGGGCGATGAGTTGATCGCCAAGGCTCGCGAGACGATTATCGCCGAGACTGCCCAGGCGCGAGCCGACCTGCGACGCGAGGTCGGCGACCTTGCCGTGCTGGCGGCCTCGAAGATTGTCCGCGCCAACCTCGACCGCGACGCACAGTCGCAGCTGATCGAGGAGGCGCTGGCCGAGGCTAGCGCGGCCAGCAGCAATGGCAGCGCGCCGGTGACGGATGACTAACAACACGCGCCAGCGCGAGAGGAGGGGCATCCGATGGCGATTCGCGGGGTAGCCAAGCGCTACGCGCAGGCCGTCTTCGACATCGCGTCGGAGGCCGGCACGCGGGATCAGTGGCAGGCCGACCTCACCACGCTGGCTAACGCAGCGAGCGATGAGGTGGCCGGCGAGTTCTTTACCAGCCCGAACGTGTCGGAGCAGGGCAAACGCGCCGCGATCGACCGGCTGTTGCCGGGCGACACGCAGCAGTACGTGCGCAACCTGGCCTACATGCTGATCGAGCGTCACCGCTTTGACATCCTCCCCGAGCTGCTGTCGGTCTACGGCGACATGGTCCTCAATGCCCAGGGGATCGCGATCGCCGATGTGACGACCGCGGTCGACCTGACGGCGGCCGAGCGAGAGCAGGTCAGGGAACAGCTCCACCAGATCGTTGGCAAACAGATCGAGCTGCGCACGACGACCGATCCATCGCTGATCGGCGGGCTTGTCGCGCGCATTGGCGATCGGTTGATTGACGCTAGCGTCACGTCGCAACTTCAGCAGATGCGGGCAGCACTCGCGCGCTGAGGCGCGAGAGGCAGCGGGACAGGACGAGAACGACACCGCGCGCACGGGTCGTGCGGGAGCAGGAGGCCGATATGGCGGTACGCGCCACCGAGATTCGCGACATCATCAAGGATCAGATCCAGTCATTCGAAGCCGGGATGACGGTGACCAACGTCGGCAACGTCGTCGAGGTCGGTGACGGTATCGCGTCCGTCCATGGCCTGAGCGACGTGATGGCCAACGAGCTGGTCGAGTTCACCAAGCAGGGCGTCATTGGCATGGCGTTCAACCTGCAGGAGGATTCGGTCGGCGTCATCATCCTCGGCGAGTACACAGGTATTGAGGAAGGCGACGAGGTTCGCTCGACTGGCCGTATCGCCGAGGTTCCCGTCGGCCGTGCGCTGGTAGGGCGCGTTGTCAACGCGCTGGGCCAGCCGATCGACGGCAAGGGGCCGATCCAGACCGAGACATTCCGTCCGATGGAGCGCATCGCTCCCGGTGTCGTCGCGCGGCAGAACGTGGACACGGCGCTGCAGACCGGCATCAAGGCGATCGACGCAATGATCCCGATCGGCCGTGGCCAGCGCGAGCTGATCATCGGCGACCGCCAGACCGGCAAGACGGCGGTGGCGATCGATACGATCATCAATCAGAAGGATTCCGGCGTCATCTGCATCTACGTGGCTATCGGCCAGCGCCAGGGTCAGGTCGCCCAGATCGTGGCGACGCTCGAGCGCCACGGCGCGATGGGCCACACGATTGTCGTCGCCGCCTCGGCCTCCGAGCCGGCCCCGTTGCAATATCTCGCTCCATATTCCGGCACGTCGATGGGCGAGGAGATCATGGAGACGGGCGGCGACGCCCTGATCGTCTATGACGATCTCTCCAAGCACGCCTGGGCCTACCGGCAGGTCTCGCTGCTGATGCGCCGCCCGCCGGGCCGCGAGGCATACCCGGGCGACGTTTTTTACCTGCACTCCCGTCTGCTGGAGCGCTCGGCGCGCCTCAACGAGGAGCGCGGCGGGGGATCGCTCACCTCGTTGCCGATCATCGAGACGCAGGCCAACGACGTGTCGGCCTACATTCCGACCAACGTCATCTCGATCACCGATGGCCAGATCTTCCTGGAATCTGATCTGTTCTACGCTGGCGTCCGGCCGGCGCTGAACGTCGGTATCTCGGTCTCGCGGGTGGGCGGCTCTGCCCAGATTCGCGCGATGCGACAGGTGGCCGGCTCGTTGCGGCTCGAGTTGGCGCAGTTCCGCTCGCTCGCGGCCTTCGCCCAGATGGCATCGGACCTGGACCCTGCGACAAAGCGCCAGATCGACCGCGGCATGCGGCTGACCGAGGTGCTCAAGCAGCCGCAGTACCAGCCGATGCCGGTCGAGGAGCAGGTGGCCCTGATCTGGGTCGCGACTAACGGCTTCCTGGACAATATTCCGGTCGACCGGGTCCGTTCGTGGGAGCGGCAGTACATGGACTATCTGCGCAACAGCGGCTCGGGCATTCTGGCAACCATCAAGGAGAAGCGGGCGCTCGACGACGATCTGACCGCGCTGATGCGCAAGACGGCTGACGAGTTCGCCAGAACGATCTCGGTCGATCAGCTTGAGGTGACGATCTAGTCGCCGGCCCGGCGGCTGGTCGCACGCTGAAGGAGACAGGATGGCGAGCCCACGAGAGATTCGACGGCGCATACGTTCGGTTCGAAACACAGCGCAGATCACGCGGGCGCTGGAGATGGTTTCGGCATCGAAGATGCGCCGCGCACAGGAGCGAGTGCGCGCGGCCCGGCCGTACGCCGAGCGCCTGCGCACGATCATTGCTGGCCTCGCCGTCGCTGGCGAGTCGGTTGATGTCTCACAGTTCCCGCTGCTTCAGCAGCGCCCGATCAACCGGGTCGGCGTCATTATTGTGACTGCCGACCGTGGCCAGGCCGGGGCGTTCAACGCGAACATCATCCGTCGGTCGGTGCGTTTCCTTCAGGAGGCCGGCCATCCGGCCGACCTCGTCACAGTCGGACGCAAGGGCCGCGATTTCTTCGCTCGGACCGACCAGAACGTGATCGCCGAATTTACCCAGCTGGGCGATAACCCGTCGCTGGATATTCTGCGGCCGATCATCGGTGTCGCAACCGAGGCGTTCATTAAGGGCGAGATCGACGCGGTTCACCTCATCTACTCGCAGTTCGTGAACACGCTGACCCAGCGGCCAGAGGTGCTGCAACTGCTGCCGATCGAGCCGCCGGAGGATATCCCGGCCGATCAGGCATCCGCCGACTTCATCTTCGAGCCAGACCCCCGGACAGTCCTTGAGGCGCTTTTGCCGCGCTATGTCGAGGTACAGGTCTACCAGGCGATGCTCGAATCGCTGGCCAGCGAGCATTCGGCGCGTATGGTCGCGATGCGCGCGGCGACGGATAACGCCCGCGATTTCATCGACGAGCTGACATTGTCGCTCAACAAGGCGCGCCAGGCGCAGATTACGCGCGAGGTGTCCGAGATCGCGGCCGGCGCCGCGGCACTCGGCGGATAGACGGACGTTTGGTCGCAATGCGGAGCATCATCCCGGATTCGATGCAGGCAGGCAGGAGATAGAGAGTGGCAACGACAGCCGTACGTGGAGCAACGGGAGAGGTCGTCCAGGTGCAGGGCGCGGTGGTGGACGTCGAGTTCCCACCGGATCACCTCCCCGCAATTTACAACGCCATCGAGGTTGATATGCCCGGTGGTAACACGCTGACCCTCGAGGCCCAGCAGCACCTCGGCAATGACTGGGTCCGCTGCGTCGCAATGTCCTCGACCGACGGCCTGCGCCGCGGCGCGAAGGCGGTCGACATCGGCAGCTTGATCCGGGTGCCGGTCGGCCTGGCGACGCTGGGGCGCATCTTCAACGTCGTCGGCGAGCCGGTCGATGGCAATCCGGATGTCGATCGGTCATTGACGAACAGCATCCACCGCTCGGCGCCTGATTTTGTCGATCAGTCCACGTCGGTCGAGCCATTCGAGACCGGCATGAAGGTCGTCGACCTCATTGCGCCGTTCACCAAGGGTGGCAAGACCGGTGTGTTCGGCGGCGCTGGCGTCGGCAAGACGGTCGTTATCATGGAGCTGATCCGCAACATCGCCGCCGAGCACGGCGGCTACTCCGTCTTCTGCGGCGTCGGCGAGCGGACCCGCGAGGGGACGCAGCTGTACGGCGAGATGGAGGAGTCGGGCGTCATCGACAAGACCGCAATGGTCTTTGGCCAGATGAATGAGCCGCCGGGCGCCCGCCTGCGCGTCGCGCTCTCGGGCCTGACGATGGCCGAGTACTTCCGCGATGAGGGCCGCGACGTGCTGCTGTTCATCGACAACATCTTCCGCTTCGTCCAGGCCGGCTCCGAGGTATCGTCGCTGCTGGGCCGGATGCCGAGCGCCGTTGGCTACCAGCCGACTCTGGCCACCGAGATGGGGCAGCTGCAGGAGCGCATTACCTCGACGCGCAAGGGTTCGATCACCTCGGTGCAGGCTGTCTACGTCCCTGCCGACGACTACACCGACCCGGCCCCGGCCACAGCGTTCGCCCACCTCGACGCGACTGTCTCGCTGGAGCGTGCGATCGCCGAGCAAGGACTGTTCCCGGCGGTGGACCCGCTCGCCTCAACCTCGCGTATTCTCGACCCGCTGATCGTTGGCGAGGAGCACTACCGGGTGGCCCGCGAGGTGCAGCGGCTGCTGCAGCGCTATCGCGACCTGCAGGACATCATCGCTATCCTCGGCATCGAGGAGCTGAGCGACGAAGACAAGCAGACAGTTGCTCGGGCGCGCCGCATTCAGCGCTTCATGTCGCAGCCGATGTTCGTCGCCGAGGCGTTCACCGGCCAGTCCGGCAAGTACGTCACCCGCGAGGATACAGTGCGAGGCTTCACCGAGATCCTCGAAGGTCGCCACGACTCGCTGCCAGAGCAGGCGTTCTACATGGTCGGCCCGATCGAGGAAGCCGTTGCGAAGGCCGAGCGGATGGCGGCTGAAGGCTAGCACGAGGGACGAGGGACGAGCGGGGGTACTTGGGGTATCCCGCCCTTGTCCCTCATCTCTGACACGGAGGAAACATGGCCAGGCCAGCGAAGCTGAGCGTCGAGGTGGTCACCGGCGAAGGGGTGGTCTACAAGACCGACGACGTCGATATGGTCGTTGCCCCGGGGGCCGAGGGGCAACTCGGCATCCTGCCGAAGCACGCGCCCCTGTTCTCACTGCTCGCGGCAGGAGAGATGCGCGTCAAGCACGGGAGCAGCGAGGAGTCGCTTGTCGTCTTCGGCGGCTTTCTTGAGGTACTCAACAACCAGGTGATCGTTCTGGCCGATACGGCGGAGCGGGTCGTCGAGATCGACATGCAGCGCGCCGAGACCGCCCGCCAGCGTGCAGAGGCTCGGCTGGCTCAGCGCGGCGAAGGGCTCGATCTGGCCCGCGCCGAGCAGTCGCTCCAGCGCGCAGCGGTCCGTCTGCGGGTAGCCCAGCGTCGCCAGCACGGTCGTGTGCGGCCGGGCCCGACGAACATGAGCGACAACCCGTAGACTAGAGGCGGTACGACGCCGCCAGCTGCGACCCAGGAGGAGCCACCACGTGACGCTATCCACCACACGCGGGATCAACACTCCCGCCGTCAACTCTGCCCGCACGATCGTCACCGAGGGTGGCACGCCACTCACCGGCGAAATCCGCATCGGCGGGGCAAAGAACGCCGCGTTGCCGATGATGGCGGCTGCGCTGCTGACTGACGAGCCCTGCGTCCTGGAAAATCTGCCGATCCTTGAAGATATCTTCGTCATGGTGGATCTGCTCCGATTCCTCGGAGCAGACGTCGAGCTGGACACCGAGCAGCACCGCGTTCGCATTCATGCTGCCGAGCTTGCCAATCGGATTGCACCGGCCGAGCTGGTCGAACGCATGCGAGCGTCATTTCTCGTCTCCGGCCCTGTCCTGGCTCGCGCTGGCGAGATGGAGACTCCTGCTCCCGGTGGCTGCAAGCTTGGCAGTCGGCCGGTGGATGTCGATGTCCGTGGATTCAAACGCATGGGCGCCAGCGTCTACGTCGGTGACGGGTTCTATCGGATGACCGCGCCGCGGCTGGAGGGCGCTGACCTCTATATGGATTACCCCAGCCACACCGGCACCGAGAATCTGCTGATGGCAGCGACGCTGGCGAGGGGAACAACAACGATCGCCAATGCCGCTTCGGAGCCGGAGATCGTCGCGCTCGGCCATATGCTGCGTGAGATGGGCGCGAGGATCGAGGGGATCGGCACCCCATATATCACCGTCAAGGGAGTCGAGCGGCTACGAGGCTTCCACACATCGATCCTTCCCGATCGGTTAGAGGCCGGGACGTTCGCGATCGCCAGCGTCATAACCGGCGGCGAGATCATTCTCAACCGAGTGAACGAGCGGGACATGCTGCCGCTGACCCACAAGCTGCGTGAAGCCGGCGCGGGGATCTGGTGGAGTGACGACTTGATGATGGTGCGACCACGCGGAAAGCTTGAGTCACTGGAGATCCAGGCATTGCCCTTCCCGGGCTTCCCGACGGATCTGCAGGCCGCGTTCGCTGTGCTGTTGACTCAGGCCGAGGGGACCAGCCGTATTTTCGAGCGCGTGTTCAACGACCGACTGCGCTACACCGACGAGCTGAAGAAGCTCGGCGCAAAGATCACACTGGTCAACTCGCAGGAAGCGAGCATCACTGGCCCAAGCCCGCTTCGCGGCGCTGATGTCCGCGCACTGGATATTCGTTCGGGCGCCTGTCTGATCCTGGCCGGCCTCGTCGCCGAGGGCGAGACCCGTGTCCACGATATCCACCACGTCCGTCGTGGTTACGAGGACATCGTCGGACGCTTCCAGCAGCTCGGCGCGCGGATACGCTACGAGTAGGCGACAGCCGCTCGAAGAGCAGGCTTCTTCCGGAGCACCGTGACGCCGGACACGCAACAGGATCTGTGGCTGTTCGGCGGGGAACGCGCTGCTTCTACGCGCGTACGTACGCGGCACGATGCGCAACCATACTATGATAGAATCCATGATTATGGATGCTCGTCACGGGGTGTCCGTACATGTGTGTATCGCGAGTGACCTC
>Ga0073899_10001100_pt1 | contig 24855 bp, 19 predicted proteins | sample KloWWTmetaKNB5Ph_FD_88975 | JGI IMG/M metagenome (GOLD analysis project Ga0073899, IMG submission 88975) | Active sludge microbial communities from Klosterneuburg, Austria, studying microevolution and ecology of nitrifiers - Klosterneuburg... | ecosystem: Engineered > WWTP > Aerobic digester >... | reverse complement strand
TCCGGATCACCGGCGAGATCGGCCGGGGAGGCATGGGGACGGTGTTCCAGGCGACGCAGGTCGGCCTCGACCGGACCGTCGCCCTGAAGATCCTGGACGCCTCACTCTCGGCCGACCCCCAGTTCATGAACCGGTTCCACCACGAGGCGACCGTGCTGGCCAGGCTCGACTCCCCCCACGTGGTGCAGGTGTACGACCACGGCGCGATCGGTGGGTGCGTCTACCTCGCCATGCAGTACGTGCCGGGCGGCGACCTAGCCAGCCTGCTGCGGACCCGCGGCCCGCTGCCGGCGGCGGAGGCGCTGGGCGTGTTCGCCGACATCTGTGCCGCGCTCGCCGATGCCCACGCGATCGGCGTGGTGCACCGCGACGTGAAGCCGTCCAACGTCCTGCTCCGTCGGCCGGGGCAGACCGACTTCGCCTACCTGTGCGACTTCGGGATCGCGCAGTCCGGCGAGTCGAACCTCACCCAGGCCGGCACGGTGGCCGGGACGTGGGCGTTCCTCGCGCCGGAGCGGTTCGACGGCCACCCCGCGACCGCCCGGAGCGACCTCTACTCCGCGGGCTGTGTCCTGTGGGCGATGCTGACCGGCCAGAACCCCTACGGCGGCACCGACATCCAGTTGGCGCTGGCCCATGCGAGGGCGCCGCTCCCGGTGCTCCCGGGCAACGACGCGCTCACCCAGAGCCTGAACCAGTTGCTGCAGGGGTGCCTTGCGAAGGACCCGTCCCAGCGGTTCCCTGACGCCCGGACGGTCAGCGACAGCGCCCGGCGGCTGCGGGACTCCCTCGCAGGACAGTCCGACGAGCGGACGCGGCTGCGCACGCCCCCGACGCCTGCGCCGATTCCCGTCCCCGCGCCCGTCCCCGCGCCCGCGGCATCGCCGTACGCAACGCCGACGCCGACCACGTTCGGCGCCTCGCAACTCACCGATCCGGCCGGGCGCCCGCCGGGTGGCAGGTCGCGCCGCTTGGTCTTCCTGCTCGCCGGCTTCCTCGCCCTCGCCGTCGTCGCGACGGCGACCGCCCTGTTCGTCGTGAACTGGATCGGCGGCAGCCAGGGGTCGCAGGCGGCCACCACCAGGCCGCGGGCGACGCGGACGACCCAGACGGAGGAGACCACGCCGGCCACCACGGGCAGCGTGCCCCCGGCCACCGTCCCCACCATCGCTCCGACCACCCAGGCCCCCAACGCGACGTACGTCTGCTGGAACGGAAGCTCCACGACCTCGATCGACGAGTGCGGCGACCCCACCGGGATCGCCGGTCTGCGGTACCTCTTCCCCGAACTGCAGGACCCTGCGGCTGGCTGTGTGCAGAAGTTCACAAGTACCGACGCGATCACCTTCGAGTGCCCCCATGACCTGGCGATCAACCGCTACGTCTACTGGAAGGACCCCGAGATCGCGCTGTACAACTTCCGCGACAAGCGCTTCCCGGGTGTGCCCTGGGTGCCCTTCGTCGTGGACGGGATCGACGCGGGAAAGAAGTGGGAGGCGCTGCGGGACACGCCCTCGAACCCGTACTGGACCTCGGCGCTGTGGGTCTACAACCAGTACTCGTTCACGGTGACGGCTCCGAACCAGCCCCAGCGCGACCAACTGGTCGCCGGAATGCAGGTGCGCGCCATGCACCAGATCCAGGGCTACCTGCAGTCGGAAGGTCCCCAGGTCGGCGTCCTGGGCTGAACGGGTCGACCCTTCGACGGGCTCAGGGACCGACAGGATCAGGGACCGACAGGATCACTCCCCGCGTAGCCGGTCGCGCAGGTGGGCCAATGTCGTCTCCGAGAGGCCGAGCCCTCCGGTGAGGTAGCCCTCGATGCTGCCGTAGCGTGCCGTGGCCGCGTCCAGCCCGGCCACCAGCCAGGAACGTTCGACGGTGGCGGCGGTCCGCACCGCGGCGGCCCGGGTGGCGCCCTCGGAGCGCAGGGTGGCGGCCACCTTCTTCTCGATCAGGGCGGCCCGGTAGCGGTTGGAGGCCAGGTACTCCGCGATGACGGTCGGCCGATCGGCGCCCGCCACGATCTGAAGCATGGCCGAGATCCAGCCGGTGCGGTCCTTCCCCTCGGTGCAGTGCACGAGCACCGGAGCGTCCGCCCGCGCGATGCCGGTGAGGACGGACGCGATCCGTTCCCGCTGTGCGGGGTCGGTGACGAACGCCCGGTTCCGTTCGATCGCGCGGCGCCGCGCGGCGGCGGCGTCGGGCGGGTCGTCCCTGGGCTGCCGGGCGACGGCGTACACGTTGACCAGCCGGTACTCCGCGCCCTTGATCGCCGGGTCGGGGTGGTTGCGGGCGACCTCGTCGGTGCGCAGGTCGAAGATGGTCTCCAGCCCGGCGTCCGCCAGCGTCGCCCGGTCGGCGGCGGACATGCCCTCCAGCAGGCCGGAGCGGTAGACCAGCCCGGTCGCCATCCGGGTGCCGTCGGCGAGCCGCAGGCCCTTGCCGCTGCCGGCAACGTCCCGGAAGTTGGGGACGCTGGAGAGCTCCACCACCTCCACCCGCGGCTCGGAGGCCGTCTCCCCGCCCGCCCCGGACGGTGTCGCGCCCGAACTGGCGGAATTGCTGGGGCTGGGGCTGGTCGTGGCCCGGCTCGGCGGCGCAGCGGCGGCCGGAGTGGTGACCGTCGGCCCGGCCGACACCGTGACCGGCGCACCAGCCGTCACGGTCACCACCGCAGGGGAGCACCCGGCCACCAACGCGGTGCAGGCGACAGCGAGCAGCACGCGCGGCGGCCGAAACAGGTTCACCCACGGGAGCTTAGTCCGCTGCGTGGCACCCACCGCCTCGCGGGCTCGCTAGGCTGCTGACGACCCACCGCCTGCCCGGAAGGACGCCCCATGACCGGCTTCCCACGCGCGGGTGAGCGCTTCGGTGACTTCCTGATCGAGTCCGACCTCGGCCGCGGCGGCATGGGGGTCGTGTTCCGCGCCACCCAGGTCAGCCTCAACCGCCCGGTGGCGCTGAAGGTGCTCGACCCTGCGCTCGCCGGCGACGTCGAGTTCACCCAGCGGTTCGAGCGCGAGGCGAGCATCCTGGCGAGCATGTCCTCGCCGCACGTGATCCAGGTGTTCGGCCACGGACGGATCGACGACTGCCTCTACCTGGCGACGCAGTACATCGCCGGCGGCGACCTGTCGCAGGTGCTGCGACGCAACGGCGCCCTGCCGCCGACGCTGGCGCTGGACCTGACCGGGCAGGTCCTCGCCGCCCTCGCGGACGCGCACGCGCTCGGGGTCATCCACCGCGACGTGAAGCCCTCCAACGTGCTGGTCACCAGCAGCGGGGAACGTCCGTTCGCCTACCTGGCCGACTTCGGCATCGCCCAGAATCGGGAGAGCGGCCTGACCCGCTCCGGGGTGGTGGCCGGCAGTTGGGCCTACCTGGCGCCCGAGCGGCACGCCGGTGAGCCGGCCGCGGCCACCAGCGACCTCTACTCCGCTGGCTGCATCCTCTGGGCCTGCCTCACCGGCCGGTCGCCCTACCAGGGCACCGACGTGCAGATGGCGATGGCCCACGCCAGCGCCCCGGTACCCCAGCTCCCCGGCGCCGACCCGCAGACCGTCGCCCTGAACACCCTGCTCGCCCGCAGCCTCGCCAAGGCACCCGAGCACCGCTACCCCCACGCGACCGCCTTCCTCAACGAGGTCCAGGGCACCCTCCAGTTCCTGCTCTCACGCTCACCCGGCCCCGACACCGACGACCGGACCCACCTGCGTGCCGTCGCGGCGCCGGTGCCGCCGGTGCCGCCGGTGCCGCAGCCGCAGTTCGTTCCCACGCCGGTCACCCCACCGCCCGGCTTGCCGCCCCACCCCGCAGCCGCAACGGGCCACCCCACCGCGGCCACCCCTGCGGGCGGCACCCTGAGCGACGCCGCCCGGGTGCTGAGCGGCGTCACGAAGACCCCGTCCCACCCCCGCGACCCAAGCCGGCCGCGACGCGGGCTGGTCGTGGGCGCGATCGTCGCGGGCGTCGTCGTCCTCGCCGTCCTCGGGGTCACCGCCGCGATGCTCCTCAAGCCCGCTGCGGGGACGGTCTCGACGCCCGGCCGACGCTCCCCCGGCCCGGCCGCCACCGCAACGTCCGCAGCCACCGCGACCTCCGCAGCCACCACTCCGGTCGCGCCCGTCGGGTACACCTGCTGGGACGGCAGCGCGACGGCCGACCTCGCCGGGTGCACTCTGCCCACCGGGATCGCGGGCCTGGAGTACCTGTACCCCTCCCTGGTGGCCGACGCCGACTCGTGTGGGGAGGTCACCACCACCGACGCGTCGAAGAGTTCCATCGTGTGCAGCTTCGGCAGCGACAACCTGATCCGCTACTCCTACTGGGCCGACCCGGCAGCCGCCTACGCGCACTACCAGAAGAGCTACGCCGACGTGACGCCGGCAGACCTCAGCCTCGACGGCGCCGTGGTGGGCACCCTGTACCTGCGCGACAGCAAGAAGGAGAACAAGACGGTGCTGCGCACGTCCGCGCTGTGGCTCGACGGCAGCACCAGCTTCAGCGTGGAGGCGCGCTCCCGCAGCGCCCGCCGACTCCTGCTCGACCGGCTGCGGGTGACCGCGCTCGAGGACGTCCGCGGGCACCCGGCGGATCGTGCCGCCGGGGTGAGTTCGTTCGACATCGCCACCCCCTGAGGCGCCTGGACCAGCCGACCCTTCGGCCGTCTCAGGGGACGGGGCTCAGCGGCGGCCGCCCTTGGGCCGCACCAGCTTGTGCGCCTGCCACTCCGCGGAGACCGACAGCGGGTTGGCCAGCGCCAGGCCGGCGGTGAGGGCGGCCTCGGAGAGGTCGGAGGGCTCCACGTAGCCGTCCCGTCCGACCTTGGGCAGCAGCAGCCAGATGTAGCCCTTCTGCCCCAGGTCGGTCAGGGCGTCGACAAGGTCGTCGGCGAGGTCGCCGTCCTCGGCCCGCCACCACAGCAGGACGACGTCGACCGCCTCCAGCGCCTCATAGACGAAATCGGAGCCGATCGCGACCAGGAGCTCCTCGCGGAGCGCCTCGTCGACATCGGAGTCCCAGCCGAGTTCCTGAACCACCATCCCGGGGCTGAGCCCCATGGCTGCCGTTCGACTGGACGTCCCGGCCGTGCTCACCTGCGTTTCCCCTCTTTCTGACGCTGACGTTGTGGTGGGTGAAAGCCTGCCAGAAAGCCAGTGCCCAGCAAAGACGCCTGTCTCAGGCGTCGCCGCCGACCGATCCGGACGTGCCCGCGTTGACGTCGAGCAGCCGGTACTGCTCCGCTGCCCGGGCCGGCCACATCGGGTCGACCTCGCCGCGGGCGGCGAGCTGCTGCAGGGTGCGGACGACCATCGAGGGCCCGTCGATGTGGAAGAACCGCCGGGCCGCAGCCCTGGTGTCGGAGAAGCCGAAGCCGTCCGCGCCCAGGGAGGCGAAGTCGCCCGGCACCCAGTTGATGATCTGGTCCTGCACCTGCCGCATGTAGTCGCTGACGGCCACCACCGGCCCCGGACGTCCCTGCAGCTGGCTGGTCACCCATGCCACCTGCGCGGGCTCCTCGGGGTGCAGGAAGTTGTGCTCGTCCACGGCCAGCCCGTCGCGGCGCAACTCGTTCCAGGAGGTGACGCTCCACACGTCCGCCACGACGCCGAAGTCGCGCTTCAGCAGCTCCTGCGCCTCCAGGGCCCAGCGCACCGCGACCCCCGAGGCGAGCAATTGGGCACGCTTCGCGTCGGGGTTGACCCCTTCGAACGAGCCCTCCTTGAGCAGGTAGAGGCCCTTGATGATGCCCTCGACATCGACGCCCTCGGGCTCGGCCGGCTGCGGCATCGGCTCGTTGTAGACGGTGAGGTAGTAGATGATGTCCTCGGCGTCGGGACCGTACATCCGGCGCAGGCCGTCCTGCATGATGTGGGCGATCTCGTAGCCGTAGGCCGGGTCGTAGGCGACCACCGCCGGGTTGGTGGCGGCGAACATGTGGCTGTGGCCGTCCATGTGCTGGGTGCCCTCGCCGGTCAGCGTGGTCCGTCCGGCGGTCGCACCGATCAGGAAGCCGCGCGCCAGCTGGTCGGCGGCCGCCCAGATCGCGTCGGCGGTGCGCTGGAAGCCGAACATCGAGTAGAAGACGTAGATCGGCACCATCGGCACGCCGTGGGTCGCATAGGACGAGCCGACGGCCTGGAACGCGGCCACCGAACCGGCCTCGTTGATGCCGGTGTGCAGGATCTGGCCCTGCTTCGACTCGCGGTAGGCGAGCATCAACTCGTGGTCGACCGGCACGTAGTTCTGGCCGTGCGGGGAGTAGATCTTGATGGTCGGGAAGAACGAGTCCATGCCGAACGTGCGGGCCTCGTCGGGGATGATCGGCACGACCCGGGGCGCGAACTCCTTGTCGCGCATGAGGTCCTTGAGCAGCCGCACGAAGGCCATCGTGGTGGCGACCGGCTGGTTGCCGGAGCCCTTCTTCAACCCCGCGTAGGCGGCCGGTTCGGGCAGCTTGATCGGGCCGGGGGTGTTGCGGCGCTCCGGCACCGGGCCGCCGAGGACGCGCCGACGCTCCATCACGTAGCGGATCCGCTCGTCGTCGGGGCCGGGGTTGACGTACGGCGGCTGGTAGGGGTTCTCCTCCAGCACCGCGTCGGTGATCGGCATGTCGAGGCGGTCGCGGAACTGCTTGAGGTCGTCCAGCGCCAGCTTCTTCATCTGGTGGGTCGCGTTGCGGCCGGCGAAGTGGCTGCCGAGGAAGTAGCCCTTGATGGTGTGGGCGAGGATGACCGTCGGAGCGCCGGTGAACTGGCTGGCTGCCTTGTAGGCCGCGTAGACCTTGTGGTAGTCGTGGCCGCCGCGGGTGAGCTTCCAGATCTTCTCGTCGCTCCAGTCCTCGACCATCTTCGCCGTCCGCGGGTCACGTCCGAAGAAGTGGTCGCGCACGTAGGCGCCGTCGTTGGCCTTGAACGTCTGGTAGTCGCCGTCGGCGGTCGAGTTCATCACGTTCAGGAGCGCGCCGTCACGGTCGGCGGCCAGCAGCGGATCCCAGCCGCGGCCCCAGACAACCTTGATCACGTTCCAGCCGGCGCCGCGGAAGAAGATCTCCAGCTCCTGCATGATCTTCCCGTTGCCGCGCACCGGCCCGTCCAGCCGCTGCAGGTTGCAGTTGACGACGAAGGTCAGGTTGTCGAGTTCCTCGTACGCGGCCAGTTGCAGGGCGCCGCGGCTCTCGACCTCGTCCATCTCGCCGTCGCCGAGGAAGGCCCACACGCGCTGGTCGGCCGTGTCCTTCAGGCCGCGGTTGTGGAGGTACTTGTTGAAGTGCGCCTGGTAGATCGCCGCGATCGGGCCCAGGCCCATCGAGACGGTCGGGAACTCCCAGAAGCCCGGCATCTGCCGGGGGTGGGGGTAGGACGGCAGGGCGCGGATCCGTCCGTCGACGAGGTGGCTCTTCTCCTGCCGGAACCCGTTGAGGTCGTTCTCGTCGAGCCGTCCCTCCAGGAAGGCGCGCGCGTACATGCCGGGGCTGGCGTGGCCCTGGAAGAACACCTGGTCACCGCCGCCGGGGTGGTCCTTGCCGCGGAAGAAGTGGTTGAAGCCCACTTCGTACAGCGTCGCCGAGGAGGCGTAGGACGAGATGTGGCCGCCGACCCCGACGCCGGGACGCTGGGCGCGGTGCACCATGATGGCGGCGTTCCAGCGGGCGAGCCGGCGGAACCGGCGCTCCAGGTCGACGTCGCCGGGGTACCACGGCTCCTGCTCGGGCGAGATGGTGTTCACGTAGTCGGTCGCCGTCAGCGACGGCACCCCGAGATGACGGTCTCGGGCACGCTCGAGCAACTTCAGCATCACATAGCGGGCACGGTGCCGGCCGTCGGAGTCGATCATCTGGTCGAGGGACTCCAGCCATTCGGCCGTCTCCTCCGAGTCGATGTCGGGGAGGTTGGTCGGCAGACCATTGAGGATCGGACCGACAGAGTCGCGACTGGCCACGGCGTCCTTCTTTCGATGTCGAGCAACTCCCTGAGGCTAGCGCATGGACCTACCCGCGGGTACGGGTCAGCAACGCATCCACGTCCAGTGTGTTCAGGATGCGGTCGGCGCCGATCCCGGCCGCCTCGGCCCGGGCGGCGCCGTAGCTCAGGAACTCCAGTTGCCCCGGCGCGTGGGAGTCGGTGTCGATGGCGAAGTCGCACCCGATCTCGGCGGCGAGCGCGAGCAGGTCGTCGGGCGGGTCGCAGCGTTCGGGACGGGAATTGATCTCGACGGCGACCCCGAACTGCCGACAGGCCTCGAAGACGACCTCGGCGTCGAAGGCGCTCTGCGGGCGCGTCCCCCGCTCGCCGGCGACGAGGCGGCCGGTGCAGTGGCCCAGCACGTCGACGCGGGGGTTGGCGACGGCCGCCACCATCCGCAGCGTCATCGCCTCAGCGGGCATCCGCAGGTCGGAGTGGACGCTGGCCACCACCACGTCCAGTCGGCGCAGCAGGTCGTCGCGCTGGTCGAGCCGGCCGTCGGTGAGGATGTCCACCTCGATCCCGGTCAGCACGCGCAGCGGAGCGCTGCGGTTGAGGTCGGCGATCGCCGCCAGTTGAGCTTCGAGCCGCGCGACCGAGAGGCCGTTGGCGACCCTCAGCCGCGGGGAGTGGTCGGTCACGGCGAGGTAGGAGTGCCCCAGCGCCGCGGCGGCCTCGACCATCTCGGCCAGCGGCACCGATCCGTCCGAGGCGTCGGTGTGGGTGTGCAGGTCGCCCCGCAGCAGGCCGCGCAGCGCGGGTTCGGGGTCGACCAGGGGCCCCCGTGGCCGCAGCTTCGCGAGGTAGGGCGATTCCCGTCCGGCCACCGCCGCGACGATGATGCCGGCCGAGGTCTCCCCGATCCCGGGCAGGCTCTGCCACTGCCCGCTCGCGGTGAGCTCAGCCGCCCTCGCCGGGTCGAGGTCGGCCAGGACGGCGGCCGCCTTCCGCAGTGCGGTCGCCCGGCGCGAGCTCTCCTGGGCCCGCTCCAGCAGCCTCGCCGCCTCGCGCAGGGCACCGATCGCGATCGCCGTCTGCTCCATGCCGCAACACACTAGGCTGCTCGGCGATGACAAGCACTGGCACCGAGGTCGATACCTGGTGGCCCGCCGCGCCCGAGCGCGAGCAGATCGCCGGGCGGCTGCGCGCCGCCGCCGCGGAGCTGACGACCGCGGCGATGGCCCGGATCGCCGAATCCCACCCCTGGTTCGCCCTGCTCGACGCCGAGCACCGCTCGTGGATCACGGTGGTAGCCAGGGCGGGCATCGACGGGTTCGTGCGCTGGTTCGCGGCCGGCGGGGAGCAGGTCGACCCCGGCTCGATCTTCGACGCGGCGCCGCGTGCGCTCACCCGCCGGATCACGCTGCACCAGACCGTCGACCTGGTGCGCACCACGATCGAGACGGTCGAGCGGCAGCTCAGCAAGCTGCCGGTGGCCGACCAGCCGGCGCTGCGGCTCGGCATCGTCCACTACTCGCGGGAGGTCGCGTTCGGCGCCGCGGAGGTGTACGCCCGCGCCGCCGAGGCCCGTGGCGCATGGGACGCGCGGCTGGAGGCCATGGTGGTCGACGCCGTGATCCGGGGCGACGCGGACGAGACGGTCGCATCCCGGGCCTCGACGCTGGGCTGGTCCGCGCCCGCGGGGGTCGCAGTGGTGATCGGCGGCGCCCCGGCCCAGCCGGGTCAGGCGATCGAGGCGATCCGGCAGGTCGCCGGCCGCCACGCCGTCGACGTGCTCGCCGCCCAGCAGGGCGACCGGCTGGTGGTGCTGCTCGGCGGCCGGCTGGTCGAGCTCGACCTGACCGCCCTGGTGGGCGAGTTCGAGGCGCAGTTCGGTGCCGGGCAGGTCGTCATCGGCCCGGTGGTGGACGACCTCTCCGAGGCCGTCCGCAGCGCCCGGGCGGCACTGTCGGGGATGCGCGCCGGCCACGCCTGGCCTGACGCCCCCCGTCCGGTGGCGGCGAACGACCTGCTGCCCGAGCGCGTCCTCGCCGGGGACGGGCACGCGCGACGGCAACTGGCCGGAGAGGTCTACCGGCCACTCCTGGACGCCGGCGGCGACCTGATCGGCACCCTGTCGGCCTTCCTCGAACACGGCGGCTCGGTGGAGGGCACCGCCCGGGCGCTCTACATCCACGCCAACACGGTTCGCTACCGGCTGCGCCGCGTCCAGGACATCACCGGTTACGCCGCCAACGACCCGCGTGAGGCCTACGTCCTGCAGTTGGCCCTCACCCTGGGTCGCCTGCTCGGCTGAGGTCACGGGGAAGTTCGACAACGCCTGCCTGCCCGCGCCAGCGTCGGGAGCCAGCGGCAGTTGTGGGAACCCGACAAACCCCTCCTCAGGATTTCGTCAGCTTTCCGGCCACGGAGGGTGCCCGCACCCGCCACAGTTGGAGGGTGCTCGCCATCGTCGCGCCCGGTCAGGGCGCCCAGACCCCCGGCTTCCTCTCCCCCTGGCTGGAGGAGCCCCGCGTCGCCGATCGGCTCGCGTGGCTCTCTGCCGTGGCGGGGATCGACCTGGTGCACTACGGCACGCAGGCCGACGCCGAGACCATTCGTGACACCGCGATCGCCCAGCCGCTGCTCGTCGCAGCGGGGCTGGTGACCGCCCTCGAACTGTTCCCCTCCCCCGCGGACGCCTTCCGTCGCGTCGGGGTCGCCGCCGGCCACAGCGTCGGCGAGATCACCGCGGCGGCCGGCACCGGGGTGCTCACCGCCGAGCAGGCGATGGTGTTCGTGCGTGAGCGCGGCAACCAGATGGCCGCCGCCAGCGCCGTCCGTCCGACCTCGATGATGGCCGTCGTCGGCGGCGTCGCCGAGGACGTGTTCGCGGCGATCGAGGCCGCCGGGCTGACCGCCGCGAACAACAACGGGCCTGGCCAGGTTGTCGCTGCCGGCACCGTCGAGCAGCTCGCCGAGCTCTCGGCGAACCCCCCGGCCCGCGCCCGGCTGGTGCAGCTCAGCGTGGCCGGCGCCTTCCACACCGTCCACATGGAGCCGGCCGTCGCGCACCTGGAGAGGCTCTCCCGGGCGATCTCGACCCACGACCCGCGCACCCGGCTGCTCTCCAATTCCGACGGCGCCGTGGTCCAGTCCGGCCGGGAGTACCTCGGCCGGCTCGTCCGGCAGGTCGCGAACCCGGTCCGCTGGGACCTCTGCCTGCAGGCGATGGCCGACCTCGGCGTCACCGGGCTGCTCGAGCTGCCCCCGTCCGGAACGTTGACGGGCATCGCCAAGCGCAACCTCAAGGGCGTCGAGCTGTTCAGCCTCAACACCCCCGACCAGCTGGAGGCGGCACAGGAGTTCGTCGCCCGCCACGGCGACGCGGGCTCCACCTCGGCGATGGCCACAACCCCCTCGTGGATGCTCGTGGTCTCCCCCGGCAAGGGCATCTTCGCCCGGGCCGAGGGGCTGGCCGAGCACCTCACCCCGGGCACGCCGATCGGCGCGGTGACCACGCTGCGCGGCCAGACCGACGTGACCACCGGCCACGGCGGCCAGATCGTCGAGTGGCTGGTGGAGGACGGCGACCCGGTCGCTCCCGGACAACCCATCCTGCGGCTGTACCCGGCCGCCGAGTCGGCAGGAGCCGCATCATGACCACCCTGAAGGCCAGCGAGGGCGCCCAGTTCGCGCGCATCCTCTCGGTCGGCTCGGCGCTGCCCTCCCGCGTCGTGCCGAATGCGGACCTGCTGGAGCACCTCGACTCCTCCGACGAGTGGATCACCCAGCGCACCGGCATCCGGGAGCGCCGCTGGATCGCCGAGGACGAGTCGATCGAGACCCTCTCGCTCACCGCGGCGGAATCCGCGATCGAGCGGGCCGGCATCGACCGCTCCGAGATCGGTGCCGTGATCCTCGCCACCATCTCGCACTACCACCAGACCCCCGCGCTCGCCCCGCAGCTCGCCACCGCGCTCGGCATCCCGGACGCCGCCGCCTACGACATCTCCGCCGCGTGCGCGGGCTTCTGCTACGGCCTGGCCCAGGCCGAGTCGATCGTCCGCTCCGGCCAGGCGAAGTACGTCCTGCTGATCGCGGGCGAGACCATCAGCGAGATCACCGACCTGACCGACCGCGGCACCGCCTTCCTGTTCGGGGATGGCGCCGGCGCCGTCATCGTCGGGCCGAGCGAGACCAACGGGATCGGCCCCGTCGTGTGGGGTTCCGACGGCAGCCAGGCGGGCGCGATCTGGCAGACCGCCGGCTGGCACAGCGCCGTCGAGACCGGCACCTGGCCCAAGCTCGGCATGGACGGCCGCGCGGTGTTCAAGTGGGCCACCAGCTTCATCGCCCAGGCCACCAAGAAGTGCCTGGACGGGGCCGGCGTGAGCGCCGACGAGCTGGAAGTCTTCATCCCCCACCAGGCCAACGACCGGATCACCGACACCCTGCTGCGCTACCTCAAGCTGCCCGAGAGCGTCGTCGTCGCCCGTACGATCCGCTCGCTCGGCAACAACTCCGCCGCGACGATCCCGATGGCCATGGACGCCCTCCTCGCCAGCGGCGAGGCCAGGAGCGGCCAGACCGCCCTGGTGATCGGCTTCGGCGCCGGCCTGGTCTACGCCGGCCAGGTCATCACCCTCCCCTGAACCGCCGGCACCGCCGGAGCAAGCCAAGAAAGTAGAAGAAGGAGAACCAGCAATGGCAACCACCGAAGAAATCCGCGCCCAGCTCGCCGAGCTCGTGAACGACGTCGCCGGTGTTCCGGTCGAGGACGTTCAGCTCGACAAGTCCTTCGTCGACGACCTCGATGTCGACTCCCTGGCCATGGTCGAGATCCTCGTCGGCTGCGAGGAGAAGTTCGGCGTCACGATCCCCGACGAGGAGTCGAAGAACCTCAAGACCGTCGGCGACGCCGTCGCCTACATCGAAGCCCACAGCTGACCAAGCCGGCCGGGCCCGTCCTCCCCGGAGGCGGGCCCGGCCATCGGCCGCACCACCCGCACTCTTCGTCCCCTCACACCGCGGAGCAACATGACTGAGATCGTGATCACCGGCCTGGGCGCCACCACCCCCCTCGGCGGGGACCTGGCCTCCACCTGGCAGGCGATGCTCGCCGGCACCTCCGGCGTCAGCGCCATCACCGAGGAGTGGGCCGCAGAACTGCCGGTGCGGATCGCCGCCTACGTCAAGGTCGACCCCTCCGAGGTGATCGACCGGGTCAAGGCACGCCGGCTGGACCGTTCCACCCAGCTCGCCCTGATCGCGGCCCGGGAGGCCTGGGCGGACGCCGGCTTCACCTGGGAGGGCGACGAGGACGAGGTCGACCCCCAGCGCCTCAGTGTGTCGATCGCCAGTGGCATCGGTGGCCTGCACTCGCTGCTGAACAACTGGGACGCGCACCGCGACAAGGGCTACCGCCGGGTGAGCCCGTTCACCATCCCGATGCTGATGGCCAACGCCCCGGCCGCGAACGTCGGCCTCGCCGTCCATGCCAAGGCCGGGGTGCACACGCCGGTGTCGGCCTGCGCCTCGTCCAACGAGGCGATCTCGCTGGCGCTGGACCAACTCCGGCTCGGCCGCTCCGACATCGCCGTGGTGGGGGGCACCGAGGCCACCATCCACCCGTTGCCGATCGCCGCCTTCGGCCAGATGCAGGCGCTCAGCCGCCGCAATGACGAGCCCGAACGCGCCTCTCGTCCCTGGGACCGCGGCCGGGACGGCTTCGTGATGGGTGAGGGCGCCGCCGTCCTCATCCTGGAGACCCTCGAACACGCCCGGGCGCGCGGTGCCCGGATCTACGGCACTATCGCCGGCGCGGGCATCACCGCCGACAGCCACGACATCGTGCAGCCCGACCCCACCGGCGAGGGCCAGTCCGGTGCGATGCTCAAGGCGCTCGCCGACGCGGGCCTGGCGGCGTCCGACATTCGGCACGTCAACGCCCACGGCACCTCGACCCCCCAGGGCGACCTGACCGAGGCCGGCTCGATCCGCACCGGCCTGGGCGACGCGACCGACGACTGCGTGGTCACCTCCACCAAGTCGATGACCGGCCACCTGCTCGGTGGCGCCGGCGCCCTGGAGACCATCGCGACCGTGCTCGCCCTGCACGAGCGGACGGTCCCGCCCACGATCAACCTCGAGGATCCCGAACCCGATCTCGGCATCGACATCGCCACTGCTGCCCGTCCGCTCCCGGCCGGAGACCTGGCGGGGATCAACAACTCCTTCGGCTTCGGTGGGCACAACGTCGCCGTCGCCGTCACCAACGCCAACTCCAACCGCTGACGGGTCCTAAGGTCGTCGATCCCTGAGCTCGTCGATCCCTGAGCGAGGCTTCGACATCCTCAGCCATCGTCCACCACCTGTCAGCTCACCGGTGCACCGACCAGGAGACCCCATGACCCAGACCGCACCCGCCAAGCCCGCCCGGCTCCCCCGCGAGGACGACCCGCGCAACCCGAACCGGCGCCTCGCCGCCCTGCTGGACGCTGGCTCACTCAAGCTGATCAGCGCCGATGACGGCTCCGGGATGCTCGCCGGCACGGGCACCGTGAACGGCTCCCCGGTGGTCGCCTTCTGCTCGGACGCGACCGTGATGGGCGGCGCGATGGGCCTGGACGGCTGCGAGGTCGTCGTCCAGGCGTACCGCCGGGCCATGGTCGACCGGGTGCCGATCCTGGGCATCTGGCACTCCGGCGGCGCCCGCCTGGCCGAGGGCGTCCTCAGCCTGCACGCGGTCGGACGGATCTTCCACGCCATGACCCAGGCCTCGGGCAAGGTGCCGCAGATCTCGATCGTGCTCGGCGCCGCGGCCGGCGGTGCCGCCTACGGGCCCGCGCTCACCGACGTGGTGATCCTCGCCCCGCAGGGACGGATCTTCGTGACCGGCCCGGACGTCGTCCGCTCGGTGACCGGCGAGGACGTCGACATGCTGCGGCTCGGCGGCCCCGACACCCACGAGCGCAAGTCCGGCGTGGTGCACGTCGTCGCCGACGACGAGGCCGACGCGCTCTCCCGCGCCCGTGCGGTCACCACGCTGCTGGCTGCCCAGGGCGGGGTTTCCGCCGAGGTGCCCGACGTCGACCTGGCCGCGGCGCTGCCCGATTCGCCCAAGCGCGCCTACGACGTCCATCCGCTCATCGCCTCGGTGCTCGACGAGGGCTCGGTCTTCGAGCTGCACGCCCGCTGGGCGCCCAACATCACCGTCGCGTTCGGACGGCTGGGGGGACGGACGGTCGGCGTCGTCGCCAACAACCCGCTCCGGCTCGGCGGCTGCCTCGACTCCCTCAGCGCGGAGAAGGCGGCCCGGTTCGTCCGGCTCTGCGACACCTTCGGGGTACCGCTGGTCGTGCTGGTGGACGTCCCGGGCTACCTGCCCGGCGTCGGCCAGGAGTGGGACGGGGTCGTGCGCCGCGGCGCCAAACTGTTACACGCCTTCGCCGAGGCGTCCGTGCCGCGGGTGACCCTGGTGACCCGCAAGGCCTACGGCGGCGCCTACATCGCGATGAACTCGCGCTCGCTGGGAGCGACCCGGGTGTTCGCATGGCCGGCCGCGGAGATCGCGGTGATGGGCCCGGTGGCGGCGATCCGCATCCTGCACCGCCGCAAGCTCGCCGAGGTGCCGGCCGACATGCTCGCCCAGGTCGAGGCCGAACTCGCCGCCGAGCACGAGCGGATCGCCGGCGGCGTCGACAAGGCCGTCGAGATCGGCGTGGTCGACGAGATCATCAACCCCGAGGAGACGCGCTCGGCCCTGGCCGCCGCGATCCGCGCCGCCGACACCGGGGTTCGCGGGCAGCACACCAACATCCCGCTCTGACCCTTCCCCACGCTGTAGCCACAGCGGTGTCCTGGCCCCGGTCGCTACAGCGTGAGCGGGGCTCGACCCCCGATCTCCCACGCTGTGGCCACAGCGGTGTCCTGACCACTGTGGCTACCGCGTGCGGGGGGCCGGACGGGAGGAGCGCTCACCCGACCCGGTGCAGCCACCGCACCGGGGAGCCCTCCCCGGCGTGGCGGAAGACCTCCAGTTCGGTGTCCCAGTCGCAGCCGAGCAGGTCCTGCAGCGCGTCCAGCAGGGGCGGGCCGCCGAGCGCTTCGCCGAGGATCACCTTCTTGATCCGGTCCTCGGGGATCAGCAGGTCGCCGTGCCGTCCGATGGTGGCGCTGAAGACTCCCAGCCTGGGGGTGTAGGCCCAGCGGCTGCCCTCGCCGGCGGCGGTCGCGTCCTCGGTCACTTCGTAGCGGGCCCGTTCGCAGCGACGCAACGCGCTCGCCAAGGCCGCGCCGGTGCCGGGCGCACCGTGCCAGCTGTACTCGGCTCGCCACGTGCCCGGCTCGGCCGGCTGCGGCGTCCACTCCAGCTGCACGGGTGCGCCCAAGACCGCGCCGATCGCCCACTCCACGTGCGAGCGCAGCGCGGCGGGCGCGGAGTGGATCCAGGTGACCCCGCGCGTCTTCTCCATGTGAGTCCCCTTCGCTTCGAGACGTACCTTCCCCAGCACTCTCGAACTCGCAAAGGAGATGCCCCATTGTGCCCCAGCCCGGCCCGTCCGGCCAGTGGACGAACCCTCCGTGCGACGACCGACGCCCGCCGTACGCAGGCGCGCCCTCTGACTCGTAAGGGGACGGTTCCCTTACGCGCCAAACCACCCCCGACCTTGAGATCGCCGCGGCGGCCTGGCGCGAAAAGGAACCGTCCCCTTACGGGTCACTCGCGCCAGGCAACCTCACCCTGCCACCCGACCTTGGAAGAGCGTTGAAGTCGCCGGGGATGAGATCGGCCGCGGCAGGCTGGCGCGAAAAGGAACCGTCCCCTTACGGGTCATCGGGGGCGTGGGTCATGCTCCGGGGAGGCGCCGGATCAGGGCCAGCGGGCCGCCAGCGACATCAGCGCCACCGAGGCGAGCAGCGCGAAGGCGAGCGCGTACCCGGCGAACTGCTCGGTGATCTCCTGATCGACCGTGACGTACCCGACCGACCGGGCGATCGTCGAGTACACCTCCTCCAACTCCGAGGACGACCCGGCGGCGAACTTCTTGCCGCCGGAGATCTGGGCGATCCGTTCCAGCTCGGCGTGGTCGACCGGGACGGGCTCGCGGCGTCCGTCCGCCTCGACGTAGCCGGTGGGCGTGCCGTAGGCGATCGTGTAGATCGGCACCTTCTGCCGCTTGGCCTCCTCCGCGGCGGTTGCGGACGGACGGCCGATGTTGGTGGAGCCGTCCGACAGCAGCACGATCGCGCCGGGCGCCGTGCCGGGGTGGTCGGGATCGGGGGGCGCCTGCGCCAGCGCGTCGAGGGAGGCGAAGATGCCCTCCCCGATCGCCGTGGACGGGGCGACCTGCAGGTTCTCGATCGCGGCCGCCACCATGCCCCGGTCGGTGGTGGGGGGCACCACCACGGTCGGGGTCGCGGCGAAACTCACCAGCGACACGTTGAACCCGGTCGGCAGCATGCCCAGGAAGTCCTTCGCGGCCGACTTGGCCGCCGCCAGCCGGTTCGGGCTGACGTCCTCGGCGAGCATCGAGCGGGACACGTCGAGGGTGAGGATGATCGTGGCCCGCTCCCGGGGCACCTGCACCTCGCCCTTGGGCTGGGCGAACGCGACGTTCAGCGCGGCGAGGCTGAGGACCGCCCCGGCGACCGCGAGGTGTCGCTTCCACGCCTGCTGCTGGGGCAGGACGCGCTCCAGCCGGCTGAACGGACGGGTACGCGCCCGCCTGCGGCGGCGCAGCAGCAGGCCGGCGTACAGGCCGAGCAGCGCCGGGATGAGCACCAGCCACCACAGCCGCTGCGGCTGCAGGAAACCGAACATCGGGACCAGCAGGATCATGGCCACCTCGCTCCCAGGGAGACCGCGGCGAGCGCGGCGACGACCGCGAACGCGAGCCCGTAGCCGGCCCACAGCGCCGTGATCTCCTTCTCGACCGGCACCTGGCCGACCTCACTGCCGATGTTCTCGTAGACGCGGTCGAGCTGGCCGGCGTCCTCCGCGGTGTACGAGCGGCCGCCGGTCGCCTCCGCGACCGACTTCAACAACTCGGCGTCGGGCGGGACGGGCTCACGCTTGCCGTCGAGGTCGACGTAGCCGTTCTGGCTGCCGTAGGCGATCGTGTAGACCGGCGTCGTCGCCTTCCGCGCCTCGGCGGCGGCCTGTGCCGGTGCCCGTCCGGCGGTGTTGTGGCCGTCCGACAACAGGATGATCGCGCCCGGAGCAGGGCTGTCGTCGGTGCCCTTGGGCGCCATCTGGAGGGCTGCGAGGGCGGTGTAGATCCCCTCCCCGATCGCAGTGGAGTCCTGCAGGCTGAGACTGTTGATCGCCTGCTGGGCCTGCACGCGGTCGGTGGTGGGTGGCAGCCGCACGGACGGGCTGCCCGACAGCCCGACGACCGACAGGTTGTACCGGGCCGGCAACTGCTTGACGAACGCGATCGCGGCGGTCTTGGCCGCCTCCAGCCGGCTCGGCTGGACGTCGGTGGCCGCCATCGACTGCGAGATGTCGATCACCAGCACCACCGTGGCCCGCTCCCGCGGCACCATGTCGATCCCATTGGGACGGGCCCACGCGAACCCGAGCGCGACCAGCGACAGCAGCGACAGTGCGACTGCGAGGTGCCGCCGCCACTGCGACTGCCGCGGCATCACCCGGGAGAGGATCGTGGTGTTCGTGTAGCGCATCCCGGTGCGCTTCTTGCGCAGCACCACCACGACGTAGCCGAGCACCAGCAGGGGCACCAGGGCCAGCACCCACAGCCGTTCGGGGTTCTCGAAGCTCATCGGGTCACCCCTTGGGGCGGGGCGTGCAGCATGCCGGCCGTCCGCCGGTACGACAGGACGAACCGGGCGATGTCGTGCACCCAGTCGCGGTCGGTGCGGAGCTGGATGTGGGCGGCTCCGGCGCGGCGGAGCGCGACCCGGATGCGCTTGCGCTGGTCGGCCGCGGCGGCGTCCATCCGCGCCCGGGCCGCGTCGTCGCTGGTGTTGACGTAGCGCTCGAAATCGGTCTCGGGGTCGCGGATCAGCAGGTCGCCGACGTCGGGCAGCTCAAGCTCGTGGGAGTCGACGACCTCGACCGCGAGCACCTGGTTGCGGATCGCGAGGTGCCGGATCGGGCGTTCCCAGTCGGGCGGCACGTTGGGGTCGAGCTCGTCGTCGCCGGCGGTGAGGAAGTCCGAGACGATCACCCGCATGCCCCGCCGGCGCTCCATCCGGACCAGTTGCTCGATGCCGGTCGCCAGCGTGATCGAGCCACCGGTGTGGTCGTGCACGATCGGCTCGCTGAGCATCTTCCGGAGCAGTCCGTACAGCGCCGTCCGTCCCGAGCGGGCGGGCAACCGCTTCACCGCGTCCGGCCGCATGACCAGGCCGCCGAACCGGTCGCCCATCCGCTGGGAGAGGAAGCCGATGGTGGCGATCGCCGCGATGCCCAGGTCGCGCTTGGTGACGCCCTCGGTGCCCCAGTTCATGCTGGGGGTGACGTCCAGCAACCCCCACACCTCCAGTTCGCGGTCGGCGATGGTGTCGCGGACGTGCGGGACGGTGGTGCGCGCGGTCACCGCCCAGTCGATCGTGCGGACGTCGTCCTGGCCCGGCACGTACTCGCGGGCGTCGTTCGCCTCCGAGCCCGGGCCCGTCAGCAGGCCCTGGTGATCACCGTGCAGGAAACCCTCCAGCCGCCGGACGATGGTCAGCTCCAGCCGTCGCAGCGCCGCCTCGGGGGCGAGCTTGTGCAGCGGCAGGGTGGCCGCGGTCGGCTCGGTCAGGACCGAGCGCACCGCCTCGAGGTCGTCCAGCGGTGGTACGAAACCTGGCTGCGCGGTCACGCTCAGCCCCGCTGCTCCGGGACGTACTGGTGCTGGCCGTGCGCGACCTGCCGCTGCGCGGCGTTCCACACCGGGGTGGGCGGGGGCACCATGGCGATGATCCGCTCGACCACCTGGGCGGGGGTGATGTTGTCGGCGACCGCGTCGAAGCCGAGCAGCAGCCGGTGCGCCATGACGTCCTTGGCGACGGCCTGGACGTCGGTGGGCAGCACGTAGTCGCGGCCGTGGATCAGCGCCAGCGCCCGGGCGGCGGACACCAGGCCGAGGGTGGCGCGCGGGCTGCAGCCGACCTGGATCACCGGCACCAGGTCGGGCATCCCGAACTCGTCGGGGGTTCGGGTCGCCAGCACGAGCCGGACGATGTACTCCGCGACCAGGTTGTGCACCAGCACGCCCGAGGCCTGCTCCTGCAACTGGCGGACCAGGTCGGGGGTGAGCACCGGGCTGGCGGTCGGCGGCCGCACGCTCATCCGGCGCAGGATCTCGAACTCCTCGTTGCCCCGCGGGTAGGGCACGTCGACCTTGAGCAGGAAGCGGTCCCGCTGCGCCTCGGGCAGCGGGTAGACGCCCTCGGACTCGATCGGGTTCTGCGTCGCGATCACGATGAACGGGTCGGGCACCGGGTAGGTCTCGCCGCCGATGGAGACCTGCCGTTCGGCCATCAGTTCCAGCATCGCCGACTGCACCTTGGCCGGCGCACGGTTGATCTCGTCGGCGAGCACGAAGTTCACGAACACCGGGCCGAGCGCGATGTCGAACTTCTCCTGCCGGGCGGAGTAGATGCGGGTGCCGACGATGTCGGAGGGCACGAGGTCGGGGGTGAACTGGATCCGGGCGAAGTGGCCGCCGACCACGGTCGCGAAGCTGCGCACCGCGAGGGTCTTGGCGACGCCGGGGACGCCCTCCAGCAGGCAGTGTCCCCTGGCCAGCAGGGACACCATCAGCTGCTCGACCATGTGCTCCTGGCCGACGATGACGCGCTGCACCTGGGCGATGGCCTCCCCGAGCAGCTTGGCCGCCTCGGCGGTGCTGAGGGGCTGGGGCGTCGCTGGCATGGTCACGCGCGTCTCCTGGCAGTGGTTCGGGACGGTCCGGGCTGCGACCACGATACCTGCCTGCACCATCACGACCCTGTGGGCGTCGCGCTCGGGGCACGGGCGGGCGTGAACGGGGCGCGGAGCGGGCCCGACGCGACGGCGTCGCCACCGGTCCGTCCACGCCGGTGGGGCACAATGGGCGCCGTGGAACCGCCGCTGTTGTCGCCGCTCTGGCGCGAGGACCCGCCGAAGGTGGGCGACTTCTGGCTGGATGCCCGGCTGACGGCCTCCCCCGCCGGGGTCGCCTATGTCGCCCACGACGAGCAGAACACCTCGGTGGTGCTGCTCCTGCTCTCGGCGGGCGCGTCCTCCGACGCGGCCGCGCGCGACCGGTTCGCCGGCACGGTCGACATGATGCACATCGACACCGTCGTCGCCCGCGGCGGACACGGGCAGGACACCGGACGCCTCGGCCACAAGCACCGCGACGAGGCGGACGACCCGGTCGACCCCGACGACACCCCGTTGGCGCCCTGGGTGGCCCTGGCCTACGACGGGACGCGCGCGGCGGCCGAGGAGGCCGACCGGGTGTTCGCCGAGGTCGACCTCTCCCGGTTGCCGCAGCCGGGCACCGCCGCCGGGCCGGACTACCAGCTGCCGTGGATCGACCAGGTGCGGCCCGGGGTGTCGCGGTTGTGGCCGCTGCCGTGGCCCGGCCGGCACGACCGCGCCGGGTGGCTGAGCATCCTCGCGTCCTGGTTGTTGATGATGCTGCTGGCCGCGCTGGCGGTGCTGATCGCGATCCTGATCTTCCAGCAGGCGCCGCAGGTGTCGCCGCCGCCCCCGTTGCCGCCGACCGCGAGCCCGTCCGGGTCGCCGCCGCCCAACTCGGCGTCGCCCTCTGGCTCACCGTCGGGGTCGCCCTCGCCGTCGTCGGGGTCGCCGTCGCCCTCGTCCGGTTCGCCCTCGCCGTCGTCGGGGTCGCCCTCGCCGGGTTCGCCGGGGCCGTCCCCCAGCGGTGGCGGCTCGCCGAGCCCGAACTCGCGGCTGTGATCTCCCGATCGTGAAGCTGATCGTCTCCGACCTGGACGGGACCTTCCTCGACGACTCCGGGCGGATCCCCGAGGTCAACCTGCGCGCGGTCGCCGCGGCCGCCCGCGCCGGGGTGCCTTTCGTGGTGGCGACCGGGCGTCCCGTCCGCTGGCTGGACGTGCTGGCGCCGCTGGGGCCGGAGCAGCCGCTGGTGATCGCGTCGAACGGCGCGCTGGTGTGGGACCGGCTCGCCGGCGAGCCGGTGGTGCGCTCCGAGTTCGCGCTGGAGGCGGCGCGCGAGGTCGTCGCCCGGCTGCGGGGCATCGACGGGCTCAGCATCGGCGTGGAGACGGTGGCGGGGTTCAGTTGTGAGCCGGGCTGCCCGGCTCTGCCGGTACCCGGTGCGACGGTGGCAGCGGTCGACGAACTGCTCGGCGGCGGCCCGCTGAAACTGCTGGGCTACCACCCCGGCCTCGGCACGGACGAACTCGCGGAACTCGCCACCGCGGCGGTCGGCGCCGCGGCGACCGTGACCCACTCGGGCACCGGGCGCTACGGGCTGGTGGAGATCAGCGCGCCGGGGGTGACGAAGGCCTCCGCGCTGCGGCTGCTGTGCGAACGGCTCGGCGTGGCGGCGGCCGACGTGGTGGCCTTCGGCGACCAGCCCAACGACCTCGCCATGCTGGCCTGGTCGGGCCGGCCCCATGTGGTCGCGAACGCCCACCCGTCCCTGCTCGGACGGGGGTTCGCGCTCGTCGGCCCCAGCACAGAGGGCGGGGTGGGTCGGCGCATCCTCGACTTGCTGGGCGACTTCTGACACACCTCGGCGCCGGCAGTACTGTCAGGGTTCACAGCACTGAAGGAGGAAGAGTCATGGCCGCCATCACCATCTCGAGGCAGCTGGGTTCCCACGGAGCCCGCATCGCCCGGGCGCTCAGCCGCGAGCTCGGCTGGGAGTTCGCCGACAAGGCGACCATCAACCGCGTGATCCGGCAGTACGGCCTGGTGCGGCTCGACGAGCTCTACAGCGACGAACCGCCGCGACTGCGCGAGTACTTCGATGCCAACAGCCAGGTCACGATCGAGATGATGAACCAGACGATCGCCGCGATCGCAGCCCGCGGCAACGTGGTGATCCTCGGCCGCGGCGGGTTCGCGGTGATGCAGGGCTTCGCCGACGTCCTGAACGTCTTCATCGGGGCGCCCACCGAGAAGCGCATCGAGCGGCTCGCGCGGCGCGACGACCTCGACGAGGCCGAGGCCGCCGACAAGGTGAAGGCCGACGACAAGACCCGCCGCCGCTTCACCCGCATGTACTACGAGGCCGACTGGGCCAAGCCGGAGAACTTCGACCTGGTCGTCGACACCGGCTCGCTGTCCGACGCCGACGCGGTCGCCCGGATCAAGGCGGCCGTGGCTGAGCTGCCCGCCGCCGGGGCCGAGGCGAAGCTCACGACCCACCTGGTCGTCGACCCGGTGCTGGCCAAGACCGTCGCCGAGGTGATGGAGACCCCGCGGGGACGGTGAGCAAGCCTCGCAGCTGAGCCGGGCACCCGGCTCAGCTGCGCCAGGTGCGCCACAGCCTTGCGTACTCGCCGTCAGCGGCCAGCAGTTCGGTGTGGGAGCCGAGTTCGACGATCCGGCCGTCGATGACGACCGCGATCCGGTCGGCGTCGTGGGCGGTGTGCAACCGGTGGGCGATCGCGATCACCGTCCGGTCCTCCAGCAGGGCGGCCATCGAGCCCTCCAGGTGCCGGGCGGTGCGCGGGTCGATCAGCGAGGTGGCCTCGTCCAGCACCAGGGTGTGCGGGTCGGCGACCATCAGCCGGGCCAGCGCGACCTGCTGGGCCTGCGCCGGGGTGAGCTGGACGCGGCCGCGGCCCAGCATGGTGTCCAGGCCGGCGGGGAGCCGTTCGACCCAGTCCAGCGCGTCCACCGCCCGCAGCGCGTCCAGCACCGCAGCGTCGACCTCGGCGCCGCGCAGTTGCCGGTCCCGGGCCAGCACGATGTTGTCGCGCACCGTCCCGACGAAGACGTGGTGCTCCTGGGTGACCAGCGCCACCTCGGTGCGCAGCACGTCCAGCGGCAGCGCCATCACGTCCACGCCGCCGATGTCGACCTCACCGGTCCGCGGAGCGTTGATGCCGGCGAGCAGCCGTCCCAGCGTCGACTTCCCCGAGCCGGACGGGCCGACGATCGCCAGCCGCTCCCCCGGGCTCAGGTGCAGGTCGATGCCGTGCAGCACGTCCACCCCGGGACGGTAGGCGAAGCGGAGGTCCTCGCCCTCGACCTGCGTGCCCTCGGGCACGGCGGTGCCCGGCTCGCGGTCCTCGGGCACCTCGGCCACCCCGAGCAGCCGGGTGGTCGCAGCCAGCCCGACCTGCAGGGTGTCGAACACCTGGATCAGCCGGTCCATCGGCTCCACCAGCCCCTGGACGTAGATCGCCGCGGTGGTGATCTGGCCCAGGCTCACCCAGCCCTGGGAGTACCCCCAGGTGCCGAGCAGCACCACGCCGACCAGCGGCAGGTTGTACGAGACGTCCAGGAAGATGAAGTACAGGTTGCGCAGCGACATCGTGTACCGCTCCGCCTGCGCGCTGACCTCGACGTCGGCGTCACTGATCGCGATCCGGCGGCTGCCGAGGCCGAGCGCCTCCACCGTCCGGGCGCCCTCGACGGTCTCGGTGGTGGTGGAGTTGATCTGGCTGTAGGTGGCAGATTCGGTGATGTATCCGGCGCCGGCGTAGCGCAGGTACCAGCGGGTGGCGAACCACAGCACGACCAACGACCCCGACATCGCGATCGCCAGGAAGGGCGAGTTCAGCAGCAGCGCCAGCATGGTCGCCGACACCAGCACCGCCGACATCACCAACTGCGGGAACGCCCAGCGCACTGACCGGCTCATCTTCGACACATCCGAGGTGATCCGGGTCAGCAGGTCACCGCTGGAGGCCTGCTCGACCCGGCCCAGCGGCAGGCGCAGGACGGTGTCGACCACCTCCTCGCGCGCGGCGGCGAGCAGTTCGTAGCCGAGCACGACGGACG